>Ga0114930_10005461_pt1 | contig 10460 bp, 8 predicted proteins | sample AnhtaG_FD_87300 | JGI IMG/M metagenome (GOLD analysis project Ga0114930, IMG submission 87300) | Deep subsurface microbial communities from Anholt, Denmark to uncover new lineages of life (NeLLi) - Anholt_01485 metaG | ecosystem: Environmental > Aquatic > Marine > Oceanic > Sediment | place... | reverse complement strand
GTAACGGAAACGGCTATTTCGATCCACGCCTCCCTCTGAGAATCGAAGACGCGCCCTTACCGACGAGGGTGATGCAGTCCGAGGCCGCAAACTCGGTACTATCCACCAATGAGCCGGTGATGGACAGCGTTATCTCGGTTGCGCTACGCCCTCAGTGTCTCCGCCCTGGGTAGCGTGGGTTCGTCGCGGACGGACCGTCGTGTTGCTGTCCAGACTCGGCGGCCCAACGGATGTGATGCTTCACGAGCTGACCGCTGACCGCTGATAGCTGAATGCTTCTACGTCGTCTGCAGGGCTGCGATGATGTTGCTGCGGGCGGCGTAGCGAGCAGGAACAATGCCGGCAACAACGCACACTGCAACCGTAAGAGCCACGCTCAATGAGACCGTCCCGATTGGGACAATGAACTCCAACGTGACATCAATCAGTGTGGCGGCTACGCGGTTATCACTATAGGCCGCATGAAACCCGAGTAACACGCCTATGACGCTTCCAAGCAGGCCTAGTGTGATCGCTTCGGCAAACACTAATCGAATGATCTGGGATTTCAGGGCCCCGACCGCCCGCAGCATGGCGAGTTCACGAGAGCGCAGATGCACGCTGACCATCATCAGGTTGCCTATCCCCACGGCGGCCACCACGAGAATGATCGACGGCAGCCAGGTGATCAGGACAATCGCTCGCTTCAGGTGCGTATCCACTTCCTGTTTGAGCCGGCGAAGCGAGCCGATGATCGCACTTGGCCGATCCATCTCCTCCGCGATCTTCAGAAGCACCAGCCGCTCGCGAAATACCTCCCAGTTCTCCTGGCGAGTCCGCCGCTTTGTACCCGAGCTCCAGCGGAGCCATCGAATGGCCTTGGCGAATCGGCGTAGCTCACTTCGCGGTTCAGGAGAAAGTACCGTGCCGGCACCGGCATCGAGCCACTGACCCAGCACCGTGCGGACCCGCTCGACCGCCTCTCCTTCATTGGTGAGACTCTGCGACCACGAGAGCATGGCCCGTGCCACCGCAGCGTCACGTGTAAAGTCCGGCAGGTTGAGTGGATCGAAGTCCGGCGGCGGGAGGCTTGACGGCAGGTCGAGATCACACATGAACATCGAGACCATATCGAGGCCGAACTTTTCCTTCAGATCATCCCGCGTCCCCAACACGGCACTGGCGGCCGCAAACTGCATGTAGCTCTCGGCCTGGAAGGCGGTAACCGCAAGATCCATCGCCGGTGACTGGACGACGCCGGCCACCTCGAACTGAGCGGAACGGTCACCAATGCTGATCGTGACGGCGTCGCCGACATGGAGGTTCTTGTTCCGCGCCGTCTGTGGCGGGATCAGCACATACCCGCCGCGTTTGATCTTCTCCAACGCTTCAGCTCGCTGGCCCTCGGTGAAGACCACCTTGGTCATCGCAAGCAGCTTGTCGGGTTCGCCGGCCACGAACACCGGCCGAGTCAGCTTGCGCAGAAACCGCTCCACAAGCGAATGCTCCACCGACTCTACTTTGCCAGTGCCCTGAATCTCGCAATCGACATCCGTGGTCACCGTGCACGCTCTCAGACCGGGAAGCTGTTGCACGCGCTCTATGACCTCGCCGGGTACATACCTTTGTGACCAGACGAACGTTTCCGGGAGTCTGGCAGGGAAATCCCAGATCGCCAACACGCCCTCGGCACGCACGGCGATGAATACCATGAGCGAAAGCCCCACCATCAGTACCCAACATGCCCCTGTGCTGCGCCAGGGCGCACTAATAAGCGGCTCCTCGGCCAGTTTGGCGCGCACACCCAGCAGCCGGCCGACCAATCGGGCAATCGGGCGGCCCAGCCAGACCACCACGACCGGGGCGATCAGGGCATATCCCAAGTACAACGAACCGGTCCCGATCGAAGCGAACGCCATATTCAACCATCGCGCCCGGTCGGGCGTCGTCACCATGCCGTGGTGCAATAGAAGAAACGCCACACCCAGGGCACCGGCAAGATAGACGAATCGCAATCGCGCCGGTCGCGTCTGGGGATTTACGGCCTCCAGCGGCCCAACCCCACCCACCTGCACGATCGAGAACAAGGCCACAAGCAGCGTCGTGGCGATCCCGGAAGCCGCCGCCAGCCCGATCCCCCACCGACTTAGATACACCCGGATGATCATGTCCGCGGAAGCCCCGGCCGTGATGTATGTCAACGCAATGCCGCCTACAATACCCAGGATCGTCCCAACCACGCCCAGAGCCATCAGTTCGGTCAGAAGCAACACGGCGAGCTGCCCTCGCGTGAGTCCCACACACCGCATGATTCCGAGCTGCCTGCGGCGTTGGTACAAGCCGATGCTCTGCGTCGTCAGAATTATGAAGAATGACGTGAGCATCGCGATCAGCGCCACAAGAAGTTCGGCCAATCGCGTGACGCGCTTGGCCTCATCGAGCAGAAGCTGCCGGGCGGCTGCTGATTCCACGTGACAGGGATATGGCAATTGCTGTACCGTAATGATCCGTTCGACACTTGCCTTCGCCTCGGCCAGTGCATCCGGCGACGGATCATGCAACATGACATCGATCGCTGAGGCCTTGCCCGGTTCGTCCTTCAGCTCCTGCACATCCGCCAGGGCAACGTATACAGTGGGCAGTTGAAACTCGGCGACTCTCTGACTGTCGAACAGGCCGGTGATCGTAAAGGCCTTCTTCGGGCCACCATGATAAGAGGCCAGCATGACGTGATCGCCAACACCTATGCGCCAGGCGTTGGCTATCTCTCGCTCGATGACCGCGACGCCCCGCTCGCCCGCACGGAACATATGACCCTGCAGGTTCGGCAAGGTACGAAAGTGACGCTCGGTCTCGGGGTCGATACCGACGGCGTCCACCCGCCAATACCCCGATTCGAGCAGCCCGTCCGCATCTTGCGGACGCATCAGCAGCACGCGCCGTCTGAGGCGGACCGTCACCTGGCGAACGTTGGGAAGCTCAGAGACTCTTTCGGCAATCGATGCGTCCATGCTGCCCCAGTGGGCGCCTGCTGGATGCACGGTCAGATGAGCGGCCCCAAGCCAGTGAGTAACCACTTCGTCTGTGATCGCCCGATGGGCGGTTTCGTGGAAGTTCGTGGTGATGACGACCGTGGCGACGCCCAAGGCGACTGAGAGAATCGCGGCGATCGCCCGGCCCGGACTAGCCGACCAGTTCCCGGTAGCCAGATGCCACAACCGAAGCATGACCCTCTCCACCCGGCCGAATTTCACCCATGATCCGACCATCCTTGAGCACCACAACGCGGTCAGCGAATGTGGCCCCATCCGCTTCATGGGTGACCGCCACTACGGTCCGACCATGCTCACCGCAGAGCGAGGCCAACAGTTGCCAGATGGCAGCCCCGTGCTGAGTGTCCAAGTTCCCGGTCGGTTCGTCCGCCAGCACCAGTGCCGGGTTGTTCATCAGCGCCCGGGCGATGGCGACGCGCTGCTGCTCCCCGCCGGACAGGGCCTGCGGACGATGCGTGGATCGATGGCCAAGGTCCACTTGCTCCAGAACCTGGCATGCCCGTCGCTCCACATCACGCTGGTTGACGTTGTCGAGCATGGCGGGCAAGGCCACGTTCTCGGCCGCGGATAGTGTGGGTAGCAGGTTGTAGGTCTGAAATACAATGCCCAACCGGCGCCGGCGAAACAGCGTACGCTCTCGATCGCCTATCCGGGCAACATCTTTGCCTTCGATGACGATCGAACCCGAGGTAGGCTTATCGAGGCAGCCAAAAAGATGCAGCAGCGTGCTCTTGCCCGAGCCGCTTGCACCCATGACGGTGACGAATTCGCCCTTCTTCACGCTCAACGAGACCCCGCGCAACGCATCAACCGGTTCGCCGCCGGTCTCGTATTGCCTGCACAGGTTGGATGCTTCGAGCACACGATCGCTGTGAGGCGTTTGGACACCGGTGTCGAGGACTTGCTTGGATCGTCGCATCGTTTTGCCCACCCTGTGTGCGAAAGCCGACCGCTATGCGGGCAACAGACTCCATCGGGCTTTGAAGGCATTGTACGCGCGGTCCGCAGGCCCGCCAGCCGAGGAAGATCCGTAACGGTCTGCCATAAGGTGGTGTAGTGCGTAGGTGGCAAAAAAGAAGGACGCCCATCAATCTGACGGGCGTCCCACGTTCTGATACCGGGTTAATGCCTCGGCAATAGCCGATTAATCACGCAGCAGGCTTGTCCTCTTGCTTCTTCACTTTCTTCTTGCTGCCTCGCCTTGTCCTGCGTTCCGCCTTTTTCCTTGTCGTGCCTTCGCGGTCCCTTCTCTCAGTGGACGTGACCTTAGGCCTATCCCTCTTTTCCCGCTTGACGCGCCTTTCTCCTCCGGCCTTGCCCCTATCAGCCGTCTCGCGCTTACGGCGCTCTACAGGCCCGTCACTGGTCATTCTCGCAGCGGTGCTGCCCGTGTCGCGCATCAAGAAGAAGTAGGAACCGGAACCAAGCGCTGCCACAGCCACGACGGCAAGCAGGATTATCTGTTTCTTTTGCTTCTCCATAACGGCAACCTCCCTCGAAGCTCCAGGGTGCTTCGGTCTGAATGCTCGAACCTGTCCGAAAAGAGTATCGGCAGCGATCGACTTAAGGTCAACCCGTATCGCTCTGTCGACCTTTTGGCCCATTCACGTTGTGAAACACACCGTCTCACTATTGTAGACGCCCAGCGGCTCTGATGGTTCTCGCTTTTTCGCTCTTTTGCTAGGACCTGTAGTATACTGAAGGAGGCTGGAAGATATGAACTGTCACGTTAAAGCATCCCCCGCGCCTGCGTAGAGCCGTTTGCGTGTGGCCCACGGCGGCGAATCCCATCTCGTAGTCCACGCGGGTGCATTCAGGCGATCCCGTAAGTGCTTGCGTCGGCATTCCACGACTTGGTCGCATGCCCGGTGTCGGCATCGACGACCAGTGCAGTCCCCCCCTTACGACAAGAACGCCCGCAGTGGGTTTGTGCCGTTTGCACCAGGGGAGTTTCGTGGCTCATGTGGCGACCGGTCCCTGTGCCGGCCGTAGAGAGCTTCGCTGCCGGAAATCCTCCGAATGGAACGGCACTAACCCTGCGGTGGAATCTCCTTCTTCTTCTTGACGCGCTTATCACGGTCCTTTGGTCTCACCTTCCCGTGTTGTTCCGGTTTAGGCTTGGGCTCGACATGTCTCCGCTTGGATGGATGGGCCCTCACCTTGGGATGACTACGCTCACGCACAGGCTTGTGTTTGACTACCTCCGGCTGATCGGTCCGTACGCGCCGTGTCCCGAGCGTAACGGTGTCAGATTGGGGTGCGATGTCGCGCTGGCGACTTCCAAGCCAGTAAGCGCCGGCGCCAAGAGCAAGTAGAGCGACGCCGGCTAATACGATCTTCTGTGGTTTGTTACTGTCCATATCGAGATCCCTTCAACTGGGCGTTTCATCCCCCTCGAACTCCTGTCGAAGAAGCGTGTCTGCGGACCGATCCGGTCTGAGCGTCGCCGCCGGACCCTCTAATTGAAAGGAGAAGTACCTGCCTTCTCAATCAATTTAGACGCGTGAGTGCTCCGCCGGTTCCATCGGTTCCCCGAGAGTCACCGAAGCTGCTGCCGTCGTGTACCCGTCGGCTCGCGAAATCGCCTGGATTTGGCAGCCTTTCGGGAGGGTCAGTTGACGGGTAGCGTGAATCTGCTACGCTCGCAGAATTGGATCGTGTCATTCGGACCCGGCGTTTCGGTCTGCATTGTTCCGTCGATGTACGAGGAATGTGGCTTCATGATGAAAATCGGATTTAGCTCGTTTGTCTGTCCGGACTGGGATCTAGAGACCATCGTGGCGAATGCGTCAGCAATGGGCTTTGATGGCGTAGAGCTGCACGGGCTGCGGGGCGAGTTTGAGCTTTCCCTGGTTCCGGAACTGACCAGCCAGCCCGAACGTGTCCGCCGGCTATTTCAGAGGAACAACGTTGAACTTGTATGTCTGAGCACACCTGCAACTCTGAGCTCGCGCCAACGGAAGAAGGTTGCACGGCAAAAGGCCCTGGTCACCGGTGTTATCGAGCTGGCAGCCAAACTCGGTTGCCCGTACGTACGTCTTGACGTGGGCAAAGTCCAACGTTGGGACAATCATGGCGCGGCCCTGTCGCGCATCGCTGAAGTCCTGATCTCACTGGTTCCCGTTGCTTCCCGCTCTGGTGTCACGCTGCTGGTGGAAAACGGTGGTGACTTTCCAGGCAGTCAGGAGTTGTGGTTCTTGATTGATGCGGTGGACCATCCGGCTGTGCAATGCTGTTGGAACCAGTGCCATGCGATGGCCGTCCGCGAGCGGCCCACGAAATCGATACCCTGTCTGGGGAGCAAGATCGGCCTCATTCACCTCTGCGATGCCGAGTTTGACGAGCGTGGGACGTTACTGGAGTATAAGCGGCTGGGCGTGGGGAATGTGGGGATTGCCCGCCAGATTGAGCTGCTCAAGGGTATCGTTTGCGACCGGTATCTGGTGTTTGAGTGGCCGAAGACACAGGTGGCGTCGCTTCCCGCACCGGAGGATGTGCTGGGGGAGGTCGCCAAGTCCTTGCATGAGCGCATTAACGAGAAGCAGTCAGTCCTATCAGCGTACAAGGGGGACAAGCGCCCGCCCAAAATGGCCTTGCGTGCGACAGTGCCCGGTACCCGTTGATGGTCCGGGCGGTTCAGGATATTGCGCTTATTTGCGCCATTCTCGCGTTCGTCTGCTGTGTATGTGCTGCCGTAGTGCTACCCGGGGGGGGCCGCTCCGCCTTCAAACCCGCGCCGCGCCGGGTTTTTGCTAGGTTGGCCCACGTCGTTGCCTTGCTGCTCGGCGTAGTGACGGCCATCATTCAGTCGGTGGTACTGATGATGCGGGTGATCTACGTCGCGGTAGATCTGATGAACGGCTATCCCCTTCACGGCGAGCGGGACTATGGCTTTAGACCGACCGGTCTGTGGAGTATCGGTTTTTTGTTTGCGGCGTGCGCGATCACTTTCGTGTCGACAGGCGACCGGCGGCTGGGCACCTGCCAGCTCTGGAGTGCGGTTACGATGGCGTTATGGGCGTGCTTGCTCGCCCCGGTGCTACGCAGCATGCCAACCGGCGGATACCAACGGACCGGCAGCACCCTCTTGTTGCTCGCCGTCCTATCGATTCTCCTCGCGCTGGCAGTCAAGATCACCGGGAGTATCCAGCGGCGGCGCGGGCGGATCACGCCATCCAGTTCGGGTGACTCGGCCGGGGCTGCCCGTCCCTGGCCGGGACTATCCCTCAGCGCCGCGTTGATCTCGTTGGTCGTGATTCTGCTGGTCTGCTATCATTTGACTGTTCCCATTGCGGTTGACCCTGGCGGACTCCGCTTAACAGCGCTGGTTGCGACGGTCTCGGCAGCGCTGGCTGCGTTCGCGAGTTTTGTGCTTCTCAGGCAAGAATGGAGTACGCATGTCGCTGCCGCCGCCATGGGGCTGACATCGCTGGCACTCTGCGGGCTGGCGACTATCGTTGTGCCTTCGCAGCCGGTGACCCTGGCTGAGCGGTATCCGCTGGTGTTCAACGCAATGATTGTGGGATTTGCGGTCGCGACGGGATTGTGGACCTACCTGGCGTCGGCGTGGGAGCAACAACTTGAGGGTGACCAAGTGCGGACTACCACCGGGCGGTTGATTCCGCACGCCAGACGTTTCGCTTTCTATAGTGCTGCACTGGCGTTGGTGGTGGGAGCGGTGATGGCGATCTGGCCTCGATTGCCGGCGATCGCGGCGACGGATGACACGCTCGGCCGGGTGGCGGCCGGGCTTTCCACCAACCTGTTCCTGCTGTTGGTGATGCTCTGGTGCTCGCGGCGGCTGCACAAGCTGACCTTTCACATCCTCACGTTGCTTACGGTGTTGTCGACCGCGGGATTTCTTCTGGCCCGTATGCTGCCGTTCACGCCTGGGTTTGGCTAGCCAGGCAGGGGAGTGTGGGTGGTGAAAACGAAGCGGATCGAGCGTTTCCTTAAACTGATCCAGGTGCTGCAATCGGGCCGCTCGCACACCGTCGATGACCTTGCAAAACACGTAGGTGTGTCGCGGCGCACCGTGTTCAGGGATCTCGAGCTGCTCGCCCGAGCGGGCATACGATACGCCTACGATCGCGAGACAAAACGGTACTCGACCGCGGGAACCACACTGCTGCCCCCGGTGACACTGACGCATGCCGAAGCGATGGCGTTGCTGTTGGCAGCCCGCCACCTGACTCGCCGGGGGATGGTTCCTGATGAGGCCGCTGCCGCATCCGCAGGTCTGAAGCTCGAAAGCATGTTGCCGCCGCCGATTCGCGATTATTGCGGTCCGCTTCTGAAGCGAATGGAAATCCGCAGTGAGCCGGCTTCGGACACCGGATCGATCCTGGGAACCGTTTCAATTCTCCAGACGGCACTGCTAAACCAAGACAAGATTCGAGCCCAATACGATTCCTATTATGAGGGTCGGGTCATTGACGTCGTTCTCCACCCTTATCGGTTGGTTTACCTACACCGTGGCTGGTACCTGATCGCGTTTACCGAGTGCGTGTCCCGCATCCAAACCTACAAGGTCGAACGGTTTCTGCGTCTAAGGCTGCTCGATGCCTCCTATTCCATCGCTCCAACCTTTACGCTCGATGACTATTTGGGGAATGCGTGGTTGATGATCCGTGGTGACAAACGGTACCACGTCAAGGTCCGCTTTCTCAAGAAAGTGGCGGCCAACGTCGACGAAATCCATTGGCACAAGACCCAGCACACCACTTACGAGGAGGACGGATCGCTAATTTTCGAAGCCGATGTCGATGGAATCGAGGAGATTTCCTGGTGGATTCTCGGTTATGGGGATCAATCCCAGGTGCTCGAGCCGCCCGAGCTACGTAGCCTTCTCGCCGAGCGAGTGCAAAGCATGTACGAGTACTACTACGGTAACGGACAATCGGTAAAGTGACGCGGAGTAGGCACGGATGCGTGCAGTTGTACAGCGGGTCAATCAGTCGTCGGTCGAGGTGGACGGCCGCATATGCGGCGCCATCGAAGGCGGGCTCTTGGTGTACCTGGGCGTGGCTCACGACGACAACCAGGCGGACGTGACATATCTTGCTGACAAGGTGTGTCACCTTCGGATTTTCCCCGATGAAGACCGTAAGATGAACCTCGATGTGGGGCAGGCCGGTGGTCAGTTATTGGTGATCAGCGCGTTTACCGTCCAGGCGGACGCCCGCCGCGGCCGAAGACCGTCCTTCGAGTCGGCTGCACCGCCGGACCGTGCCGTCGTTCTCTACGAGTTGTTCTGCGACACACTCTCGCAGAGCGGTCTACACGTTGAGCGCGGATCGTTCGGCGAATACATGAGCGTCAAGTCCGTCAACGACGGACCGATCTGCGTGCTGCTCGATTCCCGACGGACTTTTTAGAGCACGGACACGGTTGATTCGAGCGGTTGTTCCCGGGTGGGTGGCATGGCCAAGGGCAGCGCCGCCATGAATCACGCCATGATTCGTCGTAACCGTTGCAACCGTGCGCTCGGCCTTCACAAAATGGCCGACCCACCTGACGAATTGCCACCGTTACCCGCCTCATGGTAAAAAGCCAAAACAATGTGGCCGTCAAGCTGTCCAAACGAACCCTGCGAAGCCGAGAACCACCCAAACGGCGAGGTGCCTCAATTGCTCGAGGTGCGCAACCTGCGCACGTCGTTTGTCACCGGCGGCGGTGAGTTTGCAGCAGTGGACGGGATTTCCCTGAGCATTCCGTGTGGCAAGACTGTCGCCCTGGTTGGGGAGAGCGGGTGTGGCAAGAGCGTAACCGCTCTGTCGATCATGCGGCTGATCCCCCAGCCGCCGGGCAGGATCGTCGATGGGGAGATTCTGCTCAGCAACTTGTCGGGGCGGCGTGCCCCGGATGGTGTGGCGCGATCTCGCGCAGCGAGGCCGTGGCTTGACACTTCCACGGCCTGTTCCGCCTGCGGCGGTTCAGACCGCGCCACCCCCAATGAGATACGCCCCACCAAAGCCGCCGATGACCACGTCGATCTGGTGCAACTGACCGAAAAGCAGGTGCGTAAGATTCGCGGCAGCCGCATTGCCATTATCTTTCAGGACCCGCTTGTCTCGCTGAACCCGGTCTTTACGGTCGGTGAGCAGATCGTCGAGGCCATCGAGCTACATCAGCCGCTACGCGGGAAAGACGCCTGGTCGGCGGCCGTCGACATGCTTCGCAAGGTCGGCATCCCCGCACCCCGGCAGCGGGCTTATGACTATCCACATCAGATGTCGGGTGGGATGCGGCAACGGACAATGATCGCAATGGCATTATCGTGCAGACCCTCGCTTCTTATCGCCGACGAACCGACAACGGCACTTGATGTCACCATTCAACAACAAATCCTCGAACTGCTGCGAAGCCTTCAGGCTGATACAGGAATGAGCATCCTGCTGATCACGCACGATCTGGGTGTGGTGGCCC
>Ga0114930_10005460_pt1 | contig 10461 bp, 9 predicted proteins | sample AnhtaG_FD_87300 | JGI IMG/M metagenome (GOLD analysis project Ga0114930, IMG submission 87300) | Deep subsurface microbial communities from Anholt, Denmark to uncover new lineages of life (NeLLi) - Anholt_01485 metaG | ecosystem: Environmental > Aquatic > Marine > Oceanic > Sediment | place... | reverse complement strand
GAAACCGGATTTTCTAACACTTTTCTAACAAAACGAGCAGAAACAGCAGAAAATAAGGGAAAACACCAGACACTGTGGTTCCCGTAAGTCTTTGATATTACTACAGGTTAGTGTCTGGTGCTTTCTGTTTTCTGGACTATTTAGCTGGCTCATAACCCGAAGGTCAGGGGTTCAAAACCCCTCCCCGCTACCATAAATGAGTATCCCACAATAATTTACATGTATACACAAAGCCAGAATCAGTTAAGGTTCCAGCCCGAAGGTCAAAATTATATTGTCTATTACTTTCTATTGATCCTTCTAATTTGGGAAATTTCTGTTTTGTGACCTTCGGTTTCTATCTGCTTGACCGATACGAACCGTTCATCCGGCGGGCGAGAAGCCCATTGCCGGTGCGCATCATACAGATTTGCAGACATGATATTCTCCTGTTTTTTGGGAATGTAAAAGGACTATGTTCGGTTAATTGCATGTTAAAGGAAACCCTCATATATGTAATTGCCTTAGAAGGACGACGCACAAATCGATTCATTAATCCGGAAAAATATTGCGCAGCAAGGTCTAAGTATTATACTGGGCTAACATAACCCTCGGCTGAAACCCGTAAAATTCTTATTCGTCGGATTGAGAATGTGACGGGAAAGGGAAGGAGGATGGCTTGAATAAACCTGAGCTGGACCGTGAAGTGGCTATGTTGGCTGCTGCATCCATGCTGACCTACCTGAAGTATATGCGGGAAGATGGCAAAACCACTTTGTCAGAAGATGTCTTGCATGAATTCGGGTGCACGACAATGCATGAATATTTTATGAAATTGAGATTTTTTGCAGCGCATTCGGAAATTGATCTGCCCGACTATGTAAAGGAGTATATGCAGTAAATAGTTAGTATTTTTGGAGGTTAGTCGATTGTAATGCTTCTGGCTTCTGCGAGTAGTCGAAGTTTTCCCATAAATTCCTTCATAGTTTTACAGCCGTACTCCAACAGAAGCCTATCCGGGATACTAGTGAGTCCCATTTTGCGCATGAAATGATAATCTGAGAGCATGTTTTGTAGATCACCTGTTGACGCAAAGGAAGCGCCAATATCTAAAGCGGCGTGGTCATCCGCAAATTTCATCATGAAGTTGGAGAAATCACCGATCAGCATCTCAGAAAATGAGTATTTGAAATCTGTCACGTACGTCTGCTCCAACCACTCAACGATCTCTTTACACTGACAAAGCCGGTCTTGAACTGAAGGATGGGTGGGCGTGGATTTGTTAGAATCTCCCATAATTTGCGAGATAACTGCTAGAGTCAAATACGAACCATGTAGGAGCGAATTGGATAGCCCACTATCATCTTTTTCGGAGCCGAATTGCGCCTTTAGAATCCTATCGCTAAGAAGTATGGACAATGAATCCGCCTGCAACTCTTTAGCGTGATATGGTTGCACGTGTGTCCATCGTTTGGTGTTGTTGGGTATCTGGGCTAGCAATTCTCCCCCCCTACATCCGTAACCTGTATGACCCAATAAGTGGTGCGCCAATTCGTGACCCATGATAAACATGCGTATATCACAGACAAACTTAGAAGTCAACACCTTCACTTCTGGGGGTGAATCCCAAAAAGACGAAGATGCACCCAAATCTAGCATATCTCCAGTTAAACTCCACTTGCTGCTTAATTCTATCCACTTTCGTGCATTGATCTCAAGACCTGAGAGGGATTTGGCTAATAATGGACTAGATGAAGGCAGACGTTCTTCTTTACTTTTGAATGAAAAGAATTCTGCAAACAGGTTTGCGTACCGAGAACTCGCTCGAAGCAGACCATCATGTACAAATGACAACTCTCCTGAAGTCTGTTCTCTAACACTTGCATGATGCATGGCCCAAGCTTGCGGGAGGAGATCACGGATCCGGGCGACAAAGGTGCAGTCGAGTCTGTTTTTTAGGTCAGAAGACACATTTCTAATCAAGTATTCCATGAATATCTCAAACGTGCCGTCATTACTGAAACGTGGGGAATGCTCAAAGGAAGACAACTGCTTCTCATCAAAGTGGTCAAAGAATCCGGAGTTGTGGAGTTCTCTCAGTTCTTTCATTGCTGCTTCCTCAACACCGCTTTGATATACGCCCTGATAGCTTCGGCCCTTTTCATGGGGAGCTATGACAGAATAATAGTATTCCTTAGCAGTGATCACAACGACGTCCTAAGCTCACTAGTTTGGGATTATTCCCGCCTATTTATATCTTCTGTTCATACGAAATACGACTGGCCGAAATCCTGTTCTTGTAACAATTCCCTTCATAGCCAAGTAACCTAGCGCCCGCCTGACAGAGCTTTTGGAATATCTAGTTGATCGAGCCAATTGGATCACGGTAAATCCGTCACAGTCGCTTTGGACTAAATTCAGCAGAACCGCGTCAAGGCAAGGGGCGGGTCGACGACCGCGTTGCATGAACACGTGTCGAATCCTCTTCACAAGTCGGCTGATCGCGTCAGAACCTGCTGTTATTCCGCCAACAAGAATAAGCAACTCGGCCATTTTCGACATGAGCTGCATTAGAGTTTCAGATACGATGATGGAATAAACCTCAGGAAGAGGCAGAGGCCCAACGCCTGGATTTTTTAATTGCCAGTATTCCCGTCCAATTCTACCATGAGAAAGTTGTGAAGCACTTTGATTCAGAAGTTCACGCATGTGCTTTTGATCATGGGATGAGAACAGGCTAGTTGTACTACGACTTTCAAGGGGATTTGCCCGTTTATTTATCATTGTTAGTTTCCCTCGATTTCGCCATTATTGCCATCTACGAGAATCCTCATTACTTTCAATACTCAATAGGTAAGTCGAAGCATGCTTTTGGGAGCATGGATACGTTTTCCAAATCGAAATTCATCCTCCCGTCTGATAATAATAAGCGATCACAATACAATATAATATAACCTTATCGGAATATCAATGGGTTTGAAATTAAAATGTGGTTTTGTAGATTTGGCATGTGAGAAAGGAATTTGTTGTGAATGCCAGAGGGACCCAGAGTCCGTATTCTGTAATCAGGGAGATTGCAGAGACATCTCCCGTGGGGATGTTATGCGGGCAACTAAAATGGACGGAAGCTCATCGTTAGACAGTTTGGGGTAATAATTCCTTTGGAATTGATAATATTCTATCAGGTCCATAATTCTAACATACACCTCTTTCTAACAGTTTTCTAACAAAACGAGCAAGAACAACAGATAATAAGAAGAAACACCAGACACTGAGGTCCCTGTAAGTAATTGCTACTACTACAGGTTAGTGCCTGGTGTTCTCTGTTGTTCGGACAATCGAACAGGCTCATAACCTGAAAGTCGGAGGTTCAAATCCTCCCCCCGCCATTAATTAAAGTGGAAACCCCCGATACGACCCCCAACACTCCATCGATTCGTGGTTTACCTGAGAGCATTACGCCGGTCTGGCCACTTTTAGAAACGGGAGTGGCGATCAGTTCGCCGATAATTTTGCCGATTTCCATACGTGCTGCAAGAATGTCATTCTGAATCATCTCTTCGAGACGGTAGAGCCACTTCACTACATAGGCGGGTTCAACTCGGACTTCCTGATCGTAAGTTGATTTGCCAGTCCGCTCGATCTGGTGCTTGATACGAGATAGCTCAGATTCTTTGATCTTAATGGCGTCCCTAATCATTGGAGAGACTTCGCCAGAGTCAGCGACAAAGTCGATCAGATTCTTGACTTCCGATGTGATTTTCTGTGCCCTCTCTATCAAAGATTGTTGTTCAGCCTGAACCGAATTCAGTCTTTTCTTAAGCTCCAGGTTGACCTTTTCAACAAGAACACTTACCACATCCGGATTTAAGACCCTCTCTTTGATAGCTGATAGAACCCTATCTTCGATATCACTCTTTCTAATCCTGATGTTATTCGGACAGACCGTGCTTCCCCGATGCCAGTTAAAGCTGCAACCGTACTGAACATCCCCAGTATCTTGGCATCTGACTACTATCAGGTTGGCACCACAGATACCGCATTTCATCAGCCCGGATAGCAAGTAGTTCTTTCGCGGTGAGCGACGACCTTTCTTATGCCGCGCAGCGTTGGCTTCATTCCGGGTTTGCACCGCCTCCCAAAGCTCAGCGTTAATTATGGCAAGACTCGGATTCTTATACTCCACCCATTCCTCTTTCGGACGAGCAATGTATGTTCGCTTACCAGTCTTCCTCTTTCGAATCGACTTGGTGCGATTCCAAGTCCAGTCAGCAATATACTTTGGATTTCTGAGTATGACCCTGATAGCATTTGGGCACCAACTCGGAGTCGTATGCCCTTTTCTTAGCTGCTGCTGTTTACCAGGCGGGTCAATGCCCTGTTCTGTGAGACTTTTTGCGATTGCTTTCAGGCCATACCCTGATGCGTACATTGAAAAAATCGTTTTTACGACCGTCGCTTGGTTGAGATCAATCTCAATCTTGGTCCCCACTGATCGGATTTCTCGTGTCTTTTTATCAATGACACCGGTCGGATCGGGAACGCGTGTGTACCTATATCCGTACGTACGGCCTCCGGCGTTGAAACCGTGTAACACTTGGCCAGTCATGCCGCGTTTGGTTTTCCTGCCCAACTCTCTGATATACAGAGAATCCTTGATGCCATAGACAGGGAGCAATACATCGCCGGCGGTCTCATCCCGTGTGTCAATGTTATCTGAAACGAAGTAGACAAATATCCCGCTATCTTCCAAGTCTCTGATGATCTGGAGCTGCTCGATCTTGTCTCTCGACAGCCTTGATGTGTCGTCTACGAGCACGTAATCGAAGGGACGCGGGTTTGTTTCCGCGGTCTTCAAGAGTTCAGCCAGACCAGAACGGCCGGCGATGGTTGCACCTGAAACTGCCCTATCCGTGTATATATGCCCGTCCAGAACAACCCAGCCCTTTTTCTCAGCGAACCGCCGGCAGTTTCTAACCTGATCGTCGATTGATCTGTCACGTTGCAGATCGCTTGAATATCGCGCGTAAATGGAACACCTCAACATGGTACACATAATTAAACCGTATCGAATATGAGATTACAAGAGTAACTGATAATTTTTTTCATATATATACCCCCCCTTTTTCTTTTGGCCTTCGGGACACCATCAAGTAACAGTCTGTAATACAAAAAGATAGCTGGCCAAAACTTGTCCAAAACCTGTCCCAAAGGCCAGAACTTTGGTTGGAGAAGATGTTGCTGGCCAAAAGTGAGTTTTGGCCACGGGACAGTTTCTGGCCATCATAATCTAATGTCTCGGAGCAGGTTAGCCGGAATTGGCCAAAAGGCCAAAAGATTCTGGGACTATAAGGCACGATCTACATACCTTCCATATAAATCTTCAAGATCAGCAGAACTAAGCTTGTAGACTGGGATTCTCTTACCATCAAACCGAACCCTCTCCGTTTTAACCTTAATTCGTTTCAAACGAACGGTCAGAGCGTTCTTCCGTTCAAGCCAGCTAAACTCCTCTGATTGCTTGAAGTAACTGAAGGCCTCATCAGCCTTGTACACTAACATCCCATTGGAATCCTCAAGAGGAGTCAATTCTTCGACCATCCCTTTTGTGACCGTCAGTAGCTTACAGGTTTCATTGTGAAAGAGACTGTCATCATGTTTTTCCTTGGTAGAATCCTGGCTGAGTTCTTCCATACTGTATCTAATGACGCCCTTTATACCATCACCGTCGACTAAGTCCGACAGTAGGAACATAGGTTCCCAGATATCCAGTTCCCGATCTGGAAGGCCAGTACCTTCTTCTGTGCTCGAAGTGAGCTGTTGATAAACATCTGCTATCTTGTGAGCCTGGGCCAACGCGAAGACATACAGATCGTCTCGTATCGACCGGTGGAGTTCGAGCAACGAGGCATTCTCCTTGTATCGTTCAACTACCTCGTCCTCCTTTTTGCGCAGCATTTTTATCTCGATAGTCCTGTCTTGAAGCACATCGTGGATTTCGTTTATGCCCGCGAACATCTTGGGGGAGTATGCTGAGTAGACTTTCAAGACCCACTCGCCACCTTTGCCTTGTTCCAGTCGCTTAACTACCCCGCTGTTCTCAAAGCCGCTATTCAGAATCTTCATGATGTCACCGTGCAGGTCCTTGTCCTGCTTGCGGAGCTGCTCGACCTCGTCTATGAACATCGAGATAGAGTTTTGTGAAACGTCCCGAAAGACGACTGCGGCAGTGGGATGTATGAGAACATCTCCGTTGAACGCGATTCTGGACAAGATTTTCATGAGCAGACTTTTGCCGCTCTGCTTTTCAGCGTGCAACCAGACATACGGGTAGTAGTTGAAGACCTTGTAAAGGTAAGTACCCATGACCCACAATCCAAGAAAGTAAAACCACCTCTGATCGGTAAAGAACACAAAGCGCTTAATGTACTCACAGATTCTGTCATAGAGCTCCGGCACGTCCACGCGGTAGTCTCCCTCCAGATACCGGGCTGCAGCGTCAGGTGAAAACCGTGTGGTATCGACTATCTTGTGTTTCAGGGAGATTCCGTACTTCTCCGCTTGTTCAAAAGAGATCAGTTCTCTTTCGCTGCTCAAAAGGTAGGGCTGCCCCTTAATCTTTATGGCAAAGTACATCTTGCCGTTGTAGAAGTCCTGTGCTGGGTTCACGGCCACGATGTTTGTCTCTGACTTGAGTTGTTCGATGAGTTCGTCCCGGGAATCACTGATCTGTGTCGCTGGCTGATCTTGTTTTTTGCCGGTCTTCTCCACAATCTTGCGGTGCCTGCTCAGATCGGTAAGGAATGCTCTGATCTCTTTGTCATTGAGTCCGAAGTGACCTTCAATGGTGTCGTGTATTAAGGCTTCAGCATAAGCAGTGTCGAGGTAGGCCAGCCCCTGAATGATTGTTTTCAGCTTCTTGGCTCGATCTACCGCCGATATGTTCGGATCAATCGCTCGGATTTTTGCCTCCCAGGGGTCGCTGCATTCGATCTCATCACCTTTGTAGTCTATCTCCATTGCCTCTCTCGCAGCGGTATCAAGGGCTTTCGACATTTTCATATACCTTTCTTTTCAATCTATTCACCTCATAAGTGGCATAGGTGACCTCGCCATCGAGTTCCTCAAGCTGGTATAGCAAGACCTCTTCCCTGGGATAGAACTGCTCCAATGGTATGTTGCCCTGTTTTACATTGCACCTGATGATACGCAGTTTGCGGAATAGACCCTCATGGTAGAGCTTCAGCCACTCAAGACGGTTTTTAGCTTCTCGATACTCGTCGTCTGCCAGCAACGGGTTAAGGTGGTGCGGGAGTGGTCGTACGCGGGGTCTTGGCCCTGAGTCGGTGTCCTTCTCTTCGTACGAAATCCCGGCCATCGTGCACAGGTGACGCATAGCGTCCTGTTTGCGGTAGTGGTGCAGATACTGAGCCAGGTCAAGCAGTCCACCCTTGGCCGAGCATGCGTGGCAGATGAACGTGGAATCTGTGAAAGAGAAGGAAGTCTTGTTGCTACCCTTGTGAAGCGGACAGGGCATACGGTTTTTCGGCGGGTGATATCCAGCATCTTCCAGAATGTCGAGGATCGTGACCCTTGCAAGAATTTGGTTGAAGTCTATCATTGGCCTACAACTCCAGATAGTCGCAAATCCATTTAATCAGGCGGCGGTAACTGGATTCACTTGGAAGCCATCCCCCCATGTAAAATGAACAGATGTACCTCTTTGCCTTCTCGTAATCGTGCCAGCCTTCACTGCCTCGTTGTAGGCCAATCTGGGAGAGATTCTCTTCTAACTGTTGGTGTGTCCAAGTGATTGGTTCTCCAATCTCCATATGATTGACTGCGGTCCTTGACTCCCGTGTCCTAATGTCAACCATTTTTCCTTGCCTCGTAGCTTATAGCCTTCAACGAGGTTATGACCTCACTGAAGCGTAGGGCAGAGACTTGCGCGGTGCCCGTGAAGAACCCCGAAAGGTCTTCCTGAGTGGGGGTTCCCGGTTCGCCCTCGAGAATAAAAGTTACATTGTGGGTCCCAGGAATCGGCTCGGCACGGACGAGCTTAGCCTTGCCTGCGCTAATTAGATAAGCTGCCCAGGTCAACTTTTCCGTTTGGAAAGTGGAGTTTGACTTCATTGTTACCTTCATCTATTTGAGATTCAATTTCTTTCAATCGCTCGTCTGCAATGAGCTGGGCCACAAGATCAACGAGGGGCTCAAGGCTGACCAGCACAGTAGCCAGTCTCGCTTTCTGTGCCCTGACTCGATCTTCATGTCCTGTCGCTTCACGCTTAAGTTTCATTTCGTTGGTCCAGCTAACTGATCTTTCTCGTTGCTGGGTGTATTTATGCAGGGGAGTAAAAAACAACGCGAGACATTTTGAGTGGATTGAAGGGAGAGAGAGTATTTATTGTCGGATAGATGTCGGATAGATGTCGGACGTCGGATAGACGTCGGATAGAGTAAGCAGTAAAGTATTCCAGGGAACTTCGGTTAGGTCACTTTCAACTTATCCAAGTCAATGTTCAGGGAATAGAATCCCCTTGAGGGCGAGTGAAGGAATGGTTTTATAGGTGTACGTCGAAACAGTTCGTAGACCCTATAACCTTTTGGTGCTCCGGCTGCGTGAACGATCCTATAACTTTGAACTGACTTGACATTGTTCAACAGTTCAGTTACTAAAAAAACGAGCGCGTCGAATATCTTGTATTTCTTTTCGACAAGCGGCACCTTCCTGCCATTGATCCAGACCTCCCTTGTCATTTTCTTGAGCTCTAAAACTGTCCTTGGTTGAACTCCTGAAACACTGTTTTCGGTGAGTTTGAGTGTCGAGACCGAATCAGGGGTTTTGAACAACAACTTTTCGGCCTTTTTCCATTCCTTATACGTTGTATCATGGTCGGGAAAGAACAGGTTGAAATGTAGGTCGGCCATGAAATTGTCATAATTATCCTGGCTACAGGGCATTTCCTTTGTCACCGCTTTGATTTCGTCATCAACGTTCCAGTCAGACCATACAGTGGTGGGTTGATGTTTTTTTTCTCGTTCTGCCTTCTCTTGTTTTGCTTTTAGGTCAGGCCATACCTGTTTCTGGCGGATAGATATTATCTTTCTAATTTTTGCCATCTTGTACTCGTCAAGATTCCGGCTATTCGGGTGCCAACCAAACAGCACACGTATGTTGTGCATTGCTTGTCTGACTGCCCTCACCGGAAATGGATATAGCATGCTCCCCGGCATGTCCCAGGCGGCATAGACGTAATCGCGTACCAGGTCGGAGAGGTGAAGGAGCCCCATGGGTTGCGGACCTCCCATGAAGTGATCAATGACACCCCATAGTGTTTTTTCTCTTTCCGTCTTGTAAAATGCCGGGAGAAAGTCCTTCAGCTTATCCGATGTCGGGTATTGTTCATCCAGTGTCTGTAGGTGACTTTTGCCTTCAAAAGTGTCTCGCCCCAACATGACTGCTCGTCCAAGAAGGACTGTGTTGTTACTGGCATCCCAGTCGGCTCTCAGAAGGTAGTAAAGAAAATCCCGCAGGTGATCGAAACCAGTCCAGAGGGAGTCGGTCAACAGGAGCAGCAAAGTCTCACCACAAATATATTCAGGCATCTTTATGTCACGTCCTTTGAACTTCGCTTCAAAGTCTTTAACGATGTATGATACCACTAAAGGGATGTCTTCCTTTCTCTCGCTTGGTCCTGGAACGTACAAAGTCTGGTAATCCGGACTAATCTCGTCCCCTTCGCGGCAAACCGCGATGTCCCAGCTTTCGAGCAAGGGTTGTATCATATCAGAGAAGAACCGATCACCTTTAAGAAAAACTGTCCGGCCCGGTTCGCGGAGATCGTACTCGCTTATGATTCTTTCGACAAGTTCGTGGCCAGCCGCAGAATGGGGTTCCACCAAAACGTATTTGGAGAGTTGCTCTCTAAGAGTTTGGTTTTTAATGAATCTCACTAACGCTTTGTATGAATCTTTGTGCTTCAGGTGAATTTCTGGGACAGGCTCGATCTTGATGTTTTCAGTTGTGGGAGCAAACTTTCTTCCAACCCTGATCATTTGTCGTTGAATATCATCCAGAGGGATTTTCCTGGCGAGTTGTTGCCTGCTAAATCCGGTATGCTCATCCATTATAATATGGCGAAACTCTCCTGACACAGCGGCCCTCAAGTGCATTCTGTGCTCATTGATTTCTCTGCCAGTTTCCATGTCCGTGTCCGGCGCAATCAGAGATGCGCGAAGCTCGTTATCTTCATGAGCACAAAATCCAACATCTTCTTGGGGCACGTAAGACAGGTGTACTGTAACTATTCCATTGTGAAGTGAAGCGAACGGCGGCAGAGTGTGATTTCTTTTGATATGTCCCCCGTCATAATATTCAAGATAAATCAGTTTGTACGGCGGCAGACGGTACTGCCCAGAATCTAAGAAATTCTGTAGGTACGAAATGAATCTATCGTAGGTGAGGATAGGTGTTTTCAG
>Ga0114930_10005458_pt1 | contig 10464 bp, 9 predicted proteins | sample AnhtaG_FD_87300 | JGI IMG/M metagenome (GOLD analysis project Ga0114930, IMG submission 87300) | Deep subsurface microbial communities from Anholt, Denmark to uncover new lineages of life (NeLLi) - Anholt_01485 metaG | ecosystem: Environmental > Aquatic > Marine > Oceanic > Sediment | place... | reverse complement strand
TTCGTTTTTCCTATTTTATGTATTAATAGAGGTTCCATAAGTGTTTCCTTTATCTTAAAACGAGGGTTCAAAGATTCATAAGGATCTTGAAATATCATCTGTGCATTTTGTCTAAATGTTTTTAATTCTTTTTTTGTTATATTTGTAATGTCCATAGCATTATATAAAATATTTCCTTGTGTGGGTTTACATAAACCCAAAAGAATTTTTGCGGTAGTTGTTTTACCACAGCCACTTTCACCGGCCAATCCGAGTGTCTCACCTCTATCAATAGTAAAACTTATTCCATCTACTGCTTTTAGATACTTAATTTTATTTTCTCTAAATTTAAATAATGCAGTGCTTCCCATAGGAAAATATTTCTTTAAATTTTTTACTTCTAAAACATGATCTTTTTTCAGATTAAAACATTCCTTTCCTTATAGCTAAATTCTTACTTTACCTTGAATCCATGTTTCCTCTTTTTCTGAATAATATTGTAATTTATCAACCTCATCAAACCTATGACAAGTAACATACCCATCAATGGTTTTATATATATTAGGTGAGACACTTAAACATTTTTTAAAACTAAAAGGACATCTAGGAGCAAATCTACAACCTTCAGAGGGATTTAAAAGGCTCGGAGGGTTACCAGATATAGAAATCAACTTCTTTTTTTTGCCAATTACACTAGGGAATGCGTTTTTCATAGCCATCATATAAGGATGATAAGGTTTCTTTAAAATTCTTTGCGCTTTACCAAATTCCACGATTTTACCTCCATACATTACTGCAATTTTAATACAAGTTTGGGCTATAACAGATATATCATGAGTAGCCATAATTAAGGAACCTTTATAATTTTCAAGTATATTATTTATTTTACTAAGAATTTGTGCTTGAACCACAACATCTAAAGCAGTAGTCGGTTCATCGGCAATAATAATTTCTGGATTTAATACTAATGACATTGCAATAACTGCTCGTTGCTTCATTCCTCCACTATATTGATGAGGGTAATCCTTTAGTCTATTCTTTCCGAGACCTACAATTTTAAAAACTTTCTCTGCCCTTTTATATGCTTCTTTCTTTGAGATTGATTCATGAGCAAGAATAGCCTCGACTATCTGATTCCTCAATTTATAAACGGGATCAAGAGAATTCATTGCACTTTGTGGGATTAAAGATATTTCCTCCCAGCGTAATTTATTAATTTTTTTACTATCCATTTTCAAAATATCATTTCCTTTATAATTAATTATTCCTCCAGCTATTAATCCATTTGATGGTAATATTCTAAGAATAGTTTTAATTAGAGTTGTCTTCCCACATCCCGATTCACCAATTAATCCTAAAGTTTCTCCTCGGTTAAGCTGAAATGATACATTATCTATAGCCTTTATTATTCCAGTTGAAATTTTATAATATGTTTTTAAATTCTTAACTTCCAAGATTTCTTCATTTTGGATCATTACTATCTTATCCTCAATTTGGGATTTGCAATTTCTTCAAGACCTCTGCCCATAAGAAAACCTGATAATACTAATAAAATTATTGCTATACCAGGAGGAACCATCCACCACCATGCTTTAAACATAGCTTGAGAAGAATAACATGAATATAATATTTTCCCCCAACTAGGCAGTAAGGGATCGCCATATCCTAAAAAACTTAGGCTAACTTCTGTCATTATTGCCGAACCCATGGTTAAAGAAATATATACTATAGATAAAGGCATAACATTTGGAGCAATATATTTGTAGATTATTCTTAAATCTCCTGCACCACTTACTTTTGCTGCCTCGATAAAAGTCCTAGTTTTTAAAGTAAGAACTTGCGACCTGATAACTCTCGCAGTGTTCCTCCAAGTTATTAGAACTATTGCAATTATTATATTTTTTACTCCTGGACCTAAAATAGCAACCAGTATTAAAGCAAAGGGTAAAAAAGGTATGCCATATATTATATCAACTATTCTCATGATGATATTGTCAATTTTTCCTCCGTAATATCCAGAAATTAAACCAATATTAGTTCCTATAAATACTACACAAAAAGCAGATAGTATCCCCACTAATAATGCAATTCTGGAGCCTATAATCATTTGGCTAAATACATCTCTCCCCATATAAGTAGTGCCTAATAGATGATCTTTAGAAGGGGGTTGCAATCTTTTTAAATTACCATCCCCATCAAAATTCATTTCCATAGGATTATAGGGTGCTATGTAGACTGCAAAAATTGCTATTACAAGGAAAAATAAAAAAATACTTATACCTATCATTCGGAGTTTATCTTGCTTTAAAAACCTAATTGTATTTTTAATAATTTCTATCCTAAACAACTCCCTTTTCCTAACAATAAATTTTATTAATTCCAAACTACTCTTGGATCTATATAAGCATATAATATATCAGCTATTAGATTAAAAATTACAGTCATTGTTCCAATTAAGAAAAAAGCAGTTTGAGCAACAGGATAATCTCTTGCCGCAACTGCGAGTACAATTTCCCTTCCCATTCCTGGCCATCTAAATACTGTTTCTACTAGCACTATCCCACCAATTGCCAATCCTGCTTGAACAGCAAAAACGGTTACTGTAGGTAAAAGAGCATTCCTCATAACATGTTTAAATAGTATCTGATTTTCCTTAATCCCTTTTGCCCTTGCTAATTCAACAAAATCTTCCTTAATTACTTCAAGTATTGATGTTCTCATTACTAAAAGGGGTGTAGCTGCGGAATGAATACCGGCTGTTAAAGCAGGAAGGATTAAATGTCTTAAAAAATCAATTGAAAAAAATTTAACTAATTGATTGGGGAAATAAGTACCAGGAGTATTCATTCCTCCAAGAGGTAAAATTTTCAATCTAAAAGCAAATAGGGATAAAAAAATCATCCCCGTCCAAAAAACAGGTGCAGATCTAACTATTAATACTATCGTGGTTCCCAAGGAATCAATAAGAGTTTCTCTCTTCCACGCTAAAAATACTCCTCCCACAATGCCGGTAAAAAAAGCAATAAACAAAGATGCTATCATTAAAATAAATGTATTCCAAAATCTTCCTCCAATTACATTAATAGCTGGTTTTCCATATTGAAAGGAAATACCAAAATCACCTCTTAAAACCTTCTTTAAATATATAATATATTGCTCGGGGATAGGTTTATCCAATCCATATTGCTGTAGTAAAACTTCGGTAGCTTCTTCATCTAAACCAGAATCAATATACATACTTAGAGGGTCTCCTGGAACTACTCTAAACATAAAAAACAACAGGGTTATTAAAATAAACATCGTTAAGATTATCTGTAATAACCGCTTATAAAAATATTTTAAAAAACCATTCATAAAAAATTCATATCTCCTTGTTTAAATCTAAACGGATTGCGTATCGAGCATTACCTCGATACGCAATCCGCTACAATTACAACTATAAATCTTCCTTTTAATAATTTTCCGGGTAATATATATGCCCATCAATATCCCATCTAAATCCTGATTCTTCTAAAATACTTTTTGCTTTTTCTATATTATCTCCAACTTTCTCGATACCTGGATTATGCCAAAACTTATTCACAGGAGCAACTACAGAATAAGCAGGAACGGCAAGGTCTTCGAATATTAATTGCACTATTTTCTTTTTAGGTATTGCATAGGTTAATGCTCTTCTAATATTTATATCGTCAAAAGGAGCTACTCTGAGATTATAATGAAGCATATAGTATCCTTGATCATCAATTCGCCCTAATGAGAGATGTCTTGCATCTTTTACCTCCTCAATTTGCAAAGGCAATAAAGACCATCCAGATCCATCTATTTCTTTAGCTTTTAATCCCTGAACAACTCCATATGCCTGGGCATAAGGAATTCTAACAAGTCCTTCAATCTTTGGAGGATTAAAATGTTCATCATTTTTAACCAGTTTTAATTCTTCATTGGGACGCCAATATCCAAATTTAAAAGGACCGCTTCCTATTGGAGGCTGATTGTCCCAATTTAATAGTCCTTCTGCCCCTTTTTCGATATACTGTTTCTCCCATATATGCTTGGGCAGGATTCCTACAAGAGCAAGCCCATTAGATATAAATGGAGCAAAGGGTTCCACTAAAACAAATCTAAGAGTTTTATTATCAACTATTTTTACTTCTTTAAGATATTTTATTTTTGATGAATAATAAGGTGCCTTAACTTCTTTTGCTAAATCAAAAGTATATTTTACATCATCTACTGTTACTGGAGTACCATCATGGAATTTCATATTATCTCTTAATACCACTTCGACTGTTCTTTCATCTATTTGTTTATAGGATTCAGCTGCCCAAGGTTGTGGTTTTCCATTAACATCTATCCTTATGAGTGGGTCATAAATTATGTTTAGAATATAAATATCCGCACCTGTCTTTGTAGTAAGAGGATTTAAAAGTTTAATATCTCCTACATATCCATATTTTAAAATTTTCCTATCACCTTTGGGAGTAATATTTATCCAATTCCAAAAACTATTCAACCCTTCACCCATGGCCATTACTACATTTTCAAAATCATCTTTATTGTAAGCATGAGTGACTACTCTATGCACAATTGGGGGCTGAGGAACATCGTGAGCTAATATTTCTTGCATTTTAAAAGCATATTCTCTACGTTTTTCCAAATCAGTATTAGTTACAAAACCCTCTGCTAATTTATCATACTCCGGATTTTCATAGCCAGCTACATTATATTTTCCTGAAGCAGCTTCTGAAGAATGGTGTAATGTATACAACCAATGGAAAGGATCAATCCGTTCCGCCTTTCCACCCCACTGTATCATAAAAACATCGTGCTCATGAGCCTTCATTCCCTTAGAAGACATAGTAGCCCATTCCAAACAGGTAGTTTTTACATCGAACCCTAGCTCTTTCCATTTTTCTGCTACCATTAACCCTATCTCATATCTTACCGGATCATAAGTTTGACTAGTAATCCAATAATTTATTTGGGGTACTTTAGCTTCTTCTGGCAAGGAAATACTTTTATTTCCCTCTCCAAAAACTGACAAAGACAAAGTTAACAAGCCTAATAACATTAATATTATTATCATTCTGTATTTACTTTTCATTTTCGATTCTCCTTTTAATTATAAATTCTATCTTCTAATTTTATAAACAATACACTAAGACAATCTACAATAATTAATTGATTTCTACTTTCTTCTTAAATAATTATTCTCTATATTAATTCATTAAGATCCCCCCCCTTATAAAATAACTACATATCTTAATTGATGATTCCATGGATGATATAAAATTTTTAAAATAGGCAAAACGTAAATACAGTAATTCTTAAAATGAAAAAGTTGTAAATATATAAAACATATATTTTCTCAAATCTTTATAAAAGTGCTTCTTATCTTTTTTATTTTTAGTTTTCTTTCTTGTAGTATTTCATCAAGATTTTACTTCACGAAGTAAAGATTTTTTAGCACCTTTAAAATGTTGTTTCATGCTTTCTTTAATTAACTTTTTATCATTCTTTTTTATTGAATCAATAATTGCCAAATGTTTTTTTGTGGCATTGTTAAATGAAGTTTTGCTAAGAGAGAGGCTTCTAAACCAATATATTCGTTCACTAAGATTAATCAGTAATTTAATCAATTCTTTATTCCCGCAATTTTCAGTAAGAAAATCATGAAATTTTTTATCAAGATCTAAATATTGGATTCTATTTTTATCATTTTCAATTTTATCTATAAATTCTTTAAACTCATATTCTATCTTCTCTAATTTTTTTAAAGGTATTTTACCTATAGATTTTTTAAGCGCAAAAGATTCAAGGAGTTCTCTAATTTCAAATAACTCTCCAACTTTCTGAAAAGTAACATCTGCAATCTTTACTCCTTTACGAGGGATAATAGTAACAAAACCTTCTCTTTCTAACATATTTAGTGCTTCTCTTATAGGTGGATTACTTATATTCAAACTTTTTGATAATTCCTCTGCACGTAACCATCGACCTGGTTTAAGATTACCTGTAATAATTTGTAACTTTATTATTTTGTATGCTCCCTCTTTGAGAGATGAATTATTTCCCAAATCTTTAAAATATTTTTTCATAATTTACCCTTTTAAATATTTTCTTAAATTATATATTTAAAAATATATTTTGTCAACATATATTATATATTATATATTATATATTGTCAAATAAAAATCAAAAGTGGTCTGTGTCAACCCTTTGGGGGTAGTTTTCTTTGGTATATCCAATGGTCCAATGGAGTCTTGTAATATCACTTTTCATATTTTTTCTCAATTTTTCTAACGGCTCTGCTCTCTGTAGTATAATGTATGCCAATATATTCTGCTATATCTTTTAGGGTGTAGCCATACTGGAGGTGAGCTTCAAATAATGCCTTGTCTTTTGACTTCTTGTCCTCATATTTAAAGATTTTGTTCAGGGGTGGCCTGGGTCATGTTGCAAATATGGCATAGCCCTTATTATATTGAAAGATATGACCCTTGTTGACCCCGTCTGATTGAGCTTGTGATTATTATTCCGTTCTTTCTACAATAAAGTAAATTTTAAGTAGAGCTGCCTTGCCTAATAGTGATATTGTAGTCCTGTCAAAAGGAAAAGAATACATGTATTCTTCATTTTCAGGAGGTTTGTGTTTAAAGATCATAGCTGCCTCCGCTCGTTCACGATCAGTAGATAAGACAGGACCAAAAGAGAAACAAAGCTCGTTACCAAACCTTACATGTTTCAACCAGTCTTGATATTTCTCATGATTTACGATTCGCTTTCGCACATTGTCAGCTTCACCTATGTAAATAAGCGTAATCAATGAGACCGTATCCTCAGTTTGGTTGTATCTACACTCATAAACACAATATACTCCTTATTGAGCAGTTAGTGTAAACTTTAGTGGGGTAGTTAGAGAAAGATTAGAGGAAGAAAAAGATAATCATAATAGTAACTTTCTCCCTAAGCAAACACAATGAGCAATAGAGGAAATGAAATATTGCCAAAGGATAATAAAAAGGTGTAGACTTACCTATATACAAAAAACCCTTTACAAAAAGGAGGTAAGCTACACCCATGAATACTATAGCAATAATTAGAAAATAGGTCCCTATTTATTCAAATCTCAAAGTCTAATTTGATAAACTATGATAAAAATTGCCCCACAACCCTGTAAAACATAATACAGAATAATCAGGGTCATCTACCCCTAAGGGATAATACCTTTCAAAGCCCTCCCGCCAAAGACGTTGCCTAGAGCTTTTATCCTGGAGTATCTTAATATTCCCAACCAGCATCAAACCCTTAAATTCATTTGGATCCACAAAGTACACACATACCTTGGGATTTTTTTTGATTTGTTCTACCCTTTTTGAGGAGGTATTGGTGCTGAACCATATCTTTTTTAATCCCTGGTTTACCATTTTTAGCATTGCTTTAATATGGGGAAAACCATCTTCACCATTAGTACCCAACATAGCAATTGTTGAGCTATTCACCAGTTCCAATCCTTGATTAACGGCTTCTTGCTTTTCCATGTATAAATCCTCCTTAAGATAGAAAAAATATAAAATTACTGAATATGACCAACTGTCCCAATTTTCCTTATTTCAAATTACAAAATGTATTTGGAGAAGTCATAAAAAGTTATAAAAAGTTACCGAATTATTGAACTAGTACAACTGTTGTCCTCTATCACATTCACAAGAAAATAGCTGTCTGTTTGTATTTGCTCCAATATTTTGTGAACTTGTGAAGCCTGAACTTCCCATCTGAAAAATCAAGATAATTTTAAACTTTTTTATGCAACTTTCCTTAACTCTTTCCTAACCATATAATCTCTATCTTCAGTTAACCTTTTATAGATTACTTTAATCAATTGCCGGGCCAGGCAGCGAAGAGTATGATTATGACTTTTTCCTTCTGCCCGTTTTTTTTGATAGTAAGCCCTGCATTGAAGACTAAGACGGATACTACCTCCGGCCATGGTAATTAAAGTCTGCTTACATATTTTATTGGCCTTATACACTGCTTTGGCTTTAGTTACCTTTCCTGAATTATCATCTACACAGGCTATTCCACAGTAGATAGCCAACTGTTTCTCAGAAGGGAAACGATTAATATCTCCGATTTCTCCGATTACCCTGCTGGCCAGTTTAGTAGCAACTCCCGGGATAGTCTTTAAATGATTAACCTCTTTATTCTTTTCTCCTATTTCATCCAGGCTTTTATCTATATCCTTAATCTCTTCTTGTAGTTCTAAGATACGTTTAGCATAAGAGAAGATGATCGTCTTGTATATATCAGTTAAGCCAGGCATATATTCTATATTATTTAACCTTTTAACTAAAAAAGGACCCTGTCTTTTCTCTATTCCTTTTATTTTCAGTAGAGAGCAAAGGGTAATCCTTTTATATTTAGAAAAATCAGGATATTTGGTTAGAATAGCGATGAGCTTTTTACTCTTTGCTTTACCCAATTCTAATATCTGGGGACATACTTCCAGTAATTTCTTGCTTAATCGGTTAACAAGCCTTACCTTCTCATCAATTAGAATCTGCTGGTGGCGGGAGAGGAGTTTCAGGCTTTCGGTTAAAGGAGAGGGTTTCTCTATTTTAATAAATACCTTTTCCCTTTGGCTATTTATATGCTCTTTTAATTTTAACATCTTGGAAAGCATAAGAGCATCTCTCTTATCATCTTTCCATTCTCCGGCAAAGGCCTCTCTGAATCTTTTTAATTTTAAGTTATCTACATTGTAGAGGGTAAATCCCTGATCAAGTAGTATCCGGTCAAATGGTGCACTATAGCCGTTCTTTCCCTCCAGGGCGAAGGAGATTACCCCTTTTTCTTTTTTCTCTATCCTTTTAAATTGTTTTATACTTTCCGTAAATTCATTTATTTGATGAGATACCTTCTGATTGTATAGGATATGGTCTTCCTCATCCAAGATGGTAATATGGTGGGATTCACTCCCCACATCGATTCCTCCAGATAGTCTTTTCATCTTTATTACCTCCTTAAGGGTTTATGGCCTTGCCTCTATCTCATATCCCGTCTATAATAGCCACTTTTTATAGGCATCTTCCCATTAGACTATGAGTAGAAGTCAGAGGAACATCCGGCAGTTCAGGCTGAGTCACAAAGAACTAGTCTTTTGACAGCCCCCATAAGCCACAAATGTTCCTCTGGCCATATAGTTTATTTTTGCATAAAGAAAGTTATTTGACTATCCTCACCTTTCAGATTATTCTATAGTTACAAAATGTTTTTTAATTATAGACCCCGCATCCAAATTCATATCCGAGCTTTTCATATTTAGAAATTAGTTTTTCTTGATTGGTAATACAGATGTTGTTTCCTTCTTGGTCTTTGATAATATAAAGTGTGGCAAAAGAAAAAGTACAGAAAATTAAATCTAGAAAAAATAGTAAAGACATAATAAATAATAAAAATTTAATATTCTTCATAATTAAATCCTTCTATTAATTTATATTTTTAATATTATTTACTTTGCACATAAAACCATCATCTTGAGGATTTAAAGCAATTTCTTCTTAGATTCCTAAATTTTGATATACAAGCTACATCCTTTTCTAAAAAAGAACCTCACTTTGCCTTGGTATAGAATAAAATATTAGAATCGGCAATTACTTTTTTTGAAAATAATAGATGAATGATAAAGTTAATAATTTTCTCTCTATTTATTTCATATTTCTTATTGGACTTGATACTTTTTAAAGATGATTTTTGTAAGATTTGTGGATTGGGCTTTGGTAGTATTTGTAAGTTTAAATTGGGAGTTAACAAATACTTTTCCTGGAGATTATTAAATACAATAAAGCAATGTATTTTCAATATTTATATTTCAAAAACAATGGCTAAATTTTACAATAGAAATAAATATTTTTATATTCTATTTTCTAATTATTTATAATCTAAACTTTCAAAACCTTTCTATATTTATTATACTACTTTTTTATTAAAAATCCTTCTTTTTATGTGATAAATTTAAAAACAAAAAAGCCCTTCAGCAAAGGCCAAAGGGCTTGAATTTTCTTGGCTCCCCGGGTGGTTGTCTCAGAGCGTGTTGATATGGGACAAGATGGGTCTTAAGTTGAAAAGAGTCAGATCTGGGCATATAGGGATTTACTTGACTCTTTAAATATTTATTTTAAAGGAATCTGAGCTTCTTTACTTATATTATACTCACATTTAGAAAAACTTACTAGAATAAAACTTCAAGGTTAGACGTTCTTTCAGCCCGCATTTTATGATTTCTTCTAATCACTGAGTATAACTATGAAATTATAAGAAAATACGGGATAGAGAGAAAGATATCCCAATATCCTAGTCGGCACTTAAATAAATCACTATCTGTCCTGATCAGAGAATCCCTTTAGCCTGTCCACGACCCCACCAGAGTAGACCGGATAGTACTAAAAGAAGACAAGTGGGTAATGCAATAAACCAGGTTGCTCC
>Ga0114930_10005456_pt1 | contig 10468 bp, 7 predicted proteins | sample AnhtaG_FD_87300 | JGI IMG/M metagenome (GOLD analysis project Ga0114930, IMG submission 87300) | Deep subsurface microbial communities from Anholt, Denmark to uncover new lineages of life (NeLLi) - Anholt_01485 metaG | ecosystem: Environmental > Aquatic > Marine > Oceanic > Sediment | place... | reverse complement strand
TGATTCCCAGGTCGGCGTACCCGCTTTCCTCCATCACCTCTCGCAGCGCTGTCTCCTGGGCCGATTCGCCCTTTTCTATATGTCCCTTGGGTAGTCGTACCTCGTCGCGGCTCGGGCGTCGTAAGACCAGGACGCGCTCCGCATCCACCACCACGCCCCCCGCTGCCGTATAGCGAACTGCTCTCATGCGGTTTTCCTTCTGCGTGCAACCCTTTGGGCTGAGCCCCGCCCTGAGACTTTGCCGAGCTCAGTCGAGGCGCGGGACGAAGGGCCGCAGGGCGAAGCCTCCGGTTGCCTTGCCATTTGCGATTTGTCCATCTGCCGGGCGAACTAGGTTCGCCCGCCTATTCCCTCGGTTCTAACGAACTAAAGTACGTGCGCACGTACTCTTTGAGCCCGCGTGGAATGTACGAGTTTTCCAGTGCACTGGTGGCCTGTTCTCGATATTCGGTGTAAACCTCGTCGTAGGGCACCAGTGCCCGGCCTTCATCTAGCGTGTGTCGGACTGTCTCACCCGTATCAGGGCCGCCTTGGTCCTGCCCCGGCAGGTCCACCCGTTCTCCGTCCTCGCCTCCCAATCGTTCCGGGGCATAGACCGGGTCGTAGGGTGTTTGACCTGATTGACCCGGCTGGTTGGGCGGGATCGGGCCTCCTGGGCTGCCGGGCGTGCCCTGTCCGCCTTCGCTGTCCGAATCGCCGTGTCCGCTGCCACTGCCTTGTGGCTGCTGTCCTTGTCCTTGCTGTCCCTGGCCCGCTTGCGCGATCGCTCGCCGGCTTTCTTGGATCTGGCCAAGCGCCTGTTCGGTGGCTTGCTGGGCGGCGATCTCTTGCCCGACCTGCCGGGTTAACTCGGAAGCGCGCTGCAGAGCTTTTCGAGCCGCGTCCACGTCCCTCCGGCGAATGGCCTCGGCCGCGTCGCGCAAAGCTTGGGCGAGCTCAGGGCGGCTATCGACGAGCGCAGCAGCCATCGCTTCCAACCGCTGCGCAGTGGATTCGAGCTCCGCAGCGTCCGAGGAGAGTTGTTCGCCCAAGGACTCCATCGCTTGTGCCGCGTCCGCGTATTCGCCTTGCGACAGGGATCGACCGATGTCCTGTGTGCTGTCGTCTTGAGACGCTTTATAGCCTGCCTCTCTGAGAGCCGATTCCAGTGCTTCTGTGTCTTCGCTCAGCAGTTTCTTTAGCTTGCCCTCCGCTTCAGAGAGACGGGCCACGGCCTCTGCTTTGCCTAGTTCGCTCTCTTGCAGATCGCCGAGCGTATCGTCGAGCTCGCGTAGCAGATCCTCCTTGTCTTCCTGGCTCAGGCTTTCGTTAGCGGCGATCTCTTCACGCAGCGCTTCCAGGCGTTCAGTTTGCTCTTCGATGCGCGCCATCTGCTCTTCGATCCGGGCGATCTGCTCTTCGATCGCACGTTGTTCGGCTTGCTGTTGGGCGATGCGCGCTTCTTGCGGATTCGGAACGACGAAACTGCCGATCAACAGGGCCAACAGCGTGGCGGCGACGGCAGCCTGCCTGCGCGGGAAATGCGGCTTGAACGCCTGCCTGGGGTTGGCTCTCCCGGCGGCTGCGCAGGCATCGGCCAACTGGCGGGTAGCGATCTCGGGCGCGGATATCAATCCGCGCTGCAATTGCCGTGCCCCACGCCTCGCGGCGACGGCTCGGCGGAACCGTTCCGTGTGGGCAACCGTTCGGCGACCCACGCTTCGCGGCGACGGCTCAGCGGAACCGTTCCGTATGGGCAGCGCTCGTGGCGAAGCCTCCAGTTGCCCCTGGATCTCGACAGCAGTTGCCAGGCGTGCACGGAGATGCATCCGTGCGTCGCTCTCGCGAGCGATGGTCATCGGTGAGCGTGGGTAAAGGTACGCCACGAGGAAGGCGGTGAGCGTGGCTAAGCCAGTGATGCCCATAGAGAGAGCGACCCGTGGCACGAGATCTGTGCAACCGCTCGGCTGAACGCTCGCGGCGAAGCTTCCGGTTGCCGTGGGAAGCGTCCACGCGATGACGGTCAAGAGCACGGCGATCCCCAACCCACCCACCAATCCCCACGCGGCCCACCAGAGTGCAGCCTCACGGCGGATGTAGAAGGCAAATCTATTCAGGTTCAGCCTCAGTAGATCCAGTTGCGTGTAACCTCCGGCTACCCAGCTATCCCCGCTTGTGCCTGAGGATCAGGATGCTGAGCGTGATGAGCAACGCACTGACGGCGAGGTAGAGCGTGACGTATACGATCCACGGCGAAATCAGGGGTAGGGTGTGTGGGACGCTACTCCTGTCGCTGACCTGGGTGGTGAAGTAAAACAGCGAGTTCTTTTCTTGTTCCAAGAGCTTGGTTGCGACCGCTGTCGCAAAAGGATTGGTACAGATCAGAAACCCGAGGACGTAGATCAGGACGGCTTGCCAGACCCAGTTCAGGTTATTCACGAGCAACCCGGAGGTTGCACTTGGATTAACGACAAATCCAGAGAATGACAGCAGGATAAAGAGCACGATGGGTAGTCCCATTGCAGTCAACAGGATCGTCGCGTACGTTAGCACCGTCGAGGCGATGGACGATTTCATTATGCTAGAGACAAAGATGCCGATCGATCCGGCGATCAATGCCGTAACGAGCAGGATAAGCGTGCCAATGATCACCTCCGAGAGGATGATTCCGCCAAACATCAAAGCCAGGCTGTGGACAGGCAACGCAGCCAGGATGAGCAGTACGATGTACGCCAGGGCGGACGTCAACTTGCCCAGCACCAGGGAGCGGGTGGGCAACAAGGTAGTGATCAGCAAGTCGAGCGTCTTTCGCTCCCGTTCGCCCGAGATCGTGCCAGCGGTGAACGCAGGGGAGAGAAACACGACCAGCGTCAACAGCAGCATATAGGAGCTGTAAAAGAGGGTTTGTCCGGCAACCGCAGGTTGCACGCCAGCACCGACTGCGCCGCGTCCTGTGGACTGGGCTGATTCGACGACCGTGAAATAGATGAGCGAGGCAAAACAGCTCAACACCACCAGGTGGACGGTGAGTACCGCCGTTGCTCGCCAGCCGCGCATCCGCCCCCGAATCTCTTTGAGCACGATGGGATTATACCACGTGCGCGACACAAGGTGTGCCAGCCTGCTTACAGCTCGCCTTACGAACGATTGCTCTGTCCGCCTGTCGATTCCTTCATGGGCCGGCGCGTGGGCTTGCTGGTCGTCCGGCGTCCTTGCCGTGCCAGTTTTCCCCGTTTCCCCGTTTTCTGTCACGAGGCAATTCCCTTTGTCACTTGCATAAACACGTCCTCCAGCTCCACCTCGATCTCCCGAAAGCTGAGCACCGGCAGCCCGGCCTGGATCAGCCGGGTCAGGATGGCCGTCTGTGCCAGGTCATCCCCGATAAAGTCGACAATCAGCTCGAACGCACGGTCCTGCGGTGCCTGCTTGCCTACCTGTTCACCCTGTGGCTGTGACCTGACGAGTCTCTCTGGGGGGAGTCCTTTGTCGACGCGCCGCTCTGTGAGCGTCACGTCGATTACGTTCGGGCTGGACTGGAGCAGGGACATGGCTTCTTCGGAGCGGCCAGCGAGTGTAACCTGCACTCGACGTGTGTGACGACGGCGTCGCCCCGCGGCCTGGATCTCTTCTATGCTGCCACACGTCACCAGGTTGCCGGCCTCGATGATGCCAATCATCGTGCAAATCTCGGCCACTTCGAGCAAGATGTGTGACGAGAGAAAAATGGTCTTGTCCATAGCCTGCAATTCGCGCAGTAATTCGCGGATCTCGATCCGCGCCCGAGGATCCAGGCCCGAGGCTGGTTCGTCGAGGATCAGTACCTTGGGATCGTGGGCCAGGGTCCGCGCCAGGCAGAGGCGCTGTTTCATCCCTCGCGACAGGCTATCCACGTAATCGTCACGCCGGTGGGTCAAGTCAACGAGCTCCAAGAGGTCGTCGACGAGCGCGGCGCGCCCCGCCCTGAGCGGGACGAAGGGTCTATGGGCACGGCGCGCATCCACGGGAATGTCATAGCACGCGGCAAAAAAGTCCAGGTATTCCCAGACCTTCATCTCGTTGTACACGCCGAAAAAGTCGGGCATGTAGCCGATTTGCTTGCGGACACCGCGCGGATCCTTGCGCACACTGCAGCCACCGACCCAGGCCTCACCTGATGTGGGCCGGAGCAGCGTAGCCAGGATGCGCATAGTCGTGGTCTTGCCCGCGCCGTTCGGGCCGATAAAGCCAAAGATGCTCCCCTCTTCGATCTTGAGCGAGAGCTCGTTTACAGCGGTCAGCCTGCCGTATCGATGTGTCAGGTTCTGGATTTCGATGATTGTGGCCAAGCTAAGGCTCCCGGTTCTGGACGTACGGGCGTTCTATGCCCGCCTTTATCCATCGCGGACGTACTGTGTCCGCGTCACTTTCTTCTGCCGATAACTGAAAAGTCAACCGACACTGACTGGTCTACTATCGTATTCGTCGAGACCATGATCTCGATGCTGCCGGACAGGCTCCTTTCGCCGGGTGCCCTGATAAACCGGTGAGGATCGGGTATTTCGTTCTCTCCCCAGGTCAGGTTTGAGAAGGACACCCACTGGTCGCCAGTGACGTCCTTGAACGAGATGACTGGCGGGGGTCCGGCGGGAGGATTCACAGAGTCGACGTGCAGGATCAGTTTTTCAATAACCGCATCCTGGGTCCCCAGAGGGGACCCTTCGTCCCGCTCAAGGCGGGGCAATTGTAGCCCGGGGAGATGGAACCGGAACGTGGGTGCCGCTTGATGACGGTACAGCGCGTAAGGCGTGGTCTCCGGCTCTCCATCTACCAACTGCCAGGGCACGAACCCCCTAGGCACGATCACTGCGTCTGAATCCGTGGGCAACCGTTCGGCTGAGCCCTCGCGGCGAAGCCCCCGGGTCGCTCCTGAGATGGGCAGTGGCGCGATCAGGAGCGTTGTGGCGTTGACTTGAGCGGACACTCTTTCAACGTCAATCGGCGTCAGACTTTTGTCCAGCCACCCAACCAGCATCATCCCCCTCAGTGGCGTCCTGTTGGGTGTGGGACCATATATGTAGGGCGAGAACAACCCATTCAGGAGCATCCTTCGGCGGTCCCATTCCCGTGCCGGACGTGGTGTGTCCGCCCCTATCGCAGGAGACGCACCCACCAACGTGTCGATCAACGTGTTGCCGTAGCTAGTACCGCTTGGCTGAAAATCGACCGAGATCGCTTCTGTTGTGCCGGCTGCGAGATCTGCTATCCTGATCGCGGTCGAATCAAAGACCAGAGCACAATCTCGAATGTCGACGTCGCTCTGGTTCGAGATCGTCCCTTCAGCGTGATAGATCGTGGTCGGGTACGTCCCGTACGCTGATCCACTGCGTCCAGCGACCACAGTGCGACTGAGGGTCAGGCGAGCGTCGATGCCCTGCCAGCGCTGAGTGGCGTGCACGGCAAAGTCACTCATGGCGCCCACGTCCACCTCAAGCTGACGTACGTAGGTAGGAGTGCCTTGTTCTACTTTGAGTGTCTTGCTTGTTCCTCCGCCTGGGCCATAGTAGCGGCCCGGCGCTCGATGGACGAGCACGTGGCCTGGGAGGCGGATATCGTAGGTGCTGCGGACAGGAGAATAGAGACCCGCAAAGCTATCCACTACGGCTACGCCGCTTTCTGGCAATGTCTGGACGATGGTGATCTCGCTGATGATGACCTTGCGCCCGCGAAAGGCCAGGCCGGCGACGTACACCATGCAGCTAAACAGGAGGATGATTGCGGGAACGGTGATCCACGCCAATGCACGCCTATCCACCAGTTTCAGGACGAGGAAATTGAGCGGGCCGACCACGACGACGTAAATGAACAGAAAGGCCATGACCAGCAGCACAGGGGGCACGTCGAGACCAGGGATGTTGGCGAGCGCGTCGTTGATGTTGCCCTGCGCTCCGGGTGGGATCCACGGAGTACGGGAGGCCGACGTTCCCTGTAGGCCCACATTCAGTATCCCGCTCACGTCCCGACCCATCGCCAGGCAATCGGAGGCTTCGCCGGAGGCGCTCAGCAGAACGGTTGAACAGGAAAAGAGCTTGGGCCACAGTGAATCGTTGCCGATCCAGGTGCGCATCGGCTCCAGATCCGGATCCAACGCCAGATAGTCGATGCTCCCTCGATCCAGATCACGGCGCACCAACAACGGCAGGTCGGACTTACCGGCCAGGACGCAGCCGGTGGAGCATGCGCTACTGGCGGCGGGATAGCCGTTGCCTGTGTTCAGTTCCACCTGGGCGACGACGGCCGGGACGCTAACAATGAACGGCGCGTTTGCCAGGTCTCCCAATGTCCCGATGTCGGCTGTCGTCACCGTGCCGGCGATCGTTACTGGCAGCAAGTCGCCAAGTCCGGCTGCGGTGAGCTGCGCGTTTGGCCCGCCGCAGATGATGAGGTGTCCGCCAAGCGCTACCCAACTGCGAAGTGCGTCTCTCTGACCCTGGCTCATCTGCGAGGTATCTGTGCTGTGCAGGATCAGCGCGTCTATGCTGCCCAGTATGCGTCCCTGAACGGGGATGTCCGACAGCCTGAGGTGAGCCACGTGGATCCGCGTTTGGCCGACGGGAGGCAAGCCGGCTAGATAGTTCAAGGCCGAGGTGTCGTCGCTAACTACCCCGACCAGAAAAGCCTCGGCGCCCAATGGCTGGATGCTGACCGTCTGCTCCGCCAGTTCCTTGCCTCCTTGGACGAGTCGTACGCTCAACTCGCGAGTATAGTTCTCGATGAATGCATACAGCGTGAACTGCTTGCGCGAGTAGGTGGGCAGAATGGCGGGTTGGGTATAGACGACCCAGGCTGACCGGCTGTCCTGTACTGCAAGCTGGAGTTGGCCCTTGATGTCTTTCCCCTCGTTAGCTACGATTACCTGGACCGGCACCCAACTGTTGACTCTGTAATAGCCGTCGAACCCGGCACGTGCCTCCATGGTCAGACCGCCTTGGGCGGCAGCGTCAAGCTGTGGGATCAGCATTCCACTGAGCACGAAGATCAGAGCCAGTATGGGGATCTGTTTGCGCACGTTGTGCTCCTGGCTATGACGAATGGTATAACTGGTGACTGTCTGGCTGCAATTAACACTACGACGAAACCCTAGTATAGGTCGCATTTGTCAGTATACCTGCAAAGTAAATCAGCGTCAAGGGGAAAAAGTCACCTCTTGGTGGTTACCCGTATCTCGCCACGGGGACACGGAGGCCATAGAGACGACACAAGCTCCGTGCTCTCTGTGCCTCGGGTGGTGGGAGAATGCCCGACTGAAATAGGCGCCGCGCACCTGACGGTAATCGCCAATTCGTCCCTACTTGGACATCCATTTGATCTATGGTAGAATGACTCATCAAGTGAGGCTCACTTGAACGGGTTTTGCATGCCGACCGTCGGGTTCGTCCGATGGCAAAGGCGGTTACCCGTGCAATTTTTCAATCGTCACAAGGTCCGCACACAGACTGGACAGAAAGGATGAAACAATGGGGATTCCAATTGCCTTGCAACTGTACTCGGTCCGAAAGGACTGTGAGCGGGATCTGCCCGGCACGCTTGAGGCCGTGGCCAAGATGGGCTATGAGGGCGTCGAGTTCGCGGGCTACTATGGACGTTTGGCGGAGGAACTGCGCGCTATGTTGGACGACCTGGGCCTGGCAGTCGCGGGTACGCATATCCAGCTAAACACCCTGCTGGGTGATCGGCTGAAGGAGACCGTGGCGTTCAATCGCACGTTGGGCAACCGTTTCCTCATCGTGCCCGGTCTGCCCGAGCAGTATCGCAGTTCGCGCAAAGCCTGGCTGGAAGCAGCCCAAGTGTTTAACGACATCGCTGAAGAGCTTGCCAAAGATGGGGCGGATGAGCACCATCCGATGGTTACCGGCTATCACAATCATCACGTCGAGTTCAAGCCGATGGATGGCGAGCTTCCCTGGGACGCCTTCTTTGGCAGTACGCGCCAGGACGTCGTCATGCAGATTGACCTCGGCAACGCGCTTCACGGCGGTGCCGATCCGATCCCTTTCCTGGAGCGCTACCCTGGGAGGGCGCTCACCGTTCACCTCAAGGAATACTCGGCTACGAACCCGAAGGCGCTTATCGGCGAGGGTGACGTAGACTGGGAGAAGGTTTTCCGGTTGTGCGAAACGGTTGGCGGCACCGAGTGGTACATCGTTGAGCAAGAGAGCTATGCCTACCCGCCGCTAGAGTGTGTCGACCGTTGCTTGCAGGCACTCAAGACGATGGGCAAGTAGGCGGCAAGCGGACAGAGAAGAGATCTCTACCACGGAGACATGGAGGAAACTGGGCATATTGCTGGTGTCCTCTGTGCCCCCGTGGTTCATCTGCAGGTGATATCAGACGGAAAGGAGGCGTTCGGTGGCGCGAACGGTTGAAACAGTTGGTATCCTTAGCCCCGGCAACATGGGGCATAGCGTCGGCCAGGTCCTCGGTGACCATGGCTTGCGGGTGATTACCTGCTTACAAGGCAGGAGCGAACGCACCAGGGCGCTGGCCAAGCAGGCAGACATCGCTGATGTGCCAACCTATCAGGCGCTTGTGGAGGAGGCCGATATTATCCTGTCCATTCTGGTGCCCGCCCAGGCCACGCAGGCCGCTCAAAAGGTCGCACAGGCGATCTCTGAAACGGGTGCTGAGGTCGCCTATGCCGATTGCAATGCGATCTCGCCTCAGACAACCCGCGAGACCGGCGAGCTGATCACCGAGGCCGGCGGGCGTTTCATAGATGCTTCGATCATCGGCGGGCCGCCCCGAGGCGGCAGCAGCCCGCGATTTTACGTTGCCGGGACTGATACGAGGGCCTTTGAAGCCTTGAGCCAATTCGGCCTCAACGTCATCGTGCTCGGCGAGGAGATTGGACAGGCGTCAGCGATCAAGATGTGCTACGCCGCCTGGACGAAGGGATCGACGGCCTTGTGCACGGAACTCTTGACCGCCGCAAAGATCTTGGGTGTGTTTCAGGCCTTGGAACGAGAGTTTCAGCAGAGCCAGCCCAGTATGATCCGGCGGATGCAGCGCCTACCCAGCGTGCCTGTCAAATCGCGGCGGTTTGTCGGCGAGATGGAGGAAATCGCCAGGACATTCGAGGGAGTTGGCCTGACACCCAACATACTTGCAGGTGCGGCCGACATGTATCGGCTCGTTGGCAGCACTCACCTCGCTGACCGGACGCCTGAGGACACGTCGCCTCTCCCCTCCCTGGCCGAAACGCTCGCGATCTTGGCCTCGCATTTGAACGAGCGAGCGCCGTAAACGTCCAAAGACGTTTTCCGGGTCGCAGGTTCACAGGGATCGCCGTCGATGCCGGAACAAGCCACACGCTCCTTGTAATAATCTGCCGGTGGCTTATTTGAGAAAAAGAGCTCTCCATGCTTGTGGATCGGCGGGCCGAGCTGGCCTTCCTGGCCTCGATACTGGAACGCAAGTGCAAGCCGCACATCCTCGCTAGTTGACGTCTCCACCGCAAAGTGTTATCATGAGCGTATAATACGGAATTGATAACACTTTCCACGGAGGGCGTTATGTCCAGGTTTATTGACCGCCAGCGGGACTTGGCCGATCTCAACCGTCTGCTGGTCCGCGAGGGTGCACAGTTCCTGCTGGTCTATGGCCGCCGTAGAGTGGGCAAGACCACGCTGCTCACCCGCTGGGCTGCCGATAGCGCCGCCCGTAGCGGGGAACCCTTTATCTACTGGGTCGCCAGCCGGAACACCTCCACCGTACTGCGACAAGGGTTGGCTGAGGCGCTGTGGCGGTGGAGGCTACGGTCGCAGCAGCGTTCTCAGCCACTGGTGGAGCCTTCCACCACTGTACGGGATCAAGGGTTCGCAGGGCAACCAAGGTTGCACGAGATACCCATCTTTCCTACCTGGCAGGCACTGTTCCAGCAAATTGCCAGAACGGTAGGTGACCGTCGCGTGATCCTTATCCTGGACGAATTCTCCTATGCTATGGAATCCTCCCCGCCACTGGCATCAGAGCTGCAAAATGCCTGGGACCATGTTTTCAAAGACAGCAACATCTTTTTGGTCGTAGCTGGTTCTCATGTTGGAACAATGGAACAACTGCAACGTTACCAATCGCCGCTGTATGGGCGTTTTACTGCCCGGCTGCCCGTAGACCCACTCCACTTTGGCGCGTTGGCCGAGTTCTTTCCCCGCTACACAACTGCCCAGCGGGTGGCCGTCTATGCAATCCTGGGAGGGCTGCCGGGCTACCTGGAACGTTTTGATGATCGTCAAACCCTCAGGGCTAACGTGCAGACGCGGGTCTTTGACCGCACCGGTATGTTCTGCCTGGAACCCTTTGCCCTCATCGGCGACGAGGTGCGCGAACCGCGCAACTATATCGCGATCCTGTATGCCATCGCCAGGGGAAATCACACTATCGAGAGCATCGCACGAGCCTCCGGCCTACAACGGGCCAACGCCGGTGGACGCTACCTGCAGCGGCTGCAAGAACT
>Ga0114930_10005455_pt1 | contig 10470 bp, 1 predicted proteins | sample AnhtaG_FD_87300 | JGI IMG/M metagenome (GOLD analysis project Ga0114930, IMG submission 87300) | Deep subsurface microbial communities from Anholt, Denmark to uncover new lineages of life (NeLLi) - Anholt_01485 metaG | ecosystem: Environmental > Aquatic > Marine > Oceanic > Sediment | place... | reverse complement strand
TCAGTGGGAGCAAACTCCTTATGGGTTGTGGTTATTATCTTATTTCCAAATCCATCGTTATTCAGGACTATGCTATCCTGGATATTAGTAATTCCTAATAGTCTGCCTGTATTATTGTCATAATTGTACTTCAATATTTCTTCACAGCCTTCTATTGTCCTACCTGTCGAGCCATCTATGTTAATCGAATTCGTTGCTGTAGTAACTCTATCAAGTTTCGCCTCTCCTTTAATCACTTCATATTGATTTAAACTCTCAGTCCAGTACCTGTTTCCAAAAATATCTACTCCCACAGTTACTACTCTGCCGAAACCATTATGCCCCCATATAGTTTCATCGTTTAAGGTTATCTGAGCAGAAACTTTCCCAGAACTGAGCCGACTCCATTGGAGTAATCCTGACCTCCTATCATACCCGTAATTTATTGAACTTACTGTCTGGCTGAATGACCCATCAATGTTATGGTTTTCTGTGGTGGCAAAAACACTGGTTAACTTAGCCTGTCCATTAATAATTTCACCGTAGGTATTGGCCGTCTGCGTATGATAGATATTTCCAAAAATATCACGTCCTACAATAACTGAGCCTTTGCCTTCGTAAGTGACTGACGCAGGCTGAAGCCCGCTGCTACCTGTGAGAGTAACTCTCAAATTATCTGAAGATTGGACTGCCCGTTCCAGAAGAATGGTGACTGAATTATAGTGGTACTCAACAGATGTCTTTGTCTGACTTCGTGAGCCATCAATATTGAAAACATCTGTAGTAGTAGTAACAACACCTGGTTTAACCTTTCCACCCCATTTTTCCGGGTCAAGATACTGATTATCTGCGAGACTTATATAGTAGTTGCCATAAAAATCTACCCCCGCAGTGAGCTCCTTTCCTTTAGCTTCTTCATAAGCTATTCTTACGCCATTGAGAGTAACTTCACCTGAATCTATATCTAAATTCCTTACCCCCATAAGCCTGGTCGTATGGTTATCGTAAGCATATCCCAATCTATTTACTCTCCACGTCTTTGACCCATCAATGTTCGTACCCTCAGTAGTGGTTAGCGATTCACCAATAAGGGCTTTCCCTTTCCAATATTCTGGATTTAAGTAGTGGTTCTCCACATAACTTACATAATGGTTAGCGAAAGCATCCACCACTACGGTTACTCCTCTTTCACCGCCACGATAATCCACAGTTACTCCATTAAGAGTCACTGAGCCGGCTTCTACTGGAAGGTTCCTAACTCCCGAAAGCCTGTCTCTATCCTCGTGATAAGTGTACTGGAGTCTCGCCTTGGACCAGGTCTTGGAGCCATCCAAATTATCGCCATTGTTTACAGTAGTCGCCTCAGAGACTTTAAGTTGTCCATTAATTACAACATATTCGTTCTTAACCAGACTCCTATGCGTCTCACCAAAGGGGTCTCTACCTTCTGTATATGTTCCGCAAAGCTTTCGCCTTACATTCCAAAAAGTCCCATTTCCCTCCCAATCGATAATGCCATCAACTCCTAATACAGTAACGCCCTTCAATAATCCCTTGTAAATATTTCCGTCCTTATCCAGGAATTGCGACTTTATCCCAGGGGTCAAGCTCTCGCTTGACACTCCACCTACCTTTTTTTCTACATAATTTGTTTGCGCTAAATCTAAAGCTGTCTCGCTCCCATCAGTGTATTCATATTTTAGACTGCTCCACGTATTCTCCTCTGAACCATCTATGCCAATGGAGTGGGTCAAGGTGCTTGTAATATCTACCTTAATTCCACCAGCCTCATACTTGTAGATATTTTCAGTCTCGGCCCAGTACCTGTTGCCGAAGACGTCACAACCCACGGTAAGAGAGTTCACCTTCTGGCGAACATTGATATCTACTCTATGGGTAGCCAGAACACCATTTACCACAACACTTGCCGAGAGCTGATGCGGCCTGCCCGTGGAAGGTTTGATGTTATCTACTGGCTTGTCTTCCTTAAGTAGTCCCGTTTTACGGTCATAGTTATAATGGAAGTAGTTTACAGTCTGGCTCTTTGAACCATCAATGTTGGTGGAATTGGTAGTGGTCTCTACCCAGTCTACCTTTGCCTTTCCTCCCCACTCTTCAGGGTCGAGATATTCATTGTGGGTCAAACTATCGTAGTAGTTTCCAAAGAAGTCCCAACCAATAGCGATTGTCCCTTGACCGGAAACAATCTTTTCTTTGTTATTAGCCTTATAATTAGTATCTACCAGACGCAGACTGAAGTCTGCGGCTACCGCATATACATATTCATCAAAGGCTCTCTTAAGTCGACCATTATAGTAGTACTGGTAGCCTGTTATGCTTATTGATTTACTCTGGGAATCATCTATGGATTTCGTTTCTGTAAACTTACAGGTCTGGACTATTCTGGCTTGACCTTTAAGGATGGTGTAACTATTTTCAACTTCAGTATAGAAGGTATTTCCGAATAAATCCTTGCCCACCGTCAATTCTCCCACAAAGTTCCTGCTATTTCCAGCACAATCGGTCAAATTTACTCCAAGTTGAGTTATGCCTTTAAGGAGTCCCTTATAGGACGCAGATTGAAGTCTGCTACTCCAGATGAAGTCAACGTCTCTTTCATCAATTTGCGTTCTGGATAAATCTCTCTCCTGACCACTTGTATACTCGTATCTAAAACTGCTTTTAGTCTTTGCTTCCGAGCCATCGGCATTCAAGGTTTCAGTAAGGGAATTTACCTGAATTATCTTTGGCTGACCAAATAGATTGCCGTAGATATATTCCGTCTCTGTCCAGGAGCTATTGCCAAATATATCTCCTCCCACAGTGATAGAATTTATGTTCGGAGGCGCGAAGCTTTGCTTCGCTACTCCAGCGCTCAAAAGGTATGCTCCACCAGTCCTGGGGTCAATGTTGTCAACAGGATTATCTTCATTGAACAGTCCGTTCTCAGGATTGTAGTTATAATGGAGATAACTTACAGTCTCACTCTTCGAACCATCCAGGTTTGTAGCATCTGTTCTGGTTAAAGCCCAATCTACCAGGACCTTACCTTTTCCTTCTTGTGGATTGAGGTAATGGTTTTCTGTTTTGCTAGCATAGTAGTTGCCAAAATAATCTACTCCTACGGTTACCACTTCGTTATCGGCTCCGCTGTAACTTACTTCAGTTCCATTGAGTTTTACGTTACCTTCACCTACCGATACATTCTCTACTTTCTCAAGTTGCCCCTTTTCTGAATATGTAAAACTTATATTTCTTATTGTATAGGTTAGTGAACCATCCAGATTCTTACCATAGGAGACTGTCTTTGCCAGGCTTTCTTTCGCCTGGTCGTTTATGATAATATAGTCGGTCTGAGTTAGGCTCTCAGATTCGTTTCCAAATATGTCCCTTCCTGAGGTGAACGTGCCTGAAGGATTGTGACGCAGACCAAGGTCTGCTACTCCTGAATCGTTTCCGTTTATATCAAACCTATCTATTACCGAACCATTCACCACTCCCTTCAGTAAACCAACATAGGCGAAACCTGTAACAGGATTTATGTAACTCTCTCTATTCACTATTTTATCGGGTAATTCTTCCTCTCTCTCCTCTCCCCTGGTGTATTCATAGAATAGCCTGCTATTTGTGGTAGAAGTTGAGCCATCAATATTCATCGTGACATTAAGCGAGATACTCTCCTCTACATTAGGCTGTCCCGTCAATCTAATCATTTCCCGGCTATATTTATTGGTGGTCTCTGTATAGTATCTGTTCCCGAATATGTCGGCTCCCACAGTGACTACTTTCCCGTTCGCCTTATGAGACCACTCACTCCTATCAGCCAGAGTTATACTTGCTTCTACCTCACCTCCGTCTATCTCTACTCCTCGCAGATTACCCGTTTTCTCATCATAGATGTAATTCAGTGAACTTACTGTCTGGCTAGTTGAGCCGTCAATACTTCTATTAGTAGTTCTGGTAACGAGGTTGGTTGCCCTGGGTTGACCATTAATTAAACTTTTGTAACTTGTAATTACATCCTGAATAAAGCTATTACCGAAAATATCTTCACCTTCGGTATGGCTTTCACTTGAGGCTCCCTTACACAACCCCTCGATAACTTTGCCTTTGCGGGAGTAGTTGGAGGGAAGTTCGGAAGGACGTTCGTCTCCAGTGGTATATTCGTATCGTAACCAGTTAGTTGTCTTTGAATTGGAACCATCAATATTCCAGGTCTCGGTCTTACTTTCGCTATAGACTAACTTCGCCTCTCCCTTGATAACATTATAAGTATCATTAGTGGTGGTTGAGTATTTATTCCCGAAAATATCGTTCCCTTCTGTTACTTTGTCTCCGCTTGCCTGGGAAAGAATTCCTTTTGTGGGTTCGTATTCATAAATTACCACTCCTTTAGTTACAGAAGTGGAACCATCTATGTTGGAAGAATTGGTTGTGGAAACCGACCTTTCAACTTTTGCTTCACCATTTATTATCGTATAGAAGTTACGGGTATTGGCGGTATATGTATTGCCGAAAATATCTTCTCCAATGACGACACTCGTTCCTGAAGCAGAAATCAGGATTCCCCTATCATCATACTCATAATTTGTCCAGGTCTGAGTGCGGGAGGTGGAACCATCGGGCATACTCATCGTCTTAGAAACCTTTATGGGATTATTCCATTCATCGTAGACTGTAATTTCAATTACTCTGTTGCCGTTCTCGTCAATGTATGACCTTTCGGTGGTGGGAATGTCGGGGTCTATCTTCGGTGGGGTAGAGACTATTTCTCCTTGAGGAGGAGACCTGGGGGCGATAATAATTCCATCCCATTTAGAAGTGAATTCTTCCCGGGGGATGGTAAATTGTTCACCTGTAGCCTCAATTCCCCACACTTTACCCTGTTCAACTTTTGAGACCACAACGAAATGGTTGCCTCCCACATGGGCAATTACCGGACTGTCAATCCGGGATAGATTTTCCAGGTCCGTTCTTACAGTGTTGAGGTCCAGTCCTCTCTTCTTTGCCGCTGTCTCCAGCGCATAGGCTGAAGTGTAGACTTTCTCTTCCAAAGAGGGGGAGTAGACTTCAGCCTGCGTTTGAGAAAAAGTGCCTGTCACCTTTTCATCAGAAAAAGTGCCTGTCACCTTTTGTTCTGTCACTTTTTGTTCCACTTCTTGTTGTTGGGTGAGGAGGTCGGTGAGGATGGTCTCTGCAGCAAGTTCCTCCAAGGAGTAGCTAACTTCAGTCTGTGTTTGGTTTGACGAATCTACTCCTTTAGATTCCAATATTCTCTTTAGAGCGTAGACTCCACAACTTATGATGAATTCTCCTTTATCTCTAAGCCAATCTACTGCCTTCTCTAGCCCGCCAGTAACCTTATCAAAGAATCCTCTGGCTTGCGAAGAGAGGTTGTTTACAATCTCGGTAAACTTACTAATAACTCCATCTATAACCTCTTGTGTAACCGGAGGATTCAAATCTATTCCAGGAGTGAATATTGCCTCTCCAGCACCGGAAATTCCAGTGGGAGAAACTCCAACTTGACCGCCAGAAAAACCATTATTCTGCCCGGATACTTCTCCCTGATTGAGGAAAGAGAGATCTATATTATCTTCAAGGTCCTTATTATTTTCTGGTCCTGTCCAGGTATGGATATTGCGGGCAAGAATCAATTGCTCATTACAATTTCCGTTCCCGTTAACATCATTATCGTCCCTAATCTCGCTCGATTTTACCACAATACTGAGATGGACGCTGCCACCCTCCCCTTCTCCTCTACTGAATACAGAATCTTCAATCTTTTCCCTCTGCTCAATATTTGATACGCTCCTGGGGCCTCCGTTCATATTGCGGACTTGAATTTTTCCGTTTGCATCTCGGGTGACATAGACATAATCCGGATTTTCTGATGTTCCTAAATTTACCTTACAGACTATCCCCTTAGCCAGGACGGCGCCATCAATCTTCCTTTTGTCCTCTTCCGAATAACTTGAACTCCACAGAGAAGTGCCATTTACTGTAGTCTTGCTCCCATCCCACCTTGCGGTTACTTCGGTTTCATCTCCTAACTCTACGTCTACAGTAAATGTTTTATTGGCTTCGATTTTATATATTGTATTGTGGATGGTATCCAAATCGTCTTCACGCAGACTAAAGTCTGCTACTCCATCACGCAGGCTAAAGCCTGCGGCTACCTCTTTTCCCTGGCTATCGGTAAGGGCTATGGTCACTCCGCTACTCCAGGGGTCACCAGTCCACCTGACATTTACATCCTGCTCGTTCTGCCAGGCTCCATCAAAATCAAAGACTTCTTGAGTAATGGTAGCAATTACATTGTCATTTAAGTCTCTCAGTTCATATATTCGCCTGCCCTCGGTGTCCACGCTATAGGTAACTCCCTTGCCGAAATATTTCTGTTCAGTTGTGGGATTCCCCTGGCTATCCTCCTTATAGAGAGGAACGATATTGCCCTGCGCATCTCTTTTGAATATCTGAGCTGAAACTGTATTCTCTTGCCCTTCTTCGTTTTCATTGGCACTATAGACCTGTCGCCAAATTGACTCTTTCTCACTGTCAGTGAGACTGTTCCAATCAACTTCAATCTCATTTCCATTTATGTCCTGGCGAATAACCTTGACCCACTTGCCATTCCCGTTCGTCTGGTAACCTGAGGTTGCTTCATCTCGCCACAAGACAGTTACATCCCAGTGGTCCCAGAGAGGAATTCCATATTGGGTATATGTTCCATCCCCACCATCAATGCCACCACCTTCTATGTTCACGATCTCCATAATGTAGCGGACATCTGTATCTGAATTGCCAGCCCTGGGGTCGTCAGGCGATACAACACTATTGCCCGCTACCCGGCGTGGTATAGCCAATAGTTTGGTAAATAAGCCATTAGTTGAGGTGAATATAGCCCTTAGATTTTGAGAACCATCCGGATTCGGCGTGAGCTTGAGGTTAATCCGGCTTCCCATACTCTGGTATTTTCGCGAAGCTTGAGTGATATTGCCCGTGGCGTCTCTCTCCACATCAAGGACTTCCATCAATACTCCTTCTTTATTGTAACTTTCCCGATGGACGTTCAGAATGCGCCCTTGTGAATCCCTGGCCACTTTGATATATTGAATTATCCCTGTCCCGTTATAGCCTCCTGTTCGCTCATCACCTTCCACATTGTAGTAATACATATATATAACATTTTCCTCTTCTATTTTCCGGAAATATTTGAGCCAGGGCTTATCGTCAAATTCCGGGTCATTATCAGTATCACTTCCTGTGGCTCCTATTATCTCTCTCATCCTCTGTCCACTTAAGGCTGTCCCTTCTGGAGGTACTCCAGTCATCAATACATCGCCATTCCAGCGGGAAGAGAAATCCTCCAGCGAAATCATACTCTCTCCATTAATGCCAGAGAAAAAGGCCTTCCCATCCTCTATCCTACTTACCACAACAAAATGGTCTCCATCAATGTGGGTAATTATAGGGGTGGATAAACTCTGGAGAGCTTCTAAACTTAGATGGGCGCCGAAAAGATTGACTCCCTTTAATGCCGCCTCCCTAACCAGAGCAAACATTGAAGTCGTAAGTTCTCCGGAAGCGCTCTCAGGAGTGACTGTTCCGGTGAGAATATCTATGAGAATTGTCTTTAAGGCTATCTCCCCTCTGGTTGCCTCTATTCCCAGGTTGGATAAGATGTTGTGGAGGCTGTTTGTTGCGCAGTTTAGAATTTTTGTCCCGGCATCTCTGAGCCACTCAACTATTGCCGATATTCCGGCAGTGGTGAGTTGTATTATAGGAAAGTTGCCAATTCCTAAACTGGCTAAGATTCCTGTTTTCTCCTGGGATGTGGAACCGATAAATATATTCAGGAACTGTTCAATCTCATCTATTACTCCTTCGCGCAGACTGAAGTCTGCTACTCCATTTCCCGAGGAGATTTCCGAAAGCCATCCTACATCGTAGGAATCAATAATGCTGGTGGAACTTATTACTTTTGCTTCTCCATTTATTATTGCATAGATATTGTGGCTGTGAGTTTCATATCTATTCCCGAAGACATCCACTCCCGTTGTCCTGGAAAAACTGCTGGCATCAAGTAAGTAGCCAGATAGGTCGTATTCGTACTCGGCAGTGGTTCTTGTCCAGGCTTCCGAAGAATCGAAGTTTACTGTCTCGGTATCGGTAACTGAAGTCTTCCTTTTAGCCTGACCGCCTATGATAACATAAGTGTCGGTGGTCTGGGAATTGAAACTGTTTCCAAAAATGTCCTCACCAGCTGTCGTTGTCTCACCCGAAGCACCCACAAGCAGGTTTTTATCGTTGTAGTAGTATTTCATAGTATAGTGGCTTAAGCTGAATGAACCATCTACATTATTGTTACGGACGGTGCCTTTAATTCCAGTAAGTTCTAAATGTCCATTTACGATTTCATACCTCAATTGACCTTTATCGGTAAAGGTATTCCCAAATGCATCTTCTCCTTCTGTCCTTGTGGTGCCACTTGCTCTGGTAAGCTTCTTGCCACTATCATAGGTATAAAAGGTCTCACTCATCGTGTGGCTTTTAGAACCATCCAGCCCCGTAGTCCAGCTTTCTTCTCTTGAACTGGTTAGTCGCTCACCCTTGTAAGTCCCTTTCCAGTCCCTTACTGTAAAGTTATCGAAAGGATTAGTAATTTCCTCATGGTATTTGGTTAGATTCTTTTTGGAATCGTAATCTTTTGCATTACAGGACCATTCAATGTTAGTAGTATGACCGCAACAATCTGTAATCTTCTTGTGGTAGGAAGTAAGGAGTTTGCCCGTATACTTTCCATTAGAATACTCAACAGTTAAAGTATAATCGTAGGGGTCGGTTATGGTGACAGCCCAATCGGTGAGGAACTGATTAGCATTGGTCTCATCTGTAGCGTAGAAGACAGAATCCTCGGTATATCCCTCTGCCTGCCAGTGTTCCCTGGTTAACTTGCCAAACTGGTCAACTGTCTCTGCCTCATAGGATTCCAGAAGCCACTTCTTGTTGTAGGTCATATTATAGACACGACGGATGCTCTCGTATCCAAAAGTGTCAGTGACTTTCTCATTCTCAATTCTTGAGGCAAGTCCATCCTTGAAATATACTGTGCGACCATCATCATATTTTATATATTTAAACTCGCATTTCTGAGAGGCAACCGCAAGCACCCTTCTATGGCTGGCCAGGAACTGCTCTCTTATTGAGCCAATAGCAAAGGCTCTGTCTAAGGTTCCTTCAAATAGAGCCCTTTCCAGCCTCTCTGTCTTTTCTACCCTTTCCTGCCGTTCTCGGAACTTCTGAATCTCTCTCTGCTGTTTAATTATCTTCTGTTGACGTCTCTGTCTCTTTTCCAGCTGGTCTAAAGAAAAGTACCCGGACTCTTCACGGTCCTTCTGCAATTCCTTCAAGCGGGGAACGAAACTGAAGTTTGCAGAGAAGCAGACCTGAGTCCAGACCTGAACTATTGCCACTATGAGGGAAATTACTCTCGTTATTCCTCTATATTTTGGCTTTTGAGATTCAGCTATCATCTGCCACCTTTAAGGAGTAGCAGACCTTGGTCTGCGTGAAGGAGTAGCAGACTTTAGTCTGCGTGGAACTTCTCCCAACACCTCATCAATCTTTCCATCAAAATCAGTATCCACCGCTCTGCCACATAACTTTCCCAGTTTATAATAGAACCAGGTATCTACTTTGCCATCGTGATTTGAATCAACTTCCTGCCTGACTTTTACTCCTTCCTCAAAATATGCCCAGGCATCCCTTCTGCCATCATTATTTCTATCTATTTCCTGTCTCAGAGTCTTCCCATCTTTGTAGTATGCCCAGAAATCTATCTTACCGTCGTAGTCGCTATCTACTTCCGACCTCGTCAATACGCCATCTTCCAGGTATCTCCAGATATCGGTCTTACCATCCCTGTTCCTGTCCACTTCCTCAACCGATTGCGCCGCCTTCAGGGTGCCGCCTGGTCGGGCGCCATTTATGGTGCCGATTCCTGACTTCCCCTCTATTATCGCGCCCTTAACGGCAAAGAACATTCCTGCCACTACCACAGTAAATAGCAACAAAAATAGCCCTTTTTTCCACCCTGAAAACACAGATTCCCCCCTTCCCCCATTTTGGCGGGAGCTAAAATCTTGTCTCCTGGACGACCTGTTCATTTTTTTCCTAATAGTGCTATTTATAATAAAAAAACCGAATTGCCCAAAGTCTTAATCTTCGGCAACCCGGCTATCTTATTTACCGTATTAAGTGATCGGCAACCCGGCCATCTTAATAAATAAGACCCGTGGTTTTGCCCGCCAGCCCTTCCCCTGGAGCTGACGTGTCCCGCTTTCTCGGGACGACCTCCAATTGCTCGGAGTTTGCCTTTTCGGATTTAAATTTCCTCGACGACAGCTCGTCGAGGTTCTAGTAATAATTTACCATACCAATATCACAATTGTGTAAATAAATTGTAAAATTTTTGTAAATTTTTGACAT
>Ga0114930_10005453_pt1 | contig 10471 bp, 7 predicted proteins | sample AnhtaG_FD_87300 | JGI IMG/M metagenome (GOLD analysis project Ga0114930, IMG submission 87300) | Deep subsurface microbial communities from Anholt, Denmark to uncover new lineages of life (NeLLi) - Anholt_01485 metaG | ecosystem: Environmental > Aquatic > Marine > Oceanic > Sediment | place... | reverse complement strand
CGTAAGCTAAGGTCCAGAGCTCATCACATCGCAACCTTCCCTCAGCCGCCAACCTGACCGCTTCGCTGTGGACTTCTTTATGCCTGGGATGACCATATTCTCCGTTTCGCCCGTGAGTGAGGCACAGGTCCCACGAGATATTACCCACCGCCGCCATGATCCGCCGGCCAATATCCTTCTTGAGATCGATCGGCTGCAAATTGGGACTATCGTCAAGGTCCGACATAAGACCTGTAGCGTTTAGGTGCGCGCAGACCTTCTTGAACTTCAGCGCACGGTCCGGATCATCAGCACGGCAGAGAGTCAAAACCGTCCAATCCCAATCAGGATGCTGAAGGATGAACCCGCCGCTCCAGATCGTCTCGTCGTCGGGATGAGCCACAATGATTACGGCTTTCATATCACCTCGGTCAAGGTGCACTATCCGTCACGGTGCCATGCCAGAGCAAAGATGGGGGAGTAACCGGATCGCTTGGAAAAGAGGAGCTGCCTCCACGGGCGCCGCATCGGATCAGGCCCATGGCACCATCATACTATTTCTCACCCCATCCGTTCCACAAACGGGAATTCTTCTGCCTTGCGGGAGTTAACCATAATAGTTCCTGATAAAACTGTTGAGCATCAGGAACTCGATCTTCGTGAGGAGCGGGTCTCGTCCCTTCTCCTCGAGATACGCGATTAGGCGCTTCAGCTCCTGCGCCTCTCTTTCCAGTTGTTCACGAGATCGCTTCGCCCACTCCTCAATCTTAGAGACGGAATCCAGCACACGCTTCCCGAGCAACAGAAGCTCCTCTTCCTCAAGGTAGAATGGTCTTTCCCGCGATCCCACGTCAGTAAGAGGTAACTCTTCAAGAAGGGAGTCAAGGATGGTCTCTCTGCGCCTTTCTTTCGCCTCTTGAATTCTGAGAACAGTGCCACACTCGGGACAGCGCGCTGTGACGCCCTGGGCCAGCTTCACAAAATATATTCGCCGGTGGCATTTTGGACATACCGTACTGACCAGCATCGCCTACACTCCTTCTTCCAGGACCGATTGAAGCGACTTCTTCTGCTTCGCGCTGAGACGCTCTGGTATGGTGATTCGCACCACGATGTAGTGATCGCCTTTGTGATGGTTTCTCTGGACGCCGAGTCCCTTGAGTCTCAGCTTTCGACCGGGCTGCGAGCCAGGTGGTATCTTCAGTTTGACCCTTCCTTTCAGCGTTTCCACCATCTTTTCCGTTCCGAGCATCGCCGCGATCGCGTCGACCGGTTCTTCGGAATAGACGTTGTCGCCATCCCGCCAGAACTTGTGGTGGGGAAGAATCCTGACGATGAGATATAAATCTCCGCTTGGTGCTCCACCCAAACCGCCGTCTCCTTGCCCTGCGACACGTATCCGAGCACCGTTAGTGACGCCGCGAGGGATTTTGACTCTCAGACGCCTCGACCGCCTGACGATGCCCAGGCCACCGCACTCCTCGCACGGCGTTGCGATGACTTTCCCCCGCCCATGGCAGACGCCACAAGTCCTCTGGAAAACAAAATTCCCTTTTCCCTCTCGGATCATTCCCGAGCCGCCGCATTCACGGCAGGTCTCCACCGTGCTTCCAGGCTTGGCGCCGCTTCCTTTACACACGAAGCACTCGCGCTCCTGAGGGACCGTGATAGCCATCGTGCCGCCTGAAATCGCGGTCTCGAACGGCACCTGAATCTCATACACCAGGTCTTCCCCTCGAAAGGAAACGCCCGCCTCTCTGGCCCGAAATGACGTTCCCTCACCGAAGAAACTGGAGAAGAGATCGGATAGATCCTCGAAGTGGAAGGTCCTTCCTGCCCCCGCCTGCGCTTGCCCGAGGAAGTCCTCATAGCTTCCATGAAAGCCCGCCTCCCTGGCTTTTTTGACTTCATCGTACTGGGAACGCTTTTCTTTGTCAGAAAGCACCTCGTAGGCTTCCGAGATCTCTTTGAACTTCTCCTCGGCATTCTTATCCCCTTGATTCGCGTCGGGGTGATACTTCTTCGCCAGGGCGCGGTACGCCTTCTTAATCTGATCTTCTGAAGCCGACGGCGAAACGCCGAGCACTTCGTAATAATCTCGTTTACTCATCCTTCCTCAGGACTCATGCAATTATAGCTCTCAGCGCCCCCGTCCCGAAGCGCGCGATTGTAGTGTCAGGTTCGCAACATCGCAGTAAACTCAACGACTATGATCCGTCACGCGAACGCGAGGAAGGCCGAATCTTCTCGTTCAGTTCAAATACGCGCTTCTCAACATCCTTGAAATCAGCTCGTCTCCTATACACCTCTCCGAACAGTTCGAATGCCCGTTTCAGATCGCCCATCTGAGAATGGCAGTCCGCCAGGGCGTAAGTGGCTTCCATTCGGTCGGCCTCTTCGGTGCTCGTGTCCGCCAATGCCTCGTCATACTCCCTGGCCGCGAGAGCGTAAAGGCCTTGCCGATAGAAGCAGCTCGCCATTCCGGCTCTGGACTTTCTTTTGAGGTTCGGGTGTCGGCCTGCTTTCTGAAACGCCAAGATCGCTTTGTGATAATCCTCAGCCTCCAAATGCAGTTTGGCGAGCTCCAAACTAAACTCCGGATTCGTGGGCTCCAGCGCGAGCAACTTCTCATATCCCGCGATACCGATTTCCGCCGCCTTCTTTCTGTCTTCCGTGGCCGCCATGTCCATCAGCAGTAGGGCTTCCAGGGCGTGGGGATTGTCTGCGTCAATCTTGAGAATGTTGTCGTAATTCTCGCGTGCCCGCTGCGCATCGCCAGCCCTCTGATAATCCCTGGCAATCTCTGCCAGAATTAGGATCCTTTTTTGTGGGGTCGGGGCCGTGGGTAACTCCTCTTCTTTCTCGTGGGCCTTGCGCAAGTAATCCTCTGCGGACTTGGCAAGCCTTCCCCTTTCTTCCAGCTTTTCTGCCTCCTCCTTGTCCTTGATGAAATCCCGATAAGTACCCGTTGCTCCCTCGCTGGGCCGCGCGTGGGCCTCTGCTGAGGCTATCTTCCTCTCATACTCGGGCCGGGGCCGTTTTGTGTTCAGCATGCGGTAGATGCCAGCCGCTCTGCCCCAGGCTTCGACGCTCTCATATCCCTCTGCCAAGCGTTCCCAGTCGTCGGCATCCGCCTTTTCCCCGACAAGGCCCTCAATGTCCTCGTATATCCACTTTGCCACATTCCTCTCCCGCCGAAGCAATTCTCCAAGCCTGTAAAGGCATTCCACGTCCCAGGGGTCATGCAGTAAGTGAAACTCGCAGTCAAGAATGGAGTCCCCGTGTGCCCGGCCAAAGGGCATTCTCAGGAAGGGTTTCTTCCTTTCCCTGTGTTTTCGTTCAAGCTGTCTTAGCTTCTTTCGAGCTTCGAGATCCCCCGGATTGCGTAAGACTTCTTCGAAAAGACTCAAGCCTTCTTTCCAGTCCTGTTGAAGAAGCTCCACGATCTCCTTCAGGTATTCGTCTCGCTCGATCATGGGCATTTCTCCTCTCCAGATGTAGTTCCACTGCCTCGGCACCTTTTCATGGAGAAAAAATGGACGATACCGCTACGTGGTCAAGCGCGCATGAATATTACTCCAACAATTGCCTGCCACAAAGTATCTTTCTCCGCTGGCACTTCCTTATCCAATTATAAGCTAATTACATCGGCTCTTGCGATTGAAAGCGGAGAGATCCCCAGCAGAATGGGGCGCCAGACGAGTGCTAATTTCTCTGGATGCACCACATTTGATGGACTGCTTCTCGTCCAGCTCCCAGGCTATTCTCCCCACAAGTCTTCTGCCGTTAGCTCGCAGCGAAGAGCGTTACCATCTTACAACTTCATCATTCCTGGCGTCTTCTCGGCATGAACACCCGAAAGGCGGCTTCGCATCGGTCCCGCCTCGGCGCTGTCCCCCCCCGACAGAGCCCTGCCGAGTTCACGGAGATTTCGTCTGATTATTAAGGAGGTGAGTCTGATAGCACGGGGACCAGTTGAGCCCTACGACACTATAGGCTTGATCTCTTTGAGATAGATGACCTTCGCGTCTCCGGGGGAATAGAAATCCTTCAGAACAGCTTCTTCGCGGTATCCACAACGTCGGTAAAATGAGCGCGTCGGTTCGTACTTCTCACGGGATGAGGTGTCAATGTAGATACGCCGTCCCCCCTGCGTGGAGATGTCTTCTTCCGTTCTCGCCAGAAGTTTTCTTCCGATTCCTGCTCCCCGAAGATCGTTTTGAACAGCTATCCAATAGATTTCGTATCTATCTTTTGTGGCGGGGATACGCCCGAAGCACGTGTAGCCAATGACTTCTTATCCTCGTTCGGCGAATAGAAAGTGATACCCACTTTGGATTCCTTTCGTCAGCCGCTCCTGCACCAACTGAACCGCGATCTCAACTTCCTCTGCAGAAAAGAAACCAGACGATTCAACGATGCCCCGGACGCTGTCCATGTCCGTGTGCACAATATCCTTGCGGTAACGGATTGATGTTCTGTTCGCGGGCAATTGGAGCCTTGAGACCGTGCACCCCCTATCAGAGCAAATGTGATCTTGGCCTTCTCTTCCCATGGTCGCTTTAGAATCAGAACTGCTCGTCTGCTGAGCTTTCTGACAAGACGATCGAGTCCTGGATAATCCTCTCTATCACCTGGCCGAAACTCAAGCTGGCCCTTTGAGCTGAAGCAACAAAACCGCTATCCGGGGAAAGACACGGGTTCGCATTGACCTCCAAGACCCACGGCTTGCCGTGAGCATCGACTCTGAAATCCACCCTTGCATAGCCCCGCAAGCGGAACAAATCCCAACATTTCTTCGCGGTGGCTGTCAGACGTCCGAGCAATGGCTGATCCTCATCACCAAAGTCGAAGGTTCGAGGCGTGTGATGATAAGCAAAGGACTCGGAGCCCCATTTTGCGTTGTAGTCCACTATCTTGGGCTTTCCGGGGGGATAGGATATGAACCGGATCTCCGCAGGCGGGAGAACTTCCAGTCCGGACGGTGAAGCCAAAAGCGAAAGGTTGAACTCTCTACCCTCAACGTAAGCTTCGGCGAAGCAATCACCGCCAAGTTCGTCTTGTCGGCGATCCATCTGCCGGCCAAGTTCATACGCGTCTTCGATATACACGACAGAGTTTTCGTCGAGCCCAATAGAGGCGTGCTCCCAAACAGATTTGACTATGAAGAGATTGGCAACGGCACCCCGACCATCCCAAGTTCCGTCGTGCGGGAACCAGGCTGGCGTAGGGAGGCCTGACGCTTGGAGAAGGCTCTTGGCGACAAGTTTGTTTGAGGTCAAGAGCAAAGCCTCCGTCCCCGACCCGGTGTAAGGCAGTTTGAGATAATCCAGGATCACTGGAGCCATATGGATAAAGCTCCCTTGACCCGCCACTGATTCCACAAGGTTGAACACGAGGTTGGGCTGGATCGTACGCAGGGCTTCCATGATCCTCTCGAGGTTGAAAGAGAAAGAGACAGCCGTAGGTTCGTGGCCCAACTCCAACAGCGCTTCGGAGACGGCCTCCGCCTGAATCAGTACATCCAGTTCATCAGGGGCAGCCTCCAGCGCAACCTCCCCATGCAGGACCGCTATCTTCATGGCGCACCGTTCAAAAAGACTCTCTGTTGGACAACGAGTGCCACGTGCTGAGACCCGCTCTCACGCCAGGCGATTACGAAACGTCCGGAACAAACACCCCCAATCTCTCCTTGTGCGTGGGGATGACCGCTTCCGCCTTCTGCTCGTCAACCATTGCGAGCCGGGACAGGAGCCCACAACGGTTTGCTGTTTGGATAGCCAGACCAGGCCGAGCATTGGCTTCCAGTACGATCGGCCCGTGATTTGCATCCAAGACAATATCCACACCAAGGTAGCCCAGCTGAACTGCCTCGCTCAGTCTTACCGCCATGGTCAGCACGTCGGACCAATGCGGAATTGGGATGCCTTCGATGGACATGTCCGTTTCGGGGTGAACCGTGACTGCGCGATCACGATATACCCCACCGAATGTGCATCCGGTTTCAAGGTGTATGCCGACGCCGACTGCGCCCTGGTGAAGGTTTGCGCGTCCCCTGGACGCGTGCGTCGGCAAACGCAGCATAGCCATCACGGGAAGACCTCGATACACGATGATGCGAATGTCGGGCGTTCCACCTACGACGAGGTTCTCGAAAGCGGAATGCGGCAGCAGGCGCTGTTCAACAATGGCCAGGTCCGCACGGTCCCCCAGTGAAAACGATCCGGATAGTATTGTGAGGATGTGGTATCGCAACTCCGCAGGGGACAGAAGCTGACCGTCTGATGTTTCGAACTGAGCGCCGTTTTGGCGTACGATCACAAGGACACCGCGACCGCCGGCACCTCTCGCTGGCTTGACCACGAACTGTTGATGTTTGCGAAGGAACCCGAGAACTCGACGAAGGTCTCCGGCGCGCTCGACCACTACGAAAGTCTCTGGCACAGGTATCTTTCGTTCTTCGCATATCTTCTTGGTCAGAACTTTATCGTCCAGGGCGGGATAGAACCCTCGCGGATTCAGTTCCAATAGAAGATTGACATTTCGAGCATTGATCCCGAGGACGCGGTGCCGTCGCAGCTCTGAAGGCCATGACCAGAAACGCCGTGCCACTGGGTCAATCATTTCGTCCCCTCCGTATATGAAGCGTCTGCAATATCGCGGAACCGCCACAGTTCGGTCAGACGGTACCCTGTGTAGCGTCCGATCAGAATAAGCACTGCCGCAATGATGAACTCCCCCTCTGGGAAGCTCAACAGAAGCTCTCCCAGCCCTTCCAGGCGCAGCACGGCAAAAGAGCAGAATGCCACGGCCAGAGTGCCGACAAGAACCTTGAGTGCGCAGCCAAATCCGTCTTCTTCCGCGCTGATATGAAATCGCTCGACTGTCATTGTCAGAATGACCATGGGCAGTAAAACCGCCTGGGCTGCGGGCGTCAGTCTGAAGTAGTCCAAAAGGGATATCGCCATCGTCAGGCAGAGCACAACCAGGGTCAAAACCACGCTCAGCCGAGGAACCGTCAGCAGTTTCAAAGAATTGAGTGATGCCCGTCCTGCTAACCCTATGATTACGACAATCAACAACACCATCAGTCCTGTGCGCCAGTCCGCGTGTACGAAACTCAGGGCAATCAGGATCGGTGTGAAAGTACCGAAGGTCTGGACACCGATTAGATTTCGAAAGATCGTCGTGACCAAGGCTCCCACAGGAGCAAGCAGAAGCAAAGCCAGCGTCCTCTGCATACTTGGAGATAGCCTTGTCAGATCCAAGATCTCCCCTGGCCCTCGCTGTCCCGACGCGGCAGGACCAGGAGAAACTGGCAAATGACGAATTGAGAATCTTGCCTGGGAGTTAACCTCCGAATCGGCCTCGACGATTTGGATACCATCCCGACGCGCAGGCACATATGCCGCAGGCAGCTCGCCAGAGAAACCATTCTCAGGATCATACGGCACCCATTCCTTGGCAATGTAAGCCTCAACCCAGATATGGGGTTGTGCCTGCGGTTCCTTATCGAGCACAAATCCCGTGACAATCCGGGCAGGCAGCCGGCTTGCACGGCACAGAGCCACCATTGCTCTGGCGCGGCCCAACGTGTTTCCCTTGCAGTGCCTCAGCGTGCTTTCCGCGTCGAAGGGCCCAGTGTCTCTGCTCAAGGAGATGTTTTCCGAGCAGTATTCAAACACACGTTCGAGCAATGCGCTTCTGGACAACCCGTCCGCCTCGAGCCCAGACACCGCTTTCGCGACGGCGGAACTCTCTGTTTGGATGTCTCTTTCGGATCGCAAATAGTGCGACCTCGCCGCCGCGGTCAGATGGTGCTTCCCGGGATGCGAGGACAAATGACCATCAGGGCTCACGTGAATGTCAAACCGCGCTTCCAGCCGGGACTCGCCGGGCCTGGCAAGCGCCACCGTTACAGCTTCTCTTCCGCCGGTCATCACGTTTCGGACCACATGCACAGAGCTGCCGGGACACGAGAAGGCCTCGCGGAAGATCCAGCTGTACGATGTATTGCATGGAAGAGCCACGCGCACTCCTGCACCCCGTTGCGGGGCACTGAAGCTGATGTCGTACGTCAACCGCCAGACGCTCTCACCATGTGCCAAGTGGTAGTTCTGCCTGGCCCTCAGACGTATCGCAACGCACGTCGCACCCAGCAAGACAAGGACAGTAACTCTCCACAATACCGGCCTCTGCACTCTCACCACCCTCTGTTCCTTCCCAACTGAGGACATTGCTCGGTTCTTCCACAAGTTCTTTGAACTGAAGAAGTAATCCTTCACGCCTTTTGACCTTCTCCGGAAAATACACGACGTACAGGAACCTCTCAAGTGGATCCGCCAAGAACGTCGCCCGGGGGCACGTATCCCCGTCGCGGTGAATATCCATGTAGTTGTGCCTGGCAAAGCCCTCTGGCATAGAAAGCCGGAAGAAATACATCGGCATTAGCCTGCGTACCGGCCTCTGCTTTAATCGCTTAACGACTCCCGCGAGTTGGCTCCCTGGAAACATTCGCACGAAGTACTTCTCGGTCTCGTATTCGGGCAACCGGTGCGCAGGCGTCCAGATAAGGACACCGTTGCCGTCGCCAAACATTGCTGAGACTGGCGGAAGCTTTGGCTTAGCCAAGGAAAGCTGAGGGATCCTGACTTCCGGATCCCCCCACAGACGAAAGCTGAGTGCCGCGCGGAAAACCTTTGCCTGCTCTTTGTGGCCACGTTTGGCCTTCAGCTCGGCCAGACAGAGAAAGTAGTTGCGGGCGTCACGCAGAGCTTCACCCACAGTATCACCGCGGTAAAGGAGGCCATCGCAGAATGCTTTGACGAAGGCGCTGCCGGAGGCACTGTGTATGTTCGTCGTGCTTCCAATCACACCAACACCGCCCGACTGGAAAACCCCTTGTGCAAGCCACTCTTCCAACGAGTGGCAGCTCTGAAATACCACCAAAGGTAGCTGGTCGAGCTGCGGTCCCTCTTTCGGCGAGTGTTCCCAAGAGAGATCCTTGACGTCGGAGCCCTCAGTCGCAGCCTCCATTTGCCACGCCACTTCGGGGTGTGCGGCCGATGGTTTTATATCGGCGATCTCAAATTCGCCGTCAGGCGAATCCGATTCGGGATCATGAGATCTCCAGTACTCCGCCTGTGTGGGTGAAGGCCCCCCGGTGGACTCATCCGACCATCTGTCGTCGGAGACAGGGTAGAAGTTCTCTTCCGACTCAGTAATGTAAGATGGGTCTGAAAATAACCGCTGGTCACTGATGTGCCCTTCGTAGATGATCAGATCCGCCTTGCGAGCCGCCTCAGGGATGGCTGGGTCAGTTGTCGGCTTGGCATAAAACTCATCAATCTCCAGCCCGAGGTTCTTGAACTCCTCGGCCGTGGCCCGGCTGACCGTTTCGCAAAGCGGTAGTTGGCTGTAGTTCGTTTTTGGATTGGCCACAACAAGGATCCGCGCAGCCGCCGGACCCAGGAGGCGATCCCTGGCAATGCCCCGCGCGATAAGGACGGACGCTTCCTCCAACGAGGAACAAGGGATTCGTCCAACTCCGTACGCCGCCGCGCCGCCTTTGCCCGGCCCCGAGCACGGTTCCACATCGACCTCGTACTCACCCAGAGCCTCGTCTTTCACCGAGATGACCCCGATTGAACCATAATCCGCCAATATCGTTACCGTGTGCGGCCTCAGCCCATATTCGCGTACGAAGTCCAAAACCTCTTGCTCCGCCTCCTCAGCATCAGAAGACTCACACAGAACGACGGGCGCGTTCCGTAAGAAACCTAAATAGGGGGCCAACCAGGAAGGTATACTCTCGCCTGGCGGACCCCGAGGAGCACGAGCCAAAACGATGTTCCGAACGTTTTTTGCCCCAACTCGCTCAAACAACATGCGGTAGATCGTTGGGGTGTCGAGAATCTCGAGCCTGGCCTCCACGGTGTCCCCCCATGATAGGTCGCCTATCCTGCCAATGGCGGCGACAAGGACTCGTTGGGCGCCGAGACCGGAAAGGCACTTCGGGAGCACCTTCCCGTCCTCGAAATCGCCCGCCGGGATGAAAGGTATCTTGAAGTTCGCGGCCAGCAACGAACCGAGAATCACAGCCTCCGGATCATCCATATGGGCGAGCACTACCTCGCTGCTCCGGCGCCAGAAGGCTTCGGCAACACGAACTCCGGCTTGCGTAGGACTTTGGCTCGTTGAAAACATGCATGGATTAAGACCCTCCAGGTGCTGGGCAAGGGTAGCCTTGGAATCAGGAGACAACACGAGAGAACCGCGGGGCGATAGGCGCTCGATCAGTTCGATCGTCTCCTTCCTCGGGTGTTCCGAAATAGCCACGAGGATTGGCACCGCGTCACCATTGCGCAATTTGCTTGCGAGCGGGGCCGCGATCGGAAACAGCCACTCTTCCGATTCCGGGACAATGAGCAAGTCCACAGGTTTGGCCGGTTCTGCATGCGGATATGGCTCCGAAGCAACAACCGGCTCATGG
>Ga0114930_10005452_pt1 | contig 10475 bp, 8 predicted proteins | sample AnhtaG_FD_87300 | JGI IMG/M metagenome (GOLD analysis project Ga0114930, IMG submission 87300) | Deep subsurface microbial communities from Anholt, Denmark to uncover new lineages of life (NeLLi) - Anholt_01485 metaG | ecosystem: Environmental > Aquatic > Marine > Oceanic > Sediment | place... | reverse complement strand
TATTTGCCAATATTTACTTTAGAATTCTTCTTATACATGTCAACATTCTATCATTAAAGCTGACATTGGTCAAATAGATGTCAACTTTCGTATAGGTTCTCCCCTTCTTAAGAATTGGCACCTTGCAGGATGAATCGAGAGATTTATAAAGCAGACATGACTTTTAAATTTTTAAAACTCTGCACTTCTCCAAAATCTATTAAAGATACCATAACTCACACCCTTACGAAAAATTAGAAAAAGTTACCGGATTATTGAGCATGAACATGTGTCCCTATTTATTCAATTTATTCAAAGATCTCACAACTTTTATATTTTCTCATTCCATAATTTTATTGGAATAATCGCAGCAATGACCAAGAAAAATGTCAGTAAAATAAAACCAGAATAAAAAGATTGAGTGGAATCCTTAATTAATCCAATCAACCAGACTCCAAGGAAACCGCCAATATTTGCTAAAGTTAGCAATAAACCTGTTATCTTTCCAATTTCCTGTCCTTTTTTTACCAGATCTATAGCTAGAGTATTTAGCATGGGTCTTATGGGTCCATTAAATATACCAAGAAGTGCTATAATAAATATTTTATAAATCCCTGGAACTTTTATTAAATAATAAACACTTAATCCTAAACCAATTACAATCAGCTTAACAAAAAACATTTTATTTTTTATCCAATCAAATATAAAAGGGATGAATATTGCTGAAAAAATCCCGGTGAATATCATCAAAGCAGAAGCCCAAGAAGGTTGGAAAAGAAATTCTTCCTGTTGTAAAAACTGAGGAAGCCAGTTAGTTAAACCAAAATAGGTTAAAGTTGTAACAAAATAAAATAAACCCACATAATATACTCGCCAATCTTTTATGATTAATGAAGAAAAACCAAAATGTTTCTCAATTAACCGATCACTACTTTCCAAAAGAGAGCGATTGTTTAAATATATGATCAGAACAAGTAAAGGAATAAAAGAATAAAAGAGGATGATCCACTTCCAAAAAATTTTAATTAATGGTGTGAAAAGGAAAACAAAAATAATTCCACTAGCCATCCCAGTACTTACCATGCCTAAACCTTTACCATAATGCTGTTTTGGAAATTTTGATTTAATCATTTTGTTAATAGTAGGTCTCACAATGACTGCACCCAGACTTTGAATGGAAGTTAAAATAAAAAATTGAAAATAATTTGCACTAAGCCCTTTTAAAATTCCGGGAATTCCCATTAAACAAAGGGAGATTAAACTACTTTTATATGAACCCCATTTATCCACAAATATGCCAATAAAAATCGAAAAAACTACAAAAGCTATATTGGGAATAGCCATTAACAATCCTACTTCCGCATTGGAAATAGCAAAACTCTCTTTTATTTCATTTATTAAGGGAGGTATAGAAAAGAAGGATACACCAACAGCAAATTCAGATAACCAACAAATCAATCCTATCCAAATTAATCGTGACGAATGATCCTTTAGAGAAATACTTTTGTTGTTTTCTTCTAACTCAGTACGCTTTATTTTTAATTCCTCCATCAGTTAACCTAAACTCGATTAGTACTGTATCCCAATCGCATAGATATCTTTTCACTTGTCTCAATAAGAGCTTCTTTTAGATTATTTTGTGCATTTTTATCTATCCTGAAAATAGGACTTGAAATACTAAGGGCAGCTATACAGCGAACATCCTTTTCGTTTTCTTCTCTATCTAAGGCAAAACTCTGTTTTTAGAAACTCGCTTAGCAAAATAAACTCCACGGTGTCCGTTATCCTTTTAAGTGCCTACCTGATAATATTATCCTGCATATAGTCATTCCAGACATTTTCAAACCAACTGTTCTCCCTCGGAATAGTTTTAACATTGTCCCATTTAAACTCACATATTCCATCTCTATAATAAACCTTCTGTATTTTCTGATTTAGAGAACCTTCATCCAGAGTAAACCGGAATTCATCTGAAATATTATTAACCGGTAGGGTTCCCTTTGGATCTTTTATCAAATAAGAACCACGGCTTCGACCACCCTTCTCAATATAATCCTTGATGGCAGATAAGTAGACAAACTGTGTAATAAGTAGGTCATAATTTTGAAAAGCATACCCCAGTTCCTCTGGTGAGGATAGTTGGGTCTGTTTTGTTAGTTCTGAAAGCTGCTTTTTGGCTTCTTCGGCACCTTCGCGGACCGATTCCAGTGAACGGATATGAGCCCCCCGTCGCGTCATACGTTCGCCAATTTCCCTACGTATATTCATAACATTAGTTTTATTCCGAGCATTACCTAAAAACTGTTGACCAAGATCAATTTTCTCTTTAATTTGTCTCTCAATAGTTTGTAGAAAAACATGAATCTTTTGCGGAGAATTTTGATACCTTGCCGTAATGTATTGAGCCGCCCGGGTACTTCCCACTTGCCCCGAATTTAATGTACTACCACCAGGACGGTAAACACCGTGACTCCCATTAACCTCACCAACCGGAAAGAAATGTTCAAGATTGCTTTCCCACCAATAATTACCATAAAGACCGCCATTATTATGCTGGGCACAGACTGCTATTTCCAGATATTCTTTAGTAATATCAATATTGTGCTCCTTATAGAGATCAATTGCCGGCTGATTCATGCGGGCTAATCTTTCAATTGGAGTTCCAAACAAGGCGTTTGAGTTTTTTAGATACTGGTAACTTTCTTTGCCCAGTAAGGCGAAGTCCAGTTCACCGCTTTTACTTCCCCAGTTGGGATTATGCATAAAATCAAGCCATACCCTGCGACTATTGATAACCGTTTCATTGTAAACAAGAATATCGATCAGCGAAGAACCAAAACCATGAATCTTTTTCGGGTCAAAAGGCCACTGGTATCCTTTTAAAAAAATTGCATCGAGCATGGTTCCTGGATCTTTAAAATAGTCCTCGAGTAACTCCCGCTCATCACTACCATCCTGTTCTGTTGATATATAACGGGGTAGCACCTGTTGATATGTGCCGGAGAGGTTCCAACGAAATTGTATTGACGCAATCCCGTACTGCGATTCGGTTAAGTTTTTTCCCCAAGCTCCGGCCTCAAAAGCCAGCCCGGTCGCACCGATCTGACTCTTCGGATAGGAAGATGTGGCATATATACCGGCAGGGCCGCCCGTAGCATAAATGATATTAGTACAGTTGAAAAGAACATATCTCTTCTCTTCGGCTTCGGGTTCATTCAGATTCAATGTTATTAGACCTATAGCTTTATTCTTTTGCGAGTCTGCAAGGAGTCCTATAACCTGATAACCATCAAATATTGTAATACCTTTAACTTTAACCTGTTCTTCTAGTTTCTTAGTCATACATTTAGATGTTAACGGGCCAATTGATGTAGCTCTCTGTCGCGGATCATGATCTGTTCTATATCCAACAAATTCTCCGAAACTGTTATGAGGGAAGGGAACGCCAATGTCAACAAGATGATAGAAGGACTGCGCAGATAGAGCGGCTTCAACCAGTGCAATATCTCCATCCATACAACCTCCATCATATAGGGTTTTCGCCATCTCATAAACGGAATCAGCGACTTCACCGGCCAGTGTCAGTTTATAATAAGTCTGCTTATCAGAGCCAGTATTTCTTGATGTACCTTTATTCAGTCCTTCAGTAATAATCGCAATATCTTTTTGTCCCAGGGAATATAACCTGTCTGCTGCATTGAAACCGGCTGCACCAGTACCAACAACTACAGTGTTCAATGAACATACTTCCAGCTGCATGCCGTTCCATCTAACCTGTTCTCTTCTCATGGTTTACAACCTCCTCAGGTGAAATCCACCATCAACATTAATAACCTCACCCGTTGAAAAGTTCAACTTGCCTGAACAAAATACCGAAACTGCCTGAGCAATATCCTGGGGATATCCCCAACGTTTTATCGGAGTCAGACCTTCACCAATTAATTTGTTATACTTATCCTTTACTACCTTAGTCATATCAGTATAGATAATACCAGGCCGTATCTCATAAACATTAATACTGTATTCGGAAAGCCGGTCGGCAAAAAGTTTAGTTATCATGCTAATCCCGGCCTTAGAGATACAATATTCTCCCCTTGATGGTGATGATGTATAAGAGGATAGGGAACTTATATTGACAATTTTAGGTTCGAAATCAGAGTCCTCCACCACTTGCCGGATCATTATATTCGCGATAGCCTGGGTTAAAAAGAAAGTTCCCTTGAGATTGATATTCATCACAAAATCAAAGCTTTCCTCTGTTGTTTCCAGGATATCCATTCTTATCCTCGGGGCAACTCCGGCATTATTTACTAAAATATCAATCCTCCCGTACTCTTTCATAACCCGCTTACAGAAGTTGCTGCGGTCTTTGCTCCGGGCAAGGTCTCCCTGAAAATAAAATATCGGTTGACCTTCTTCTTTAAGCTCTTTTATATTTTTTTCAACTTTTTTTGGCTCCAGAATATCAAATATGGCTATAGCGCAGCCATCCTTCGCCAGCTGTAAAACAATACCATGCCCAATTCCTCGGGCAGCTCCTGTAACAACAGCGACCTTCTGCTTAATCATATCTCCACACTCCTTTTAACAGGATTTAATAATGTATTTAAAGTTTAAAAAGTCTCTCACTGGATAAAGAAAAAGTTCGATTTATCTAAACTTAGCTTCAGCATGAAATAAAAGTCAAACAAAAATCAAATTTAAGTACTTAAGCTCTTATAATGTCATCAGGTAGGTGTAGTAAATATATATTATAAATCTCCAGTTTTCCTGTTCTTTTAAACAACTGTTTTTTATTTGTATTTACCGGATTTATTTATTTTTTGACACTGCCGATGCCTCTTTGTACACATTGGCATAGAGGTCAGCATCACGGACAACACAGCCTGTTTTTGAACCCCAAATCATAAGCTGGGAACACTTGCTACAGGTAGTACAACACTTTTTTGGGTCAAGTTTACCCTTTTCCATAAGATCTCTGGCAAAATACGAATAGGCAAAAGCCTGTCTACCAAATCCGACCAGAGTATGTCTTCCAGCCATAATATTGGCAGCAGCTACTGCTCCACTAAACTGTCTTAACCAGCTGTATCCACTTCCCACCACAGGTAATTTAGGAAATTCTTGTTGTATATCTTCTGCAAGCATAAATAACCGTTCAATCCCTTTTAAGGGATGTTCTGGTTGTTCATGACCTTTATTAACTGGCTGATCATAGGGTCTGGTTATATGTGAGTGATAATAAGGGGTACTTGCGGAAGTATTGAGTATAGCCAGACCTAATTCTTGTAGTTCTTTTACCAATCTTTTTGGTTCTGTAAGATCGACCTTAACAACTTCCCTTTTTACACCTTGATTAACTCCCCAGGAATTTTCTGTATTTACAGCATCAAAAATATTTAATCTTACTCCAATAATTAACCCTGGGGTTTCTTTCCTAATCCGCTCTATTATCTCTTTTAGAAATCGGGTCCTATTTTCATAAGAACCACCGTATTTTCCTGAACGGTTTCTGGCGCCAAGCAGCTCTGATATCAGGTATTTATGACATGACTTTACATCAACTGCATCAAAACCAGCTATATAAGCCAGCTTAGCAGTTTCAATAAAATTATTCTGAATTTGATTCAGTTCTTTATCTGTTAGGACAGGATAACTTTCGTCTACGCCAACAACTTTATCAAAAACAGGATCGTGGACAACAATCAAGGGTTTTCTGAAACCATCTGATTGGCTAAATCTACCCGAATGAGTTATCTGCAGAACACAGAAGGGCTCATGATCATCCCCAAATTCTCCTCTTGCTGTTTCTTTTGTTGTTTTTACCAGTTCAGAAAAACTCGATTCAGTTCTTTTATTTAAAATCACCTGGTGTGGATTAGTTCGGCCATCAGCCTGAACAGCTGTCGCCTCAAACCAAATTAAACCAGCCCCCCCTTGGCATACCTTTTATACCTTCTAAAAGTCAGTTCACCTGGAACACCCTGGTCATTACTATCAAAACCCTCCATAGGCTGGATGACAAACCTATTAGGAACCATCCTTCCATTAATCTCTAAATTCTTACTTAATACGCTTAAATCCTCTGAAAAACCGATATTTATATTATTTTGCTGACAGTCTTTTTTTATGTCTTCCAGAGTCTTATAATTAAATTTTACTGACATTATCATCATCTCAATTTATTCTTTTATCGACTGGCTTTTACTTTAGACCAGATATATGGCCCAAACAGAATCAAAACTACTGAAATTAAAAAAAACAAGCTAATAGGTCTGGTTACATAGGTTGACCAATTACCATCAGATAACAACACGGCCCTGCGTAAATTACTCTCAAAGATTGGCCCCAATATTAAACCTAATATTATTGGAGCAGGTGAAAAAGATAATTTCCTTAATATGAAACCAATAACACCGCTAATTATCAAAATCCATATATCAAATATCGAGTTATTAATTGCGTATGACCCTATAAGACAGAACACTAAAATAGCAGGAATTAAATAATTCTTGGGAAATGCAATTAACCGGGCAAAGTATTTTGCACCCAAAAGCCCAATTATCAGCATAAAAACAACAGATAGTAATAAGCTAATATAAATAGATGAAACAAAAGGCATCTGCTGTTGAAACAATATCGGTCCGGGTCTAAGACCTTGAATTATTAATCCGCCCATCAAAACAGCTGTCATAGGATCACCAGGAATTCCGAGGGTTAGCATGGGAATTAAAGCCCCGCCCGTACTTGCATTATTAGCTGCTTCCGGAGCAGCAACACCATCAATTATTCCTGTGCCTAATAAATGGCTCCTTTTAGAGAACCTCTTCTCTTGTCCATAGGCAACTAAAGAAGCAATAGACCCTCCGGCTGCAGGTATTGCACCTACAATAACTCCGATAACAGAAGATCTTAATATAGAAGGCATTAGTCTCTTAAATTCCGATAAAGGGGGAATTAAGTTCTTTAGAGCTTGCTTAACAATCTTTATGTGTTGTTGTTCAGAGATTTGAATAAACATCTCTGCTAAACCATAAACTCCGATCATAACCGGGATTACGCTAATACCGTCAATTAGCTCAGCCCGTGAAAAAATAAATCTAGGAAAAGCGGTAATTGGATCCATACCAATTATACCAATAATTAGACCTAGCACTCCCCCTATTAAACCCTTTATTAATGAGCCGGGAGAGATAACTGCAATGATACTTAAACCAATTAATGTTACTCCGACATATTCTTCTGCACTAAATTTTAATGCGATACTTGCAATAAGCGGAGCGGCAATAACCAGAATAAATACACTAAATAACCCCCCGAAAGCAGATGAAACAGTTGCTACACCAATTGCCTCCCCTGCTCTTCCTTTTTTACAAAGGGGGTATCCATCAAACACCGTAGCTATCGCAGAGGGAGTACCCGGAATGTTTATAAGAATCGCTGAAATAGAACCACCGTATACAGCCCCTGTATAAATTCCAAGCAAAAAAGCAAATGAAAGCACAGCATCCACCCCGAAGGTAAAGGGGATAAAGATAGCAATAGTCATTGTAGCTGTTAACCCTGGTAATGCCCCGAAAATTATACCTACAAGAACACCAAAGGCAGATGCTACAAACATCAATGGGTTAGTAAAAAAATGTAATCCCTCAAGATACAGATCAAATGCAAATAACTCCACGAAACTTAACCTCATAGCACTAAATTAATACGATTTACTTAATTAAAACAAATATCCCGTGGGAAAAGGAATTTTGATAAAAACCTTAAATACCAGAAATATAATAGCAGTTACACCTGTAGAAACAAGTAAAATACTTGTTAAGCTAAACTTCTCTTTATCAGATAGGCAATATACCAACATGACTATAAAAATAAAAGTTGCTACTATAAAACCTAAACTACTTAATAAAAATGGATAAATAATTAACAACCCCAGAGTAAGAAAAAAGAGAAATAATGCACTCTTTGTAGTCCAAAACTTATTACCTTTTTGGTCTTCTGAGGTTTTTCTTAGAGAAGCAACAAGTAAAAAAAGGGCAAGAATTCCAAGGATCACTGCGAGTAGTTGGGGATAAAAACCGGCATTTAACACTTTTACTCTACCTTCACGAATCGGGAAAGTCCCTGCCTGAAAATACAAAACCCCAGAAATAATCAATAAACAAATACTGGTTATAATGTCAGTTTTTTTCAACGAAATAGCCCTCCTCCCGCCAAGCGAAATACATAAAGAACATCTAATGTTAGTTCTCCTTCCCTGGAAAATCCTCAACACAGAACCTTCCTGGGAAGGAGAACACCAATCTCAATATTCTATAAGCGCCAACCGACTACTCCCATTTAAAATAATTATAAGTTGAGCCGGTAAAGATAGCACCCATTTTAATCATCAACAAATTCTACACCAAGGACATTAACCAAGTAGTTAAGCTGGTCTTCAGCACCTTTGATAACTTGAGCAAAATCTTTTGCATTAAGATAAACCGGTTGGAAACCTGCACCTATTAGGAATTTTCTGATCTCAGGATCCTGCATGGCCTTACCTATAGCTTCTTCTAATACTTTAATTTGTTCTTTTTCCATCCCTTTTGGAGCAACAAAACCCGAATAATTACCCATTACAATATCTATGCCCAGTTCTTTTAAAGTAGGTACATCCGGAAAATCGATATGCCTTTCATCAGATGCAATTGCTAACATTCTCAATTTTCCAGACTGTATATGAGGTGCTACATCGGGAAGTGGAATACATGTAGAATCTACATGCCCTCCTAAAAGTGCGATAACTGCTTCAGCATAAGCCGGGTAAGGTATGTGGTTGAGTTCTATACCAGCTTTCTCCTCAAATACAATCGAATAAATATGTGCGCTTGCTCCAATTCCAGAATTAGAACTCCTTATTTTTCCGGGATTTGCCTTTGCATAAGATATAAATTCATCCAGAGTTTTCCATGGGCTATCTGCATTGACAGTTACTGTTGCCGGTATAGTAATTGCCTGAGCAATCGGTTCAACATTCTCCATCTTAGGATAAACTGGAGACACATATTGAGCTGAAACAGTAGACATAGAAGTAGTGCCAAATACATAACCATCATTTACAGCATTTTCGATAAGAAGCGATCCTACAATTCCGCCACCACCAGGCTTATTTTCAACTACAAAAGGTACATTAAAATAATCTTCTAGCCATTTTGCAATAGGTCTTGTTAAAACATCGGTCATTCCGCCAACAGACCAAGGAATTATTATCTTGACGCTTCTTTCAGGATATGCAGCAAATATTGTGCCAACCGCACTCAACATTATCACGAGAACTAATAATACTACCAAAGAATTTTTCATTCTTTTCGTGTTCATTTTTATACCTCCATTTTTTTATTTTTTCTTACTTTTCTTTTACTATTATACATTATACTCTACTCTATCATTAATCACCCCCCCTTTTAGCATATTTAATCTTGCCCAGCAAGAAGCTGCATGATTAAAGTCACAAAGTCACAGCGAATCATTTGCTTAAGACAAGAATTAGCTGCCCATGTACGACAGTAAGTTAATAAAAACTCAATTTGTTTAATTTTAGCAACACTATTACCTTTGTACTCTGCCTGATGTTGCTCCTCCAGCTAAGCTTTTTACCTCTTCAACTGAAAGCAAAGGCAGATCACCAGGAATAGAATGCATAAGACAAGATGCTGCTACCGCAAATTCAAGGGACTCTTTATCATTAGGCAAGTTATTAATACCGTAAATTAAACCTGCCGCAAAAGTATCTCCTCCTCCTACCCTATCTATAATATTATTAATTTCGTACTTTTTTGAGATAATAAACTCTTCCCGATTATTAAGCACTACTGACCATCCGTTGTTGTTTGCAGAATGGCTCTCCCTTAAGGTTATGGCAATTTTTTTGATATTGTGATATGAACCAAGAACTCTATCGGTCAATTCTCTATACTTTTCTGCTTGAAGTCTTCCTGACTCTACATCCACATCCACTTTAACACCAAGAGACTTTTATAAAATAGGGACACATGTCCCTATTTATTTAAGTCTTCATTATTTGATTTAAAGGATATAATATGCGAATAATTAAAAGAAAAATATAATCTTATATTTTTCTTTTGCATCCCCTCGATTTCTGCAACAACTAAAAAATACTTTTGTATTTGGAGAGCACATATTTGTATTGAAAAGTTCACTTGAATCGTATTTTTATCGTTAAAAAATTATTCAATTGTCTATAGTAAATAACTAACTCCATTTTCTTGCCTATTATATCACATTAGCATCTTTGTTTTTCCCAATCTTCAACAAAGGAAATAATTCTATTCTGATTTAATTTAAATAGGGACATAGGGCCCTATTTATTATTATTTATAAGATTTTGTCCAGTTTGTTTGACTGGCAATACATTTACTCCATCTTACGAATGCGAACCTCAATCTCCTTATAATCTTTCAGTAATTCCACAAGTTTCGAAGTATCTGTGT
>Ga0114930_10005451_pt1 | contig 10475 bp, 8 predicted proteins | sample AnhtaG_FD_87300 | JGI IMG/M metagenome (GOLD analysis project Ga0114930, IMG submission 87300) | Deep subsurface microbial communities from Anholt, Denmark to uncover new lineages of life (NeLLi) - Anholt_01485 metaG | ecosystem: Environmental > Aquatic > Marine > Oceanic > Sediment | place... | reverse complement strand
GTTCAGGTCGAGGCGTTCGTAGGAAGCATTGATCTCCATGGCCGTGCCGATTTCTGCGCAGGCTTTCATGACAGATTCCAGGTCGACGTCGTAGCCCTCTCTTTGGCCGATGAGTCGTCCGGTGGGGTGGGCGAGGAGGGTCACGTGGGGATTCTGTGCTGCAGCCATGAGGCGTTGGGTGACGCGTTGTTTGAAGCCGGAGTGGATGGCCGCGATAACGATGTCGAGCTTGGCCAGAATCTCGTCGGGGAAGTCGAGGGTTCCGTCGGCACGGATGTCGACTTCGGTTCCGGCCAGGACGCGGACGCCCTCGATTTTTTTATTCACGCGGCGAATTTCCTCGATTTGCTCCAGTAGCCGTTCCGGAGTTAGACCGCCGGCGTAGCCTGCCGATGGGGAGTGGTCGCAGACGGCCAAGAAGGTGTATCCCAAAGCTGCGGCTTTCCGAGTCATTTCTTCGATGGTGGCCGATCCGTCGCTCCATCGGGTGTGGACGTGAAAGTCGCCGTTGATGTCGCAGAGGTCGATCAACTCGGGCAGCCGACCCTCGGCGGCTGCTTGGATCTCTCCTCTGTCCTCGCGGAGTTCCGGGGGAATCCATGGGAGACTTAGGGCTTCGTAAATCTCCTCCTCTGTTCCTCCGCCGATCTTTTTTTCGGCTTTAAAAATGCCGTATTCGTTGATCTTGTATCCCTGTTCTTTGGCGATGCCCCGGAGATGGACGTTGTGGGCCTTGGAGCCGGTGAAGTACTGGAGGGCGGCGCCGTAGGAGTCCTTCTCGATGGTCCGGAGGTCGACTTGGATGTTTCCTTCTACGAGGACACTTCCCTTGGTCTTGCCGGAAGCTAAGATGCGTTTGACGATGGGAAGAGTGACGAAAGCTTGGATGATTTCTTCACCCCGGTCCGTTTCGACGAGGATGTCGATGTCTCCGACGGTTTCCTGCATGCGTCGGACGGAGCCTGCGGGAAAGATGCGGCCGATGTGGGGATGTTTGCGCAGCTCGTGGATGATGTTTTCGACGAGGGGGAAGGCGATTCCCAGGGGAATCCGTCCGATGGTTTTTTCCAGGAGTTCGATGCCCTTGAGGATGTTTTCGACTTTTTTCTGTCCCATGCCGGGCAGTTGGGCGAGTGTGCCGTTTTTTATCACGCGTTTCAGGTCTTTTAGATTCTGGATGTTCAGTTTCTCGTGGGCCAGGGCCAGAGTTCTGGGGCCTACGTTTTGAATTCCCATGAGATCGATCAATCCTTGTGGGACCGACGTGACGAGCTCCTCGTACTTCGTCATCCGGCCCGTTTTTAAAAACTCATCGATCTTCTTGGCAAGGCCAGTACCCACGCCGGGAATCTTGCTCAATCGGTTTGCTTTCCAGGTATCCTCGATGTCCTCTTGAAGATCCTTGATGACCCGGCTGGCCTTACGGTAAGCATTTACTTTGAAAGGGATCTCGTCCTGAAACTCGAGGATGTCGGCCATCCGGTCGAACATCTCTGCGATCGTGCAGTTTTTCATGGATTCTATTCTCCAAGTAGGACCGGTTCCGAAGTGCCTTTGTAGAGTGTAACCTGAGATGCGAGGAAGAGGAGTCTGACCCAGGTCCGACCCAGGGCGTAAAGTTGCTGCCAGAGGAACAGGAGAAGAACGCCGAGACCCGTGGAGACTTCGATGGATTTTCCTGCGAGCGTGTAAAGAACGAAGAAGGCCAGTCCGATCGTGGCTACCAAACAGTAGAGTCCCAGAGTCTTCCACAAGTGCTTCAGCACAAATCCCCAAGCTCTGAGACCGGTCTTGATCATGTATCTTCTTTCTTCGAGCACGGTCATGATCTTGGCGTAGTCGAAGACCATGTTGATGAAGAAAACGAGGAAGAGAAGAATCAGATGCCTTGCGAGCCAAAAGATGACCCGTAGGGGTTCCGAGTCCTTTGCGATCCGTCCACACGGGGTTTCGAGTCCTTGAAGGGCAAGGAATGCACCCGCGATGAACAGTAGGGAAAAGAGAAAGAGACGGACGAACCGGCCGAAGTAGTGTCCGCAGTTTTTGAAAAACACGTTCGCCGAGTATTCTCCGTATTTCTGGGAAAAACTTCCCAGGATTCCTCCGTTGAGAAAGAGGGTCAGGGTTAAATAGACGAGTCCTATGACGAAGAGAAGTATCATCTCTGAGGACACGGTTTGTGCATAGTGAGTGATGAATTCGATGAAAACGTTGGCCCCGAAACCCTGGAGGACTTCTTGTCCTGCGAGGCTGTGGCCGATCATGGCGTTCCATTGGGACCGCAATGGCAAGACCAGGATGAGGGCAAGGACGAATTGAATTCCGTAGAGGAGGAACCATATCCTCTTGTGGTGGTTTATCTTCTTGATTCCTGTCGAAAAAGCTTTCCAGATTTTCACGGTTGTGTCTCCTGTAGATTATCCGAAGAAACTGATGAGATGAAGTGCTGTCTCGAACCAGTAGAGGAAGCGGGCGCAGAGATAAGAGATGGGTTTTCTCCGCGGTTCTACCGTCCGGCTGTTGTTGGAAAAATTCGAATCCAGGACGAGTCTCCGATCCGGGTCGACCGTTGCAAAAACCAGTTTTGTGGGTTTGAGAAATTCGTACTCCACCCACCGCTCTTTCCCATCCCAGACTTTCCGGATGCTGTCGCCGTTGGCGAAGACCGTGAGGACTTCGACAGGTATGATGACTTCTCCCTTCCGGTGCACTTGGACCACCGATCTGAAAAGATCGGGAGGTGTCTTTTGGGTCGTATCCTCCTCGGCGCTTTCAACTTTTTCCTCTGTCAACTTCGGGAGTGTTGTTTTTTCTCTGTCGATCTCAAAAATCCCTTTGGGCGCCTTCTCTTTCCCGGTCCAGACCGATGCCACGGTGTAGTCCAGTTCGTTCGATCCCTTGAGTACTTGATCGAAGTACCAGTCGTAGTTCTGCCCCGTGACTCGGTTTACCACATCGATGAAGTCCTGGGAACGGGGATGTTTGAATTTCCACCGCTGGAAGAAGGTTCTCATGATTATGTTCATTGTCTTTTGACCGATCATATTCTCCAGTGTTTGAAGCATGAGAGCCGGTTTGGCGTATGAAAACGTCCCGTATCCGCCGCCGATGTATGTCCAGGCCTTCCTGAGGATCCGATCCTTCCGAACCCTCCTGAGATACCAATACCGCTGTTCATCCAATTCACTGAAGCGTATTCCCAAGAAGTCCACGTAAGAGGTCTCTTTCCCGTAATACTTGTTCATGATCTTGGCCTCAGTGTAGGTGTTGATCCCTTCATCCAGCCACGCCTCCTCGAACTCGTTGCTTCCCACCATTCCGTACCAGTAGTTGTGTCCGAACTCATGAACAACGACCATCTCGGGTAGTAAGATTCCTCTTGGTAGATTCCAGTAAGTTTCGGCTGTGAAGAAAGTGGGATACTCCATCCCGCCAACTCCCATGCATCCGGTCGGAGGATCTATGATGGTCACGTTGGGGTAGGGATACTCACCGATCCAGTCGGCGAAAAAATCCATGGTTTTTTTCAGGGCATCCATGTACCGGGGAACAGCGGATTCGTGATCCCTGTCGTAGAGGAGGGTGATCTCGACTCCTCTGTGTGTTTCTTCTGCCACCTGGAAGTGGGGCCAGGCGGTCCAGGCGAAATCGTGGACATCCTCGGCCCGGAAGGAGAGGGTTTTGGTCGAGGCTGTCTCGACTGTTTTCTGTAGAAGACCTATCGCCCCCACGATGTATTCCTTGGGGAGAGTGATGTCCACTTCGTAGACCCCGTAGTTGGCGAAGAATTCGGTGTTCTTGTGGAATTGGTGGCAGTTCCATGCCCCATCGATGAACACACCGACTTTGGGAAACCACTGGGCTACCATGAAGAAGTCGTTGTAATACCCGTTTCGGCTGTAGACTCTGGGAAGCTGCGTGATGAATTCGATCTCGACTTGAATCTCTTGCCCAGGACGAAGCGGTTTCGGCAGGGGAACCCGTATCGCGGTCTGGTCGTCTTCGTTGCCGTCGTCCGGATGGATGAATTCCATCCCGCTGGTCAGGTCTGGTCCGTTAGAAATTTTTATGGACGTGACGTCGATCCAACCCCAAGCCCGATGTTTTTCCAATATCCCTGCTCGACCCCCCTGCTCCCTGATGAAGGTGGATCGGTTGTTCTTGAACGCATTCATGTAGAGGTGAAATTGAAGTTCTCGTATGGTGTTCCTGGATGTGTTTTGCCACGTCAGGATTTCGTGTCCGGCGATTTGTTTTTTCTCCACGTCCAAGGTCACGTTCATTCTGTAATTGGCGTTTCTTGGGCTCATCGGCTTTTTAAAGATGATCTGACCCCAGACAGGTTGCATAAACAGAAGAATCATTCCGGTCATGCATATACGTTTTTTCATTTTTGTGCCTCTTCCGTTTTATTGTTCGGTAAACTGGATTCCACGGAGTTTTTAAGACCCAAGAAAAATGGGAGGCTTCGAAACGCAGCGGCGAGGATGAGTAGGATTCCCAGGCCTTGGTTGAGTACTTTCTGCCAAACGGATACGGCGTACTTCTCGAAGTATCGGTAAAAACCCTGATGAGATTTCCAAATCATTGGGAGACGATGGGGAAGAACGCTTGCTCCCTTTGTGTGCAGGACTCGAGCCCAGGGGTAAAAAACCACCTTCCATCCTCTGTTCCAGAATCGACGGCACCAGTCTACATCGTTGAAGAACATGAAAAACCTCTCGTCCATAGATCCGACATCTCGCAGGGCCTTCCGGTGGGTTAACAGGCAGGTGGCCTCGGGTTGGTCTACTTCTCTCTGGGTGAGGTGGTTGAAATCGTTCATTCTCCACTTGGATGGGAATCGATTCGGAAAGAGTTGCGGCAGTCCGCTGAGTTCGCCGAGTACGTTCCGGTATGTGGGAAAACGGCGGCACGAGGGGAGGATGCGGTTCTCGCTGTCAATGAGCTGTGGTGCGACCAAGCCGACCTCGGGATAGGTTTTTAGAAAATCGATCATAGCTTCTGTAGACCCGGGAAGAACCCGTGTGTCCGGACCAAGAAGCAGGATGAAATCTCCTTTGCTGTAGACCAATCCCTGGTTGACGCCGCAAGCGAATCCTCTGTTACTGGGATTGCACAGTTTTTTTATCGTACATTCAGGTGACTGATGGCAGAATTCTTCAACCATTTTCCTGGTACGGTCTTTCGAGCCGTTGTCTATCCATAGTACTTCTGTAGGAAGATGTTTCCACGGGAGAGAAGATAGGCAGGTGATGATGTGGTTCTCGTTGTTGTAAGTGACGATGACGACGGAAAGAACGACTTTTTTCATTCTGTGGTGAGAGGTTTCGCAAAGATTTTATAAAACGTTTTGAAGATCGCTTCTTTAGAGCTTCGTATTCGGATACTCATTTTTGGGAAGACGCGTTGCGTTTTTTCTTCAATTCTTCTATTTTTTGGCGGTATCCTTCATTATCCGGATTTTTCTTCAGCAACGTCTCGTAGACTCGAATGGCCTTTGCATACTGTTTCTGAGAGGCGTATATCTCTCCGAGAGTGGGTGTGACGATTTTGTTGTCTTTCTTCTCTTTGGTCTCCTCTGTATCTTCTTTCTCGGGAGGTTTGATCCCTGTTTCCTCCTCTGAGGGAGGCGGTGATGGTTCTTCTTCGTTCTTCTTTTCCTCAGGAAAGTCAGGAGGGGGTTCCACCTTTTTTTCGCCGCCTGGTTCTTGATCCAAGGAGATGGATAGAGGTTCTTCCGCGTACTTTTCTCCCAGGTCTTCTTCTGATGTGGTGTCCGATGTTTCTATCACTTCTTTTTCGAAATCTGGAGATGGACCTTGGGGGATCTCTTGGGAAGAATCGGGTGTCTTCTCGGGGAATACCTCATCGAGCTGTTCTGCCCACTTCTTTTCTTCGAATTTGAATCCTTTTTCAGAGGAAGGTGAGAGTTCCTTTTTTTCTTTCTCCTCTGGGGAGGCTGACACTCTCGCGGGTTCTTCCTCTGAAGAAAACGTTTCCAGCATTCGGCGCGCTCCTTCTTCTAAAGGATCGATGCGAAGCATTTCCCTGTAGTGCATCGCAGCTTTGTTCTCCCAGCCCATTTTTGCCATCAGATCGCCGAGAAACTTGTGCGCGGCAAGATGCTGCCGTTCGTGCGAGAGTACTTTCTTGAAAGCCTCTTCTGCCTTTTCGTGGTCGCCTTTGGCCATGTAGGCTTTTCCCAGGATAAAATGACCTGTCACATAAGAGGGATGGTGTTCCACACCCTTTAAACAAAGGTCAATGGCTTCGTCGATACGCCCTTCCGTGAGATAGAGGTCTGCGAGTCGGGCAAAGAGGAGCGTCTTGGGGTTGTCCCGAAGGCGGGCCTCGAGACGTTGAATAGTTCTTTCAGCGTTCATGGTGGGTCCTGTTTTATCTCAATTTTGACCGTAGTTAAAATTTATAAAAGAAGAGACTTAATCGCAAGGGCTTTTTCAGGTCGCCTCTTACCATCCGGAAACCGTTCGGTTGAGGATGTCTGTTGAGAGCTTTTCCATGGCCTCTTCAATCCCTTCATTCCGGTCGTCGTTGTAACTGCCCCAGCGAGAATAGGTCTCTTCCCAGAGGGTTTTTCGTTTTTTCACATCCTCGAAGATCACCTTACACGTTATGGTCACCCTAAAATCAGACGCGATTTCGTCCTGATCGTACTGACCTGCACTGTCTTCTACCCGCAGGATGGTTCCTTTCAGTATAGAATCAGCACTGCGTGGTCCTGCGATCTTCAGGGTGTTATCCTGGGTGATGGCATCGATGAGGATGTCTGTGAGTTGTTGATCTATTCCGAACTCGGCTGTTTTGTCTTCAAACAATGGAATGGCAACCGTTCTGATGTGACTCGGAAGGGATGATCCGGAAAAGGAATAGATACCGCATCCCCAGAAAAGGAGGCACCATTGTGCAAATAGGAGAACAGATACAATTCCTTTTTTTCCAGCACTACCCAAGATCGTACTCCTTTAATTTTCTGTAAAGTGTCCTCTCGCCGATTCCGAGGACCCTGGCTGTTTTTCGCCTGTTTCCACGATAACGCTCCAAAGATTTCTCGATTTGCAGTTTTTCCACTTCCTTCAACGTGAGTTCTTCCTCCTGTTTTGGCAGGGGTGCTTCGGGTGTCACTTCAGTCTGGACAGGCGATCCGAAACCGGCTTCTCGAATCTTTTGATCAGGATGGCCCAGGAGCTTAGACCGGATTTCTTCGATGGTCATCCGGATGTCGAGGAGAGCCCGGTAGATGAGTTCCCGTTCTGCTTGGTCGGAGGTTTTATGGACGATGATCGGAAGATTTCGATCAGGTTCAACCTCCTTTCCCATGTAGGTTTCGAGCATGGATCGGTCTATCATCCGGCCCTTCTCCAGGATGATGATTCGCTCAACGACATTTCGCAATTCCCGGATGTTCCCGGGCCAGGAGTGGTTTTCCAAGAACTCGAAGCCATCTTCGGTGAATCCCTGGAACGCGATGTTGTTTTCTTGACACACCTCTTCGGCAAATCGGATGGTCAGGGGACGGATGTCCGCTTTTCGTTCTCTTAAGGGAGGAATAAAAATCTTCACGGCGTTGAGGCGGTAGAAGAGATCCTTGCGGAATTCGCCCCTCTGGACGGCGATGGCAAGATCTTTGTTCGTTGCGGCCAGAACCCTGACATTCACCTGGATCGTCTTCGATCCCCCGACTCGCATGAACGTTTTTTCCTCCAGTACCCGTAGGAGTTTTACCTGGGTGCTCGGAGGCATCTCTCCGATTTCATCCAGGAAAAGGGTTCCACCGTCTGCCACCTCGAAGTATCCTTTTCTCATCTCCACAGCCCCGGTGAAGGATCCCTTCTCGTGGCCGAAGAGTTCGCTTTCCAGAATTCCCTCGGGGATAGCACCACAGTTCACCGTGAGGAGAGATTTCCCTTGCCTCGGGCTGAGTTTGTGGATGGCCCGAGCAATTATCTCTTTACCCGTGCCACTCTCGCCCGTGATGAGAACGGTGATGTTTGTCGGAGCCACCTGTTTGACGATTTCCAAGACCTGGAGGAAAGAATCCGATTTTCCAACCAGCTCCAGGTCTTCGGAAAGTAACTCTCCATGATCTTCGTTTTTCTTTTGTACCATCTACACCTCTATGACGTAGCCGTCGCTGGCAAATTCAACGACTGGGGATCCAACCTGTTGTTTCTCCGAAGTGGCGGTCTTTTCCAATTCAGGAGGAATGTGCGTTAGAATCACGCGGTAAATTCCTGCTGCGCGGGCAAATGTGCGGACTTTCTCGATACTCACGTGGTAACACTCGGAGATGAGAACGTCGGCTCCGCGAGAACTTTTGGTCAGATGAGTGAGGGAATCGACGTCGGATGTATAGATGATGGTTCCCTTCTCTTTTTCGGAGAAACAGAAACTGTAACTGTCAGACCCTACGCCGAATTTCTTCGCGATCTGTCTGTTTCCGGAGAGGTGGCCGTTGGGAATTGCTGACATCCGGAATCCGTCTTCGTCCAAGAGAGTCTCTTCGGAGATGGGAATGAGTTCAAAACGAAAAGGCCACTTCTCCTGGAAGATGTAAAAGTAGGGAAAGATCGAATCAAAGCCTGGAAGAACCCCCTGGGGAAGATAGATCCGGAGCAGGGTTTTTCGCTCTGTCAGGTGCATGAGCTGGAGAAGTCCGAGGAGGCCGGCAGCGTGGTCAGGATGGGTGTGGCTGATGAAGACGGTGTCGATTCGGTTGTGGTCCAGTCCGAAGCGAACCAGCTGCTGCGAAACACCGTCTCCTGCATCGATCAAGAAGAGACGTCGCTTCGTTTCTACTAAATAGGCCGAGGCGTTTCTTTGGGGAACGGCCATGCCCGATGCCGATCCCAAGACGGTAATCTTCATCTACGTCCTCTCTCACGAAAGAAGCTGACCGTACGTTTCAAGCCCTCTTTCAGATCAACTTGGGGTTTCCAACCCAGCACCTTTTCCGCCTTTTTGGAGCTGATCACGCTCCGCCTTTGCTCTCCTTTTTTCGGCGGCCCGTGTTTCTCTTTGGCCTTTCCTCCGGTTATTTCGTTCAGAAGATGAAAGATTGTGTTGACATCGGTTTCGATTCCAGTTCCGATATTGAAAGTGTCGCTTTTATCGAGGGTTAAGCTGTTCACGTTGACACGGGCCACATCCTCCACGAAGATGAAATCTCTCGTCTGTTTCCCGTCACCGTGGATGATCGGCTGGTCCCCTGAGAGGAGCGTGTGGGTGAAGATGGCGACGACACCGGCTTCGCCCAGGGGGTTTTGACGGGGTCCGTAGACGTTGGAATAGCGTAGAATGACGTGTTGCAATCCGAATTCCTTGCCGTAATAGAATAGGTATTTTTCTGTGGTGAGTTTTGTGATACCGTACGGAGAGACCGGACGTGTGGGATGGTTCTCGTCACAGGGAAAGGTTTCCTGTTCTCCGTAGACGGCTCCCCCTGTCGATGCGAAGAGAAACTTCTTCACGCCGAATCGAACACAGAGTTGGAGAAGGTTCAACGTTCCCAGGACGTTTACGTCGGCATCGAAGAGAGGATCGTCCACAGACATCCGGACATCCATCTGAGCGGCTTGGTGGCAGACCACATCAAATTGTTCTTGCTCAAAAACCTTTTCCAATTCGTTCGCTCTTATGTCCATGAGATAGAATTTGGCCTTGGGGTTTACGTTCTCCATTCGGCCCATGCTGAGGTTGTCCACGATGACAACATTGTGTTTCGTCTCGATCAATCTGTCTGCGATGTGCGATCCGATGAATCCGGCTCCGCCTGTGACAAGAATTTTCAAACGATCCTCCTTTTCATTGAAAAAATTCAGATTCAGGTTTCCTTGATCACTCGGTTCCGAAGTGACCCGAGTCCGGTAATCGTCACTTCGATAACGTCTCCCTCTTTGATGGGCGAGACACCCTCCGGGGTTCCGGTGGCGATGATGTCTCCAGGTTGGAGCGTCATGAATCGAGAGAGATGGGCAACGATTCTTGGGATTTTGAAAATCATGGACGACGTCTTGGATTGCTGTCTCTTTTTACCATTCACAGTGAGGGTGATATTCAGGGAGTGGGGATCTTTCACCTCATCGGCGGGAACGAGATAGGGTCCTACAGGGCAGAAGGTATCGAGGCTTTTTGATCTGAACCAGGGCTCGTGGTGGTCGATGTCCTTTTTCTGCATCGTCCTGGCGGTCACGTCGTTCAGTATGGTATACCCTGCGATGTATGCCGTGGCTTCTTCTTCGGGTACCTCCTTTGCCTTCTTTCCGATAATTACAGCTAATTCTGCTTCGTGATCGACACGGTCGTCGAGCCATCGCGGGATGACGATGTTCGCTTCGTGGGGGATGAGGGCGGAAGGCGCCTTCCCGAAGAAGAGGGGTTCTTTCGGGACTTTGTGGTCGAGTTCTTTGGCGTGGGCTAGGTAGTTTCTACCCAGTCCGATAATCTTAGACGGT
>Ga0114930_10005449_pt1 | contig 10476 bp, 7 predicted proteins | sample AnhtaG_FD_87300 | JGI IMG/M metagenome (GOLD analysis project Ga0114930, IMG submission 87300) | Deep subsurface microbial communities from Anholt, Denmark to uncover new lineages of life (NeLLi) - Anholt_01485 metaG | ecosystem: Environmental > Aquatic > Marine > Oceanic > Sediment | place... | reverse complement strand
CGGCGGTACGCGCCGTCCGCGAGCAGCGTCAAGGGTGCGGGCAGCCGCAACGTCTCTCTCCCACCGGTTCTTTGTTCTGTTGCCGGGAGCGTAGCAGAGGCGCTGGGCGGCGTGCTGCGCGTCCCGCGCATGGGCGCGGTCGCGCCGGGACAAGCGGGCGTCGCCGCCGGTTGCACGGCGCCCGGTTCGCTGCCTAGATTGGCTCCGTGAATCGCTATTCGATCTTCAGCCTGGCGCGGAACGCCCGCACCTACCATCGGGACTGGCCGCAGGCCTGGCGCAGCCCCGAGCCCAAGCCCGCCTACGACGTGATCGTCGTGGGCGGCGGCGGGCACGGCCTCGCGACCGCCTACTACCTGGCGAAGGAGCACGGCATCGCGAACGTCGCGGTGCTGGAGAAGGGCTGGATCGGCGGCGGCAATACCGGGCGCAACACCACGGTGATCCGCTCCAACTACCTGTGGGACGAAAGCGCGCACCTCTACGAGAAATCGCTGCAGCTCTACGAGGGCCTGAGCCAGGACCTGAATTTCAACATCATGCTGAGCCAGCGCGGCGTGGTGAACCTCGCGCACAGCGAGCACGACATCCGCGAGATGAGCCGGCGCGTCAACGCGCTGAGGCTCAACGGCATCGATTCGGAAATGCTGTCGCGCGAGGAGGTGCAGGCGCTGGTCCCGATCCTCGACTGCTCGCCCGCGGCGCGCTATCCCGTGGTGGGCGGGTCGATCCAGCGCCGCGGCGGCATCGCGCGGCACGACGCCGTCGCCTGGGGCCTGGCGCGCGCCGCCGACGCCCGCGGCGTCGACATCGTCCAGAACTGCGAGGTGACGGGCATCCTGCGCGAGGGCGGGCGCGTCGTGGGCGTTGAGACCGCGCGCGGCACGATCAAGGCGCCCAAGGTCGGCTGCGTGGTCGCGGGCCACGCCTCGGTGCTGGCGGCGATGGCGGGATTGCGGCTGCCGATCGAAAGCCATCCCTTGCAGGCGCTGGTGAGCGAGCCGATCAAGCCGGTGCTGCACACCGTCGTGATGTCGGGCGCGGTCCACGCCTATGTCAGCCAGTCCGACAAGGGCGAGCTGGTGATGGGCGCGGGCATCGACGCCTACAACTCCTACGCCCAGCGCGGGGCGCTCAACGTCGTCGCGCACACCGTGGCGGCGGTGTGCGAGCTGTTTCCGATCTTCAACCGCGTGCGCGTGATGCGGACCTGGGGCGGGATCGTCGACGTCTGCCCCGACGCGAGCCCGATCATCGGCAAGACGCCGGTCGAGGGCCTGTACTTCAACTGCGGCTGGGGCACGGGCGGGTTCAAGGCCACGCCCGGCTCGGGCTGGGTGTTCGCGCACATGATCGCGCGCGACGAGCCGCACCCGCTCAACGCGCCGTTCGCGCTCGACCGCTTCTCGACCGGCGCGCTGATCGACGAGCACGGCGCCGCCGCCGTGGCGCACTAGGGGCCGGACCATGCTCCTGATCACCTGTCCCTGGTGCGGGCCGCGCGAGGAGATCGAGTTCCGCTGCGGCGGCGAGGGGCACATCGCCCGCCCTGGGGATGCGATGCATGTCTCCGACGCCGAGTACGCGCAGTACCTGTTCATGCGCCGGAACCCGAAGGGCTGGCATTACGAGCGATGGAATCATGCCGCGGGCTGCCGGCGCTGGTTCAATGCGTTGCGCCACACCGCGACGCACGAGATCGCCGCGACCTACAAACCGGGCGAGAAGATGCCGGAGCCGCCGGCATGACCCTGGGCGATTTCCGGCTGCCCGCGGGAGGGCGCATCGACCGGGCGAAGGCGCTCGGCTTCCTGTTCGACGGCGCGACCTACGGCGGATATCAAGGCGACACGCTGGCATCGGCGCTGCTGGCGAACGGCGTGCGGCTGGTCGGCCGCAGCTTCAAGTACCACCGCCCGCGCGGGATCATGAGCGCGGGCGCGGAAGAGCCGAATGCGCTGGTGCAGCTCCGGACCGGCGCGCGCGGCGAGCCCAACGTGCGCGCCACGCAAGTCGAGCTCTACGACGGCCTGATCGCGGAAAGCCAGAACTGCTGGCCGAGCCTCGGCTTCGACGTCGGCCAGGCGAACGACCTGGTCTCGCGCCTGCTGCCCTCGGGCTTCTACTACAAGACCTTCATGTGGCCGCCGGGCTTCTGGCATTTCTACGAGTGGTTCATCCGCCGCGCCGCGGGCATGGGCCGCGCCGCCGAAGCGCCCGATCCCGACCGCTACGACCACCGCTTCGCGCATTGCGACGTGCTGGTGGTGGGCGCGGGGCCGGCGGGGCTGGCCGCCGCGTCGGTCGCGGCGCGCGCCGGCGCGCGCGTGATCCTGTGCGACGAGCAGGCGGAGCTGGGCGGCAGCCTGCTGCACGAAACCCGGACCGTGGGCGGCTGCGCCGCCGCCGACTGGGCCGCCGACGCGATCGACACGATGCGCTGGATGCCGGAGGCGACGCTGCTGCCGCGCACCGCCGCCTTCGGCTACTACGACCGGAACGCCGTGGCGCTGTGCGAGCGCGTGGCCGACCACGTGGCCGCGCCCAAGCCGGGCCAGCCGCGCCAGCGCGTCTGGCAGGTGCGTGCGAAACAGGTCGTGCTGGCGGCGGGCGCGATCGAGCGTCCGCTGGTGTTCGCGGACAACGACCGGCCCGGCGTGATGCTGGCCGGCGCCGCGCGAACGTATCTCAACCGCTACGCCGTGGCCTGCGGGCGGCGCGCGGTGGTGCTGACCAACAACGACACGGCCTATGTCGCGGCGACGGAGTTGGCGGCGGCAGGGGTGGACGTCGCCGCCGTCGTGGATGTCCGTCCCGAAGCCGGGGGCGCGCAAGCCGACGCGGCGCGGGCCAGGGGTCTGCGCGTGGTCGCGGGCCAGGCGATCACGGCGGTGCACGGCGGCGCCGGCGGGGTCCACGCCGTGGACATCGCACGGCTCGGCGACGACGGGCAGTCGGCGGTGCTGGACCGCGAAACCATCAAGTGCGACCTGGTGCTGAACTCCGGGGGCTGGACGCCGACCGTGCACCTGTTCTCGCAGTCCGGCGGCAAGCTCGCCTACGACGAGGCGCTGGGCGCGTTCGTGCCGGGCAAATCCGTGCAGCGGTTGCGCTGTGCGGGCGCGTGCAACGGCGCGACGGCGCTCAAGGACTGCCTGGAACAGGGGTTCGCGGCGGGGGTGGCGGCTTCGCGGGACTGCGGCTTCGCGGCCGAAATCCCGGCGATGCCCGCGCTGGAGCCCGAGGGCGAAGCGGCGCCGATGCGGCATCTCTGGGTGGTGCCGTCGTCCACGCCCGTAGGGCAGGGGGCGAAGCACTTCGTCGACCACCAGAACGACGTGACCGCCGCCGACCTGCGTCTGGCCGCGCGCGAGGGCTACCGCAGCGTCGAGCACCTGAAGCGCTACACCACCGCCGGCATGGGCACCGACCAGGGCAAGACCTCGAACCTGGCGGCGCTGGCGATCCTGGCGGAGGCGACGGACGCCGCGATCCCCGCGGTCGGCACCACCACGTTCCGGCCGCCCTACACTCCGGTGGCGATGGGCGCGCTGGCGGGCCGGGTCAAGGGCGCGCTGCTCGATCCCGCGCGCTGGACGCCGATGCACCGCTGGCACGTGCGCGCGGGCGCGGTGTTCGAGAACGTCGGGCAATGGCAGCGCGCACGCTACTACCCGCAAGCGGGCGAGGACATGCGCGCGGCCGTGGAGCGCGAGACCAAGGCCGCGCGCACGACCGTCGGCATCTTCGACGCCTCGACTCTCGGCAAGATCGACATCAAGGGACCGGACGCGGGCAGGTTTCTCGACCTGGTCTACAGCAACAGCTTCTCCAAGCTCGGCGTCGGGCGCTGCCGCTACGGGCTGATGCTGCGCGAGGACGGCTATGTGTTCGACGACGGCGTGACCGTGCGCCTGGGCGAGCATCACTACCTGATGCACACCACCACCGGCGGCGCGGCGCCCGTCCTTGCATGGCTCGAAGACCTGTTGCAGATGGAATGGACCGATCTCAAGGTGCGGCTCACCTCGGTCAGCGAGCAGTTCGCGGTCGTGACGCTGTCGGGCCCGTTCGCGCGCCGGCTCATGGCCGAGCTGACCCAGGACATCGACCTCGACCCCAAGGCGTTTCCGTTCATGTCGTGGCGCAGCGGGACGGTGGCGGGCATGCCCGCGCGGGTCTTGCGCGTGAGCTTCACCGGCGACCTGTCGTTCGAAATCCAGGTGCGCGCGAGCTACGGCCTGGCGCTGTGGCACGCGGCGCTGGCCTGCGGCGAGAAATACGGCATCGTGCCCTACGGCCTCGAAGCCATGCACATCCTGCGCGCGGAGAAGGGCTACATCGTCGTCGGCCACGAGACCGACGGCACGACGAGCCCGCACGACCTCGGCATGTCGGCCCTCGTGGCCGACGCCAAGCCCGATTTCATCGGCAAGCGGGGGCTCAAGCGCGCCGACGCGCAGCGCTCCGGCCGCAAGCAGCTAGTGGGCCTGCGCCTGCCCGAGGGCGAGAGCCGCCCGCTGCCGGAGGGCGCGCAGCTCGTGGACGACCCCAACCAGCCGATCCCCATGGCGATGATCGGCCATGTCTCGTCGAGCTATTGGAGCCCGAACGTGGGCGCGCCGATCGCGCTGGCGCTCGTCAAGGACGGGCGTGCGCGCATGGGCCAGACCGTCCACGCGCCGCTGGTCGACCGCACGGTCGCGGCGACGATCGTTTCGCCCTGCTTCTTCGACCCGGAAGGAGCGCGGCTGCATGGGTGACGGTCATGGTTGACGGTCATGGTTGAGCGCGCGCGCATCGGTCCGCTGGACCACCTGGGCCTGGCCGCGCGGGCGGGCGCGCCGGGCGCCGCCGGGGTGTGGCTCGGCGAGCGGCGCTTCCGCGCCATGCTCGATCTGCGCGGCGATCCAGGGTCGGGCGAATTCCTTCGAGCCGCCGAGGGCGCGCTTGGGGTCGCGTTGCCCATCGCTGCGAATACCGCGGCACGCGCGGACGGCGTGACGGTGCTTTGGCTCGGACCCGACGAATGGTTGGTGCTGGGACCGCCCGGCGCGGAGGCCGCACTGGAAGCGAAGCTTGCGGAAGCGGTGGGACCGCGAGGCGGCTCCGTGACGGACGTGGGCGAATCGCGCACGACGCTCACGGTCTCGGGCCCGAGGGCGCGCGACGTGCTGGCCAAGGGCTGCCCGCTCGACCTGCATCCCTCCGCGTTCGGCGAGGCGGCTTGTGCGCAAAGCCTGGTAGGTCCGGTCAATGTCGCGATTTGCCGCGCACCTGCGGGCCCCGCCGACCCGCCGCGCTTCGAGCTCGTGGTGCTGCGCTCCTTTGCCGACTTCCTGTGGCGCTTCTTGGAGGACGCCGGCCAGGAATACGGCGTGGCGGTGGTGGAGGCGTGAGGGGGCGGCGTCACACCCGCTCGATCAGCGCCGCGATGCCCTGGCCCACGCCGATGCACATGGTACAGAGGGCATAACGCCCGCCGGTCTTGGCGAGCTCGACCGTGGCGGTCGTCGCCATGCGCGCGCCGCTCATGCCGAGGGGATGGCCGAGCGCGATCGCGCCGCCGTTGGGGTTCACGTGCGCCGCGTCGTCGGGCAGGCCGAGCTGCCGCAGCACCGCGAGAGCCTGCGCCGCGAACGCCTCGTTGAGCTCGATCACGTCGATCTGCGACAGCTTGAGGCCGAGCCGCTCGAGGAGCTTCTGCGTGGCGGGTGCGGGGCCCATGCCCATGATGCGCGGCGGCACCCCTGCCGTGGCCATCGCCACGACGCGCGCGCGCGGCTTCAGGCCGTGGCGCTTCGCCGCCGCCTCGCTCGCGACGATCATGGCGCAGGCGCCGTCGTTGATGCCCGAGGCGTTGCCGGCCGTGACCGTGCCGCCTTTGCGGAACGGCGTCGGCAGCTTGGCGAGCGCCTCCAGCGAGGTCTCGCGCGGGTGTTCGTCGCGCTCGACCGTGGATTTCGTCCCTTTGGGGCCGGGAACTTCGACCGGGATTATCTCCTCCTTGAAGCGGCCCGAGGCGATGGCGCGGTTCGCGCGCTGCTGGCTGCGCAGCGCGAACTTGTCCTGGTCCAGGCGCGAAATCTGGTACTCCTCCGCCACGTTCTCCGCGGTCTCGGGCATCGAGTCGGCGCCGTACTGCGCGGTCAGCTTCTTGTTGGGGAAGCGCCAGCCCATCGTGGTGTCGTAGATCTCGGCGCTGCGCGCGAACGCGGTCTCGGCCTTGCCCATGACGAACGGCGCGCGGCTCATGCCCTCGACGCCGCCGGCGAGCGCGAACTCGGCCTCGCCGGTCTTGATCGCGCGCGCGGCCGCGCCCAGCGCCTCGAGGCCCGAGCCGCACAGGCGGTTGACCGTCGCGCCCGGCGTGCGGTCGGGCAGCCCGGCCAGCAGCAGCGCCATGCGCGCCACGTTGCGGCTGTCCTCGCCGGCCTGGTTGACGCAACCCAGCACCACGTCGTCGAGCGCATTCCAGTCCACCTTGGGGTTGCGCGCGATCAGCGCCTTCAGCGGCACGGCGGCGAGGTCGTCCACGCGCACCGGCGACAGCGATCCGGCATAGCGGCCGATCGGCGTGCGCACCGCGTCGCAGATGAAGGCTTCGGGCATGTCGTTCCTCCGGATCCAGCGTCGTCCTTCGACAGGCTCGGGACGAGGCTGCTATGATGCAATATACAGTCCCCATCCTGAGCTTGTCGAAGGATGAGGGCCGAAGGCAAAGGCCGGTCCATGTCCGACCGCAGCATCGGCAAGTCCACGTTCGGGAGCTCCGCCTATGGCGGCGACGGCTGGTCGCCGCGCGTCCTGCCCCATGCCGCCGAGATCGGCACGGTCTGGGCGGGGTACGGCGTGGGCAGCGAATGGGCTGCCTTGCGCGCGGTGCTGCTGCACCGGCCCGGCGACGAGCTCGCCGCCAGCGCCAATCCGCGCGCCGCGCAGATGCTGGCGCCGCTCGACCTCAAGCGCGCGCAGGCGCAGCACGACGGCATCGCCCAGGCCTACCGCGCCGCGGGCGTCGAGGTCCACTACGTGGCACCCCGGGATGCGGCGCCGCCCAACCAGATGTTCTGCGCCGACCTGATGTTCATGACGCCGGGCGGCGCGGTCCTGGCGCGCCCGGCCTCGACCGTGCGCGCGGGCGAGGAGCGCCGCGTCGCCCAGCGGCTCGCCGCGCTCGGCGTGCCGGTCCTCATGACCATGCAAGGCACCGCCACCTTCGAAGGGGCGGACGCCATGTGGCTCGATCCGCGCACGGCGCTGGTGGGAAGGGGCCTGCGCACCAACGACGCAGGCATCCGCCAGCTCGCGCAGTGCCTGGCCGAGCAGGGCGCGGCGGCGCTGGCGGTCGATTTGCCCTACGGCACGATGCACCTCATGGGCATGCTGCGCATCGCCGACAAGGACCTGGCGATCGCCTGGCCCAGGCGCACGCCGCATGCCGCGGTGGTCGCGCTGCGCGAGCGCGGCTTCGCGGTCGCCTTCCTGCCCGACCAGGAGGAGGCGCGGGCCAACCGCGCGCTCAACTTCGTCACGCTGGGGCCGCGCCGCATCCTGATGGTCGGCGGCAACCCGGTGACGCGGGCCTTCTGTGAGGACCTCGGCATCAAAGTGACCGCGGTTCCGGCCGACGAGCTCGCCAAGGCCGCGGGCGCCATCGGCTGCCTGACGGGCGTGCTCGGCCGCGATCCGGCGTAGCTGCCTTTCCTCCCCGCGGCTTGCGCGGCATCGGCCGGCAAGCCACACTGCGCGCCGACAGGGGGGAACCAACGACAATGTCCGAACGGCCATCGGCCGCCGCGCTGATGCCGGAGGAGCTGGCCTACCGCGCGCCGGGCGGGGTGCTGGGCGCGCTGGTGGCCTGCGCCGCGGTGCTGTCCTCGGTGCTGGTGCTGAACCAGCAGCTCAATCTCGGTTTCTTCGTCGGCGTGACGCTGATCGACACGCGCTATCTCTACGCGCTCGCCGCGCTGCTGCTGCCCGTGACGTTCCTGGCCTATCCGGCGCATCCCCGCGCGGCGATGGCGCGCGTGCCGTGGTACGACGCGGCGCTGGCCGCCGCCGCCTTCGCTTCGTGCAGCTGGTTCGCCTGGGCGGCCGAGCGCGCCTTGAACGAGGGCTGGGAGTACGCCGCCCCGGCCTATGCCGTCGCGGCCAGCGCGGTTCTGTGCGTGCTGATCTTCGAGGCGCTGCGCCGGGCCGGCGGCGGCGTGCTGGCGGTGATCGTCGTCGCGATCGCGATCTATCCCGTGTTCGCGGCGCAGATGCCGGGCCCGATCAAGGGGCTGGCGCAACCGCTGCCCGACGCCATCGCCTACCACATCCTGAGCTCCGAAAGCGCCTTCGGCATTCCCATGCGCGCGTTCGGGCAGATCGTCGTCGGCTTCATCGTGTTCGGCGTGGCGCTGAACTACACCGGCGGCGGCAAGTTCTTCAACGACGTGGCGTTCGCCCTGGTGGGCCGCTATCGCGGCGGCGCGGCGCAGGTGGGCGTGATCTCGAGCGCGCTCCAGGGCTCGATCAGCGGCAGCGTGATCTCGAACGTGATCTCCTCGGGCGTGGTGACGATCCCGGCGATGAAGCGCACGGGCTTCGCGGCCGACTACGCCGGCGGCGTCGAGGCCGTGGCCTCGACCGGCGCGGTGCTGATGCCGCCGGTGATGGGTTCGACCGCCTTCGTGATGGCGTCGTTCCTCGGCAAGCCCTACGCCGAGATCGCGCTCGCGGCGGCGATCCCCGGGGTGCTGTTCTATCTCGGGCTGATGGTGCAGATCGACGCCTATGCCGCGCGAAGGCGCCTCAGCGGCATGACGCCGGCGGAGCTTCCGCGCCTTGGGCAGACGATGCGCGAGGGCTGGCAGTACATCGCCGTGTTCGCGGTCCTCGTGTTCTTCATGCTGAGCGAGCAGCAGGAGGCGCTGGCGCCGTTCTACGCGACGGCGTTGCTGCTGGCGGTCAACCAGGTCATGCCGCGCCACCGCATGACCTGGGCCAAGGGGCGCGAGTTCCTGAACGCGCTCGGGCGCGAGCTCGCGGCGCTGGTCGCGGTGCTGGCGGGCGTGGGGTTCATCGTCGGCGCGTTCTCGATGACGGGCCTGAGCGGCACGCTCGCCAACGACCTGGTGTACCTCGCCGGCGACAAGCCGCTGGTGCTTCTGCTCATGGGGGCGGTCACCAGCTTCATCTTCGGCATGGGGATGACGGTGACGGCCTGCTACATCTTTCTCGCCATCGTGTTGGCGCCGCCGCTGGTGAAGGCGGGCATGGATCCGGTGGCGGTGCACCTGTTCATCCTCTATTGGGGCATGATCTCGTTCATCACCCCGCCGGTGGCGCTGGCGGCGTTCGCCGCTGCGCCGATCGCCAAGGCCGGCTATTTCCGCATCGGCTGGCAGGCGATGAAGCTGGGCTCGATCATCTACGTCGTGCCGTTCGTGTTCGCGCTAAATCCCGCCCTGGTGCTGCGCGGCTCGTGGCAGGAGATCGTGCTGGTCACGGGAACCGCCTTCGCCGGGGTGTTTCTGGTCGCGTCGGCGGTGCAGGGCTACCTGCTGGGCTTGGGCGCGGTGCGCGTAACGCCCCTCGGCCTCGCGGCCCGCGTGCTGATCGGGTTGGGCGGCCTGGCGCTGATGCTGCCGGGCGGGCCGCTCCTGGGGCTCGGCGGCGAAGGCCTGGGCCGGCTCGGCATGGACGGAATCGGGGTAGCACTGGCGGCGCTCGGCATCGCGGCGGGGCGGATCGCGGGCCGAGTCGCCGCCGCGGCCGGCCATGATATAGTGCGGCAAAAGCCTTGAGACGGGAGGAACCGAGCAATGAATCGCCGTGAGAATTTGTGCATTCTCGCATCGGCGGCGTTCGCCGTGGCCCTGGCGCCCGCGGCCGCGCTGGCGCAGGCCAAGCCGCCGATCAAGCTGCCCGAGACGCTGGCCTGGACCGCCTACGATGTGGGCTCGGGCGGCTACAACCAGTCCGTCGCCATCGGCAATGCGCTCAAGAACAAGCTGGGCGTGAACCTGCGCGTGCTGCCGGGCAAGAACGACGTCTCGCGCACCCTGCCGGTGCGCGAGGGCAAGGTGCAGTTCTCCGCCAACGGCGTGGGCGGCGCATACCTGGCGCAGGAAGGCGTCTACGAGTTCGGCGCCAAGGATTGGGGCCCGCAGCCCGTGCGCTCGTTGGTGCTGAACAATTCCGACGCGCTGCTCACCATCGTCACGGCCAAGGACGCCAACATCAAGACCATGGCGGACCTCAAGGGCAAACGCGTGGCCTGGGTGGTGGGTGCGCCGTCGCTCAACCAGAACATCACCGCGCTTCTGGCGTTCGCCAACCTTACCTGGAACGACGTGAAGAAAGTCGAGTTTCCCGGCTTCGGCCAGGCGATGGACGGCGTGATCGCCAATCAGGTCGACGCGGCGTTCTCGTCGACGATCTCGGGCCAAGCCTACAAGATCGCGGCTTCGCCGCGCGGCATCTACT
>Ga0114930_10005448_pt1 | contig 10476 bp, 10 predicted proteins | sample AnhtaG_FD_87300 | JGI IMG/M metagenome (GOLD analysis project Ga0114930, IMG submission 87300) | Deep subsurface microbial communities from Anholt, Denmark to uncover new lineages of life (NeLLi) - Anholt_01485 metaG | ecosystem: Environmental > Aquatic > Marine > Oceanic > Sediment | place... | reverse complement strand
TAATAGACGCCGTAAGTCCATGAAGCTAACGCACCGCCAGCCAATTAGCAGCCGCCCCGTGGGTCGGCTCGCCGCATATCAGAGCAGAGTTTCCTGAGGCGCCCAGGCCCTGGTCGCATCCGGCTGTCGGCAAGTGGCCTCAATCTGCTGATAGACCAAATACGCCACTATCTGCAGCGCTACGCACAGGCCGGCCTGTCTGGATGCTTGCTCGTCCAAGCCGGCCGCGAGATGCCTCTGTCTTGTCAAGTTGTACGCCTTGTGACTCCATTGCCTGATCTGATCGTCCGTCGCTGAGTTCGCTGCTTGTGCCGCGATCTCCTCTAGTACGAAGTCACAGCACTTTTCCTTAAGGTCAAGTCCTGTGGTTCGTCCGCGCCGCGAGGCTCGCATTCTAATTTCCCCCTTGTCCTTTCTATGTTGGACTGTGCCACGCGCATTGCTTCTTCCCGCCCCTTGGTGTGAATCTTCCTGCGTCTCGAGGAATTGCTGAATTCCCTATTCATATAGACACTATTGAAGGTGGAAGCCAACGCAGTATCTCAATATTTCTGGAGTTAATGTCAATATATCTTGAGCTTGCCCCCATCCCAATCTCCCGTTGATTTGCTAGCCACAATTGGTCTGTAGGACTTATCTCGCTTCGTAGTCAACATAAGCTTTTATGAGCATCAACGGGCGCACCAACGCCTTAGGCGTGGGTACAGGATGCGCCCATACAACAGCACTCGAACACGCCTTGAAAGGCATCCCACGCGATTCCGTCCTTGCCGTACGGAGGAGCGTGCTAAGCAGGATTCTCGGAGCGTTGGGTAGAATGTATAGATAAACATTGTGGATGTGAAAGGAACGTTACGAAGTGCAACCATGGAGTTTCGTCCACGCCACTGATATTCACGTCGGCTCGCCGAAATCATTCCGCTTCATGCCGTCGTGTAACGAGAACTGGCTGGCGGCCCGCGAGCAGATCATCGAAATCAACCCGGACCTGCTGCTCGTCGGCGGTGACGTCGCTCGCGACGGCAGCTTGCACCGTTACGAGTTGGCGGCTATCAAGGAGGACCTCGACGCCCTGCCCTTCCCCTACTGCGTGGTGCCAGGCAATATGGGCACCGGCAACAAGCACACCGATGTCCAAGGGGCGCAGGAGAACCGCGACGACATCGCGCTGAACCTGACTTCGGACAATGTCAAGCACTGGGAATCTGTCTTCGGGCCCTCGCAGTGGAGCTTCGTGCATAAGAATGTGCGCTTCTCAGGCTTCTGCGACATGACCCTGGGCTCGGGCCTGCCCGAAGAGGAGCCGCTGTGGGAATGGCTGGAATCTCTAACCGATCAGTCTCGATCTCAGTACCACGTCTGGATGATGCACTCGGCGCTTTTCGTGGATGACCTGCATGAGGAGAATTGGGACATCACCGACCCGCAAGGCTACCATAACTGGTACTTCGCCATTGACGAGCCACACCGCAGCCGCCTGATGGAGGTGTTCAAGGCCAGCGGCGCTAATCTCGTTCTCAGCGGCCACGTCCACTGCCGCAAGACGCACTTTGCCGAAGGCATCCGCTTTGACATCGGCTCTTCGACTGCGTTTCCGCAATGGGGCGACCGCTGGCCGGATGGTGATGACACGCTGGGATTTCTGAAGTATGATGTGACAGAGGCGGGTGTCGAATACAACTTCGTGCCCTTGGAGAAAGTCTCAGAACGTGATGACGGCTACGGCCCGGGCGGGCATCCTCTGCCCCATCTGCGCGACTACTCGATCGCCTGGGAACCCGGCGGCGAGCCAACGGCCTAAGGGCAACGGCCTGGGGGGAAAACTTTCTGCAGAAAGTTTCTCTCACCCACTTGGCCCACCTCTTGGGAGTGGGTGCCCAAGTGGGTACCCGCCCCCTTTGCAAAAACTCTAAGAAGGGGAGTTTCGTAGGTACTGCAGCGATTGTGCATTCTTGGATGATGCGCGCTCCGGACACGAGACAAGAAGGACATGCCCGAGCTACAAGATAACGATTCAAGAAAGTGGTGAGTTTGATGAACACGACGATGCGATTGGTTGTTGTAGCGATGATTTGCTGCGGCCTGCTGGTGGCCGCGGGGTCAGGAGCCTGGTGTGACCAGGCGGCCGAGACGGCCCAACAGACGCAGGCAGTCAACATGCTTTACGCCCAGCCACCACGGCCTGCTACCAATGTAGATGACGCCGCGCTTGCGGCGCTTGTGCCCCAGGGCTGGGCCATTACCGACAAGCTGCCGTGCCAGCTCGACGGCCAAGGCCCGCGCGAGCTTGCCATCATCATGTGCGCTGTGGATCCCGCACAACGCGACGGCGGATGGTGGCTCCGCTACAACGGGCCCTCCAAGGTGCTGATTCTCAACGAGAATGCGCCAGGCACAGGCCCGCTGGCAGAGTTCGAATTCCGCGGCTGCGCACCAGCGCCTGACACCAAAGGTCACCCGCCCGCTGCACTGTTCACCGATGATCTCAACGGCGACGGCATAGTCGAGCTTTTCGTGCGCACCCAGGAATATGCCGGCGGCTCAGGTGGCTGGATTCATACGAACCTGATCAAATGGTACCTCGGCGCATACAAACATGCCGGCGAGTTCGGGGCCAGGGAGCTGGGCGGGCTGTACTTCCTGGACCTGCATGAGCAAACCCCGGGCAGGGAAGTCGTGGTAATGCACTTCATCTGGGGTGCCGAGGAAGCACACTTTGCCCCACACAGATACAGGGCGCACATGTTTGGCTGGGCCAACGGCCACTATGTAGTAATCGGCGACCTGAATACCAGCTCAAAATACGACAATCCCGACGATGCCTTCGCCAACCTGCGCCGCTACCTGTGGAAGAAGTGACAGAGGGTACATAGCAAGCACCAACAGAGCGGGTAGGTACTCACCTACCCGCGGCGGGCGCACGCCTTGCGCCCTACAACACAGTGGCTTCGTGGACGACAGGCATCTGCCTGACCTGAGCTTGTCGAAGGTTGCCTGTCGGGGTCTGGACAGCCAAGGATGGCTGTCCTCCGGGTCTCAGGCGGCGGGCTCCCGATGTGCGTAAATGGCGCATCGGTTGTTTGCTGTCTTGGTTGTCCTTATAATCATGGCTTCCGAAGGAGTGACTAGTTCAGTGGCCACAAGAGTCACTGCAACCGATGTAGAAAAGAGCGTTGTGTATCATTCACCGCAAACGCCCGGCTATACTTGTTGGGTCGGGACGTGGTTGATGCCTGACGGCACGCTTATGGTCTCGTTTCACCAGGCGACAGGGCCCCTTACCAACCGTCCCGGTGCTCCCCAGGACATATTGAAAAGACTGGGCTGGCCACCCAAAGGCAATGTCGGATATGACATAACCGGCACGATCCAGGAAATGATCCATCTGGCCTCCAGGGACGGTGGGCAGACTTGGGAGCAGGTCAGCGCTGAGCCTTATCATTCGCCGATGAATGGGTGTAGCTGTCAGGGCGAGTTGGCACTGCCTGACGGGACGCTTGTCAGGTCGGTCTGGGGCCAGTACCTGCCCTTCTACGATGTGCCGCAAACCGGCTACGTGCAGCGTTCTACTGACCTGGCGCAGACCTGGGGGCCGCCTGAGGTCTATATCCCCACGGATGGAATTATGACTTTCCCCAAGCGCCTGCGTCTTCTGCGGGATGGCCGGCTGGTCCTGAGCGGGGGCTTTGCTGAGCTGGACCCGAATGCCAATACTCGCGGGGGCTGGTTCCGGCATGGGCGCGTGGGCATATTGACATCCAACGACGGCGGGCGCAGTTGGGGTGACCCGATATATGCCCTACCCGAGGAGGATGGCGTCAAGCCCACCGAGGAGATTGATTTTGCAGAGCTGCCCAATGGCAAGCTGCTGTGTGTGATACGCATGGCAAAGCCCGCAGGGCGCTACCAGAGCCTGCTGCGGCCCGAAGGTGACACGTTCGTCATAGAGTCGTCAGGGCTGGCCCCATTCCCGCACAGCGGACATCCGGAGATGCTCGCTACCGCCGAGGGGATCGCTCTGCACCTGGCGACCAGCGGCATCTCCTGGACGGCAGACGAGGGCAAGACGTGGACGGACCTGGGCATTGGCGGCACCCGCTACTACCCCCGAAGCGTTCAACTGCCGGATGGACGCATCTTCTGTGTTTATCACCGCGGCGGCGATAACCCGTATGACGGCTCGGTGGACCAAGAGATTCAGGCGATGACCTTCCGCTTGCAGATAGAAGAATAAGTTTGTGCGGCGCACGCCGTGCGCCCCGACAACGGCGTCATGCGGCATTGCGCAGGAGGTTTTCGATGAACAAGCCGAAAATTGTTGAAACTCGCACCATGTCCGTCCTCTCCCCCGAATTGGCTGATGCCGTCCGTTCCATGCGCATGCGTCATGCCATGTTTGAGAACGATTGCTTCCGCACCGTGGGCGACCAGGGCCCCCGTAGCGTGCCCACTGAAATCCCGAGGGTGAAAGTGCAGCGCAACCGGGTCTATACCGGCGAGGGCGAGGCGGGCACCTACAACCACCATTCGCAGATCGCCAAGTTCAAAGGGCGCTACTATTTTGCCTGGTCCAACAGCGAAGTGTACGAGGACTATCCCGGCCAGAGCACCATGTTGGCGGTCTCCGATACCGGAGAGGAATGGTCCCAGGCCCGCTGCGTGGTGCCGGGGGATTTCGACAGCGGCTTTCTGCGCTGGACGAGCGGGCTATACAGCGATGACAAGAAGCTCTACCTGTTCGGTGTGGCACATTACGCCACCCTGGACGCCACTGTGCCGGGGATGCGCCGGTTTGAGTGGGGCCGCTCGCGCCTGGATATGCACGTCAGCAGCGATGGCGAGAACTGGGAGGCCTATGAAGGTATCGCCGGAGACAAAACCTTCATCTTTGAGGAGCCGCGTTTCACTGAGGCAGGCCGGCTTATGTGCGGCGGCACACAGGATGGTCGTCCGGTCGCACTGTTCTTCGATCCCGATGACATGACCGCTTCGACAAGCTCAGGGCAGGCCGCACCGCTAGAGGTCGTGCGCATGCCCAAGCCCGAAGGCATCGCCGATTTCCCCTATGGCGAGACCAGTTGGTATCAGACGCGTGAGGGCTTGATCGTGATGTGGTTCCGCGATGAGGCACAATCACTGCGGCTTTTCGCAGCTACTAGCGAAGATGAAGGCCGTAGCTGGTCACAGCCTATGCTCACAGACTTTCCCGATTCGATGTCCCGGGTGCGTGCCGGCAACCTGCCCGACGGCCGCTGCTATCTAATCGGCAACGCCTACCCGAAGCTGCTGGACCGCTCCAAGCTGATGTGCGCCTTCAGCGATGACGGAATAGTCTTTGATCGCATGTACATCCTGCTCGACGATCCAACGGCCCAGCGTGCCTTCGGGCTGCTAAAGGTACACGGCTACCAGTATCCGGTGACCTTGGCCGAGCCTGGACGCCTGCTGATCGGCTATTCGGTAAACAAAGAGGACATCGAGTTCGGCACGCTCAATACTGATGCGTTATAGCCGGTCGTCCCGCCGGCAGACATCGAGAGGATTTCGGGCGCATGCCATGCGCCCGCTACCCGCCTAACCCCCTGACCCTCACCCACGCCCCCGGCGTGGGTACCCGCTGGTAGGGAAGGGGGAATCAAAGGGGGATAGGTAGGCCATATTACGGAGGGTCCTGGAATGTCAAAGCTGAAAGTCGCATTTATCGGTACTGGTCGCCAATCCGAAGCGCCCGGCCTCATGGGTTACGCCATGGCGTACATGCACGCCGACGGCTACCGGCTGCTGGATGATGTCGAGATGGTTGCCTGCGCTGATATCGTGCCCGAAAATGCTCAGGCTTTCGCCGACAAGTACAAGTTTGCCGACACCTACACGGACTACAATGAAATGCTGGCCACGGTCAAGCCCGACGTAGTGAGCATCTGCACCTGGACGCACCTGCACGCCCAGATGGTCCTGGACTGCGCCGCCGCCGGGGTGCCTGCGGTGCACTGCGAGAAGCCGATGGCCGACACCTTCGGCGACGCCAAAGCAATGCTAGCGGCGTGTGAAGAATCCGGGACCAAACTGACCTTCAACCACCAGCGGCGCTACGGCAAGCCCTTCTACATGGCCAAGGAGCTGCTGGACGACGGCGCTATTGGCGAGCTGCAAAAGATCGAGTTCGGTGTGGGTGACCTATCCGACTACGGCTCCCACAACTTCGATATGGCAAACTACTTCAACGCTGAGCGCGACACCAAGTGGATGCTGTGCGGCCTGGATTACAGCGAGGAGAACCTGGTCTTCGGCGCGCACAACGAAAACCACGCTATCGCTGTCTGGGAATATGAAAACGGCGTGTTTGGCATGGCTGCCACCGGCGATTGCGGCGGCTCGGTCGGGTGCCACCACCGCATGGTCGGCACCGAGGGGATCATCGAGATCGGTCGTGAGAACATGCCGGTGCTACGTGTGCTGAGGGCCGGGGAAGACGGGGAAGCCATTGACACTGGCGACGAGGGCTGCCACACCACCGAGTTTGTGTATCGCTGCATCGCCGACATCGTGGACTGCTTGAAGACCGGGCGCGAGAGCCAGATGAACGCCCGCAATGCTCTGCGGGCCACCGAGCAGATATTCGCGTGCTGGGAGTCGGTGCGGCGACGGGGAATAGTCGCTCTGCCGCTTGACATAGAGGACAACCCTCTGGTGGCAATGGTCGAGGCCGGCGACCTCAAACCTGCGCCCCAGAGCTAGCGTTGCTGGCAGCTATTCAGTCTGCTGGCGGGGACAGGCGAGACGCCTATCCTACCGTGAAACCCGTTGGTGGAGACTACCTGTAAAACCACTCCGCCGGCAGAATCCGCATTCGGGACCCGCTCTTGATGTTCACCTTGGGGTTGCCATCTGCGTCGGTCCCTGCCTCGTACTGGCTCCAGGCGTAGCTGACGAAAACCTCCTCCCCCACGACGGAGATCTTCGGATAGTGCCACAGCCCGAAGTCGTCGGGCAGGTCACCAACTTCGTCATCGCCCCATAGCGGCGACATGTCCGGGTCAGGCGGAATGTAGGTCGTGTCCGCCAGGCAGGCAACGGCCTCCAGATTCTTGAAGTGGCCCCAGGTCTGGCCCTCGTCCTGAGAAATGGCTGAAGACAGCCTTGACCGCCGGAATCCTTTGCGGATCTCTTCCCGTGAAACCTGGTTCCACACAAACAGCAGGTTGCCGGTGGGGATGCGTGCCAGGCGTCCGGGCGAGTAGGACGACATCAGTTCGGTAGGCTGAGCCGCCGGCCACCAGGAGTGACCGCGGTCATCACTATGGACATCGAACACCCGCCCCGTCAGCGTCCGGCCCATCAGCATGATACGCCCGTCTTTGAGCTCTACGCCGCTGCACTCGGTCAGGGCTTCGTTCCACCTCTGGTCGCGCCACGCCATGATCCAGCCGTCGTTGGCCTGCCATGAACGACCTCTGTCATCCGAATAATAGACCCGACTCGCCTCTGCCAAGGGGAAGTGCCCTTCCGTCTCGGTGTCCACTGGTATGCCCTTATACAGACCGACGGACTTGCCACGCTTGTCAAAGCGGCTGCCGAGGAACTGACTGTAGATCACCAGCAGCATGCGCCCGTCCCGCAACGTGAACATGGTGCCGTCCAGGCTCATGGTGAGGCCGGGGAGTGTTATCTGTACCGGCTCGGACCAGGTCCTGCCCTCATCGGCCGACCAGTGAAAGAACCAGTTGTTGGTATCATTGCCCAGGGCCGTGTCCATGGTCCACTTGTCGGCGTAGTAGCTGCCCAGCTCCCCGTGCGGGTGCGCGTCGTCCGCCGGCAGCATCACCAGTCCGAGCGCTTCGCTCTGCGCAAAGCTCTCGCTCTCGTGCATGGAGCTTTCGTCATCGTTCGAATAACTCGTCCGCCGCGATATGGCGCTGCTGACAGGTACGAACGTCTCACTCCTTTGCCACGTGCGTCCACCGTCCGTGGAGTGTATCCCCCGCTCGGTCATCAGACTGCCGTCGGCCATTGTCACTATGTTGGCCGGATATATCTCCTCCACGGTGATGCCGCCACGAGGATCAGGTACTGCGGCAAATACCTCGGGCATGGTTGACATCTCCTTCACCACATCTCCCGCTTGCACGGCCTCCGCTGATTACTTCAAAGGTCCATCAGCCGGATAGCATTGCCCGACGCGATCTTTTCGCAGGCCTCCTCGGAGAGGAGCTGCTCTTCGCGCAGGCGCTTCATGAGGTCCACGATCTCCGCCTCCGCGCCCTTCGCGTAGCGCGAGCAACTGTCGGTGCCGAACATCAGCTTGTCCTGGAACTGGCCGAGGAATTCCAGACCGAACTTCTCATCCCGCGTGACGCCGTTGTAGCCACTGCCGGCTGACAGGTCCGCCCACAGATTGTCGTACTTCTCCATCAGTCGAGGCACCGCGCCGCCGGGCACGACAGGCCCCGTCGGGTAACCGGCGCGCTGGTTCTCGGGCACGTCCTTCGATATCTCCGCCCAGAAGGTAGGGCCGTGGCCGACGAGCACCGTGTCGGGGCACTCCTGCAGAGCCTTCTCAAGCCGTGGCAGGCCGTAGTCATCGCGCAGGCCGTAGTAGCTGGCGCTGTCATTCATATCGAAAATGATAGGCAGTCCGAATTCACCGACCTGGCGGAATAGATTGAGGCACCGGGGATCGTCGAAGTACATCTTGGGCAGCATCTCCCCCATGCCCTTGCAGCCGCGCGCCACGTATTCCTCCAGCAGGTAGCTGAAGTCCATATCCGGGGAATTGAGCCCGAAGCGCGGATCGACCAGGCAAAACGGGATAAGTCGGTCCGGATACTTCGAGCACCCGGCGATGATGTCTTCGGTGTCGGATTCGAGGTAATGAGCCTCGGGATGCTCGCTGAGGCAATGGACGCACGACTTGTCAATGCCCCAGATATCCATCTTGTTGACGAGGTCGTTGACATCCAGAGCCTCGCTTCGTTCCGTGCCCAGACGGCCGATATGCGCGTGCACATCAATCAACATTTTTCTTTCCCTCTCTTCTGTCATGATGGCGTCTTGCTCTGTGAGTCCACTGCATTGGTCTGTGCCTGGCTGATCTCAAAAGGACTGCGCCCTTGGAAGGCCCTGCTCACAGTGGGCTTCGTTGTTGTCTATCCTGGCACTATCTCTTGCGCCCATTCAAGGAATCTTTCGGCCTGTTGCATTATCCTATCTACAACCCGTTGGCTAAGCGGCTCACCATGGTACTGTGCGGCGTTCTTATGACGAATGACGCTAACCAAGTGGCGCGCTTTGTTGGCCGCCTCTTGTTCCCATCGCGTGCCTTTGCAGGCATCTTGCAGAATCCGGGCTGCCTCCGTATGAGACTGCCCGCTGGGTTGCTGCTGTGCCAGAAACAGGCAGATTGCGTCGTTGGCAGCGATCGTTGCCAGAATGGCATTGCTGGCTGCCTGGTTGCCATGCTCCTGGTCGTTGACGGCTTCTGCGACGTCAAAGAAGTTGCGAGCGTCTCTCAGACGGCCTTCCCATGTTGCCATTGTCGCCTTAGTCTATCCACCGACTTGCCCCTGAGGTTGATGCCATCAGTCACGATATTCTGCCAAAGCTCGTGGCCCGTCTCCTCCCACTCACGGAGGTCTGCCAAATCTGCCACGTGCCAGGACAGCGCAAGGATGTGCTCCCGGGCAAGCTGCAGGCAGGTATCACTAATCCGCTCTTCGAGCCGTTCGCTTTTCGCCGACACTACGATCAGCAGATCGGTGTCGCTTCCGGCCTTCGCTTGGTCGCGGGCTTCGCTCCCAAACAGTATAATGGATAAGGCTTCAGGAACGGATTCGGTGAGGGCCGCGATTACTCTGTCGTAGCGGGCTGCCTCGGCCCGGAATAGCGCTTTCAAGTGACGGATCAGAGGCACATCGTCAGTGCCCAGCTCATAGGTGGTCACTCGGCCCTGCTGCCGACTGATCAGGACTCCCGATGCCGCCAATTCTCGCAGCACTCGCGAGGTGTGGCCTGGGTCCCAGCCTGCACGCCTGGATACCTCTCTCCCATTCAGAGGACCACTTGCCGAACACAGAACGCGCAATATGCCGATCTTTGCTTGAGAAGAGAGGATGTCATCCAGCGGATTCCTCAACCACATCAGCCGCCACCTCCCCGGTGAACTGTTGCATTATTGCATCATATGCTGTGTTAATGCAATATAATACATAAAGACTATCTTGTCAACCCCCTAACTAATAAAAACCTTCCGTACGTGAAAACAACACCTCCAGCCTCACCCAGACGGCTAGGCGTGCTGCCTTCTATCCCACAGCCCCTGACACATTCGGAAGTTCGCGTCGGCGATCATCTGCCCCAGCGCCGGCGTCGAAATAACGCTAACAATCGGCGTTGCCTCGTAGCCGCCGCGCCGGAAGGCCTCAAATGTAGGGATATAGCCCACGTGATCATTGGCCAGCTCGGCGATGAAGGTGTACG
>Ga0114930_10005442_pt1 | contig 10483 bp, 12 predicted proteins | sample AnhtaG_FD_87300 | JGI IMG/M metagenome (GOLD analysis project Ga0114930, IMG submission 87300) | Deep subsurface microbial communities from Anholt, Denmark to uncover new lineages of life (NeLLi) - Anholt_01485 metaG | ecosystem: Environmental > Aquatic > Marine > Oceanic > Sediment | place... | reverse complement strand
GAGGAAAAGGCAGGAGGAGATCAAGGCCAGGCTCTCCGATCGGCTTGCCACTGTGCGCGGTCTGGAACCGGGAGCCGAGCACTTACACGGAGTACTCGACGGGTTTGTAGGCATTCAAGTCGGCCACAAGCTCAGCCAAAAACCGGAGGCCGACGAGATTGTGGTCAAAGACGATGTGGTAGTGGAGATACGTCACGCCTGATGGCTGGAGGAGACTGGGACGTCGTTGTGGGTAAGGTGGTCGCGCCGTTCGGCCGGAAGGGCGAAGTGAAGGTCTTCCCGTACACGGATTTCCCCGGGCGGTTCGAGAAGCTTGACAAAGTTTTCGTGAGCAAAGACGAGGCCGGGCAGGTACGTCACATTGAGAGCGCTCGACCTCACAAGGGCACTGTTGTTATCATCAGGTTTGAGGGAATAGACGACCTCTCGACAGCCGAGGGCCTCCGGGGGGCCGATCTGAGAATCCGGGAGAAGGACCTCGTCCCGCTGGGCAAGGACGAGTATTACATTCATGACATAGTGGGGCTCGACGTTCTGACGACAGATGGAGAGTACCTCGGGAAGGTGAAAGAGGTACTCCGCGGAGTGGCGAACGACGTATACGTGACAGACCGTGCCATGATCCCCGCCGTGAAGGAGTTTGTAGTGGATGTTGATCTGGAGAAAAAGGTGATCGTTGTCCGGCGGGTCGAAGGCTTGGTGCAGGAATAGTTGAATGCGGGTTGATGTTCTAACCGTCTTCCCGGAAATGATCCACTCCGGAGTGGGTTACAGCATCCTGAAACGGGCCCAGGACAAGGGTCTGTTGTCGGTTTTCGTACACGATATCAGAGATTTCACTGAGGATAAGCATAGAACCACTGATGAGCCCCCGTACGGCGGGGGAGCAGGGATGGTGATGAAACCGGACCCGATTTTTCGGGCTGCCGAATTCGTAAGAGCCGAATACTGGACCGATGAGAGCAGGGTCATCCTTGCCTCGCCCCAGGGCGAAGTTTTCAGCCAGGCCAAGGCCGCCGAACTTTCGTACTGCCCCCATCTGGTTTTCATCTGCGGCCACTACGAAGGTGTGGATGAACGGGTGAGGGAGCACCTGGTGACGGAGGAATTGTCAGTTGGGGATTACGTGTTGACCGGCGGAGAGCTGCCGGTTTTGGTGATACTCGACGCCGTAACCAGGTTGATGCCCGGGGTCCTCGGCGGCGAACAGTCGGCCCTGGAGGAGTCGTTTTCGGAGGGATTGCTGGAATACCCGCAGTACACGCGGCCCGCGGAGTTTCGGGGTTGGAAGGTCCCGGAGGTGCTTCTGTCAGGCCACCACGCCGAGATCGCCAGGTGGCGCAGACTCCAATCCCTGAAACGCACACTGGAACGACGGCCCGACCTGCTGGCGAAAGCAGATCTTTCCGAGGATGATCGCCGGATGCTGGCGGAGTTCGAGAGGTCGGGAGAGTAGGGGGCGTCACGGCCGGAGCGTTACGCATCAATCGGATTGAAGAAAGCAACAGCGAGAAGGAGTTAATCATGTCCACGATCATCCAGGGAATTGAGAAAGAGCAGTTAAAAGCCGAACAGCCCAAGTTCGGCGTGGGCGATACGGTCAAGGTCCGCATTCGGGTCACCGAGGGTGGCAAGGAGCGAATCCAGGTTTTCCAGGGCATCGTCATAGCAAAACGACATGGCGGTCCGCGGGAGACTTTCACCGTTCGAAAGCTTTCCCACGGCGTGGGAGTCGAACGTACCTTCCTGGTCAACAGCCCCAGAGTTGCAAAGATAGAGGTTGTCAGGCAGGGCGCAGTGCGCCGGGCCAAGCTGTTCTATCTTAGAGAGAAAGTAGGAAAGGCAACTCGAATTAAAGAAGCTGCAACTGAAAAATGACAGAGTGGCTCGCAAATATCAGTATAGAATACGTCATTGCGGCCATTGTGGTTCTGTTCATCGCGCGTCTCGCGCTGGGGAAGTACAAGTCGCCCATAGCGAAGTCGGCGGCCGAGATCGTCGAATCGGCCCTGATGGCGATTGCGCTCGTCTTTCTGCTGGTTCGGCCCTTCGTCGTGCAGGCGTTCTTTATACCCTCCGGCTCGATGCTCCCGACGTTGGAAGTGCACGACCACATCCTGGTCAATAAGTTCATCTACAGGTTCCGTGAACCCCGGTACGGAGATGTCCTGGTCTTCAAGTCTCCGCCCGAGGCAACCAACGTTCAGTACCCGCTTAACTACGCGGAGTGGAATACGGTTATAGGCAAGGTCGTATCTCCCTTCGGCCCAATGGGTGATGTGAGGGTCTGGGCCAAAGCCGATTATCGGGACCAGTTCGGGAGGATCAAAGAATTGTGCCTGGCCCGAGAAAACGGCGACAGGGAAATGGTGAACATTGAAACGCTTTCTTCCCACAACGGGGATCTAATCATCAAGTTCAGCGGCATTAACGATGCTGCTGCAGCAGAGACGCTCAAGGGCGCAGAGCTCCGCGTCAGCGAAAAGGATTACATCAAAAGGCTCATCGGCAAGCCTGGAGATGTTATCGAAGTGAAGAATGGAGCCGTCTACCGGAACGGGAAGCGCCTGAAAGAACCGTATATTGTCGAACCACCTGTGTACGAGATGGAGCCGGTCACCGTCCCCAGGAATATGCTGTTCGTCATGGGTGATAACCGAAATGACAGCAACGACAGCCACAAGTGGGGGCCTCTGGATCGGAGCCGCGTAGTTGGGAAGGCGATGGTGATATTCTGGCCGATCGGGCGGATGGGTCTGACGCACTAACGCCCCAGGTCTCACTACGTCTCCGATCCGCGCGGGCGCGCAGAGTTTGGCTCGTCCTACTCCTTCGTTGGGACGGGGTCTTCAAGCGGGAGAGACCGCCTACCATGCCCGAGGAAGGCCGTGAGAGCATCGACTTGTGGTCGCACGAACGAGCAGCGCTGGCTCGCGGTCACCGCGTGGTAGCGGGAGTTGACGAGGCCGGCCGGGGTCCGCTCGCAGGGCCAGTGGTCGCGGCAGCGGTGATCCTCCCTTTTGGCTGTGATGTCGAAGGTATATTCGATTCCAAGCAGCTCACCCCGCGCCAGCGCGAAGATTCTTATCGGAAAATCCGCGCCACCGCCCTGAGTATTGGAACCGGCGTCGTCGGCCCGGGGGAGATAGACCGGATCAACGTCCTCCGGGCCACCTACCGGGCTATGCGGCTGGCCATCCGTCAACTGAGTGTGGAACCCGACTTCGTTCTCGCGGACGGGTACCCGATTCGGAACTTCGAATATCCGCATCTCGGCATTGTTAGTGGCGACTGCAAGAGCGCGTGCATCGCGGCGGCTTCCATCGTTGCCAAGATCACGCGGGACCGGATTATGTGCGAGTACGATGCGCTGTATCCGCAGTACGGTTTCGCGAAACACAAAGGCTACCCGACCCCCGAACACATCGAAAACCTGGCGAGACACGGCGTGTGCGATATTCACAGGAAGTCGTTCAGACCGGTGGCTAAGGAGTTGGAATCGTTTTGGGAACGCAAAGAGCCGCCTTGGGCCGGAGGGGCGAAGGACGAGCCGTCAGGTATCTAGAATCTCTCGGCTACGAAATTGTCGAACGGAACTACCGCTGCCGCCATGGGGAGATAGACGTGATCGCGCGGGACGGCGGGGACCTGGCGTTTGTGGAAGTGAAAACCCGCCGCACCGATGAGGACGGCTGCCCCTCGGCCGCGGTCGACCTCCGCAAGCGCCGGAGGATTGTCCTTTCCGCCTGGAACTACCTTCAGGAAAAGGACCTCGGCGAGATAGACTGTCGCTTTGACGTCGCCGAGGTATACTTTGTAGACGGTCGGCGGGTGCGGGTCGATCTGATCAAAGGTGCGTTCTCAGCAGATGAAGCCGCGTGTGGAGAAGAGATATGAACTTTCCAATCGAAGACAGCAAAGAACGTATTCCCGACGAAGAAGACATCTACGGCGTTAACGATAGCGTGGAGAACGAGTATGACTACGAGGTCTGGATGCCGTACGAGGAGGGTTTGCGCCGCCGTAAGAACCGACTGCGCATCCTGACCCTGGTCGTGATCGTGGCATTCGCGCTGGCCTTCGCTTTTGCCGAGTTCCGTTCGCTGTTCGGCTGGTGAGTTGTGTATCGCGCAAGGAAAAAGCAGCGCATCACTCAGAGTACTGTGACACGCTGCTTCTGCTCTTCGTCCGCGCCTACGGGGTTAGCTGACGGGCTCGGACCGAAGTTGCCCTACCCGCGCCCTGCGCGGGATTCGCCCCACGGCTTTGGTCGTCTCCCCCGATTCCCTTGCGGGAACTCGGCGCTTGATTGTGCTTCATGTATACCACATGCTCGCCGGGTTTGTCAACCCCTACGTGAAAAAAGTTTTCTGCGGCAGTAATCTTGTGGCCGGCAGCACATCGCCCGCATACTCACCGCTTAGCGTACGGAGCAGTGAGCGGGTCGCCGATGACCAAGTCCTTCCAGAATATCAATCGGGATGCCATGTAGAAGCTTTCGGCAAGGTTGTATCCCGACACGTAGCGGTCGAATAGGATCGCCGGATTGGCGATTGCCGATAGCGTCGGCTCGCTGACGTAGCCCTTTACACCGGTGACTCCCGACTTGATGAGGTCGGCTATCAAAGACTGCCCCTCTTCCGTAGACTGGAACGTTCTTGCGCTGTTCGACACGGCAGTTTCCGCGATCGAGCCCGGCAGGAAAACATTGCCTCGGTACTTCTCCTTGTCGAAGCGTGCATCATTGCTGCCCCAAGAACAGTAACCCATCAGGTTATTCCTTCGGCCCACGAACTCATAGGTGTTCTCCAGGATGGAGAGAAAACCTCGTTTGATCAGGTCCGAATGTGCCCGTTTCATGCTGTCGTTGAATGTGCGGTAGCCGCCCGTGTTCCGGGCAGGGGTAAGGTCAAAGAGAAACACCTCACGCTTGGGCTTGGCGGCCAGGGCCCGGTCTACCAGTGCTTTGGCGTCCTTCGTTGTGTAGCCGTCCAGTCGTGCGGCAAGGTAGAAGCCGTACTTCTTGTGTGAAAAGTGCTCTTTCTTGTCATAGTATGGATTGGGCAACGGCCTCTTCATCTTCTCGAAATCCAGCCCGAGGTCCATGCACATCAGCAGGCCATCCACGGACAAGCCGCCTCTCAGGGCGATGGGAACCCCCTTTGTCAGGACCAGGTAGTCCACCTTGTCCTTCAGGCCGGTCTTGGCCAGGTACCGCTTGACCGGCTGCTCGACCAGCGTCGGATACTGCTTGTCATGCATCCTCTCTTCAGTGGGACATTTGATGTGCAGAACGTTTTTCGATGGGACGCCGCGTTTCTTTGCATAGTACAGGCCCACCTCGCGTGAAATCGGGCTGTTGTCATTGATGATTACAAGGATATTCTCGGGGCCTGCGGCGTGTGCTGGCGGAAGCACCAGCCAGCAGAGAGCAGAGATCAGAAACGTGCGTGCGAACCGGTTCATCGTCTTCCTCACGTTTCGCCTTTCTTCCTTTTCGTCAGGAGTTCGCGGGCAATCTCGCGGCTTCTCACAAGCTCCCCCGGGCCCGCGTTGCCGTGTACTTCCAGTACCAGATCTACGTCGTCTCGGAGATAGGGCAGCAACTTCGAGAAGTCTATCTCCCCGCGCGAAAGCGGGCGGTGATCTGAGCCGTCGACGGCGTTGTGCAAGTGCACCCCGATCAGCCGGTCTTCGTACTTCTGGAGGAAGGCTTCCTGCGTCGCTATACCCAGCACCTCCATGACGTGCGCGTGGCCGGTGTCGTGCCAATATCCTACCGCCCGGGAGTCCACGTTCTGTAGGATGAATTGGAACTCATCCAGCGAAGGGATTTCGTTGTAGTAGTAGCGGGTCTCGAGCCCCAGCCTGATCCCCAGGGCCTCGGCGTGGCCGGCGAGCTCGCTCACACTCGCGATGACGCTGTCCAAGTACGGCCGTCTCATTGCCGCCCGCGTGGTCAGGCTTTCCATGAGCATGATTTTCGCCTCCTCCCGGCGCCCCGCTCCGATCAACCGGAGGGCTTCCCGCTGAACGAGCGGCAAATCAATTGTTCCCAGGTGGAGGATCACGGACCGCGCTTCCAGGCGAGCAGCCCAATCCATAGTGACCAGGGTTTGTGCGACCGCCTTGCGGCGTTCGTTCTTGTCCAGGGAGGACAGGGGCAGTATGTTTCCGGCCGCGACCTCACGCTCGATCCCTTCCGGCACAGGGCAGTAGTTGTGCAGGCTGGAAATCCTGACCAGCCCTTTCTGCGCCATCTCCTGGACTTCCTGTATCATCTTACGCGTCACATGGACGTCGAGTTCCAGGGCATCAAAGCCCAGTTCCAGCAGCTCGCTTACCATTTCCTGACCGGAGCTGTGTCTGAGCGAATTCCATGCAGTCGATACGGCGACCATTCTCAAGCACTCAGCCTCTGCTGCGATTGGCATCTTCAACCATCCTAAACACCGTTCGTCCCTTCATGCTACAACGTTCGCCAGATGCGGAAGCTCGTGTACCGTGCACTCGATCCGGCCGGATGCGTGCACATCCCGTGCCCATTCGAGTGTGTGCGGGTCGTGAGTCAACAAGAGCACCTGATTTGTCCGGGCCACCTCCTCCAGCAGGTTCAACACATTATCGAGCCGACGCCGGTCGAAATTGACGAACGGATCGTCGAGTATGATGGGAAGAGCCCGACCCGCCGAAAGGAGTTCTCCGCATCCCAGGCGCAGGGCGAAGTACAATTGATCAAGCGTGCCGGTGCTGACCATTGACCCCGGCACGTCGCTCCTGTCCACGCATTCCAAGCGAATCTGCCAGTCGGTAGTGACGTGGATTGACGTATACCGTCCGGCGGTGATGTTGCCCAGGTACCGTACTGCTTTCTCGCTCAGCGTCGGGAGATATTCCGAAGAGACATCCTGCATTACCCCGTGGAGTGCGGTGATGGCCTCACCATACGCCCTGTAGGTGAATTCGAGTTCGCTTTTGCGCGTGTGAAGGAACTCCAGCTCGCCTTCCAGAATGGCGAGGTCTTTGGCGTTTCGGGTTTCAGCTTCAAGCTCGCCTTTCACCTCGTGAAGGCGAGCTTGAGCTATTGGGGCGGTCTGCTGGAGTGACAGATGTTCCTTGCGCCAGGCCTCGGTCTCTTCCGTTGTGGGCGCGTAGCCCGGGAATTCTTCTTCCAGTTCATGATTCAGCGCCGAGAGCTCGCGGGCCAGCTCCGCTTCCTGAGCCTCCCAGTCGTCAATCGTCCGGCCGCTCAGGGATGCCTTCAAAGCGATCTCCAGTTCATGGGCGCGGGAAGCCTGTGAGCGGTAGGTCTTTATCCTCGCCCATGCCCGCGCGGGATTCGGGCACTTTACGTACGTGAGGATGCTTTGTTCCTCGGCTTCGACCTGGCTGAGTTCATGGCGAGCCGAGGCAGTGAGCCGTACCAGACGTCCGACCTCGCCCGCCGTGTCGGCGGCATGCAGATACATGTACCTGATTACCAGCGCCGACGCGGGAATCAGGAGGAGCAGCGCCCTGAGATCCACCGCAAGTCCTACTGCCAGGCCCACGAGTGCCAGTACAGCGCCGCCTGCGAGCCACGACACCGGCGCACGGCCGACTTCTGTAACCTGCCCTTGCTCCGCCGTTTCCAGTTCTCCGAGTCTGGCCTGGAGTTCGGCCCGCCTGCTTTCAAGCTTCGAGAGGTTCTCGGCGATCTCATCGGCCTTGCCGATCAGGTCGGCGTAGTCCTCTAGTTCCTTCTGGAGGTACTTCAGGTCTGCCAGGTGGTCCTTCAGCCTTTTCAGCGTGGCGAAGGTCTCACTGTGGAGCTTGTCTGCCTCCGACTGCCTGCTCGTTAGTTCCGACCACCTTGTATAACGTTCGAGCAGCTCCGACAAAGCCGCCAGCCGTTCGGAATCACGCTCTGTCTTGGCTTCCAGTTCGACTTGCTCGGCCTCGAGGTCGCGGATACGAGCGCGCTTCTCGCGGGCTCGTGCGGCCTCTTGGGCAAGGGTCTGGAGACGCTCGCAGATTGTGTCGTATTCCCGCGGCTTTGTAGGTCTGGGTCGGCCCTTGATGTCCGACTGTGTCCGCTTGAGCTTCTTGATGGCCTCGCCTGCCGACGTTTGAGCCGTGCCCGTCAAAACCCTCTGGATTTCGCTCCCTACGGCTGTCAGGCCCGCGGCAGTGATCCGGCTGACCTCGGTTTGGCGGATGGACACGGTGTTGTCGAAAACCGTGCGCAGCGGAATTCCCAGGTGGTTCGCAGCGGCCTCGATCACTGCATCCTTATCGTTTATGATATCAATCAGTTCCCCGCCCGCGGTTAGGGTTCCCAGGCTGCACGTGGCCTCGCTCAGTCGGTGCTCCAGGACGTAGGCCTTTCCGCCGCTTCGGAAGGTCAGGGTAACTGAACACGATCCGCCGTTCCAGTTCTCGACTTCCTGCCCACGTGTTCTGCCGAAAAGGGCGGAGCAGATGGCTTCATGGAGCGTGGACTTGCCGGATTCATTGGGGCCCCACACCAGGTTCAGACCGCGGCAGAAGCTGAACCGGGCCTCCGTAAACCTTCTGAAGTTTTGGAGCGTGAGTTCGACCAGTTCCATCGTCTCTATCCGTCAGAAAACGCCGTCAACCCCAGATCCAACGCTCTGCGGAGGAGCCGCCGGCGTTCGTGATCCCGAGAATTCTCTATCTGGTCCAGCAGGCACTTGCAGAAGCGTCCGCGGATGGTTCGCTCATCGAGCGGAATGTCTTGAGGACATGCAAGCCCCGATGTATCAGTCGAGATGTAGAAGCACGACTCTTTGAACCGCTCGGGAATCTCGTTTATGGCAGACATTATCTCCTGCGGCGGGAGCCCCGTCAGCCGGATTTGCAGCAGGCCGGTGGGCTCACACAGTTTGCGGACGGCATCATAGAGCGCCGTCGCAGACTCGAAGGATGTGCAGTCGATCGCGGCGCCGCGCATCGTCCGCCGGTTGACCGGGATCGGTTCGAGCGTTATCCCGCCATCGTCGCCGATCTCGCCCAACACAACGTGCCGTTCCTCCGTCTCCGCAGCGTCGAAGCCCAATCCCTCGGGGCTTCCAGGGTAGCAGGCCGTCGGCCCGGCTGAGTCGGGAGCGATTGTGTTCAGGCGGTGGTAGTGGCCGAGGGCTATGTAATGCGCTTTTGTATCGGCGAGGTCGGACAGGGAAAACGGATGGTACCGTTCCATCTGCCCCTCGAAGCTCTCGTATGAGGCGTGTACGAGCAGCAGGGATGGTACGTCTGTCGGGAGGTCTAGGTTCTCAAACGCTCGACGCTCCGACTGTGTGCGGTCGAATGCGCTTCCGGCCACGGCGATGCCGAGGTCGTCCAATACGACCCGGCGCCACTTCGGCTCCGCGAAGACGTCTACGCCCGGAATATCGAGCCGGTGCCAGAAGCTGTTCCGCGTGCAGTAATCATGATTTCCTGGAATCGCAAAGACCCGCTTGCCGTCCGCCGCGACGCGGCCCAGCTGTTCGCTGACGGCCTCCAGATCGGTGGGATCCGGATCCGGCCGATCGAACAGGTCGCCTGCGATAAGGAGAAGGTCCGCGTCGCGTTCCAGCACCAGGTCTGCGATCTTAGCCAGCGTCCTGCGCTGGTCGCGTCTTCGTTCCTGAGCGAGGTTGGGCGGCAGGCATCCGAACGGCCGGCTGAGATGCAGATCCGCGGTGTGCAAGAACTTTACCCGGGCCAAGTAGGCGTCCCCTTTCCCCCGACTCGTTCGGGAGGGCAATTGTGGTGTTGTGGACTAAGCCGTATGCGGGTCGTACGGTTGAATTATATGCCCGGAGTCGGGACATTGTCAAACTCAGTAAGTGGATTCTGCCTGGAGCGAATGGAGGGTACGCATAGCGGGGAAGAAGGATTCCCGGGCTGCAGGCGTCAGGTTTCAGGCTGGCCGTATCGGCAAACTTGGAACTCGCAGCCCGAAACCTGAAACTGGTGGGTGTGCTATGGCCCGGCCTTCTGCGGTGTGCGCATCAAGCGTGATTTGCGCCGGGCGGCGGCCTTCTTGTGGATTATGCCCTTTCCGGCCGCCTTGTCGATGACGCTGACCGCCTCCGAGACAGCCTTCTGTGCCGCCTCGGCATCGCCGGCCTCGATGGCCGTGCGAGCTTTTTTCACGTGCGTTTTTATCTTGGATTTCGCGGCCACGTTGCGCACATGTCGCTCGCGCGATTTCCTTACGTCCTTTACCACGGACTTGATATTAGGCAATAGATTTCACCCCTGTCGTCGAAAACTTGGAAAACTCAAGCTCTTTCAGCCCGAAGGCTTGTGCTGCGGACGGTTCAGTATATCAGGTTCGCCGCGAAATGACAAGACCCGGCGCGGGCTACCACAGGGCGAACGCATCTAACTGACGAGTATCTGTTCGAGATTGGCGTTCAGATAGCCGGCGCGCTTCATTGCTCTGCGGATGCTTGGCCTGCCTTTCATCGGAGTCTTGTCCTTTTTGACCATG
>Ga0114930_10005441_pt1 | contig 10484 bp, 8 predicted proteins | sample AnhtaG_FD_87300 | JGI IMG/M metagenome (GOLD analysis project Ga0114930, IMG submission 87300) | Deep subsurface microbial communities from Anholt, Denmark to uncover new lineages of life (NeLLi) - Anholt_01485 metaG | ecosystem: Environmental > Aquatic > Marine > Oceanic > Sediment | place... | reverse complement strand
TCCCGATCGGGCTGGGATTGCCGCAGCAGCTTTATGCGGCGGTAGGAGCCGACTTCCGAGGGCCCACCGGCGGCGTAAAGTGCAGTGAACAGGGTGGCATTGCCGGGGAGGCAGAACTTGCCCGGCTGCATGACCTCGCCGATGACATAAACATCAATCGCGCGCTGCTGCAAAAGCTCCAGGACGATCTGTGGGTCGGTGTAGAACTTGGAGGCCCGCTTGGTAATCAGCGCCTCCGTCTCGGCCAGAGTTTTCCCGCTGACAACCACCTTGCCCAGCACCGGCAGCGTTATGTAGCCGTCGGCAGTGACAGTGACTTTCTGCTCGGCACGCACGTCGTCCATGCACCAGATCTGTACCTGCAACACGTCGGCAGGCCCGAGGAGGTAGTAGGGCGAAACCGGCACATTGGCGAGCGGGCTACCTGCATCAATTCCTTCACCAGTTGCGGCCTCGTCTGTGCCTGGTCGTACCAACGGCGCTGCTATGCGCGAGGTGATGAAAATGTCGGCACCGAACCGGAGCAGAGAGCCGAACCGCTCGGCGGCTGTCACCGTGCTGGGTTCTGGCTCGACAGCCGTTGGCGGGGCCTCTTCCTCGATCTCCTCTTCCGGTGGCAGGCGATCGGGTTCGAACGGCTTGACCTCAGGCGGCTCCAGCCTGACCGGTACGATTTCCACCGAACAGTCCGGGTAGATAACCCGGTAGGCGACGGTGATCTTGTCTAAGGCTTCAGTCAGGGTAAGATCGGCCACATTGACACGGCCGAGGCGAGGCAGAAGCACGTCAGAGTCCCTGGCAACCCAGACTCTTGTGAATACGTGTATCGTATCACCCGTCCAGACAGTCACCTGCAGTTCGCTGCCCGGCGTAAGCAGCCAGTCGGCAGGCCCACTGGGAGCGGGCGGTGCAGTCTCAGTCTCGGCTGCCAAAGCTGACGCCGCGGCCATCGCAACGAGCATGGCGGCGATGGCAACTGCAAACCAGGCCCGCCTTATCTTCTCGTCCACCAAGTACATATATACGCCTCCTGTAGCGGTTGTTTGTAAGAGGTTCTCGCTAGCACGTGCAATCTCCTTCACAGGCGGGTAGCCTTTTCCAATCGCTTCACGAGCAATCCGGGCTAGATCGCGTACAACCAAGCCAAGACGGCACGATAGGCTTGCGCGCCGGCCTATCGCGGCTTTGGACAGGCAGGGATGCCCCGCCTTCGCTAAAGCTTCCGCCTTCGCTGAAGCTATGGCGGACAGGATGGCGGACGAGATGGCGCGCAAGCCTGTCCTGCAGGTTTCTAAAGGGCCGCAGTGGACAGTATGATTCTAATCAACTTGAGTTAACATAATCTAACTTATGATAATACGCGCCAGGACGCACGCCCCCACCTCTATCCATTCCTTTCCTATCCGGCAGGTTCGGCTCCTCTCTACACAGAAATAGCCAACTGGCTGAACGCCCTGGCCGACACTCTAGAGTTGATGGGTCTCACATAATCTCGGTTAAGGCTGTGATGGCAATGTACGCAAAGCTTTACGAGCTGCTGCGCAAGGAAATTTCCGGGGAAAACACCCACAATATGGCGGCCGAAATATGGCGGCACGACTGCACATGCTCATTCGAAGAATACGCCAAATCTGCGCGCTATTGCCAGGACATGCTGAAAAAGTGCGGTGCCAGCGAGGCGGAGATAATCACATTTCCGGCCACGGGCAAGGCGAAGTATGGCGCTTACAGGCTGCAGCGGGCCTGGGACGGCTATGATGCCGAGCTTCACATCGTGCAGCCCGCAGCACAAGCCAAGCGACTGGTGTCATACCGCGACAACCCGTATGTGCTGTGCTCGGGCAGTCCGCCCACTCCCAAGGGCGGCGTCGAGGCGGAGGTAGTCATCCTCAAGGGCGGCGACAAGGAAGCACACTACAAGCGCACGGACGTCAAGGGCAAAATCATCCTGACGAATAGCGCCCCCGACGCGGTTCATAAGCTGGCGGCTAAACATGGTGCGCTCGGCATCATCAGCGATATCATGGCAACCAATCCGATCGCGCGGCCGACGCCGATGGACCTGCCTGACGCGCACCTGTGGATGACACTGCGGCCGGAAGGCAAGCTTTTCGCCTTCATCCTGTCGCCGCGCGAGGGCAAAGAACTCCGCGACCTGATCGCCGCACAGAAGAAGAAGAACAAACCAGTTATGGTGCGCGCTTTTGTGGACGCCAAAATCTATGACGGGGCTCACGAGATGGTCAGCGCCTCGATCAAGGGCAGCCGCACTGATCAGGAAGTCGCGCTGATAGCACATCTCTACGAGCCCGGGTGCAATGACAACGCTTCCGGTGTAGCAGTCTTGCTGGAGACAGTACGGGCGCTGAAGGCGCTCATCAGGGCGGGAAAAATCAAGCGGCCCTACCGCACAATTCGCATCTGGCTGGTCCACGAATTTCAGTCGTTGCAGGCGCTGACCTACGACAGCCCCGAGGACACCGAGCGCGTCATCGCCGCCGCCAACGTGGACTTCGTCGGGCAAGACCAGTGTCTCTCCGGCAGCCATCTGATGTACCAGACCTGCCCCGACGCTCTCCCCTCTTTCATTGACCACGTAATGATTGACCTGATGGCCTATTTCCGCAATACGTTCTACACCTGGGGCAACGACACCAGCACCGAGCGCTATTTCGCCACAATGCAGACGCCATTTTGGAGTAACGACAACTTCATATCCGACCCCTCCGTCGGCATTCCCAGCGTTGCTTTCATCCAGTGGCCGGACAAGTTTTATCACACCGACCACGATACCCCGGACAAGCTTGTTCCGGATTCTCTGGCGCGGGTTGCGACACTGCTAGCAAGTTACGTCTACACGATAGCGAATGCCCGGCTGCCCGAAGCCCTCGGGTTCACAGAGATACTCGCCGACCGGGCCGGCGATTTTCTTCGCGCTGCCGTCGAAAAACAGCTAGCCAGGGCGAGAGCGCTTGTGGAGAAACCAGCCGATGGAACGAAAAAGGCCAAGAAGACCAAATCTGACCTTGCCGCCGAGCTTGCCGAGCTTTGGCGCGAGACGCATGATAAGATCAATTACGTGCGCGACCGCCAGTTCATTGCCCTGGACTCGATAGGAGTATTGCTGTCAGCAAAGGAGATTGCCTCGGCTGAAGAGAGCATGGAAAAAGCGCGGCAGGAGATTGAGGCCGCTGCCGAAGTCTGGCATAGCCGGGCCGCGCGCAGGCTTGCTGCGCTTGCGAAACAGCACCAGATATCTGTGTCCGAGCCAGCAGCGGAAAAGCCGCTTAACCCAAGCGAGAAACGTGCCGCTAATATTGTCCCGTATCGCAAGATTCGCGGCATAGTCATCGAATCTGAGCTGCCCAAGAAGGCCCGGGAAGCCGTGAAGAAGGCGTCGAAGGGCGGCCTCCCGCGTCTGATGGTCTACTGGGTGGATGGCGAGCGCTCGCTTCTGGAGATCTGCCGGCTGACGAAGCTGGAAGGCGAGGGCAAGCCGATAGAGCCGGCGCGGGCGATCCGCTGGGCCGAAGCGATGAAACAGGCAGGCGTGTTGGGGTTCAAACGAGTAGCGAAAGGAAACTGATTGATATGCGGTCTTTCTTGGCAGCCGCAGTCGTATTGGCACTCATGCTGTATCTGAACATCGCCCTGGTCTATGGTCAGGCGGATGCCCCGGGGCCGCTGAAGGTGGGGATCGCGACGGTGGATATCACGCCCGAAGGGTCTGTCTATATGCAGGGCTTCTCCGGACGTGACAATAAACCATCCGAAGGCGTCTATAAGGAGATCGAGGCCTCCTGCGTGGTGTTTGATAATGGCGTCACGCGCGTCGGCCTCATGGCGATAGACGTCTGCAAGACGGCTCTCGCGCAGTTGGAGCAGGTGCGGGAGGCGGCGCAAAAGCTCGGCATCCCGCCCCAGCACATGATGATAAACAGCTCCCACACTCACTGCGGCCCCAGGGTACTGGGCAGGAAGAATGCCGACTATATGCCGGTGTTTGAGGAGCGTATCTGCGGCCTCCTGCAGACAGCGGTTGACGATCTGCAGGAAGCGAAGCTGGACTACACGGTCGGCTCCTCCACCATGGCCATCAACCGCCGGCAACTCGGCCCTGATGGCAAGGCCGTGGGTATGAGGCCGGAGCCGCGCAAGCCGATTGACCCGGATGTGCCGGTGCTGCGGGTGGTGTCGCCTGATGGCACGGTGCGGGCGGTGATATTCAGCTACGCCTGTCACCCCACCACCATGGGCGGGTATGAGATCGGCCCCGACTTCGTGGGCTATGCCAGGGATTGGATTGCGGCAGCGTACCCGGGCTGTCTGCCGGTCTTCCTCCAGGGCTGTGGCGGAGACATCAAGCCCCGCTACACCAAACCCAACGGCCGCTTCGGTTATGTGCTCCTGGATGCCAAGGAGACGGTTGCGGAGATGGGCCATGAGCTGGGCCGCGCGGTGATGGCTGCCATCTGCATCCCTCCCCCGCCTCTGGGCACTTACCTCGGCGGTCGCAGTGAGAACGTCGGCCTACCGACCACCATGAAAGTCGAGGATACCCCGAAGGGCGGGCTGTTCCCCGTCGAGGTGCAGGTGCTGCGGATCGGCGATTTGTACATCGTGGGCCTGAACGGCGAGATTCTCGTTGAGATCGGCCTGCACATCAAGCGCGAACTGTCGGATTTGAAAGTGTGGGTCAACGGTTATTCAAACCGCGACCTGAGCTATGTAGCCAACGCTGCCGCTTTTGACGAGGGCGGGTATGAAGTCAAGGCGGGCTGGACTACGGCAGAAACAGAAGACATACTGGTCACAAAGACCGTCGAGCTGACTAGGGAACTGGCATCTGCACAATAGGATAGGCGTCTCGCCTGTCGCCGCTGCCGTTGCCTTTAGGAGGGGCCGGCTGAGCGGAGCGAAACCGGCCCGCGTGCGGTCGGAGTTTGCCCGGTTCGGTACCCTTCGGCAAGCTCAGGGCCTGCGGCAAGGTCACGGGCCAGTCTCAGGTATGTTGGGCTACGCCCAAACATACCTTCGGCAGGCCCCTCCATTACGGCACAACAACATCGGCGGGCTGTGGAAAGCACAAATCACATCCTGGACAGAGGAGAACTGATTGAGATGCGAAATCGGTTCGGCGTCATCGTAGTATTGGCGCTGGTGTTGTGCCTGAGTGCGGGCGTTTGCCATGCCCAGCCTGCTGAGCCGGGGCCGCTGAAGGTCGGCATCGCGACGGCGGATATCACACCCGAAGGGCCGGTGTGGATGGCCGGATTTGGGGCCCGCAAGAAGCCATCCGAAGGCGTCTATAAGAACATCGAGGCCTCCTGCGTGGTGTTTGACAATGGCGTCACGCGCGTGGGCTTGATGGCGATTGACGTGTGCAAGATCGGCGTCCCGCAGTTAGAAAAGGTGCGGGAGGCGGCGCAAAAGGTCGGCATCCCGCCCCAGCACATGATGATAAACAGCTCCCATACCCACTGCGGCCCCACGATAATAGGCAAAAAGAATGCCGACTACGTGCCGGTGTTTGAGGAACGCATCTGCGACCTGCTGCAGACAGCGGTTGACGATCTGCAGCAAGCGACTTTAGACTACACGGTCGGCTTCTGCGCCATGGCTATCAACCGCCGGCAACTCGGCCCTGATGGTAAGGCCGTGGGCATGAGGCCTGAACCGCGCAAGCCGATTGACCCCGATGTGCCAATCTTGCGTGTGCTATCACCCGAGGGCACGGTAAGAGCGGTGATATTCGGCTATGCCTGCCACCCGACCACAATTGGCCCCGCTACGCCAATCGGCTACAAAATCGGCCCCGACTTCGTCGGCTATGCCAGGGATTGGATTGCCGCCGCGTACCCGGGCTGTCTGCCGGTGTTCTTCCAGGGCTGTGGCGGAGACATCAAGCCCCGGTACACCAAACCCAATGGCCGCTTCGGTTATGTGCTCCTGGATGCCAAGGAGACGGTTGCGGAGATGGGCCATGAGCTGGGCCGCGCGGTGATTGCAGCGACTTGCGTGCCCCTGCAGCCTGTCCCTGCGGAGCCTGCCGAGGGCATCCAACTCGGCGGAATCGTCGAGCATGTCAAGGTGCCGGACAAAAATGACGCCGAAAAGTCCCACACAATCTACATGGGCGCATGGCGCGTCGGCGATGTCTATATCTTCGGCAGCCAGTGCGAGCTAGCGGTGAAGATCGGCCTGCGTATCAAGCGGGAACTTTCCGACCTGCGGGTGTGGACGAATGGCTACACGCACTGGGGCGGCGGCTACATACAGGACGCCGCGTCGTATCCCGAGGGCGGCTATGAGGTCAACGTGAGCCGCGTGAGTCCGGCGACCGAAGACATTGTGGTCGGCAATGCCATCCGCTATATCACGGAATTGCAGACCAACCCGGTACACGCCGACCCGATAGCCGAACCCGCCGAGGATTGAGCAAGGTAAGGTGGAGCGATCACTCATGCGTAGGCTTCATTGACACCGCGCGGACCGGCTACTACTCAGTCGGGGATGTGACGTTCAAGTTCAAGGACAAGGCGGCTGCTGAGAATTTCAAGCCTGGCGACCGCTTCTGGATAATGGACGTCAGCCCCGGCGCAACCTTCAGAATCAACCGGATTTCCGCGGCGTTCGGGTGAGCGACAGCGGAGGTTAGTGGCTCGCGGCGCGCAGGTTGTCTCCTTATCGGGCAGCGGAACATATTGAGCATATCTTGAGATTATGTTGCGCATGGCGGGAGTATATTGCGATATAATTTATATACGTCCTGTGGCTCGCGGCACGTGAGTTCGCTAATTGAGCGGTGGTATCTTGGTGGCGCGGTTGGTGCAGTGTGTGCGATGTCAATACGGATACATTGGCAAGGACAGGAAGATGCTTACGATATTTGGCGGGTACTGGCAAGATGAGCAGGGGCTGACCACGGTGGAATACGCTCTTCTCCTGGCCCTGATCGTTCTCGTATCCATCGCAGCGTGGACATCTCTTGACACCAGTGTGCACCGTGCCGTTGCCACAGTCAACCAGGACGGCTTCGGCGGCTAGTGCAAGCCCCGGCATTTCGGCCCGGCGGTCGTTTTCTTGGGTTGCCTGTCTATGGGAGCAGCTTACAGCGCCACAGCGTCGCTTGGGCTCCGTACGGGCGATCATCTTTGCGCTGTGGTCGGCCGGTGGCCTAAGCCAGCGCAGTTGCAGGTTCCCAGGACCTGCCGACGGCCAGTTGCACAATACCTTCCACTTTTCCGCACAATTCCTCCGCCTGGCGCCCGAACTGATCTTTGTCGCCGGTTATGCTGCCGATCCGGCAAATATTCTCGTTAGCGATCACAGCAGGCGCGCGGCGCGCTACTTCATCGTGGGAAAGACCAGCGTCTTTGAGGATACCCATCATCGTGGGGCGCTTCAGAGACTTGTTGCCATGCACAGGTACTACTACGACGATATCCGCTTTGCGTAGCTTCACATGAGAGCCCCGCTATCGTAGCACACGGAACCCGGCTTTTTCGAGCACACGGATTAACTGCCGGCCACTCAGGGCCGGGATTCGCCCCACTAAAACGCCACCTCGATCTTCTTTACCGGAGGGCCGGGCAGTTCCTCGTCATCAGCATCCAAATACAGCTCGATGGCTTCCTGAATGTTCTGCACGGCTTCCTTTTCGGTCTCGCCCTCGGAGTGGCAGCCCGGCAGCGACGGCACCCAGGCGTGGAAACCGCCTTCTTCACATGGCTCTATCACTATCGCCTTCGTTGAGCTGACGGCGCCTGCCCGCAGTGTATTATACCACATCTGCACCAGTACCGCTCACGATCTGCTGCATGCGGGCGAGGGTCTCGGCGAATTCGGCGCGCTCGTCGGCCGATTGCTGTAGAATGTCGAGCAGTGGCTGCAAGGACGACAGATGGGCGCAGCGGCTGCGGCAGAATTTCTGTGGATTGGCGAAATCGGGCGGAATAACTTCGGCGGCTGTCGCGTCAATATCACTATCATTGCAGGCACAAGGACATCAACGGCACCCGGGACGCATCCAGTTGCATATGTGTCACGCGGCCTTTGATCGCGAGCAGCCTGCGCAACGATAGCAGGCAATTGGAATACCTCCAGGAGAGATACCAATGAGAGACGCCTTCTTTTTGACGCTGGCCGTGGCACTTGTGGTCTTAGTGGTAGCATTCACGACCGGCTGTGGACGGGAAGCTGGCACCGGCGATGCGCAGTCTTTCCAGCAGCTGGACAAGAACCAGGACGGCAAGCTGACCAGGGATGAGCTGCCGGAGCAGATGGCCGACAGAATCATGGCCGCCGATACCGACGGTGACGGCGTGGTTACGCAGGCAGAGCTGGAGGCCGCACAGGAGCAGACAGGCGGCCCCGCTGCTGAGGCCGGCGTGGAGGCACAGGGCGGCCCGGAAGCAGAGGGTGGCGCCAAGCCAGAGGGCGGCCCGAAGCCACAGGCCGGTGCGAAGTCAGAGGATAGCCCCAAGCCACAGGCCGCCGCGAAGGCAGAGGACGGCCCGAAGCCACAGGGTCGCGCGGAGGCACAAGGCGGCCCACGTGGACAGGGCCGGCCGCACGCCGCGCAGTCTTTCCAGGAGCTGGACAAGAACCAGGACGGCAAGCTGACCAGGGATGAGCTGCCGGAGCGGACAGCCGACAGAATCATGGCCGCCGATACCGACGGTGACGGCACGGTTACGCAGGCCGAACTGGAGGCCGGACGCGAGAGAATGGGCGGCCGCCGGGGCGGGCTGGGCCGGACGGATCCCGCGCAAATGTTCGCGGATCTCGACAAGAACCAGGACGGCAAGCTGGCCAAGAATGAGCTGTCGGAGCGGATGGCCGAGAGGATGATGGCCGCAGACACCAATGGCGACGGCGCGATCACGAAGGCAGAGTTCGAAGCCGCATGGGAGAAGAGGGCCAGCGAGCGTGGCCAGCACGGCGAGCCCGGCGGCAACAATTAGACCTGGCGCAACCATGCACACGAAACGGGCCACACCTCATTACGGTGCGCGGCCCGTGTTCACGGCGGCATAGATGATGCACTCCCGACTCAGACACAATGCAGTGACGTACGGACAGTGCCAGCCGCGGGCGCTCGCCGCTTCCGATGAAGCAGCAAGGAAAGCGGCCTGCGATTGGGATGACGTCCACAGGTGGTTTTGCTTCCTATGTAGCCTTTCTCCAGTCCAATCCGGGTTATATCTGCAGGACTCAGTGGCTTCTGTACATCGCGTAGCACCATGATGGCGCCTTCTCTGAACGTGGCCAAATTCATCACCCCTGCACAGACGCTCTCAAGCGGTTAGGATATTGATTGTAGTTTCGCCATCAGAGCCTCTCGCCCTTCTGGCACTATCTCCTCCGGGCCTATGCGCGATCGAAGCACATGCCACCGACGGAGTAACCACGAAACTCCCCTTCTCAAAGTCTTTTGGGAAGGGCGGGTACCCGCACCGAAGGGGTGGGTGAGGAAACCGCTTTTCTGCAGAAGAGGGTTTCCCCGCAATGCCGTTAGCCGCTGACGATCTGCTGCATCCGGGCGAGGGTCTCGGCGAATTCGACCCGCTCATCCGCCGATTGCTGTAGGAGTTCCAGCAGCGGCTGGCGCAGCCGAATCGCGTCATCAACAGCGGGGTTACTGCCGTGCTGGTAGGCGCCCAGGTTGATAAGGTCCTCTGCTTCGTCGTAATCGGCGAGCAGCTTGCGCATTCGGCCGGCGGCGTCGCGCTGTTGCTCCGAGGTGATGTGCGGCATCAGGCGGCTGATACTTTCCAGCACGTCAACCGCCGGATAGTGATTGCGGGTGGCGAGGTCCCGGGACAAGACGACGTGGCCGTCGAGGATGCTGCGCACTGCATCGGCGACAGGCTCGGTCAGATCGTCCCCTTCCACCAGCACCGTATAGAGGCCGGTAATGGAGCCAGTCTGGGCCATTCCTGAGCGCTCCAGCAGTTGCGGCAGCTTGGCGAAGACCGAGGGGGTATAGCCGCCTCGGGTTGGCGGCTCGCCGACGGCCAGGCCGACCTCGCGCTGCGCCCAGGCGAAGCGGGTGACCGAATCCATCATCAGCAGCACATCTACGCCCTGGTCGCGGAAGTACTCGGCGATGGCGGTGGCCACGTATGCACCGCGCAGGCGGATGAGCGGCGATTTATCGCTGGTGACGGCGACCACTACAGAGCGCTGCAGGCCCTCGGGCCCCAGGGCCAGGTCAATGAATTCGCGCAGTTCGCGGCCCCGCTCGCCGACGAGTGCGATGACATTGATGTCGGCTTTGGTATTACGCGCGATCATGCCCAGCAGCATTGATTTGCCGACTCCGGAGCCGGAGAAGATCCCCAGCCGCTGGCCCTTGCCGCAGGTAATCAGCCCGTCAATAGCGCGGATGCCGAGCGGCAGTGGGTCTGTGATGCGGCGGCGAGTCATGGGCGGCGGCGGCGCGGAGCTAATCGGGGAAAAATCCTCGGCGGGCACCGGCC
>Ga0114930_10005440_pt1 | contig 10486 bp, 14 predicted proteins | sample AnhtaG_FD_87300 | JGI IMG/M metagenome (GOLD analysis project Ga0114930, IMG submission 87300) | Deep subsurface microbial communities from Anholt, Denmark to uncover new lineages of life (NeLLi) - Anholt_01485 metaG | ecosystem: Environmental > Aquatic > Marine > Oceanic > Sediment | place... | reverse complement strand
TTTTTTGTTATATCAACTTCTTTAATTAAGATCTTCTCTAAGACTGCAGCTCTTGCGACAGCAGATCGAATAGCGTCTTCAGCAACTTTCTGGGCACCTATTTTATCTTGCCTATGCACAAAACTAGAATGCTCACGTATGTTAGCAAATTCTAAATAAGATGGATCTATATTCATTGATTCCAATATGCTTTTAAAGACTGGTTCGTGGGTTTTTGGAGTACATGAAACAACTACTAGTCTATTTGCGTTGGTTTCAATCATTTTTTCCTTTATAAACTCAGCTCCAGGCTCAGTTCACAAGCTTATATAATCTATAGCCTCAACTACGTTAGGGAGAGTTTTTGTAAATTCTCCTAATTTTTTTGTGTCAATTATTTCTGCTATATTTAAACCTCATTGGCATATAAACACAGCAATCCTTGGAATGTCATCATCTTTTTGAATAGTATCACTTTTTGTCTCTACCATTGCATATATTACCTTTCTATTTTTGTAATTGCCTCCATTATAATATTTATTGAAAATGTAAATATTCTATTTTAATTAAATAAATTTAAATCAAAAATGTTTCTTATATCTTTTATAATATTATGAGTTAAAAATCATTTTAAAAATAAATTTAGTTGTTAGAATCTACAATTACACTTATTCAATAATTGATATCTATGTTTTTTCAAGATAATTTAACGGAAATAGAGAAATTTGGACCTTTCATTATCGCTGCTATTATGATATTTGGCGGTATTATTATTCTAAAGATTGGTTTAGCTATAACTAAAGCTGAATCGAAAACCAATTTTAAATGGGTTTCTATAAGTTACCTTATTCTATATGGGGTAACCTTATTCGTAAGCAGTCCCATGCTTCTCGATATGTTTTTATCTGAGATGGAATGTATTCAGTCAGAACTACCTGATTGTTATTATGAAACTGACGGAGGGATAATAGCAATAAGTGTGTTTTTTTCTGTTTTTTTGGTTCTAAATCTTATCAATGTTATTCATAAACCAGGGTTAGCACGTTCATTTATATTAACATTATTAATTTTAGGTCCAGTTATTGGAGCCAATGTTTTAATATTTAGCAATATTGGGAATTTTATTTAAAATCCCTATATTCCATTATATACCGATTTCTCTGTTGATTATCTTATTCATTTCTATAATCTCATCTTTAGCTGCCTTGCCAAAATCATGTTGAGTATATTTTTCTTTCTTATTATAAGCATAAATTATTCCTCGTGACGAGTTCACGATACCACCTAATCCAATCTCATAGAATCCGTATTTAATGTCTTTTGCTTGAGCTCCTTGAGCACCATAACCAGGAATTAATATAAATGAATTTTTTATAATTTTTCGTATTTTTTCTAATTCTACAGAATAAGTAGCTCCAACTACCGCACCTAAATTCGTAAAGTCTGAAAATTTCGCTAAACTTGATGCCCAATCTTGAACCAATTGAGCCATTAAGATATAGTTTCTTTTTAGAATTTGCTCACTACATCTATATTCAGAAATATCATTAGATATACCTGTTATCTTAGTACTGAATAAATCTTGAAAATCAGAGCTGCTTGGGTTTGATGTCTTTACAAGAATAAATACTCCTTTCTCCTTATAATTAAGAAATGGTTTAACTCCATCAATTCCTAAATATGCATTTATTGTACAAGCATCTGCGTCATAATTTTTAAACATCGAATAGGCATAAGCCTCAGAAGTAGAGCCAATATCATTTCGTTTTGCATCTAGTATTACTAATAGGTCGTTTTTATGAGCATATTTAATTGTTTCTTTTAAAGCACTTAGAGCTTCATATTTTTCGTAAAAAGCAATTTGGGGTTTAACAACAGGGATTAATTCAAAAGTATTTTCTATTAAACTTTTATTGAATTCTAAAATTATTTTATCTGGATTATCTAACTCGTTAATAAGATATTGGGGGATTTCACCTTCTTTATCCATTCTAGGATCTAATCCCATGGAGATTACGCTTCTTTTTTCTTTGATTAATTGAATTAGGCGTTCAATAAAATACATAATTCTTCATATTATCTGTGTATTTTAAATGTATTTCTTTTTTGGAAATTCCATACCAGATATCCTTTTTAAGTTTATTTAACTTGTACATAGATCTTCATTTTTTAAATTAAGAATATATTAATTAAATCATCAAGTATTAATAAATAAAAAGCAACTAAAATTATTATTCTTCCATTTAAGATTCTTAATTACGTTCTATAAATTTAAGAAGAATAAGAATGGTTATTATCGGAATAAACACACCTACTAAAAAAATAATGATAAATACATAAAGTGAGGCGTTGGTATTAATTTGATATATTGGTACTAAATAAACTCCTCCAAAACAAGGTAATTTGATAATAATATATAAGATTCCTACTAGAAAAGCATATAATGCAGAATTTTTTTAATAAAGTTTTTTATTACGCTCTTTACCTTTAGGAGTTCCAAATATCGTACTTCTTTCTTTTTTATACTCAAATATTTGCCAGATCCCTATAAAAATTAAAATACACGAAAAAAAATACCTATATTAGTAAAATTCATCTAAAAGAGGACTGAAAAATAAAAAAAATGTTGAGATTCGAGTATCAGCAAAGATTAGACCAGAGATTAGCCCCATAGTGATTTTTATAAATTTTAATTTTTCTTCTATTTAAACGAGTAATCTACCAAAAGCGCTAACCTTTAATAAAATACATGGAATAGCGCCGATAGTTAATCCAGAAACAAAAGCAATAATTATGTTAACATTAATATTTAAAAGAACACCTTAAAAACTCAAATAAAAGGTAGCAACCCCCCCATACCAAATGCTGATAGAAAAAATTCAGCTCCTATCCAAATTAATATAAGCGCAAATATTATTTGTAGCCATGAACTGATTTTAATGAATTTAACAATTACGCGCTGGTTAATTATTCCTAATGCGGCTCCTATAAGAATATAAGGTATCATTAATCCTAACGCGTAAAAAGAAAATAATAAAAATCCTAAAATAAATGTTTCTTGATTCATAGCAATGGTAACGATGGATAAGTATATTGGTGTAATGCAGGCGATCCAAGGTGAACCCATAGAAAATCCAAGAATTATTGCACCTAAAATTCCTTGATGTTCTTTTTTTTCATGTTTAATACCATAAATATTCTTTAAATTTTTCTCCTCAATTTGTGTTGGTTTGTAATTTTGAAGATCTTTTTTACTAAATTTGCTGAAGAAAAGATAAAATGCCATTAACATTATAACGATACCAGATATCATTTTTATCCAAAAAATATATTGTATAAAACCCGAAATAACAATAAATAGAGATGCAATAATAGTAAATACTGCAATAAAACCAATCGAAAATGCCAAACTCATGAATATTGCCTTTTTACTTGTATTTGTTTGGCCTTGAATGTATGCTATAAATGTTGGTAGTGTACCAATATTACAAGGTGCTAAAAATGACAATATTCCCCCCCCAATTGAGATGAAAAATAATCCAGGATCAATCATTTTTAAAATTTAAGAGTTATATTTTTATAATAAGGCATCCACTTCTGTTTTAATATTATTGAAACTACCCTGTGCTGGACCTACCATGGTAGCTTCAATATTTCCATTTTTATCTAATATTTTCACAGTTGGCTTGTATGCTATATTAAAATAACTTGCATAGGTATATTGAACATTATCCCGTATAACTGGCCAATTAGGATTATATCCTTCTAACCAATCATCTAATTCACTATTAGATGTATCAGCAGTCGTATCAAGACAAATTGGAACTATATATAATTGATTACTAGTGAAAATATTATCTATATCTGCTAAAATACTAGATTGTTCTGGACATCCAGGGCAGTGAGTGCCAAAAAAGAATATAATTACTACTTTGCCTTGATGATTTGCTAATCGAATTGTTTGACCATAAATTGTTGTTAAAGTTATATCGGACTGATAAGGTTCCGTGGGAGGTTCAGTAGGGTTATCAGGGATCGTGGTGGTATTAGGCTCCCCCTCATTAAACATATTTTCAAAAACACCTCCTGAGATTAATAAAACAAGTATTATACTAACAGGGAAAATCACGATAGATAAATTTATAAAATATTTATAACTTTTTGATACTTTTTTATAACGAACGAGCCTATAGTGCACTCTTCTATGATTTTCAGTATTTTGATTCAAGTTATTATCTTCTGTTGACATTTTATGGGTTTTTAATTGTTCTTATTTATTTATCCAATTTGCATGTCTGAATTATAATTGGCTCGAGATTTTTCAATATTAGTTTTTGTTTTGGGAATTTCTGTAAATCTATGTAGAGCTCTTTTTGGGTTTTATATGTCTCTAGATATTGATCTGAGAAATAAATATTAAATCCATTAACTACAATTCTTTTATTTTTCTGAAAATTTCCTAATTTATCATTTGGAATTGGTTCTAATTTGGGTTCATAAATATGAATGCACCCTTGTGTAAAAAATGAAATTTTTACTAAAAGATTAATAATTTTTTTTTTTTTAGTATATTCCTTCGCTTTATTTGAAAAGGACACATTCATAATTACAAAACCATATTTACAAAAGTATTATATTAAAAATATTTAATATAAATCTTTATTTATATTTTTTTAATTTGTAAGAATTCTAAAATATTTAAGTTACAATTTGTAACTTACTTAATAAATGAAAACAATTTTCTAAGCCAAAAAGCATCGAATTTGCTATAATTTTAATGGGTATTACTGATTTAAGATAGAAAATAAAAAGTGATAGACAATAAAGAATAATTTAAATAAAGAAATTCAGAGGAACCTTCCCTGGAATAAAGATTTTATAGAATTAGATTACTTAAATAGTAATTTAATTATTGGTATGAAATACCCTACAAAACAAGAAATTAAAGCATATAAATCAGGGAAATTAATTCTTAAACTTATTATAATACCACATGTAATTTTTCTTGTATTTAAAATCGGAAATTTGGATTGGTGTGATGTTACATATTCAAATTGTTTCTATCAAGAAATAGAACGTAATGAGTATCAAATAAATTTGCAGAAAAATTATCCAGAAAAGCTGAAATTAGTGTTAGTGGATAGTAATTCTCAAGTTGTAAAAGTTTATAGAGTATTAAAACTAAGCAAAAAATTTAGTAATATCATGAGGGATGCAATTGTTGAACAATGCAATATCTCTACATCTGTCAAAAATTACAATACTGAAGTAAAAAAAATATATAATAAATATCAACCAGTGCAATTAGCGATTAGCAAACTTGTTAATGCTTCGTGTGAAATTCAAGGTACAGATAGAAAGGAATTTATCGATGTAGTATATGATAAATTAGGCTATGGAACCGTAAAAAAGATTCCTCAATGGATTTATGAATTTGTTCATAAAAAAGATGATAATAAGGGAATAATTACAAAAGAAAGCATACCTGATGATTTAATACAAAAAGGAGTAGTGAAATGTAAATATAGGAAGATAATGGGTCGTCATTTATATGTTGAATTGTATAAGATTCGAGCAGTAAAGAAAAAAAGATTAAAAAATAAAAACGTTTAACAAAAAAGTAAAAACAGCTTTACCTAACAAAAAATATATAGGTTTTAATCCTAAAGGTTTAATTTTTTTGTTTAAATAATCAATTTTATATCTGAATTAGGTTATTTTTAATGGTCCCTTGTAATATTTTGATGCTGGACAGCCAATGCATTGACCTTGAATAAAAGATTTACAAAACTTGCAACAAGTTCCACATGGAGTATTTTCATTTTGTTGGTCAAGGTGAGAAAAATTTAAAGGTAAAAAGAGATCCTCCTTTAAACTTCCAAATATTAGGATATTCGACTTTCTCACACCCTTCAAATTATATAGCATACAGGAATTAAAAATTGTTTCTATAATTTCTATACTTTCAGCAAAGAATACTAAAAGATGATTATATTCACCCAATAAATGAAAAGAGAATAAAACTCTGGGACATTTAGAATAGATATCTTTTATTTTCTCAAGACTCTCAGTTTCTAATTCTAATAATAAAATTGCTAATTTGAAATCTAACTTTGAGAAATTAACTAAAAGGCTTGGCTTAATAATATTTCTTTTTATAAGTTTTTCATATCGGTTTTTTATTGAAACGTGAGACACACCAAACTCTTTTCCAATCCTAGAATAATTGATCTTACCATCTTCAGATAAAGATTTGAAAATCTTAAGGTTAATTTCATCTAGTTTTATAACTTTTTTGAATTGTTTAATATTATCCATATTTCTCTATGAATTTCAGTTCCTATAAGTTACAAATTGTAACATGATTTATTAATGAACTCTTTTGTTTATAATTTTAATAATAATGTTTCAGTTTGTAAGTATTTCAATATAAATATATTAAGGAATGTAAATATTTAAAAAGAAAATAATATTCATTAAATATACTACTTTTGCTACCATAACCAATATTAAGAAATCTTTATATAATTGGGTCAATTTCACATATACATATACTTGTTATATTCCAGTTTTTCCCAACAAGTACTAAGAATATTTGTTTCTTTTATGACTTTACGTAAATATGAAAGAGTCGGTAGACTAATTGCAGACGCAGGGCATAGGTTGGCACAAGTATTACAACCTATCTTACATTTTAAGGGTTTTATTGTTTTTGCTATATGCTTCTTAAAATCATAAGAAAATACAAGATTAGGGCACTCTAAAACGCATATACCACATCCAATACATTTACTATAATCTATTGAGGGATACCAATTTACTTCTTCTCTTTCGATTCCAAACCATTTAAAACTTTCATTATTCCTGATTTTATCCATTTTTTACACTCTTCTTCTGATTCTGTAAAATTAAATTAACATTTGGGTCATTAATTAACATTCGGGATATTGCACATTGCACAGATGGTGCAGTCAATCTTGAATTCAGATGATTTTATTATTTCTGCAACATGTCTTTTAAAATCAATCGAAAAACATTGATTGGGCATTATAACACACACAATCCACAACCAATACATTTTTTATAATCTATTTCTGGACTCCAATTAATTTTTTTTCTCGGAACGCCATACCAAGCTGGTTTAGAATTGTCACTTAGGAAGGGTATTTTTTTCACCATTGATTCTTTATTATTTTTTATAATCAATAAAATTCACGGATCTGCCCTTTGAACTTTGACAAATTAGCAATGCGTAAGCTAATTCATCTTCATTGTTGTCAGAGATTTTCAAAAAACCTTTGCCTATCAAGGGTTTCTTAGTATTTTGAAAAGTTTGATAAATTAGGGCTAATTCCTTAGTTATCCATGGATATTTTACGGGGTTTTTAATTCCCTTCATGATTTTATCTACATACACTTTAGGGTAAACGCTCAAGAGATAATTAGATAATATGTGATGTTGGTTTTCCAAAATTTAGTTACCCAATACTTTAATTTTGGTTAGAGTCTCATATTTCTTTTTTAAACTTTCAATAAATTCCTTCAAATCTTTATCCACTGATGAGTCATATTTAGATTTGATAGAATTAATGAAAGAAAGTATATGTATGATACCAGATACTTCTTTATCGCATGTATGTCCGAATCGGGGTGCTCTACATTCATGACAAACAACTAAGGCGAGATCTTGTAAGTTTTTTTTGTTTAATTTCTTACTTCGCATAAAATCTGCTCCCGCTACTGATGAACCGCAGGGTGATGATCGTAAAACCATTGCATTTGAAATGTTCATATCCTCATCCAAATCTATTCCATAGATCGGTTTCCCGAAATATTCTGCGAAGCTATTTATTTCAGTAATATCCGTATTTTGTTCCAATGAGCACATGGTACGAGGACTTACGACTTTTGGATTTATACTTTTTGCTTGTTGAAACAAACCAAGTCCAGGCGTGATACCTAATATTAAAGGTTTTTGTAGTGCAGCTAATTCTAATATGATATCTGGATGCCTTATATATGATAAATAGAGATCACATTGGGGTATATTTAAGTTCAATTCATCATCTAACATTACAGATGGAGATATTTCAGGAACTAATATCCATTCAACCTCAAAATACTTTTTAATGTTTTCTAAAGCCCTTTCTCCATATTTTCCATCAGAAATTACTCCAACCTTCAACTAAATCACTTTAAATGAATTTTTCTATAAATTTTTATAAAAATTAGAAAAGATTGCTTATTTACTTCCATAGAGCTCATCCACTTTCTTTGCTATATCCTCGGCAATAATTTCCGCAAGTTTTATCCCCTCTTCTTCTAAGTCTTCTCGAGAGTTTGTTTTTACTTCGGGATGAGCATCGATATACTCTTGGATGTATATTGTAGCTGTGGGTGGGCCACTATACCTGTTTACTGCGATTTTTGCACATTCTTCCTCGCATCCTTCTATAGTAATTGTTCGATGGTTTTTCGCAAAATCTCTTTCTTCTTGCCCACCATGCTTTTCTAGATTTCCTGCCATAAATAAAGGTTGGCATAAAATGATTGTTTGATTTGGTCTTAATTTTTCAACGACAATTCTTGCAGCAGCACGGCTTAAAGTGCCACCTATTAAACTTTCACCACTACAAGCAATAATACCTATTTTTTTTTTCATTCAGTTTACTACCTCCTAATTTTCTTCTAATAATTCATCAATTTTTAGAGCAATTTTTTCCGCTAATTTTCTTGATAGTTCCTTTGTATTATTCCCAATGGGGATTATTGAAGGCTCAGGCTTTAAATCCCTATTTTCTTTTACAATATCAGTGGTCATAAATTGAGCATCAACTTTCCCTATAGCCTCTATTAAATCGTTATAGGAACATTTCAACGGACATCCATCTATAGCAATTACTTTATTTTCCTTTAACGCTTCAATTATCTCCTTTTTACCTTTTACTATCAATGGTAAACATTCTAAAGCAGTTTTACCTTTTGCTAATTCATTCACTAATATATATGCAGTTTCTCTACCAATACTACCAAATACTTTACCAATCCCACTACAAGGGATTATAAACACTTTTTTTTTAGACATCTTTCTCACTTCCTATTTGTTCTAAATTATTTTTTTCTTTCATAATTTTCTCTTTCATATATTCAAAATAATCTGGTCCATTCATTAAAAGTTCTTTATCTTCTTCAAAATCTTTCAATTCTATTTCGATAAACCACCCTCTTTGGTAAGAATCTTGATTCATTAATTCTGGATTGTTCTCTAATGCTTTATTTACTCTAATAATTTTACCAGTTCCTGGAGATATTAATTGTAATACTGTTTTACTGGATTCAAAACTTCCCGCATCATCAAACTGTTCTATTTCACTACCAATTTCTGGAAACTCTACAAATAATATATCCGCTGCAGCATTCTGTAAATAATCCGTTATACCTAATAATGCTTTTTTTCCTTCCGGTTTTATCCAGCAATCATTTTCATTAAAGTAATATCCTTCTTTAGGTACTTTAAAATAGTATTTATCAACTGTAATATCAAAAAAGTCTAAAATTTCAAATTCGCGACTTTTTGATACCTCTTCGACCTCATCTTCCCCAAGTTCTTCACTAATTTCTTCCATAATTTGCTCTGCAAATTTTTCGTTTTCCTCGTTTAAAATAAGTTCTTTTCTAGGTTTAATTTTATATTTTTTAGACATGTCTGGAATAAATATTCGTTTAAATGGTCTTTTATCTCTTTTCTCTACTAATTTAGTTGCACATCTAGTCATACAACCATCAATAACAATAACTTTTGATGATTTTATGAAATTTTCATAATTTTCATCACCAGTATTCAGCAAGACAGGACAAATTAGTTGTATTTCAGGTCGATTTTCTATCAGTTTAAGAGCTACACTTCTAGCAATCACGCCTAAAGATTTATCCAAACCGTTACAAGGTAAAATGCAAGTTTTCTTCTTTTCCAGTTTTCAATCACCTGATGATTCAGATCTTAATTTTTTTATTAATTTTGATATTTCACTTTTATCAGGGAATTTTAATGCATCTGGAGCGCAAGTTTTCGCACATGCTCGACAAAATACAACACAATTGTATGGATTTTTAACTATTAACTGTTGTTTTTCATCATTATTCTTTGCATATACATTATGTGGACAAAATTTATCACATTCCATGCAAAAGTTGCATTTATCATAATCTATTATAGGACACCAGGGAATTTTTTTTCTTGGAACTCCCATAAATGTTTCTTTTTCAGCATCATAACTCTTACTCATTTTTAACATCCTCCTCTAATTTTTCCAGAGTCTTTTCAACTAAATTAACAGCTTCATCTGTAGTCATTTCGCGAATATCCAAGGGAATTAAATCTGTTTTTATATCTAATCCTGCTTTCTTAAAAGCGTCTCTAAATAACTTATATTGCATGTTTGGAGCACATCCAGCCACCATATATTTTCGACCAGAACTTAAATAATCATCTAAAAATCTATCGCCA
>Ga0114930_10005439_pt1 | contig 10487 bp, 5 predicted proteins | sample AnhtaG_FD_87300 | JGI IMG/M metagenome (GOLD analysis project Ga0114930, IMG submission 87300) | Deep subsurface microbial communities from Anholt, Denmark to uncover new lineages of life (NeLLi) - Anholt_01485 metaG | ecosystem: Environmental > Aquatic > Marine > Oceanic > Sediment | place... | reverse complement strand
ATGAGATGGAAGCCGTCGGTGTTGTTGCGGGCGGGCAAGGCGGTTCCCGTGGGGTAGTACATCTGGGGCAGGCCGACGTAGACCCCCTCGTAGGGGAAGACGGCGATGTTGTAGCACTCGGCGCGCCACGTGGGCTGGGTCTGCTTGCCGGCCGGAGGCGTCCACCCAATCGAGGGCTCGGGGTCCACGAAGAGCGGCTTGGCGATCCCCGGGTCGATGATGCGGCGCCGAATGAACTCGACGGCCAACGGCTGATCCTCGGCGTCGGCGCCGAACAAGAAGCGCGGCTTCGACCAGTGCAGGAAGTCCTCGCTCGTGGCGATGCTGAAGGCGCGCCCGTACTCGTTGCCCGTCTTCAACATGGCCAGATATTGGCCCCGTTTGCGGTCGTGGACCAGTTGCGACTCGTCGCTGGACGGGATCGGCGGCGCGTCCAACGCCTCCCAGTGGATACAGTCGCCACTGACCACGGGCACGCGCCCTATGGCGCCCAGCAGGCCCTTGTACCGGCGCGACGGATCCGGGTCGGCGGGATCGTAGATGACGTCCGAGAGGCAATTGTGCGGCCAGGTCAGCCCGAGCCCGACGGGAATCCAGTTGTTCGCTTTCGTGCCCAGCACCTCGACCTCGCCGATCACGGGCTTCTCCCAATCGAGGCCGTCCTTCGAGACGGCCAGGGCCGGGCCGACGACGCCCCGGTTGGCGTCCCCGTAGGCGAGGTACACCATTTTGTATACCCCTTCCTCGGGGACCCACATGGGCGCGGATCGAATCTGGATCAGCGACCCGTCCGAGGGAACGTCGGGCTTGAGCACCGCGCCGCGCTTGTCCGGTTGGTGCATCTTGCGCGACAGTCCCGACATGTCCTGCACAACGTGATCGTCAAGGAGAAGGTGCTTCGTTCCCGGTGTCATCTCGATTGCCTCTGCGAAGCCGAGCGCGTGCATGTGCAGTACTCCGCAGATGCAGGACGCCATGAGCAGCGGCAACGACGTTTTCGTGAGCATTTCCAGTTCCCCAATCGGGCGCCCTAGGCCAGGCCGGCCGTGACCGGTGCGCAATGGGCGCCGCAGTTGCACAGATACCGGTCCGTGTGTTGTCCGTGGCGGGCGAAGTCCGATTCATAATTGTCCCACATGGCGAAGGATTCGCGGCAGAACGCGTAGGGCGTGTCCGGGCCGAGCCGCTCGATCTCCGGAAGGATGACATCGTAGACCCCTTGGCGGAGGGCATCCGGCAACTCGAAGCCGTGGGGCCGGTCGTCGTCGGCCACGTCCTTCATGGCCTGGACAAACGACTCATCGAGCAGGTCGAGGTCGAATGCCTGCGCCATCTTGTGATAATCGAGAAAGCGAATGGTCTCGATGCTCATGATGTCCGGCTGGACGGCGTCAAACAGCGCCGCCAGCATGGCCCGGTTCTCTTCGCGCCAGTTCTTGACGGGGATAATGGGCGACAGGCGCACCCGCACCGGATACCCGGCTTCCTGGCACTTGCGCATGGATTCGATGCGGGCCTCCGTGGACGCAGAGCCGGGCTCGAAGGCGGCGCTTTGGGTGGAGGCCGACAGGCTCCAGCAGCACACGGTGTGGCCGCGGTGGTCGTAGTCCAGGCAGAAGTCCACGCGGTCGCTCTTGCCCACGTAGAATTCGAGTGCCTGGCCGGGCCGTTTGGCGAAGTACTCGATGAAGAGCTTGGCGGCGCCGTACTCCGGTTCATAGCACACCGCGTCGGTGTAGTTGTCCCATTGGAAGAGCCGCTGGGTCGGGCATTGCTCGATGAATGCGTCGAGGCGTTCCACGAAGTCCTCGACGTTGAGCATGATGTTGACGAACCAGCCCAGATTGCAGTAGGCGCACCGGAAGTGGCAGCCCACAATGCTATGAATCGCCCAGGCGGGTTGACACACAATGCCGCGTTGTTTGCGCCATGCCGGGGAGCCGGATTCCCGCCAGTCGAACCCGCCGTACCCGTTCAGCTTCAGATTCCGCAGGTTCGGGTACGCCTCGATGCGGCGCTCGCGCTCTTGCTCGGGGTCCTCGAAGCGGAACCGGTTGAACACGACCACCGGCTTGATGTCGCTGTGCATGCCGTGCAACGGCCGGCTCGGCATCACCTCGCCCATGACGGCGTTCAGCTCTTCATCGGTCACGGCGCGGACTTCCCCGGCCGTGATCCCCGAGCGCAGGCGCTCGGCCCGGGCGCGCAGCACCGGGTCCTGTTCAATACCGTCGACGACAAGGATCGTCGATGCCTCGAATGGCAGCATGCTGTCTACCTCCGTATCATTCAGCGGCTCGATCCCGCCAGCGCGTGTTCCGCGACGTGCACGATGTACTTCACGTCGTCGTTGAGCGCCTGCTCGAGCGCCTCGCGCACGGCGTCCGCCGCCGGCCCGATCTCCTCGAGGACCTGGGTTGCGTAGAGTCGGGCATGCGGGTTCTCATCGCCCATGGCCGCCAACACAACCGGCAAGGCCTTTTCCCCGGCGCCCAGCCGGCACAGGGCCTGGGCCGCGGCCAGACGCACAGCGACGCTCGAATGCTGAAGGAGCTTCTCGAGTTGTGCCTTGGCCTCGGGCGGCGTGTCCAGACGCCCCAAGGCCTCCGCTGCCCAGAACGCGACCGCCGGCTCTGCATCGGCCAGCGCGCTGAGCAGGACGGGCGCGGCCTGGGCGCCGGCAAGGCCGAGGGCCTTGATGGCGTGCGTGCGCAGCACCGGATCCGCCCCGTTGAGTTGGCGGATCCAGTCGTTGACGGACCGACCGAACACGCGGGCGTTGACCCCGGGATCCGAGACGGACGGATAGGACACGCCGGGCGCCTGGGCTGCTTTCTCGTTCGGATGGATCCAGCCCTTCAGTTCGATCTCGGGCACCAGCCCAAGATCCCGGGTGTCGCGCATCCACGTGTCCATCACGCCGCGGAGCCGCTCGAGGACCTCGTGATGATCTGCGGACGCCGCCAGGTTGTGGACCTCGTGCGGGTCGGCCGCCACGTCGTAGAGCTCCTCGACGGGTTTGGTTGCGCGGAAGAACAGCGCCTGCTCGGCCGTGAGTTGGCCGGCCTCGTGTACGCGGCGCAGCTCGGGCATGACCGCCCAGCCCTCGGGATAGTCCAGGTATTGCGCGTAGGGCCGGTGGGGTTCGTAGTTGCGGATGTACCTGAAGCGTTTGTCGCGCGCAGAGCGGATGATGTCGTAGCGCTCGTCCATCCGGTCGCGGGCCGCGAAGACGTGGTCCCGGGGCTTGCCCGTCCGCTCGCCCAGAAAGGGGACGCCCTGCATGTGGTCGGGTATCCGCACGCCCGCGACCGACAGCGCGGTCGGCGCGAAGTCGACGAAACTCACCAGCCGGTCGGTCAGGGTCCCGGGTTCGATCTGCCCCGGCCAGCGGATGATGAGCGGCACGTGGGTGCCCGAGTCGTACAGCCAGCGCTTCGCCCGCGGCAGCCCCACGCCGTGGTCGCTGTAGAAGAAGACCACCGTGTTGTCCGCCAGCCCGTCCTCTTCGAGTTGATCGAGGACCCGGCCCGCCTGCCGATCCATCTGCGTGATCAGGTCGAAGTAGTGGGCCCAATGCTTGCGCACGATCGGCGTGTCGGGGTAGTAGGGCGGGACCTGGGCCTTGGCCGGGTCGTGGCGCTCCTCCGGCGGCAGACGCCTCTTCACGTAATCCTCATCTTCGAGGTCGTGGCCCACCTGCGACTCATGGGTGTTGGTGAAGTTGAACACGGCGAAGAACGGCTGACTCGGGTCCGGCCGCTTTCGCCAGTGGGCGGTTGCGCTGCATTGGTCCCACGTCTCCCGAGGGTGTTTGAAGTTGTAGTCCGTTTTCCGGTTGTTCGTGCAGTAGTAGCCCGCGGACCGCAGGTACTCCGGGAAACAGCGCAGGTGGGGCGGCGGCGGATTGTCGCACCGCATGTGGCACGTGCCGAGGTTTGTGGGATACATCCCGGTGATGAGGCACGACCGGCTCGGCGCGCAGACGCCGCTCACGGAAAACGCGTTCGTGTAGCGCCGGCCCTCCGAGGCCAACCGGTCCAGGTTCGGCGTGCGGGCCTCGGGGTCGCCGTAGCACCCGAGGTGCGGGCCGATGTCCTCGCAGGTGATCCACAGGATGTTGGGCCTGCGGCGTCGTCCCGCGTCCTCACCCCCCGCTCGGGCGGTCACGAGCGCCCCCGCCACGGCGCCGCTTGCTGCCGACATGAATTCCCGGCGTTTCATAGTGCTATCCTCAGTTCCTGGCCCAGTCTCCTCGTGGGCTATTCTGCGGGACCCTCACGTGGGATGCAAAGCAGGGCCACCGGCAGCGACTTGTCCTTGACCCAGCCTATGGCTGGCGGGTCTGCTGACGAACTACGGCGCAATGCGCTCGAGGATGCCCAGCGACATCTCGGCCCTCAGGCGTTCCGCCTGCTCCTCTTGGGGCAGGCCGCGGACGTCCAGGATGGGGGCCGTTCCGGGGCCGGGGGGCTTGAGATAGGCCACGTAGGCCAGCCGGTATCCGGCCGCCTCGTAGGCCGAAGGGCTGAGTCCATACTGCAGCGAGGCGTCGATGTAGTGGAACGCGGCGATGAGGTCTGGGCGGCGTTCGAGCACGTATTGCGTGTCCCATTTGCTGTGACCGGGCCGGAGGTCGGCCCGGCGGACCGGCTGGTGGGCAATGTACTCGTCGTTCAGCCCCAGCATGTCGATGGTATAGAGGCCGGAGTAGAAGGGCATCTTTCCCGCCGCATCGAGTGCCACGGTCTTTCCGGCATGGTGATCGCGCAGGAATTCGCCCACCTGTCTCCAGCCGTCGAACTTGCGGAAGGTGTAGTCGAAGTGGGAGTTGGTGGCGAGGGGCGTCAACTGGATGAGCATCAGCCCCGCGCAGACGGCTGCAAGGGCCATACGTTTCCGGAGAAGCGGTGCGAGCCATTGGAGCAGCGCGCACGTCCCCAGTGGAAACAGGAACAGGAGGAAGCGAACGCCCACGAAGTCCCCGCCGATGTAGTGCCAATACGCGATCCATCCACAGGCGAAGAAGGTCTCGAACGGAATGGCGGCGGGGAGCGTGAGGCCCTTTTCACCGAGAAATCGAAACGGCCGCGCCACTGCTGCGGCAAGGCGGGCCGCAGGCCCACGGAACGTGGGCAGTGCGTTGGCCGCCAGGGCGCCGAGGGAGAAGCGGCGGTCGGCCCTGCGCCACGACGCGCCGACGGCCCAAACGGCCGCGCCAAGTAACGGCGCCGCCAGCCCGAGTGCGCTCGGCCAGAAGCCCCAGGAAAGGGTCAGCAGCCTCAGATGGGCAAAGGCTCCCTCAAAACGTACCGCAAGCGGCCCGGCCACCTTGGCGTAGTACGTGTTCGGCAGGGGGTACCCGTAGTAGGCGTAGCGCCAGGCCACGTACGCACCCAACGTGGCCGCGGCAACGGCCAGACCCGCGAAGGCCGCCCGGTACCGCCGCCGGAACAGCAAGTAGGCCACGGCGATCACCGGGGCCACGAACCCGTCGGCCCGGGCCAGAATCGAGAGGGCGAAGGCGGCGCACAGGACGCCCGTCTGCCGCGGCGATCCAGCCGTTACCTGGGTCACCGCAGTCCAGATGAGCAGTTGGACCAGCAGCACCAGGGCCGTCTCCATCCCGTTCGCCGTGGTCCGCCACATGAAGGGGGACACGGCGAACAGCAGCGCCGCCACGGCCGCGGCCCCCGGGGACAACCGGCGGCGGACGTACGTGCAGTACACGCACAGCGCGGCGCTCACAAGCAGCACGTTCAGCGCCAAGGAGAAGAAGTAGATTTGCGCGTCCCCGAATACGAAGAAGGCGGGGGTCATGAGCAGGGCGTAGAGCAGCGTGGAACAGCCTTCGACGCGTTCGCCGGGGTTGAACACGAGGCCGCGGCCCTGGGCCAGGTTGCGCGCGTACCGGTACGTGATGTACGCGTCGTCCGTCCCCCAGACCATGTCCCCCGCCACGTGCAACGCCACGCCGACCCACAGCAATACGAGCGCTGCCAAACAGACGGCATAGAACGGGTCGCGCCGGGAGGTGTCGTTCATGGACAGGCCCTGCCTCCTGTTGGCCGGGATGATATCATGGGGGCCGGCAAAGGAGGGAGAAGGCATGAAGACCGCTCGCGCTACGGCGCTTCTGACGTGGGTCGCCGTCTCCTGTATGGGCGTGCCGTGCCCGAGCGTCGCCGCTACCGACTACTACGTCGCCTACGGCTCGGGTCTGTTGCCCGCATCTTTCGACCGGGCCTCCGCGTGGCGCTGAACAACACCCCCTCCACCGCTCCGCTTGCGGCCGACATGAATTCCCGGCGTGTCATAGTGCTGTCCTCAGTTCCTGGCCCAGTCTCCTCCTGCGCTACTCTGCGGAACCGGGGCCCTTGATGCGATTTGCCATCGCCCGCGCCGTATGCTTAGATGGCAGGCAGGCGTCCCCTCGGGCTGCAAGAAAACGGAACCCGACAGGACCCGTGCTCGTGCTCGTACTCGGCATCGATGGCCTTCGCCGTTGGGTTTGAGCACGAGGACGAGCACGGGCGTCGGCAGGGAATCGAGTTGGAGAGAAGGCCGCAGTACTGATGGAACGCCGTACTCAGTTCGGGGAGCCACGATTTCGTTGGCCCTCCGCGCTGTGAACGGTTAGCTCGAAACGGGGATCATGCCGAATGACCGATGTGATCGATACAAAGCTATGCACCGTCGACGAGGCGGTCGCCCTCATCCAAGACGGGCAGACCGTTGCTTCCGGCGGCTTCGTCGGGGCGGGCCACCCGGAGGCGCTGACGTCGGCCCTCGAGCGCAGGTTCCTGGATACGGGAGGCCCTCGCGGATTGACCCTGGTCTACGGCGCCGGTCAGGGCGACGGGGACCGTCGCGGCGCGAACCATTTTGCATACGAGGGGCTGCTCAAGCGGGTGGTCGGAGGGCATTGGGGTCTGGCCCCGAAGCTGGGCCGGCTCGCTTTGGAGGGCCGGATTGAGGCGTACAACTTCCCGCAGGGCGTCCTGTGCGAGCTGTTCCGCGACATTGCCGCGGGCCGGCCGGGGTGTATCACCCATATAGGCCTGGACACGTTTGTGGACCCGGCGAACGACGGGGGCCGCCTGAACCCGCGCACGCCGGCGGGCCTGGTCGAGCGCGTCGAGTTGGGTGGCCGCGCCTGGCTTTGGTACAAGGCGTTTCCCATCCACGTGGGCCTGATTCGGGCCACTGCCGCCGATCCCCTGGGCAACCTGGTGCTGGATCGAGAAATCATGTTCGGCGAGGTCCTGCCGATCGCCCAGGCCGCCCACAACAGCGCCGGCATCGTGATCGCTCAGGTGGCGGAGTTGCGCGATGAACTCGCGCACCCTCACAGCGTGCGGGTTCCAGGGATCCTCGTGGACCGGGTTGTGTTGGCCGACCCGGCCGAGCACGAGCAGACCTTCGCAGAGCAGTACAACGCCGGCTACTGCAGCGCCCTTCCGCGCGATAGCGTGCCTGAGCTCGAGCCGATGCCGATGGGCGTGCGGCGCATCATCGCAGCCCGTGCGTGCGACGAAATCCCGCCGAACGCCATTGTCAACTTGGGCATCGGGATGCCGGAAGGCATCGCCCGCATCGCCGCGGAGCGAGGGCTGCTCGAGCGCTTCACGCTGACCGTCGAGAGCGGCCCGATCGGCGGCGTGCCGGCCGGCGGGCTCAGCTTCGGTGCGTCCCTGTATCCCCACGCCGTCATCGACCAACCCGCCCAATTCGATTTCTACGACGGGGGCGGTCTGGATTTCGCGGCGCTCGGCGCGGCCGAGATCGACAGGCGGGGCAACGTCAACGTGTCGCGCTATGGCGCGAAGCTGCCGGGGGTCGGCGGGTTCGTCAACATCACGCAGACGGCGAAGCGGGTGGTGTTCTGCGGGGCCTTCACTTCCGGGGGGCTTGAGATTGACGTGGACGACCGGGGACTGACTATTACGCGGGAAGGCCGGGTGCGGAAGTTCGTGGATGCCGTCGAGCAGATCAGCTTCAGCGCAGACCGGGCCAGGGCGATCGGGCAGGAAGTGTGGTACGTGACGGAGCGTGCGGTGTTCCGCCTGGCGCAGGACGGGCTCGAGCTGATCGAGGTCGCCCCCGGCCTCGACGTGCAGGAACACGTGCTCGGTCGCATGGCGTTTACCCCAACCATTCAAGAGGTGCGGCCCATGGCGCAGCATCTCTTCCGGGGGCCTGGGTAGCATAGGAGGGGAGGCAGGATGGACGACAGGACACGGACTCGCGCAACGGCTCTTGCTGCGGCGGCGTGCATGATCGTGGGCGTCATGTGGTGCACGAAGGGGCTGGCCGCCGAGACGTATTACGTTGCGAACGACGGCTCAGACGGCGGGGACGGGCAGTCGCCGGCAACGGCCTGGCAGACGCTGGCACCGGTCAACGAGGCCGAACCCGAGCCCGGCGACCAGGTGCTCTTCCGTCGCGGCGACCAGTGGCGCGGGCAGTTGCGCCCCCGTAACGGCGACGAGTCGGGCCACGTCACCTACAGCGCCTACGGCTCGGGTCCGAAGCCTCTGCTGCTGGGCTCGATCGAGAAGAACCGGCGTGAGGATTGGGTGGACGAAGGGGGCAACGTCTGGGCCACGGCCGAGGCGGCGCCCACGGGCCGGCAGGTGCTCCCGAACCCCAGCTTTTCCGACGACGCGTCGGCGTGGAACCTGCACCACGAGAGCGGCGCGTCGGCCGCGGGCTCGCGGGACACGGCGGACTACGACTCGGAACCGGCCGGCTATCGGGTCGAATGCGCGCGTTCCGGTGAAAGCGGCTCGCACATCCAACTGTACACCGCGCCGTTCCACATCGATGCCGGCACGCTGTACCGTCTGGTGTTTCGGGCCAAGGCCAGCGCGCCGTTCTCGGTGTCGATGCCGCACCTGATGCAGAGCGGCTCGCCGTGGACGACCTACGCGGCCGGCACGCCCCTGCCCGATCGAGCGATCCAAACGTCGTGGCAGGGCTACGTCCACTTCTACCGGGCCGGCGTGACGGCCGACGACGCGCGGTTGACCTTCTTCCTCGGGGGCAGACTGCCCGCGGGGGCGACGTTCCATCTCGACAGCCTGGGCTTCACCGAATGCGTCGGGGAAGGCGCCCTGCCCTGCGACGTGGGCAACATCATCTTCGACGGCGAGGCGTCGTGCGGCGTGAAGGTCTGGAACGAACCGGACCTGGACGCCCAGGGCGAGTACTGGTACGACGAGGACCGGCACGTGCTCAAGCTGTATTCCTCCGAGTGTCCCGCAACCCACTACTCGGACGTCGAGTGCGCGCTGCGCGCCCACATCATCTCGCAGTCGAACGCCCGCTACGTGATCTATGAGAACCTGTCGCTCAAGTACGGCGCCGCCCACGGCATCGGCGGCGGCAGCACCCATCACATCATCGTGCGCGATTGCGACCTCGCCTACATCGGCGGCGGTGACCAAATGGGCGGCGACCGCACGGTCCGGTACGGCAACGGCGTCGAGTTCTGGGGAAGCGCCCACGACAACCTCGTCGAGCGGTGCCGACTGTGGGAGATCTACGACGCGGCGCTCACGAACCAGAGCAACGGCCCGAACACGCCGCAGTACAACATCCGCTACGTCAACAACGTCATCTGGAACTGCGAGTACTCGTTCGAGTACTGGAACCGGCCCGAGCGGTCCGAGACCCACCACGTCTACTTCGAGAACAACACCTGCGTGAACGCCGGGCACGGCTGGGGCCACACCCAGCGCCCCGACCCGAGCGGCCGCCACCTGTGCTTCTACACCAGCCCGGCCCGCATCAGCGATTTCTATGTGCGCAACAACATCTTCTTCGAGGCCACGCGCAACGCCTTCTACGCCCCCGGCTGGCCCGAAGAGGCCATCGACGCCCTGGTCATGGACCACAACTGCTGGTATCAGGCGTCCGGCGATATGGTCCTTTTCAAAGACCACGCCTACCCGATGGCCCGGTTCGGCGCCTACCAGGCCGATTGGGCCAAGGAGCCTCACTCGATCGTGGCGACGCCGCGCTTCGCGGACGCTGAAGAGCACGACTACCGCCTGGCCGAGGAGTCGCCGTGCATCGACGCCGGCGCGGACGTGGGCCTCACCGCGGATTTCGAGGGCCGCCCCGTTCCCCACGGCGCCGCGCCCGACGTCGGCGCCTACGAATACGCACGCAACTAGCCTGCATATCGCCGTGTCATTGTGGAGGGGCGAAGAATCCCCGCAGGGCAAGGGGCTTGCGCGTGACCTACGGGTCACGATTGGCAACCACCAAACACACAAATGGACGGATTATGAAGCACATTCTGTGTATTTCTTGTGTTTCGCGGTCAACTTCTACTTGGTTGCGGCTATGCCGTGTGGGTCCGTCGGTGCAGCAGAAAGAGCGCCGCGAGTGCAGACGCCACGAGCGAGATCACGGAGACTGCCATGCCGAGCCGGAAGGTCCACGGCGCGTAGGTGTACTCGACCGTGTGCTGTCCTGGT
>Ga0114930_10005438_pt1 | contig 10488 bp, 9 predicted proteins | sample AnhtaG_FD_87300 | JGI IMG/M metagenome (GOLD analysis project Ga0114930, IMG submission 87300) | Deep subsurface microbial communities from Anholt, Denmark to uncover new lineages of life (NeLLi) - Anholt_01485 metaG | ecosystem: Environmental > Aquatic > Marine > Oceanic > Sediment | place... | reverse complement strand
TCTCTGGGGGGTTATTGCCCCAGACTTCGGGATAGAAAAGATAGGCTATCCCATGGCTATGTTGATAACTATCACCCTTTGGCTGGCGGTGGCACCTCTAGCAGCAGCGGCTGGTCGAAGAGCCAGTAAGTAAACTACACTGTTTTTAGTCAGGGGGATTCTTATTACAGGAGGCAGGACAGATTAAAGATACCTATGTCAGAGCCGGTGTTAATATTGCTCTTGCCGCTAAGGCTAAAGAGCTGATTAGGAAGCATGCCCGGTCTACCCATCGTCCTGAGGTCTTAGCTGGCATTGGGTTCTTTGGCGGGCTCTTTGAATTTAAGGGGTTTAAGCAGCCGGTTCTGGTATCCAGTGTGGATGGGGTAGGCACCAAATTAAAGATTGCCGGTGCTTTGGCCAAGCATGATACCATTGGTATTGACCTAGTTAATCATTGCGTCAATGATATCCTCACCTGTGGTGCTGAGCCGCTCTTCTTTCTGGACTACATTGCTATGGGCAAGCTAGTACCAGAGCAGGTGGAGGCTATTGCTCAGGGGCTAGCTCAAGCTTGCCGTGAGGTTGGCTGTGCTCTTATTGGTGGGGAAACCGCCGAGATGCCCGGGCTATATGCTGGAGAGGATTACGACCTGGTCGGCTTTATCGTTGGGGTGGTAGAGAAGGAAAAGATTATCATGGGGAAGGCAATTGGGGTTGGTGATACCATAATCGGCTTACCCTCCAGTGGGCTACACACCAATGGTTATTCTCTGGTGCGCCGGATTTTTGGTGAAACTAAACCGGTGTTAGATGCGTATTACCCTGAGTTAGGGCGAACCTTAGGGGAGGCACTTCTGGAGTCTCACCGATGTTACTATCACCAGTTGAAGCCGCTACTGCCATTTATTAAGGGTATGGCTCATATTACTGGTGGGGGCTTAATTGATAATGTGCCCCGGGTTTTGCCTCAGGGTATGGCGGCTAAGTTTCACAGCCAAGCGTGGACAGTCCCCCCTATTTTCCAGCTCATTCAGCAAAGAGGTAATGTAGCTCATGGCGAGATGTTCCACGTCTTTAATATGGGCATCGGTATGGTAGTCATTTGCTCACCTGGTAACGTTAAGCAACTTACTCAAGCCCTGCCTGAGGCTAAAGTCATTGGTGAGGTGGTAGAGCAGGTGGGGAAGGCAAGGGTAATTATAGAGAAGTAAGTAATTTATTGGGGTAGTTTGAAGGGGCTAAAGCCCCTCTCAAGAAATCTCCCTCCTTGGAGCATAGAAGTCATTGTGAGGAGCAGAGCGAAGAAGCAAACTAAAAGATAAAGATAAGATTGCTTCGCCTTCGGCTCGCAATGACACATCAGGCAGAAGGAGAGGGGGACACAGGGGGAGAGGTTGAAAGTGAGAAAGCGGTTATACCAGGCTGGGTTGGTTGTTGGCCTAGCTGGCGCGATTGAGTTGACACTTTTCATTTTTGCCACAAGTGAGGGCCGTTTCAGTTGGTATTCTGTTCCTACAGTGATATTATTTGTTTTACCTTTACTGGCTATCATGGTGATTGCTTGGAAGTGGCCGCTTATAGGAGGCATTCTGCTAATTATCGGAGGCCTATTTTGGCCAGTTTGGCGTCTCACTACTATGCCCCCAACGTCTCAGCCTATGCCATTAGCAACCCTAGCTCTAGTGATATTGCCGGTTAGCTTGCTGCCACTAGCAAGTGGGATTCTCTTTCTTCTCTCGTGGAGAGCCAAGGAGGCAAAATGAAAAAAGGGTTATGCTTGGCAGCAAGTTTGCTGGTGATAGTGGCCCTACTTGTGGTTGGCTGTGCCAGAGAGGCTCCAGAACCATACCCAGCAGCAGTATCGGGAGTATCGGTTCCGGAACACCCTAAAGACTTCCCTGAGAGTCTAAGGTGGCTAACAGATGAGGAGAAGGCTCGGTTGATTGAAATAGCCCTCAATACCCCTAAGGCAAGAGAATCGCTAGAAAAAGGAAACGAGTATACGACGAGTATAAGTTGGGCAGCTTTGATGCTAAGCAGCTCGGGAGAGGGTTACTCAGGGTACCAGATATTTGACTATGAAATAGTTGCGGTAGGAATACCACGAGGGGTGGTGGATATAACACCGGAAGGGTCGCAGGAAAAGGTGGTCTCGGTAGGAGTGCCTGAGGAGGCGGAAATTTATCCCTGTGTCCACATTTATTTTGATGAACCGCCAGCGTTGATAGTTATGGCAGCCATTGACCTAGAAGCAAATAAGGCGGTGTATGTTGACTATTACCCACGTAGAAGAGGACCCGTTTTACCTACAAAGACTCCGCCATCTGAGCCACCTGAAAACACAAACTGATCTTAAGTAACGGAGGTTTTTTGTATGCGAGCTATCATTAGTGTGTCTGATAAAGCCGGAGTAACTGATTTTGCCCAAAATTTAAGCCAGTTGGGTTTTGAGGTCTTCTCTACCGGTGGCACCAAAAAGGCACTGGCAGAGGCTCAGGTGCCGGTTAAAAGTGTCTCTGAAATCACTGGGTTTCCGGAGATTCTTGATGGCAGGGTAAAGACGCTGCACCCAGCAGTTCATGGCGGCATTCTGGCTAAGCGTAATCTACCCAGTCACATGGAAGAGTTAGCCAAGAATAATATTGAGACTATAGACTTGGTGGCAATTAATCTTTATCCCTTCGTCCAGACTGTGTCCAAGGAAGGGGTTACCCTTGACGAGGCGCTGGAAAACATTGATATTGGTGGACCAACCATGATTCGAGCGGCTGCCAAGAATTTTCCCAGCGTCATCATAGTGGTAGACCCCGCTGATTACCAGCCAGTTTTAGAGAAAATGAGGGCGGGAGGTTTGGACTTAGCGGAGCGCAAAAGGCTGGCTCAAAAGGCTTTTCAGCATGTAGCTATCTATGACACAGCTATTTCACAGTATCTGCAGCCGGATACGGAGGGCTTTCCTAAAGAGATGACCATTGCCCTGAAGAAGCGTTACAGACTTCGTTATGGCGAGAACCCTCACCAACCGGCTGCCTTCTATGCTGAGCTCTCGGTGGGTGAGAAGAAAGCGACCGGCATCACCTGGGCGGAGCAGTTATGGGGTAAGGAGCTTTCATTTAATAATATTCTAGACGCTGATGCTGCCTGGGGGGCGGTAACTGATTTTGCCGCACCCACAGTGGCTATTATCAAGCACACCAATCCCTGCGGTCTGGCAAGTCATAAGGATATTGCTGAAGCCTACCGGCAGGCTTTTAGTGGCGACCCGGTGGCTGCCTTTGGCGGTATTGTGGCAACCAACCAGGCGGTTACCTTGGCCATGGCCGAGGCAATGAAGTCAGTTTTCTATGAGATAGTTATCGCCCCGGAGTATGAGGCAGAGACTCTTGAGTTACTAAAGCGCAAGAAGGATTTACGTATTCTGGTTGCCGAGCTACCACCAGGCTATGGTAAAGCGGAACCGGGCTACCTTGATTTCCGCAGAGTCAAGGGGGGATTTCTTGTCCAGAGTTCTGATTCCGTTCCTGAAAGTCGTGTCAATTGGAAAACAGTAACCAGGCGCCAGCCAACCAAGGCCGAAATAGAAGATTTGCTCTTTGCCTGGCGAGCGGTTAAGCATATAAAGTCAAACGCTATTGTGCTGGCCAAGGATAAGACACTTTTGGGCATGGGTGCTGGACAACCCAGTCGGATTGTCAGTGCTCAGATAGCTAAAGATAAGGCGGGAGAGAAGACGGTGGGTAGTGTGCTGGCTTCGGATGCTATGTTCCCCTTCTCTGACGTGGTTGAGGCAGCCGCTGCCGCCGGGATAACCGCTATTATCCAGCCCGGCGGCTCAATAAGGGATAAGGACTCAATTAGGGCAGCTGATGAACACAATATAGCTATGGTTTTTACCGGTGAAAGGCATTTCCGGCATTAAACAAAAATAGTGAAGGATGAAGGGGCTTCGCCCCCTCAAAACCTACACTCGCCCCACCTTTGAAGGAGAGTTAAAGAGAGGCTTCGCCTCTCTTACATAACCAATTCCCCCTCCCTTATAAAGGGAGGGGGATTAAGGGGGTAGGTTGATAAACAACCTCGTAGTCAGCAACTGCGGCGCCTAGAAAGGAGATGAAGGTTATGGTTAATGCAGTTTTAGTGGTAGATATGCTCCGAGGTTTTCTGGAGGAGGGTTATCCCTTGTTCTGTGGGGATAGAGCCCGCCGCATAATCCCCAATATACAGCGTCTCCTGGAGCAAGAGCTGACCCAAGGTTCCAAGGTTTTCTTCATTTGTGACCACCATACGCCTGATGACCCTGAGTTCAAGATGTTCCCTCCGCACTGCATTGCGGGCACCATTGAGGCGGAGGTAATTCCTGAGTTAGCCAAGTACCCGGGTGAGGTAATCCCCAAACAGCGCTATAGCGCCTTTTTTGGTACCACGCTTGAGGAGAAGCTGAATAAGCTTAAGCCGGAGAAATTGATTGTTTGTGGCGTGTGCACCAATATTTGTGTGCTGCATACCGTGGCTAACGCCAGGAACCGCGACTGGGAAGTTGAGGTGCCGGCTGACTGTGTTGCCTCGTTTAATGAGGCAGCCCATCGCTTTGCCCTGGAGCATATGGAGAAGACGCTAGGGGCGAAGTTGACCAGCGTTGGGCGTGGCCAGGTGAAACTACCTAAATTTGAACCTTCTGAGGCGGTGCTGTCTGGGGAGACGGCTGACATCTACTTTCTCCGCACTGTAGATATATTGCGTCATGAGGCGCTTAACCCGGTAGCTACTATGGAGGTTTTTGCCAGTCGGGCGGGGATACTCTGTGGTATGGAGGAGGTCAAGGCTCTGCTTTCCCAAGTTTTGCCTGAGGGTAATCGTGAGGTATGGGCTCTGGCCGAGGGTGAGACGATGGAGAAGAAGGAAGTGGTGCTGCGTATAACTGCTCCCTATCAGAGCTATGGGCTATATGAAACAGCTATTTGCGGCATTCTGGCCCACTGTAGTGGTTGGGCAACGGCCGCCAGGGAGTGTGTCGAAGCGGCTCGGGGAATACCCGTTATTAGCTTTGGTGCCCGCCATGTTCACCCTTCAGTGGCCGGGATAATGGATTACTCGGCTATCATTGGTGGCTGTGCTGGTTGTTCCAGTGTGGCCGGTGCCAAGCTGACTGGTATTGAACCATCAGGGACTATGCCCCATGCCCTGATTATAATCATAGGGGATACGGTTAAGGCTACCTTAGCCTTTGATAAGCACATGCCACCTGAGGTCTCTCGCGTCTCTCTGGTGGATACCTTTAAGGATGAAGCTGAGGAAAGCTTACGGGTAGCTCAGGCGCTGGGGGATAAGCTCAGTAGTGTGCGGCTTGATACTCCTGGTGAGCGGGGCAAGGTTACTCCCGACCTGGTCAAGGAGGTGAGAGCCAGGCTGGATTTGGCTGGTTTCAAGCATGTCAAGATTTTTGTCAGTGGTGGTGTTAACCTGGAACGTATTAAGCAATTTATTGATGCGGCGGCTCCAGTTGATGGCTTTGGCGTTGGCAGTTATATCACAGGGGCTAAACCGATTGATTTTACCGCTGACCTGCATGAGATAGAAGGCAAGCCAATTGCCAAACGAGGCCGAATCCCCGGTATCACCCCCAATCCCAGACTTAAGCGGGTGATGTAATCGGAGGTAGTGTGGAGATAAAGATTCTAGGCGTTTGCGGTAGCCCGATAAAGCGAGGCAACACTGAGATATTTTTGGAGGAGACTCTGAAGGCAGCCAGGGAGATGGAGAATGTTAAAACCGAGGCTGTTTTTCTCTCTGAAAAGGATATCAGTGATTGTCAGCACTGCAATTGGTGCCTTACCGGGCAGAAACCGGGTCAGTTCTGCCAACAGAACGACGATATGAATGGAATCTATCCGTTGCTAGTAGAGGCAGACGGCTTATTGTTGGCCTCACCTGTCTATTTTGGCCGTCTTTCGGGGCGGATGGCCTGTTTTATTGATAGACTTCGTACCTTTACACACGGGAATTATTATCGTGGTCGGCTCAAAGGTAGGGTCGGTGGTGCCCTTGCCGTAGGCTGGACTAGACATGGCGGTGTGGAAACCACTCTGCTCAGTCTAAATCTTGCCTTCTCGTCACTGGGCATGTTAACTGCTTATGAGCGGGGCATCTCTTCAGGTGCCGGTGGAGTTTCTAGCCCTGGCGGCACTGGGAAGTTAGTTCCTGACGACAAGCTTACTGTTCTTAAGGATGAATACGGGCTTAAATCGGCGCGCCGGCTGGCGAGGAGAACGGTTGAGCTTATAAGGATGACCAAATTAGGTAAAAGCGCATAATGTAATGGGATTATTTAGTATCTCACCCTCTTAGTTTTTTCTTGGTAACCCCATCCCCCTTTATCCCCCTTCCCCTTGATAAGGGGAAGGGGGACTGGTTATATAAGAGAGGCTTCGCCTCTCTTTGACTCTCCTTTGGTATCTCTCTCCTTTAAAAGGAGAGAGGAAAATGTTATTTTGGAGGGGTTTCGCCCCTTTTCCTTGACTATGACCATGAGCAACCTTATAATGCTGACCAATAGCCATTATCAGCCTACTTAAAGCTGTAGGGAGGCTATTATGAGGGAGGCTATTATGTTAGAACAAATGATTGCTTTCTTCGTCTCTTGGTTCATCTACCCGGGCATCTTGTGGAACCAGGTGCTCTTGGGGATTGGTCTGGCTATAGTCTTTGGTGCCGTCTGGTTTACTCCTTACTGGACGCCAATCCTTAAGAAACCATGGGCCTGGGCGGTTCTCGCCGGCAGCGCCATTCTGTCCCTGGTGGCGGTTGTCTTTATTCAAATTCCCCTTCAGGTCTGGGCCGGGCAGGCGTTGAATCACTTCTGGAGTCAGGAAGTTCTTATGCGCTGGCTCCTGCTTGCCGGGATACCAGCCGTACTACTCAGCGGGCTGGTTCAGGAAGGGGCCAAACTGGTGCCGGTGGTTATCTACTGGTGGCGTAAGGGCAGAAATATTGACCCCAAACTGGGGCTGGCTATCGGGGCGGTAGCCGGGTTAGGCTTTGGTGTTTTTGAGGCGGTGTGGGCACACAATACTGTCTTTGCCGCTGGCTGGACCTGGGAAGCGGTGCAAACCCAAGGTCTGGTGGCACTGGCTCCATTCTGGGAGAGATTCTTTACTGTCGCCCTTCATACCGCTATGTCTGCGTTGGCTGGTTATGGACTGGCTAAGGGCTGGGGATGGCAGTTCTACCTCCTGGCCTCTTTCCTGCACGCCTTCAATAACTATAGCGTTGTTTTGTTGCAATCAGGGCTTTTTACCATCGTCCATGTGGAAATATTTGCCGCGGTGTGGGCAATGCTGGTAACAGGGGGCGCCCTCTGGCTTCGCTGGAGGAAGCCAGCCGAATCAGAAGTAATGTAAACGTAAATGAGATTTTTTAACCTCACCCTTTAATTCCCCTCTTATAAAGGAAGAGGGGAGAGGTTTTGAACGGGCAAAGCCCTTCCAACCTCCCCCCTCACTCGATAAATGACTCATGTTGATAAATGACTCACGGTTGTCTCTTTGCGGGAACTTTGGGCTTTAATAGCTTCTCTTTAACCTCGTCTGGAAGCTCGGCTGGTATTGGGGGCTTCTCAGGAAGCTGGCCCAACATGTCCTTCTCCTTCAGTGCGGTTACAACTGTCTCGTAGTTCTTGACACAGGCCTGCATGGCAGTTTCAATTGCCTGCTGCAGCTGGGCCTGCCCCTGTACCTGCTGATGCACTTCAGCCAAGAGTGTCAGGTGATTAGCGGTTGCCTGGCCTACCAGCTGGTCAACAGGTGTCCCTTTACCCAGCCCCCTGGCAATCTGCGATATTTCCTGACCCAAGTTGTTAAGCCGCTCATATTCCCGTATTCTTTCTTGTAGTCTTTCTTGAAGCCTCAGAGGCTCAGGTTTTTCTGCCATTACTCTAATTCCGTTAAGATGCCCCTCCATAAGCATCAGGTTAATCTGGATGGCTCTCACCGGATTTTCTCTGGCCAGGGCTCGTAAGGCGTTCCCATGCCTGCTCATGGATACTTCTCTAGCTCGAGCGATGGCTTCCTGGGCTTCTTCAGGAACAATGTCCATTACCTCGTCCAACGCAGTAAGATGTATTGAGGTGGCTAAAGCAACTAGTTCTTCAAGCGCAGTTATATCCTGACCGAGTCCTTGAGCAATATCAGAGATTTCTTCGCCAAACTGATGTAGCTCCTCAAACCGCAGTAAGGCGTTTCCTACCTCTTGTGTGTCATTTTGCTCAGCTTTGGCCTTGGCCCGATTTAGACTGCCTTCCATGGCGGCTAAATTAATCTCTGTGGCTCTCACTGGATTTTCTCTGGCCAGGGCTCGTAAGGCATTCCCATGCCCGTTCATGGATACCTCTCTGGCCCTTTCAATGGCTGGTTTAGCTTCGTCTGGCACCCTCTCATATACCTCATCTAAGGTAGAAAGGTGGTTTGAGGTGGCTTCGCCCACTGATTCTGATATATCAGCTATGCCTAGACCTTTGCCGCTGGCCGCCTCCATCTTTTGTGTAGCCATAGCCATGGCTTTGTCATATCCATTAACAGCTATGTCTACTTTTTCTGGCCGCCCTCTTTCAACCAGGGCTGTCATTTCCTCTACGCGGGAGGTGGCAAACGTCAGATACAGCTCCGCCTTGTCGACGTCATTAGCGGCTAGTACCAGGCGAGCTTGCTCGGTGCCGAGTTTCACCGGATACAACACATCACCCGGCAGGCTGCCTTGCGAGGCATAAGCGGTGCCCCCACCCAGGGCAGAGATGGCTAATACGACTGCAACAATAATGGCTACCATGTTAAACCTCCTTTTGTACGGTATTGGCTTTACCTGCCCTGTATAACGAAACCACGGCCATTTTGTTACACCCCTCATAGCATGAATCTGCTCCATGAGCTGAACCCGCGCCCTCACCTTAAAGGCGGGAGCAGGCTTGATATCGGGTGGCTCTCGAATTTCGAGGGCTATCCTCAGCAGTGGCTCTAATTGCTTGCTTATAGAAGGGTATTTGGCTAGGCAGTCCTCAAGGCTGCACCTACCTGCCTTGATATCCTCAATACATTGGGCGAGAATGTCTTCAAACTTCTTCAACATTAACCCTTCTCCTTTTCCAGGATGTGTCGCAGTTTCACCAGTGCCCGATGCAGGATGACCCTGATGGCTCCCTCACTCTTCCCCAAGAGGGAGGCGACCTCTGGATTCCGAAAACCTTCGACGAAGCGCAACAGGATTACCTGTTGCTGGTCACTGGGTAGCTGCAAGATAGCCTTTCGCAGTTGCTGCTGCTCAAAGTGGGCTTCGGCTGCTTGCTCTGGGCCCGCGGCTGAATCATCAGCCACCAACTCGACATCAAGATAAGCCTTATCTTTTCTGGTTCGATAAAAATCTACCACTAGATTGTGACTAATAGTCATGAGCCAGGCGAGAAACGGGCTTGCCGTTTTCTTATATCTGTCAATGGCTTGCCAGGCTTTCAGAAAGACCTGCTGGGTCAAGTCCTCGGCATCGGCAACGTTGCCTACACGGTAATAAAGGTGCCTGTAGACCCGGTCAGCATACATGTCATATAGTTTCCCGAAGGCATCGGCATCGCGACTGATAGCCCTCTGAACTAGTAGGACTTCATCAGCTTCTGTTTCGGCATGCTTATCTTCGTGCACTGCCCTCCATCTCCATAAACGAATAAATAACCAAAATGTTACGGCCCTGACTATTATAATATAAAACACCCTAGCCAGACCTAGGTCAGGGGCTGACCCCGCTTAAATTCCAGGCATAGAATTTGCTTGGTATTGTCGGTAACCTTTACCCGTTCATCTATGCGCCAGCCGACTACCCACAGGATGTGCTGCGGTGAGCAGACAAGGGGAATTCGCTGGCGCCAGGCATGAGGGATTTTGGCATCAATCATAAACTCCCCTAGTTTCTTGGGCTGGCTCATACCCAATGGCTGAAATCGGTCGCCCGACTGGCGACTTCGGACTACTAGCTTATCGCCTGACTTATCAAGGTCAAAGTAGGCGGTAAAGAGATTGTCTATCAACCTCACCCCCTCGGTCCCCCTCTCCTTTGAAGGAGAGGGGGAAGAATAATTGGTGAAGGGGCTCCGCCCCTTCACGCTTCCCTTGTCAAGGGGAAGGGGAGTTATAGTTTCCAAAGGGGCGAACGCCCCTCCAGGCTTCCCTTTTACTACGGAGGGGTCTATGATTATCGCCTCAATACGCCAGCCAGGTAACAGGGTTTCGCCCGGTATCTTCAGTGGAAACTCAGCTTCCAGAATGGGGAATGGGGATAGAGCCGCCGGGTCTGGTGCTAGTAGGTATCTATCATATTCTATGGAAAACATTAAACCCCCGGGCAGACTGATTCTTTTCCCGGCTGGCTTACTTAAGGCGGTCATTATCTCTTCAATGTGGCGCATCTCAATATCCTTGAGATTACCTAACAACCTTTCTATGGCTGCCCGAAGCAGGTGTCGCTTTA
>Ga0114930_10005436_pt1 | contig 10489 bp, 10 predicted proteins | sample AnhtaG_FD_87300 | JGI IMG/M metagenome (GOLD analysis project Ga0114930, IMG submission 87300) | Deep subsurface microbial communities from Anholt, Denmark to uncover new lineages of life (NeLLi) - Anholt_01485 metaG | ecosystem: Environmental > Aquatic > Marine > Oceanic > Sediment | place... | reverse complement strand
TATCAGCATGGTCGTTATGCGATGCCAGTTATCCCGATCGTACTCGTCGTGGGTTTGGAGGGACTACTGATTAGCATTTGGCCGGTGGCAGCAAATTTTGTCCGGCGGGTAATTTCTCGCGTCTGGTTGTACACTATACCTGTGCTTACATTTACATTCTGGTTGCTTGGTAGCCGTTCATACGCTCAGGACGTTGCCATCATTGAGACCGAGATGGTAGCTGCCGCGCGCTGGCTATCGGTCAATACTGAGGCGGGGGCTTTGGTAGCAGCTCATGACATTGGTGCTTTGGGCTACTTCGGTGAACGCCCTATAGTCGACATGGCCGGGTTGATTTCCCCGGAGGTGATTCCAATCATGCGCGACGAAGTTGCTTTGTCAAGACTTCTAGATTCCCGAGGGGCAGATTACCTGATGACATTCCCCGGATGGTATCCATGGCTTGTGGAGCGGGCGTATCCGATTTATTCCACAAGTGCTCCATACAGTGTTAAAGCGGGTGGAGAGAACATGGTGGTCTATAAATGGCGTCCAGAAGGGTTTGCCCCATAAACACTGAGTATGCTATACTCGCCGCTGTCATATTGGTGGTGCAAAGATTATGGATAAAATAGGGCTTATCATTGTCGACGATCATCCCCTCTTTCGCGAAGGAGTGCGCAACGTTCTCGACGCAGAAGAGGATCTTGAAGTTCTAGCCGAGGGCACGAGTGGTGATCAGGCTCTGCAACTTGTACGTGAGCTACGACCACGTGTGGCGCTAGTAGATGTCAATCTACCCAACATGAATGGCATGCAGGTTACTCGCCAAATATTGGCCGAGCGGTTAAACACCGCCATTGTTTTAGTCACAGCATATGATGACGTTGAGCAGGTGTTGCACGCATTTCGCGCCGGGGCTGCGGCTTATTGTTCGAAGGATGTCGAAGCAGGTAAATTGGTGGATGTTATTCGACATGTCGCCCGCGGTTTCTATGTCGTTGGCGACCAGGTTTATGACGCGGCAGGTCTCGAACAATGGCTTTCGCGTGGGGTGGAGACTGTTCGTCGCCCTCATCTCGATGGCGATGTGGAAGCCTTCACTCCGCTCTCTCCCCGGGAGATGGAGATTCTTCAGTACGTCACACGGGGCATGTCCAACAAAGAGATCGCTGCCCGCTTAGGTATCAGCCACCAGACGGTGAAGAATCATATGACGTCAATCCTGCATAAATTGGACGTTGAAGATCGCACTCAAGCCGCGGTATACGCTTTACGCCATGGCTGGGTACGTCTACAAGACACACGAAAATAAATCTGAGGCACTATGAGCGAAGCCGATGCTAACGGTGAACTGAACCCGCTTGAAACTTTCATTGAGTTATCTCGCACCGAACTTGAACAGGTGCGCAATGAGATGACTGAGATAGGTATGCTGGTTGAGCAGAGTCAGGGCGAGGTTGATAAGCTAGCAAAACGCAATTCCTCAATCACTGCCCATCTCCACCAGATTCAGGCGCATTTTGATTCTATGCCTAGGGAGGATATCCGCTCAACCTATGAGGCATTCCAAGACGCACAGCAGCGTCTTTTCACTATGCGCGGACAACTCGAGAAACTTCAGAGTGATGAAGCCCATCTCAACCGTTATGAGAAATTCTTGGTAAAAACCCTGCAGATCGTGGAAGGCCGCCCTGCGTTAGATATCGCTGATCTAACCGGCGGCGGTGAGAAGATCATACAAGAGATCATCGAGGCTCAGGAGAATGAAAGGCGGACGATTTCCCGCCAGATTCATGATGGTCCGGCACAGGTATTATCAAATTTCATCCTGCATACAGAAATTGCTTTGCGCCTCTTCGATACCGATCAGGATCAAGCACGCGAAGAGCTCACCAGTCTAAAAGCAGCAGCAACTTCGACTTTCTCCCAAGTACGGGATTTTATCTTTGACCTACGGCCAATGATGTTAGATGATCTTGGTATGGTGCCTACTGTCCGACGCTACTCTGAAGCTTTCAAGGAAAAAACTGGTCTAGACATCAACTTGGTGATCACCGGCACTGAGCGTCGGCTGGAACCTCATCGTGAAGTTCTAATTTTCCGGGCCATACAGAGTCTCATCAGAAACGTACGTGATCATGCTCAAGCAACACAAGTCAAGATCATGCTGGATATGGGCGAGCATCTTGTGCGAGTCTCAGTTGAGGATGATGGAAGGGGATTTGATCCGGAGTTGATTTCAGAGGAAGACACGAAGAAATTTAGTCTGCCAATGTTGCAGGAACGAATCGAGATGGTAGGTGGGTCCTTGGAATTGGAAAGCGCTGCAGGTGAGGGGACTAGAGTAGCCTTTTCCATTCCAACTGGTGATTAATCGCGATATTCTGGGTTTGAGAGAGCGAATTTTCCAGATAGATCACGTCTGAGTTCTATCGGGTGAAATCTTTAACCAACCTGAACAATGGGGGAGCGTTAATAAAATCCTCCTATATACAAGTTAGAACTCCGAAACTGTGATGATCGACGGATTGTGGTTAATCGGATACGAGGAATATAGTTATCAAACTCAATTGAAGCTGGCAAATAAGTCCTAAAATACGGGGATTCTGTATCGGAAATAGGTCCTATTGAATCTTACTACGGCTAAGCATATAATGAATCGTGTCCGGGTAAAATCGGGCAATTTCGAAGAGAAGGGAGGTGAAAGGTATGTTATATGCACCAAAGGAAAGAGGCCAAGGGCTTGTCGAGTATGCGTTGATCCTTGTTTTAGTAGCTGTCGTCGTGATCGTTATTTTAGCGCTACTCGGGCCCGCCATCGGCAATGTATTCAGCAATATCATCAGCAACATCTAGTTAGCCGATTGAGTTGAGAAAAGGGCAACGTCTCGATTGTTAAGAATGCCCTCGGGAGCCCTATCTATGATAGGGCTCCTTGTCACCTGAGTTCAATATGTTAAATTAACGCCCTTTGGCGTTCACCTTGACTTTTAATGTGGAAAAGGTATTATACGCACGACATAGGATAAATTAATCAAATCCGACCGTTAAAAAAAGGAGGTTCCATGCGCCGAGGACGCATTTTAATCCTGCTAGCCCTGATCATCATCGTGGGAGTTGGAGCTGCGTATCTATTACTTGGTCGTCCCTCAGAGGAGCCAGAACCAACACCAACACCTGAAGAAGGTTATATTCCCTCTGATATGGTATTGGTAATGGTTGCGGCACAGGATATCGCCCGGGGTTCGGAAATTCCGAGGGACGCTATCGTCCTCCAGCAGATGCCCGCAGACCTTGTGGTTGAGACCTGGATTGCTGGCACCGATGAGGCGATCCTTATCGATCAGGTTTCGGGGCGTCGCGCGAGGATAGACATCGAGAGAGGTATTCCTGTGACAACTGCAATGATCACCGAGGAGGCGGGTGATTTGCTGGGGACAGGCTCCGATGCTTCTTTTGCCATCAAGCCGGGCTACACCGCGATCGCGATTCCGATGAGCCGTCTCTCAGGCATAGCATATGCACTCCGTGATGGAGACACAGTGGATGTGCTAATCACCATGCTGATGATCGATCTCGATATGGATTTCCAAACTGCGCTTCCTAATCTGTCTTCAGTTGTGGTCGGTTCAGGGGGTACCGAAGAATTTCCTGCCGCATCTCTTACAGCGAGTTTCCCCGGTTTTATTGGGAAGATTGTAAGAGACCCAGAGCTTGACGAGCTCGTTCACATTGTCCCCCAAGAGAACCAACGACCCCGTTTAGTGACCCAGCGATTGGTCGAATCGGCGACTGTTCTGCATGTCGGAATATTCCCACTAGAGGAGGTTGTTAGCGGAGAGGCAGTTACCGCTGCACCGGACGAAGGCATCGGCGCCCCACCACCTCAACAAGCTGAAGGTGAACCAGCCAAACCTCCACCGCCGGATATCATTACCTTGATCGTCACCCCTCAGGATGCCCTGGCTCTGAACTGGGCGATGAAAGCCGGTGCTGATCTGGTATTAACCTTGCGGGCACCGGGTGATACCACAAGCATAGAAACCATTACGGTGACCCTGCAATATCTCATCGAGAATTACGATATCACAATTCCGGTTAAACTTCCTTATGGTTTGGAACCTGCGCTGGACAAGCCCATCGTACCGGTATTACCGAACGATGCTACGGCGCCGCAAGAGAATTAAAGAAAATAATCTTTTGGTGAAGTACGGAGGGTTGGATGTCGGAAAACGCGGACGATGTCATCCGCGTACTAATCGTTGACGACATCGCTGAAACACGCGAGAACATACGTAAGTTACTGCAATTTGAACCGGATATCGAGGTCGTAGGCGCTGCTCGTACAGGCCATGAGGCGATTGAGATTGCGCGCGAAACCAAGCCGGATGTCGTCCTGATGGATATTAACATGCCGGATATGGATGGCATCGAGGCTACAGAAACGCTTAAACGTGATGTTCGATTTGCTCAAATTGTCATTCTATCTATTCAGAGTGAGGCCGACTACTTGCGGCGAGCAATGCGGGCTGGCGCCAGTGACTTCATCGCCAAGCCTCCTTCCGGCGATGAGTTGATCGGAGCGATCCGTTCGCTCGCAGTAGATGCTAGAAGGATAAAGGATGAAATGGCCAGGTTGGAGGGGACTGGTCCTCTTCAGCCTCAGCTGGAAAGAATTGGACCGGAAGGCAAAATCCTGGCAGTCTATAGCCCTAAAGGTGGTGTGGGTTGTACGATGCTTGCCACTAACCTGGCGGTCGGCTTGGACACGACTGACACACCGGCGGTTCTGGTGGATGCGGCTTTACAATTTGGGGATGTGGCGGTATCTCTCAACCTACAGGTTAAAAATAGTTTTGTCGATCTTGCATCGCGCGCAGAAGAGCTCGATGCTGAAATTGTCGAGGATGTTCTTCTACAACACGAGTGCGGGTTACGTGTGTTAGCCGCCCCACCTAGACCAGAGATGGCTGACGAAGTACATGCGGAACAGGTCCGAAACGTATTGGAGCATCTAAAGCAGCATTTTGCCTACGTGATTGTAGATACTGGCTCGACCATGGACGACATCACTCTTACCATCCTGGACCTGGCTGACCTGTTGATAGCTGTGGCTACGCCCGAGATTCCTGCCATCAAGAATGCTCGCTTGCTCTTCGACTTATTAGGTGTGCTGGAGTTTCCAAAGGAGCATATCTTCTTTGTCTTGAATAAGATGGACCGGAAATCCGGTATTACATCAGCGGCGATTGCCGAAAACCTCAAATACTCTGTGGATGGCGTAATCCCGGTTGACGAGCGAGCGGTGACAACCTCAGTTAACCGAGGTATACCACTCTTGTTAGCTGACAAGGGGCAGCCTGCAGCCAAAGGCATTCTTGACCTTCTTGGCTCAGTCAAACAACGGCTTGTGGAGGAAGTTACAATTGACGACGAAGAAAGAGAAGTCGAGCGACCTCGGTTGTTCAGTCGCTAGTGGTTGGTTGTGAGATTCCGTAGCAGGTAAGGAGGCTGGATTGTGTCGTTGCTCAAACGTATTGAACAAGGTCAGACTCAGGACGCACCTGTCCCGAAAGAAGTGTCAGCTACCGCTGGTACATCGCGCTTGGGTCAGGTGCGGGAACGCCGGGTCGCTCCAACGGGCTCAGCGCAACGAGATAAATATTACGACCTGAAAACCTTAGTGCAAAATAAACTACTGGCTGAACTTGACCCATCAATGGATATCAGCCAGACAACTGAGGTTCGCCGTACAATTGAGGAGTTATTTGAAAGTATCCTAGCTGAGGAGAAGATCGTCCTCTCACGACCTGAGCGGCGGAGGCTATTTGAGCAGATTGTGGCTGAAATCCTGGGTCTTGGTCCGATACAACCCTTGCTGGCTGATTCATCGATCACCGAAATAATGGTCAACGGAGCCAAACAAATCTACGTTGAACGTGGGGGTAAGATCTATCGTGAACCAGCTTCCTTTGAGAGCGATGATCACCTGATGCGCATCATAGATCGCATTGTTGCCCCACTCGGACGACGAATTGATGAGTCAAGCCCATATGTAGATGCCCGTCTTACTGATGGCTCGCGTGTAAACGCCGTCATACCACCAATTTCATTGGTTGGACCAGTGCTCACGATCCGAAAATTCTCCCACGACCCAATTACTGTTCAGCAACTGATCGATTACGGAACCATCACGCCAGAGTCGGTAGAGTTTCTCAAGGCATGTGTGATTGCAAGAATTAATATGATCATATCTGGAGGTACAGGTTCTGGAAAAACCACGCTGCTCAACGTACTTTCCCAGTACGTCCCTAGGGATGAACGGATTGTCACCATTGAAAACGCAGCTGAACTTCAACTACGACAGGAACATGTGGTCACGCTCGAGTCTCGCCCACCTAATATTGAAGGACGGGGTGAAGTCACTATCCAAAATCTGGTCGTCAACTCTCTCCGTATGCGACCTGACCGCATCATCGTCGGCGAGATTCGCGCTGAGGAAGCCCTGGATATGCTTCAAGCGATGAACACCGGTCATGAAGGCTCAATGACCACTGCCCACTCTAATAGCCCGCGCGACACCTTGGCTCGTATTGAGACGATGACCCTCATGGCTGGGATGGATCTACCCATACGGGCGATACGTGAGCAAATTTCTTCTGCGCTTGAATTGGTGGTCCATCTGGAGCGATTTCGGGATGGGACACGAAAGATCACCAACATTACTGAAATACAAGGAATGGAAGGTGACGTGGTTACAATGACTGACCTATTCGTATTTGAGCAAACGGGTTTCGAAGAAGGCAGGGTGATTGGCCGTTTGAGGCCTACTGGTCTACGTCCAAGGTTCGTCGATAAGATTGAAGCGAGCGGCATTCACCTACCTGCATCCATTTTCGGTGTAGGCGAACGGACGCGTGGATATTAACTAATGGACACAAACCTGATCTTGATGGTAGGTGGCGGCCTTGGCCTTTTAGTCCTGATCATTGGGGTTGTGATATCGGTTGTCGGCGAGCGTTCCGTGGTTGAGGAACGCCTTGGGCGGTATTCAGAAACAGGTAGCCTTATCTCGAGCACGGAAGATGCTCCCGAGGGTGCGTCGGAAAGATCGAACCCGATAGCATCCTTCTTTAACCGCATGTGGGAGGGTACTGATCTTTTTGAATCTATCTCAGGGCATCTTGCCCAAGCCGATTTGAAGTTCCTTCCAATAGAATATATCGCGTTGATCATTGGCACCGCAGGCGTGGGAGGGGTTATCGGCATGTTCGCCGGTCGTGGATCTATCCTCTTTGCGGGATTGGCAATGATTGTGGGCGCTTTCGTCCCCCACTTTTATGTATTGAATGCACAAAAGCGGCGCCTGAAGCAGTTCGATAATCAATTAGGTGATATGTTGAACCTGGTGGTCAACGGATTACGCGCAGGCTTTTCAACCCTGCAAGCCATGGAAGCAGTTAGTCGCGAGCTTCCCCGACCAATCTCAGTTGAGTTCCACCGGGTTGTTCAAGAGATGATGCTTGGCCTACCGATGGAAGAAGCGCTCGATCACTTGATGCGACGAATCAACAGCGATGATCTTGACCTGGTGGTGACGGCGATAAACGTCCAGCGGGAGGTTGGCGGCAACCTAGCTGAAATCCTGGATGTAATTTCCTACACTATTCGTGAACGCGTGCGGCTCAAAGGCCAAATAGCGGCTCTTACCGCCCAGGGCCGAGCAACCGCCTGGGTCATCGCCGCGCTCCCAATAGTGCTTGTATTATTGCTCTTCGTACTTAACCGCGAATATATTATGACGCTCTTTATACCTGAAAACCGCAGCTGTGGTATCCCGCTTATGATCCTGGCAGGGTTAATGATCGTGACCGGATTCATAGCTGTGCAGAAAATCGTTCAAATCGACATATAATGACTCAAAGTTCAGGAACTTTCCTTATATATGTGCTCATTCTTGCCGAGAGGTGGGTGGGCTCGCGAGGTGTGGACTGATGGACCCTATCATATTAGTTGCGGGGATCGTTGTGTTTATAGTGATCCTGGCAATCGTTCTGGTTGTTGTAGGCGTCAAGGCGCCTGCTCCTACTGACCCGATTCAGGATCGACTTGCTGAACTCAGCATCGGTGATGAGCCGTTATCGCTAGAAGAGATCGAGCTCTCACAGCGTTTCACTGAGCGTGTCATCCTACCAATCTTCAACCGAGTCGGGGAGTTTGCTTCACGCTTTACTCCTCAAGCAACCCTTACCAGTGCTCGCCGTCGTTTAGAAATGGCCGGCAATCCAATGCGGTTGGAACCTGCTTTCTTCTTGACCACACGAATTGTGCTGGCTGTCCTGTTCGGTGGTATGGTTTTTGCTGTATACGCCATCACCAAACGTAATTGGTTGCAGGGTCTGGGTTTATCGGTGTTGTTTTTGGTTATCGGTTTCATGTTCCCCGATTTGTGGTTGTCCACCCGGATTAAAGCCAGGCAAAAATCCATCTTCCGTTCATTACCGGATGCGCTTGATCTATTGACTGTTTGCGTTGAAGCAGGACTAGGTTTCGATGGGTCGCTGCGTAATGTGCATGAGAAGTGGGAGGATGATCTTGCGCTTGAATTTGGGCGAGTACTTCAGGAGATAGCACTCGGTAAATTACGGCGGGAAGCGCTTCGGGATATGTCCGATCGGTTAGATGTGCCCGAATTGACCAGTTTTATAGCTGCGGTGATCCAATCTGAACAGTTGGGTGTGAGCATGGCTAAAGTATTGCGCATCCAGTCTGATAATATGCGTGTACGGCGTAGGCAGATGGCAGAGGAGGAAGCCAACCGAGCACCGATTAAGATGGTTTTCCCCATCGGTTGCCTGATCTTCCCCTCCATTCTGCTTGTCCTGCTTGGGCCGGCTGCCTTATTGCTGCTATCCTCGCCAATGTCAGGGTTATTCTAGCGAGAATGGGGGGATGTCACCTTGCCTTTGGCGGATGGCTACCCAATAAATCAACTCGAGTCACTCTCTGAGCTGCGATGGCCACGACGTTGGCTTGAAGCGGCTCTTGTGCTTCTATTTCCACCACGTTGCGCCGGCTGTGGACAGGCGAAGACAATATGGTGCCCAGAGTGCAATCGTGCTTTACGGAGATTGAGCGGTCACATTTGCTCTCAATGCGGTCTCCCACTCCGTTCGCGAAGCACTTGTCTGGCTTGCAGCAGGCACCCGATACCTCTGAAAGTGCGGTCTTATGCAATCTATGAGAGTCCACTGGGCAAAGCGCTCTTACAATTGAAGTACAGCCCAAATCGGCTTTTGGCATTTCGCATGTCTCAATGGTTGGTTGAGCTCTTGTCCCGAGAATCTTGGCAAGTGGATTTGGTGGTACCCGTTCCACTTGGCAAGGACCGATTGCGTCAGCGCGGGTATAATCAAGCTGGTTTAATTGCTAGTGCGTTAGCTAAATCCCAACATCTACCATTCTCCGATCGAGCATTGTGGCGAGTTCGAGAGACATTGTCCCAAGTCGGTCTCGATGGCATGGCCCGGATGAAGAATGTTCAGGGAGCATTTTCAGCCGACTCAGCCATCGTAGAAGGTAAACGGGTCATAGTGGTGGACGACTTGTACACAACTGGTGCCACACTGTCCTCTTGCGCTCAAGCGCTCCTTCAGGTGGGAGCGGTGGAGGTATACGGTTTGACGGTGGGTCGAGCGTATGGTGAGATTCCATAAATGACTGGACTGAAAAAAGCTTAAATGCGAGAAGGTGAACATACCCCTTTTGCTCCGTCAGATGCTTTTTTCAGTAGACTGATACATAAACCGGTGATAAAGGAGATTCAATGGCCGTTCAGGTTGTGATCAATGTGCGCAACATGGAACTTAGTGATCGGTTACAAGACTATATAACCAATAAGGTGGCTAAGCTTGACCGATATTTAGATACGCTTGAGGAGGCGAAAGTTGACCTGACATATGTCAAATCTGCGCGTAGCGCCAGTGATCGTCAGGTAGCTCAACTTACAATCCGAGGTAAAGGAGTTCTACTCCGAGCTGAAGAACGCACAGATGATATTTTTGCCTCGGTCGATGCCGTGTTAGCTAAAATTTATCGACAGATCGAACGTTACAAGGGCAAGCATTGGCGCAGTAGAGGCGATGGTCGGTCAGCCGCAGATGTGGCGCCAGACGTCCCTGAGACTCAAACCGATTTAGCTGAAACGGATGAGATCGTCGTCCGGCGAAAACGTTTCATGCTCACACCGATGAATGTGCGTGAGGCGATTGAGCAAATGAGTCTCCTCGGACATGAGGATTTCTTTATCTTCCTTAATGGAGGGACCGACCAGATCAATGTTCTTTATCGTCGACGTGATGGCACGCTTGGTTTGATCGAACCTGAGATTGGTTAATTGGCTTACGGATTGATCGGTAGAGATGGGTTCTACTGATCGACCAATACTCTTTATCTTGCCGGAACTCATTACTGCTCTACTGATGTTGCCACCGGTTGGCTCTTCGCC
>Ga0114930_10005435_pt1 | contig 10489 bp, 8 predicted proteins | sample AnhtaG_FD_87300 | JGI IMG/M metagenome (GOLD analysis project Ga0114930, IMG submission 87300) | Deep subsurface microbial communities from Anholt, Denmark to uncover new lineages of life (NeLLi) - Anholt_01485 metaG | ecosystem: Environmental > Aquatic > Marine > Oceanic > Sediment | place... | reverse complement strand
TATGTAAGATTAAATATTACTTCTTAACAATCTTGAAAATTAAACGATAAAAATAGAATAAATCTTAATTATAGCAATAAATTAAATCGTAATAATTTAATCTTTAGATCCGATAATATGTACATCTTTGACTCTTACATACGGGGCTTTAAATGATCCATAAACTCTATAATTTTTAGAGACAGCATCAATATTTTTGAACAAATCTAAAAGATTTATACCAAACATAGTTTCGTTTAAAGCTTGTTTTACTTCTCCATTTTTAATTAAATTACCTTGAGAAATTAACCCACTAAAGTCCCCTGTTGATATATTTGGAGAATCTCCCGTAGAATTTAACAATATACCCTCTTTAACATCCTTTATTATTTCTTCAAAAGGGATCGTTCCTGGTTGTAAGATTAAGTTCGATATACCTATCGAAGGAACGGAACTAAAGGACCTCCTAGAGGCATTTCCTGTGCTTTCAACCCCTTCCTTCCCTGCAGTATAACTGTTATGTAATAATCCAGATCTTAAAAAGATTCCATTTTCTATGATTTTTTTATTTTTACACGGAACTCCTTCTCCATCAAATATACTTGATCCGATTCCACCATTAATCAATGCATTGTCTTCAAGGTCCAAGTGTTCTGAGCCAATTCTTTTTTCTCTTTTATCAACTAAGAAACTACGCTTATACTGGAATTGTTCCGCATTTATAGCAGAAGCTATTGGACTTAGAATTAGGTTTATGGTTCCTTTAGGAGTTAAAACAATAGGCATCTTTTTAGTCTTTATTTTTTTTCGGTTAAGGTTTTTTTTTGCATTTTTTAATGCTTCTGTAGCAGTAGTAGTTCCATCAATATCAACTAGCTTCCTTTTCATTTGCGATTCATAACCGTTCGAAGTTTCTCCAGTTATCTTGTCTTTTACAATAATATTGGATGAAATTGAGAATATTGTTTCTTTTCCGTATGCTTCGACGCCGTTCGAATTGAATATATAGGACACATTGTAATTTGCAGTGAAATCACCAGATTGAGATATTGCTTGGTCATCCTCATTGCATACTTTAATCAAATCTTTAATCAACTCGATCGAATCTTCTATTGTTAGTGTATTAATACTGTCATCAAATAAGTTCTCAACCTTGGGATAACTTTTGTATTCTTTAGGTAAATTTTTAAAATTAGGATCTGAAGTGCCTGCGTTCATCATTTTAATAGCGTTTGTAACTATTTTTTCGACAACTTTCTTATTCAGTTTATTTGTAAAGGCGAACCCTATAGATCCTTTGTTATTATATATTCTAATAGAAATTCCATTATCACTTCCCAATTCGCTGTATTTTATGGAGTTTTCTTCGATTTCAATATTAGTATAATTACCCTTACCTACAAAGATTTCAGCACATTTATAAGACGGATACTTTTTCTCGGCGAATTTTATTCCATAATTAGCTAGTTCAAATATATCTATCTCATTTTCCATTTAATTTAAGCCACCCACGGTTATGTCCTCAACTCTTATATATGGCCCTCCATCACTTACATGTACGCTCTGGCCACCCTTACCACAAATTCCGGATGAAAAACCAAATGTATTTTTATTGCCTATAGCAGAGACCCTATTTAGAACTTCTAGGATCATTCCAGATAACGCAACATCCCGCATCAATTCTTTTTTTTCTCCGTTTTCGATTTTATATGAAAATTTACACTTAAATTGAAAGTTTCCAGTAGTTGGGTTTGTATAACCATATAGAAAATCTTCGCAAAGAATACCGTTCTTCGTGTCCTCTATTATCTCATCGATTTCCCAGTCCTTTGGTTCAATGTAGGTAAAACCCATCCGTACTTGCGGCTTTGAAGAACTAGAAGACGCTCTCCCGTGGCCGTTTGGATGTAAATTCATTCTTGAAGAAGTTTCTAAATTATGCAAATAATTTTTCAATACTCCATTTTCAATAATAATTGTTTTTTGGGAAGGAATTCCCTCAGCATCAATAAAATAGCTCCCGAATATCTCATATGGCAACCCAAATGTTTTTCCTTGCCCCATTGATGGATTATCCACTACAGTAATGTTATTTAAAGCCACTTTTTGACCTATCTTTCCTTTCAGAACACTTTCTTTACTTAAAACCAAATCTGCTTCGCAAGCATGTCCAAGTGCTTCGTGAATTAGGGTCCCTGTAAGTTTTGAATCTGCGATAATTGTAAATTTCCCCCCTATAGGAGATTTAGCATCTAATAGTTTAATTGATTCTTCTGCTGTTTTTTCACTTAAATTTTCTGCTTTCTCTGTAGACGATATCTCAAATCCACCTAATCCTCCTACAGAATTAATTGATCTTTGGATAATCCCTGCTTTTTTGGAGTATACTATATTCAAAAGTCGTAAATACGAAAGATTTTGTTTAACTTGACTCCCAAATGAGTTTATAAAGACATAATTATTAACGCCATCCATGTAAATTGTTCGGGTATTTTTTACCATTTTAGAATAATCAGAGGCGATTTTTTCGTGGTTTTTTACCAACTGAATCTTATCTTCAATATCCACATCAGACAACTTAATTTTACTATCAATTATAAAGTCCGCACTAATAGGATCTCTTTCTTTTATCTTAAATTTGTTTTTTGACAGAGATTCCGTCAGTTTTGCTAATTTTATTGATTTTGAGAAACTTGATCTTATTGTATCCCTGTTAATGTCCTTTAGAACAAAGAATCCCCATCCCCCGTTAACAAAAGTTCTTATTCCGCAATTGGTAATATCATATGAGGATATTTCTGTGCTCTTTTGATCGGTGAAATCTAAAGTGGTTCCTTCAGTATATGTAGCTCTGATATCCCAATATTCGATTTTATTTCCAGCTTCTCGGTTTAATTCTTTAATAAAGGTATTATCAAATAGCTTTAAATCATCATTAATTTCCATAAAATTCTTCAAACCACAATAAATATCAATTCATCAAAAAAATTGAGAGCTTTAGAAGATTGAAGAAGAGAGGGTTAAATAATTTTATTTTTTAAACTTATTAGTTGTTCCATTCGTTTTACATCTTTAGAAATTTGAAAAGTGATTCTGTATTTCCTTTCATTTTCAAATCCTTAATAATTTTTATCGCTCCTTGAAGCGTTACCATTTTGGAAAATTTATTTGAGTTTTTGAACTGGAAAGACCGATTACATTTCCAACATTTCTTAGTTTTTAGTATTTTATTACTATAAAACCATTCACCACAATGATAACAACGAAAAAAGTAGAATTTTTGGACTTTCTGCATACTAAGATCAAATTAAAAAAAAAGGATTTATATATTCAATAAGACTATGAGTTTTCTAACCTTAAGAGAGATATTTTAGGGTTAATAAACAAAAGGCAAAGTTAAATTTCCAATGAAATTATTATTCTTTATAATTATACCATATATATCAAAAAATTAAGAATTCTCAAGGGTTATATTCAGTATGAAGGAGATAAGCGATAAAGAGTTAAAGAAGCTAAATATTGATGAATTAACTCACTTATTTGTAGATAACATAAATGAACAAAACTTGAAATTAATTGAAGGCATTGAATTTCTGGTTGAAGAAAAATTTGAAAATTTCACCCAAAATCTTAAATATGTTATTGAAACTAATACAGAAGTTCAAATCAAGAAAGCTTTTGAATCAAAAATATTCAAATCTAAATTAATGTTTTCAAAAGCAGACAGATTAAAATTATTCACTAAAATCAACGATATCAAGAATATAGGGGAATATTTTGCCAATAAAATGCTTCTCTATAAAGCCGTATTTCCTGATAAAGAGTTCAAACTCCAAATCATAAATATTTTAAAATCATTAAGAACAATCTCTAACGATTTAGCAGAAGCAATAAAATATATCGGATCAGATTTAACTAAAGCTCATGATATCTGCGAAAACATAAAAGATGAAAGACGTAAAATGAGAAAAAAGGAGTGGCAAATGCTTAATCGATTGTATAATTATGATATGGATTACCTATCAAGAACTTTCTTATATCTGAAAGAATTAATAGAAAATATTATGATGTTGGCTGACCACATCAAGAGTTTTTCGGAGTATATTCAATTTTTAGCAACTAAATATTTAATCTTCGATTAAAAATCAAATTCGATTTGACATGGCAGCTGACATAATTTCAATTGTAGTAGTTGTTTTAATTGTCTTGGCTATAGCTCTTGCATTTTCAATAGGCGCAAATGACGAAACCTTATCTACTTTAGTAGGAGCAGGAGTTATAAAATTTAAATTAGCTTTACTAATTGGCGGTATAGCAGTTGGGGTAGGTATGTTCTCATTTGCTTTTTCTTTTGTCGCAAAAACTGTCGGTGCTGATTTATTAGGGGAGGCTCTAAATTATACCGATTTTATGTTGTTAACTGTTTTAATAAGCAGTATTTTTTGGCTAGTCATTGGTAGTTTCGCAGGAATCCCTTTAAGTAGCACACACTCGCTTGTAGGAAGCATAGTGGGAGTAGTTTTTGTATATGCTATAACACAGGGAGATGTTAATCCTGAAACAGCATTTAATTGGGTAAAATTAAATAATGTAATTCTTGGCTGGTTCTTATCTCCTACATTTGGTTTAGTTATAACGTTCGTGCTTTTTAAAATTCTTGCTAAAACCTATTTATCCCGCTTAAAAGGCTTGAATCAAATCGAGAACTCTGAAAAATATTTCAAATGGTTATTGTTATTTGCTGTAATATTCGCTGAGATATGGGTAGGTGCAAACTCAGGTGAAGCACTAGGAATTCTCTATGGATTATTAGATAAGGGTTCCTTGAATTTAGGGTCATACATATTTTATGCTCTCCTTTGTGGAATCGCCTCTTGTCTAGGAATTTATATTGCCGCACGGTATGTTATAAAAAATTTAGCATCCCAAATGATTGATTCTCGGCCAAGTGAAAGTCTTATTACTCAGTTAAGTTCAGCTATAATCCTTATGATAGCGACATTGCTAAGTTTACCAATTTCACATAGTCATGTTATAGTCTTCTGCATATTTGGGATGAGTTTAGCTCAAAGAAAAGAAGTAGATTATAAAGGTTTAGGGAAAATGGCGATATACTGGATTCTTACATTTCCAGTTGCTGCAATTCTTGCAGGATTTATTTATTTCGGGTTTAATTTATTTGGATTAACCTAAAAAAGTATAAAAATTAATTAGTAATAGTAATATATAGCAATTAAAAATAGAGGAAATAATGTGGTAAAAATGGGTTCATTAATAGAATTTTTAAAACGCGAAACAGCTTTAAATGTTTTAGAAAAAACAATTAAACATGCTCAGATCGTCAAAGATTGTGTTAAAGAATTAGAAGTAGGGCTAAAAATATTATTAAAGGAAGAAAATCTCGATAAAGCCCGGAAAAACTTCCAAAAAGTTGATCTTTTAGAAGACGAAGCAGACACAATAAGAAGAGAAGTCCTCAACGATGTTTCTAAAGGAGAGTTAAATCCTAGTATAAGATTAAATTTATCACATTTAATAAAAAGATTGGATGATGTAGCGAATTGCAGTACTGGAGTGGCTCGTCGGATATCAACTATCCCAATAAAGTTTTGGAATCAAAGTAGTGAAGAATCTATAAGGTTAATCTTAAAAATAATAGAGACAACTGTTATGGCGGTTGAATATTTAGATAGGCTTGTTATTGATTTAGTGGGAGAAAGAATAAATGTGAAGGAGTACGCTAATAAAATAAATCAATATGAACATGATGTTGACCTTCTTAATATAGAATTAAGGGAAAGTCTTCAAGAAACAAAATATGATGTAAATTTCTTTACAATATTTACTGTTGGGAATATATTCGACATTCTGGAAGCAATTTCTGATTCTATAGAGGGTGTTGCTGATTATATAATAGTTCTTCTAACAAGTGCTCGAGTTCTTTAGATTTAAATAGAAGATATAAAAAAAATTAGCTATTATTTTAGAAATTAAGATGGAAAGTATATTCATTCTTTAAAAAAAGGGAGTAAAATAATAAATACTCCAAAAAACAAGGTTTAGGAATTAAAGTTTAAAGTAATGCTTTTAAGGAGTTCTTTGTATCTTGAGCGTAATGTGACTTCTGTTACACCAATTACGTGAGAGATGTCTTTCTGTGATACTTTTATATTTCTCAGTTTTGATACGAGATATATTGCTCCTGCACACAATCCCTTAGGATCCTTACCAGATATGGAAGTCCTTACAATGAAATTATGAAGAACTTTCATCGCTTCTTTTTCTACTTCAATACCTAAATTTAAATCCGCACAATAGCGTGGAATGAGCGTAACTGGATTGATATGTGAAATCTTTAAATTTAGCTCCCGAACTAATATTTTATAACACTTTTTTACGATATTATCGTTAATAGAAGCCTCCTCCAAAATTTCTTGAAGCGTAATAGGAACTTTTTCGTCCTTACATGCGTAATACGCACAAGCAGCAACCATTCCGTTAATTGATCTACCTCTTAACAGTTGTCTTTTAAATACTTCTTTATATAATCGTACTGCAGACTTTTTTACCCTTTCAGGGAAATTTAAATTGCCACCGATTCTTTTTAACTCAGTTATTGCCATTAACATATTTCTTTTTTCCCAAGATAGGTGAGTATTCCACTTAGCAGCACGTCGTAAGTCGGGATTTTTGATTTTTGTTCTATCAATAACAGTACTTAAACCTATGTCCGGCATTAAGATAGACATAGGAGACCCTGTTCGCTCCTTTCTATCTTTTTCGTGCTTCGAATAGGCTCTTATCCCACTGTGAGAAATATCTAAATTTCTCTCCCCTACGACAAGTCCACATTGTTGACAAACTGTTTCTCCTCTCTCTTGTATACTAATTGTATTTCCTCCGCATTCAGGACATACACTTGATGAAATATCTATTTCAACGACCATTTTATCATATCACTTCTTTTACAAATTATTATAATTTTTTTGTCGAGTTTTTCGCGTGAATATTATGATAACAAAAAAATCATTTTTGAACACACAAATTAAACTGTTATAACAAACAATGATAATTCCATATTTAAATATTTCTATTTTATAAAAAATTTTACCAACAACGGCGACAATTTTTTATTTTTTGTATACTAATTCTTTTTTTTCGTATGATAAAAACGAATTTGAATATAAGTATTTTTTTTTTAATTAATAATAGTTGTATCATTTGGGTATATATTTTGAGAAATGATTTTATCATAACAAAAACGCTGGCTAAAATTTTTCATTCATTCCCAGTTTCGAAATCATAAATACCTTTTTTTATGGCGTGGAAATTGCGACTCTATTCAATTTTGACTTGAAATCAGCAATGAGTTATTTAGATATCTTTATCTTTTTACATAATCTTAAATAAAACTTTTATCACTATTTTTTTGAACTAAAAATCGTAGTAAAACTTCTTTTAAGGTGAAAAATACATCTCACAAGAAAGAACTAAATCTGATAAAAGAGAGACTAGGTCGGAGGGAAATGCCCAGAGTTCAAAAAAGGGGTATAAAGAGGATAGCCCTAGATTAAATGATGGAGATATCAAAAATCTTGACCGAAATAGTGAAAAAGTAAAAAAATTAATGAAACAGTACGAAGAAGAAACTACTAAATACGCTATATGGAGAGGAGCGATAACTGAAGGTTTTCTAAAGTGGTTAAAAGGAGAAAAAGTATACACACGAGCGAAGGAGAGAATATCGTTATATGTAGCAGAGGATGTAAAAGAAGACTGGCAAAATTTCATCAATGTTAACAAAAATAATTTTCCCACTTTTTCTGAATTAATAAGACAGAGTGTCAATTCGTTTATAGAGGATTCTGGTAGAGTTTCAAGCGAATTATCAAAATTAAACCCAGCTACACTTTCGAATATCTCTCATGCATTAAAGGAACCGTTAACCTCTATTAAGGGGTATTCTCAATTACTACTTGAAAGCGAAGATTATAGGGGCAAATTAAGCAATCATGTAGAAGAAACGATTAAAAATATCTTCGATCAGAGTAATTTGCTAGAGAACATCATAAAGAATTTTTTAGATAACATTAAACCTGAAACCACTCCTTACGATATATTATTGATTGAAGATGATTTAGCAACAATCAGGCTAATTACTAGTTATTTTGAAAGCAAAAAACATGTTTGTAAGGGTGTAGTTAGCGGAGCAAAAGGATTGGAAGAATTACGGCGAACAATTCCAAAAGTCATATTGTTAGATATAATCTTACCAGATATAAGTGGATACGATATTTGCCATACTATAAAAACTGACAATGATTTTAAGAAAATACCTGTATTCTTTCTTACAGCAATATCAGCATCTGAAGTGAAGAATAATTTCCGAACTTCGCTCGCAGATGGTTATATTCTTAAACCTTTTAATTTTTCTGATTTTAGCATTATTTTTGAAATTTTAAACGGAAAAGCAAATTAATTGCATTCAAAATTTCAAAATTTTATAATCAATACATATTAAATAAATAAAGAAGACTTATTTTTTGTGTAAAATTATTTATAATGTAGAGAATTAATCTCCCAAGAATTGAAAGTAAAAAACAAATATAAATTTGAAGAGTAATAAAAACATTAAGAGGTGTTAAAAATCAATAATTCTAACGAAAAAAACAATGACTCAGAGCCTAAACTGACTGAAGCAGATATCGAAAACCTTGATTTGGATAGCGAAAAAGTAAAAGAATTAATGAAGCAATACGAAGAAGATACTACCAAATACGCTATTTGGAGAGGTGCTGTAACAAGTGGTTTCATAAATTGGTTAAGGGGAGAAAAAATATATGACCGAGAGAAAGAACGCATATCTTTATATGTTTCAGATAAAACTAAGGAAGATTGGAGCGATTTCATTAAAACTCATAAAGATAAGTATAATACTATTTCAAAACTCATAAGGGAAAGTGTGAACTACTTTATTAAGAAAAAATCTAGTTTAGTTAATGATGATTTGCATAAACTGGATAACAAAACTCTCACTAACATATCTCATGCTTTGAAAGAGCCATTAACGTCAATTAAAGGTTTTTCCCAACTATTAATAGAGAATCATAAAGAAGAAATGGAGGAGTCCGTGTTTAATACTTTACAGAATATCTTTACCCAATCTTTACTTTTAGAAAAGAAAATTATAAATATATTAGATAATATTAAAACGGAAACTACGCAATATGATATTTTACTAATCGAGGATGATTTAGCTACAATTCGTTTATTAACAAGCTATTTTGAAAGTAAAGGTTATTCTTGTAAAGGGGTTGTGAGTGGAACAAAAGGTTTAGAAGAAATAAGTAACAATCCTCCTAAATTGGTATTATTGGATATAATATTACCGGATTATAGCGGATACAATATCTGCAAACAAATTAAATCAAATAAGGATCTTCGAAATATAGCCGTTTATTTATTAACAGCTATCCCTGGCTCTGAAGTAGAAAAGAATTTAGAAGATAGTAATGCCGACGGTTACATCTTAAAACCATTCGATTTCTCTGATTTTGAAATCATATTTCAGTATTTATAGAAAGAGTTATATTCTTTTTTATTAAGAATTGAGCGGGCTATGAGGGAATTGAACCCCCGACCTGCCGGTTAAGAGCCGGATGCGCTACCTGACTGCGCTAATAGCCCAATGTACCAAAATCACAATTTAAAACGCACCTGGAGGGATTTGAACCCCCGAGCGCTTACGCGCACTGGCTTACTTGATTGTATTACTTACTCAAGGCCAGCGTCTTACCACTAGGCTACAGGTGCTCTGAAATTACAAACTATCTACAATGTGTGGTTATTTCCCCACATAATAGTATAATCCCTACGTAAGAGATTTCCTATATTTTCTTGATTTTGATTTTTTAAATTGCGATATAAGTATTAAAATAGATTATTTTTAATAAAATAAATTTTTTTTTATTTTTTTCGTATATTTCATAACTTAGGTTAACAAATTAAAGAAAAATATAAATTTTATGTTTCATTGCTCCAGTATTGAGATGATGTAAAAATGAGTGGGGCAAAAAATTTTAGGTATTTAATACCAGATCGATTATTTAAAGAACTTACTCAGAGAGCTACAGAGGTTTATCCAAATATCGAACACTACTGGATTTTTGCAGATCGTAAAGAAAACTTCGGAATTGTTAATAAGTTTATCATTAATCCAGATTTAAAAAAAGCTAAAACTCATGTAAAACCCAGGAGTTGGATGCGCTATAAAAAATCGAAGATCTATAATATGCGTAAGTTTAAACAGGAACTCAATGTAGATATAGTATGGCAGGCGCACACACATCCTTCAGGAACCGACAAACTGCATCAAATTGATAAAAAAATATTAAAGTATCTCTCAAATGGTGTAATGATAATTATAATACCTGATCTTCCCGAAAAGGATTTAGAGGGTCATTTAGTAGGTTGGTACTACGATAAGCGTTATACAAAGAAACCGTTGATT
>Ga0114930_10005434_pt1 | contig 10491 bp, 7 predicted proteins | sample AnhtaG_FD_87300 | JGI IMG/M metagenome (GOLD analysis project Ga0114930, IMG submission 87300) | Deep subsurface microbial communities from Anholt, Denmark to uncover new lineages of life (NeLLi) - Anholt_01485 metaG | ecosystem: Environmental > Aquatic > Marine > Oceanic > Sediment | place... | reverse complement strand
CGTCCGCTACGTACAGGGCCGGCTCGACGAGGCGATCGCGGCCTATTCCAAGGCCCTGCAGCTACGGCCCGATAACGCCGACACCCATTACAACCTAGGCGTGGCCCTTCGGGCGCGCGGACGCACCGATGACGCGGCAGAGGAGTTCCGCGAGGCCCTCCGGCTGCGGCCGGACCACCCCTCGGCGCAAACCCAGCTCGATGGCCTGCTGACGTCCGCGAAGGCGTCGGCCCCCTCCGACCTTCCTGGTGAGATGCCCGGCACGGCGGACGAATGCTACCGACTCGGCAACGACTACGCGGAGAAGGAGCAGTTCGCCGAGGCAGGGCACCTGTACCGGGAAGCGCTGCGCTTGGACGCGGGGCACACGAGCGCCCGTATCAACCTGGGCAACGCCCTGGCCGCCCAAGGTAAGCTCCGCCCTGCCGCCGACCAATTCCGCCAGGTGCTGGTCACTGAGCCGAACAACGCGGACGCGCACCTCAACCTGGGCAACGTGCTTCTCGAGCTCGGGAAACTGGACGAGGCGGCTGACGAGTACCGGCGTGTGCTCGAACTCCGGCCCAACCAAGCCGAGGCGTGCTACAGTCTGGGCTACACGCTGGCCAAGCAGGGCAAGGGCGAGGAGGCGCTCCAGGCCTTTTCGCGGGCGCTGGTGATCGATCCGTCGCACGAGAAGGCGCGCGAGGCCCTTGCCAATCTCAAGGCACAACTCAAATGACCCCCGCAACGACGCGCCCCCAAGGTGCGGGTGCCCCGGCCGGTCGTGGTTGCGGTGGGTGCCGTGGTTTTTGCGGCCCTGGCCGCGCAGGGAACGACGGATGAGGCCGTGGCCGCGTATCGAGAAGCACTGCGGGTTCAGCCCGGCCGCCCCTACGCGGTACAATCGCTCGAGTGCGCGCTGGCGAAGGACCCTGGGGAACCGGAGAATCGGAGTGACGCAGCAAGGCCATAGCGGTGGCAGAAGGCGGGGGTTGCCCCGAGTGAAGGAGGTCCGACCTCAGGCATGAAGAAGAAGCGAAGCCCAAAACACGACGCCAAGAAACCGTCCGCCCCAGGCCCCGGGAACCGCCCTGCGCCGGGGGCGTCGCGCGGCGTGCCGCAGTGGTCGGTGGCGCTGTTTCTGGTGGCCCTGGTGGTGTTGGTGTACGGCCAAGTCGGCGGGTTTGACTTCGTCAACTACGACGACACGCTCTACGTCACCGACAACGAACATACGCAGCAGGGGCTGACCCTGGCGAACCTGAAGTGGGCCTTCGCGACAGGTGCGGCCAGCTACTTCCATCCGCTCACGTGGCTGTCGCACATGCTGGACTGCGAGGTCTTCGGCATGCAGCCCTGGGGCCACCATCTCACCAGCCTGCTCTTCCACGTGGCCAACTGCGTGCTGTTCTTCCTCATCATGAACCGCATGACCCGCAGTTTCTGGCCGAGTGCGTTGGCGGCCGCGTTGTTCGCGCTGCACCCATTGCGGGTCGAGTCGGTGGCGTGGATTTCGGAACGCAAAGACGTGCTCAGCATGTTCTTCTGGCTGCTCGGCATGGGCGCCTACGCGTGGTACGCCGAACGGCCGAGCCTGGTCCGTTACGTCCTCGTCGCCGTGGGCTTCGCCCTCGGGCTGATGTCCAAGGCCATGGTCGTGACGTTCCCGTTTGCCTTGCTGCTGTTGGATTACTGGCCCCTGGGCCGGTTCCAGGACGCGACCGGCGCGGGCGGCTACCTGCGCCGCGGCGCGAAGCTCGCCATCGAGAAGCTGCCCCTGTTTGCGCTGACGCTCGCCGTCTCCCTGCTTACCCTCGTGATGCAGACCCGCGGAGGGGTCATCGCAAGCCTCGAAGCCCTGCCGTTGGCCACGCGCCTGGCCAATGTGCCGGCGGCCTATGCCTTCTACGTGGTGAAGGCGGTCTGGCCCAGCGGCTTGGCGGTCGCGTATCCCTACCCGTTGGCGCGTCCGTGGTGGCTGGTTGGCGGCGCGCTGGCGCTGCTGCTCGCCGTTACGGGCGGGGTCCTGTGGCAGGCGAGACGGCGGCCGTACTTGCCGGCCGGCTGGTTCTGGTTCTTGGGCACGCTCGTGCCCGTCATCGAGCTCGTGCAGGCGGGGTCGGTGCCGTATGCCGACCGCTACACCTACATCCCGCTCATCGGCTTGACGATGATGGCGGCGTGGGGCGTGGCGGACGTGGCGGCCAAGCTGCGGGTTCCCGGGCCGGTCGTGGCCGCGGTGGTCGGCGTCGTTCTTGCCGCGCTGGCGTTCTGCGCAGTGGTCCAGACCAGCCACTGGCGCGACAACACGGCCCTGTACACGCACGCGCTGCGCGTCACCGAGGGCAACCACCTCGCCCACAAAAACCTCGGGGTCGAGTTGTCCGCCCAGGGCCGGTATCAGGACGCCGTCAACCAATACGTCAAGGCCGCCCTCATCAAGTCCAACGACGCCGACCTGCACTACAACCTGGGCAATGCCCTGGGCGAGCTCGAGCAATGGGACGACGCCGTCCGCATGTACGAGAAAGCGCTCGAGATCGACGCCGAGCATGTCCCCACCTACTACAACCTCGGCAACGCCTACGCCAAGCGGGGCGAATACGAGCGGGCCGTCGAGCTCTACACGAAGGCGCTCGAGCACGACCTCGAGCACACGGGCGTCGTCGTCAACCTCGGCAATACGCTGGCCATGCTGGGCCGGCCCGAGGAGGCGGCCGAGTATTTCCGCAAGGCCATCGAGCTCGCGCCGGAGGAGGAAGACCCGTATATCAATTTGGGCAACGCCCTGGCCCAAACGAACCGGCCGGACGAGGCGATCGGCTACTACCAGAAGGCGATCGCGATCAACCCGGATCACGTCGACGCCCACAGCAACCTCGGCGTCGCCCTTATGGGACAGGGCCGGCTGGACGAAGCCGCCGAGGCCTTCTCACGGGCCGTACGCCTCGACCCCGCCAATGCGAAGGCCCGCGAGAACCTCAGGCTCATCCAGGCACAGCGGCAAGCCCGACCAGAGACCGGGGCAGCGAGCGCCGGTGCCAGGGAGACGCCGAAGTAGCCTCGCTGATCAGCACTTTTCGGCCTCGATGAGCAGGCACGCGGCGAGCGAGCGCGGCGTGAGCCGCGCATCGAGCCACACGAGGCCCGCGAAGAGACGGTTGGCCCACACGAACAACGGCTCGAGCCACCGCAGCAACCGCCCCGCCCGCACGGCTTCGCGGTTGCCATGCCCGAGTTTCAGGGTGAGATCGAAGAGCGGCACGGCGGCCATCATGGTCAGTTTATCGAGCGGTCCGAGCACCTTGTGCGTCGCGAGCGGACGGAACCCTGCCGCTTCGAGCCGCTCGACCATCTCCCCGAGCTCATAGCGGCGGTAGTGCTGCACGTAGCGGTCGTCGTTGGCGAAGTAACATCGCCGGTGCGGGAACGTCACGATCAGCCGCCCCCCGGCCTTGGTGACCCGCGCCAACTCCGTCAGCACCGCCCCGTCGTCCTCGACGTGCTCCAGGACCTCGGAGCATAGGGCGTGGCTGAAGGCCCCCTCGAGAAAGGGCAGCGCCGTGGCGTCGGCCACGACACAGCACCCGTTGCCCAGGTACCGCCTGAGCGTCCGGCACGCCAAGAAGGACAGGTCGGAGTAGACGGTCCGGTCTTCGGTGGTCATGACCGGAGAGATGCCGCTGCCCACTTCGAGGACGCGTTCGCAAGACGTCCGGCGCAGACTGCCCTCGATGGCCCGCTTTCGCAGCAGGTAGTTGTACAGGTGGTTCTTGAGCCCGACGTACTGCTCCTCCTCGAAGAAGTCCTGGAAGCGGTTGTCGTTGCTGCGGCCCACAGTGGTCTCCCGTGGCGTGCGGAGGGCCGGCGGCCTAGGCCGGGTCCTCACGCGGCTCGACCGGCGGGAACAGCTTCGACGACACGAGCCCCATCCGCGCCAATCGGAACCTCAACGCTGTGTCCAGGCACCCAAACCCGTACTTCACGCTGCGGCGGAAGTTGATGGACGATGCCTCGGTGAAGTACTTGGTCGGACACGTGACCTCGGCGATTCGGTGGCCGAACCACATGATCTGGGCCAGCATCTGGTTGTCGAATACGAAATCGTCGGAGTTCGCGTCGAGGGGGAGTTGCTCGATCAACTCGCGCGAGAACGCGCGATAGCCGGTGTGATACTCGGACAGCCGGGCCCCCATGAGGACATTCTCGGCCAGGGTCAGGAACCGGTTGGCCACGAGCCGCCACAGCGGCATGCCGCCTCTCAACGTGTAGCCGCCGAGGACGCGCGAGCCGAGCACGCAGGGGTACAGGCCATTGCCGATGATGGACGCCATGGCGGGGATCAGCTTGGGCGTATACTGGTAGTCTGGGTGCACCATGATGATGATGTCCGCACACATGTCGATGGCCGTCCGGTAGCACGACTTCTGGTTCCCGCCGTAGCCGCGGTTCTTTGGGTGGACCAGCACCGTGGTCTTCTCCAGCGTGCGCGCGATGGCCACTGTGTCGTCCTGGCTCGCGTCGTCCACGAGAATGACCTCGTCCACCACCCCCTGCGCCATCACCTCGTCATAGGTCTGGCGCAGTGTGGGGGCCGCGTTGTACGCGGGCATCACGACAACGACTTTCTTGTCTTTGAACATCGGGCCTCTCCGGGGGGCCTCACGCCCTCTGGGGCGCCCTCACGCCCTCTGGGGCGCCCTTAGGCTTGGGCGTGGGCCAGCACCTTCTTGAGCGCGGCGACGACTTCGTGAACGTTCTTGTCCGTCATTTGCGGATGCAGGGGGAGTGAGAGCACTTCGTAGGAGGCGGCCGTGGCCTCGGGCAAATCCTCGGGTTTGATGCGGAGGACTTGGCGGTAGTATTGGTGGAGATGAAGCCCGAGGAAATGCACGCCCGTGCCCACGTTCTCGCGGCGCAGGGCCGCGGCCATCTCGTCGCGCGTCTTGCTCAGCTTGTCCAGCCTCAGGCGGATGATGTACAGGTGCCACGCGTGCCCGCAGTCGTCCGGCACCTCGGGAAGAACGACCTCGTCCAGGTCCGCCAGCACGGCCTGGTACAGGCCCGCAATGCGCCGGCGGGCCGCTTTGAACGACGCAAACTTCTTGAGTTGTTGGACGCCCATGGCGGCGCTCACGTTGCCCATCAGGTACTTGTAGCCGGGCTCGACAACCTGCGCGGGCGACGCCGCCGCGCTCCGCCCGTACCGTTCCCAGGCCGTGGCCTGCATCCCGTTCGCGGCCAGCAGCCGCAAATGGCCGGCCGCGTCCTTGTCCTTGACGGTGATGATGCCGCCTTCCATGGTCGTGATGTTCTTGATGGCATAGAAGCTGAAACACGTGTACTGGCCGAAGCTGCCGATGGGAACGCCCTTGTAGGCCGCACCGAGCGCGTGGGCCGCGTCTTCCACGACGGCCACCCCGTGCTTGTCCGCCACCGCGTAGATGGCGTCGAGGTCGCAGGGCCGCCCCGCCAGGTGTACGGGCATGATGGCGCGGGTGCGTTCGGTGATGGCGCGTTCGATGGCGTCGGGGTCGATGTTGAGCGAATCGCGCTGGATATCGGCGAACACGACCTGCGCGCCCATGTTCAGCATCGTGTTGCCGGTCGACGCCCAAGTCAGGGGCGACGTGATGACCTCGTCCCCTGGCCGGAGGCCCAAGTGCGCCAGGCACAGGTGCAGCGCCGCCGTGCAGGAGGACACACCCACGGCATACGGCGCCGACACGGTCTCGGCAAAGGCCGTCTCGAAGGCCTGGACGTGCGGACCCGAGGTCAGCCAGCCGCTGCGCAATGCGTCGATCACGGCCTGCTCTTCCTCCGGCCCGAGCGTGGGCTTGGCCAGAGGAATGAAGCGTGCGGCGATGGGCTCGCCCCCTTCGTCCACCGGCGTCTCGAGCAGTTGCTTGAGCCGATGGAAGTTGAAGTAGATGGGCTCGAAGGGGTCTATGGCCCGCTCGAGAAGCGCCTCATGGACCTCCCGAATGCCGTCGTCGATGGACCATTCGGACGTGAACCCCAGCCGATCCCGGATCTTGCTGAACTGCACCCGGTAGGTGCGCAGGTCGTCGTCGTCTTGCGCCACTTCCACGGGGACGCCGCCCAGGGCCTGGGCCACGTGTTGCGCCAGGTCGATGATGCGCAGATTGGCCACGTCGCCGCCCACGTTGAATATCTCGCCCGACACCGTTTCGGCCGGGGCCTCGAGCAATAGCGCAAACCCCCGGGCGGCGTCGCGGACGTGCACAAAGGGCCGCCACTGGTTGCCGCCCCCGAGCACCTTGATGCTGCCGTTGCGCAGCGCGTGCGCCACCATGTGATTGATCGCCAGGTCGAACCGCATCCGGGGCGACCAGCCGAACATCGTGGCCGTCCGCCCCACCACCGGCTCGAAATGGTCCCCCCGCATGCCGAGGACAACGCCCTCGGCCTCGAGTTTGCTCGCGCCAAAGGCAGACACCGGGTTGGCCGGGCTCTCCTCGTCAAGGATCTCGAAGACACCGCGCCCATACACGCTGCACGAGGACGCGAACACGAAGCGCTTGACCCCCTTCTGGACGGCCTGGCTCGCCAGCTCCCGCGTGCTCTCGATGTTGACGTCGGCCGTCATCTCCGGGTCCAGGTCGCACGAGGGGTCGTTGGACAGGCTGGCCAGGTGGGCAACGGCGTCGACGCCTTCAAGGAGATCGGGGCATTCCTGAAGGCGCCGCACGTCTCCCCGGACGATCTCGCAGTGCGGCGACTGAGCCAGGTCGGCCACGGCCTCCTCGCCGAAACAGAATCGGTCCAGCACCCGCACCGCGTGCCCCCGTTCCAGAAGCACCGAAACGAGCCAACACCCCAGGTAGCCCCCGCCGCCCGTGACCAAAACCCGCATCAACACACTCCAACGGTCTGTCCCGTCACAACGTCAAACGCCGCCAGAGTATAGCAGGTCGCCTGACACACGCGAAAGGAACGGCAAGGAAGGCCGATGACGTGACGAGACGCAGGGGAGACCCAACATGAGACCCTGCTAGATCAGCAGGTCAAGACGGCTCGTGGTTTGGCCGTCGGGATTGGCTTGCGCCTCCACAAAACTGAAGGCCCGGCCGTTGATCCGCAGGGACGCCCGCAGCGCCGTGGCCGGCGGTTCCTCGCCCGCGAGGCGGGCCTGCGCCGTGGCTGCGCTCTGGTTGAGCGCGTTGATGAAGCCCCGCGCCTGCTCGACCGGATTCGGCAGGGCCGGCTCGACGCGCTCGGTGCGGCGCTCCTCAACTTGCCGGACGTCGTCCTCGCGATCCTCCGCGCGGCGTGCCCGGAACTCCTCGAGGACCTCTTCAGGCGATGGCACGACCCGCCGCGCGCCGTCCAGCCCGCGGCCGAGCGTCCGGACAACCACGGTGGGAGGCGACACAGTGCCCTGGCCGAACCCCGTGCGCAGGGTCTCAGACGACCGCCGGCCAAAGAGCGCCGCGACGTCGCTGTCGGCCGCTCGGGACAGACGCGGCGGGTTAGCCCGAGCGAGCCCGGCGGACCGTGTTCGGCCCGCCGCCGGACTCTTCGGCGTGCGTGCCGGCCGGGGCACAATTATCCCCTCCAGCCTCTGTCGAATAGGCGAGATCATTCCTTTTCCACCAACTACATTGTGCCCCGAAATACCTGATTTTGTCAAGTTTCGCAGGCAGGACAATCGCTGGAGGGAAACCCGTTGCCGGCACGTGCGCCTCAACTCGTCCGCAGCAGGGAGGCGCTGAAGTCAACCGAGAAGCACGCTGAAGCAGCGATTTATTTGGGGTAGTTTATTTGCCTTTAGTCACTTGAGCTTCTTGCAGAAGTCGACGGACGAAACCGGAATAGCCCATATATCGTATAGTCTTCTCGCGCAGCCACTATATATTGTATTTTGCCCGATTCAGAGACGACTTCTGCAAGAGGCTCCACAGATGAGCACATTTTGCAAGCAAGAAGAGACGGGTTCTGGGGAAGTCTCGGGAGGGTTAAACTGAATTGTCGTCTCGCGGGAAACGGGAAGGCCGACGAATCCGCACACTTGCCCCAGAACCCACGGGGCCGCCGATGGCGGGGCGGGCGGCGTACCGGAAGCCTTGGGGCCGGCGCCTATGACATCCTGCGATGGGTCGACATGCCCGGCTTCGGGCGGCTCGAAGGCCATCTCTTCGACGGGGCTCGGTGTGGGACAGTCGGAATCGGCGTTTGCACGCACGGCAAGAAAGGGGTGGACAAATGGGGGCGCCTGTGCTAAAGTGATGCTTGCGATAGAGGGCGTTCGGCGTTACGTCGAGGCGGGGAATTTCCCCGTTGAGTCGAAAGGTGAGGTTAGAATGCATTGTGGAGAGCAGCGAGAACTCACCGATCCCCAGCAGATGTCGCCCTTGAGGACGGGCCGTCAGTGATCTGACGAACCGACGGGGGAGGCTGGGTCCCCCTCGCCCCTTTAGCTATTGCGCCGCGAGGGCTGCGGCGTTGGGATTTGTATCTATGAGCGCGTGGCAACTGACACGACGGGGGTTTCTGGGGCTGGCCGCCTCGCTGGGGGTGGTGACGACGGTGGGCTGTCCTCCAGCGCTGCACGGCGTGGTCGTGCACAGACGCTCAGGCCGGAGGGGCCACGTGTCCAACGCCGCCAAGAAGCACAACGCCAATCACCTGTACGCGACCAAGCTGGCCGCCACACTGCATCTCGCCCATCCGGGGGACCGCTCGAAGGTCGTCCAGGTCACCATCAGCGCGGACCGGTACGACAAGCTGTTCGGGAACGGCAGCCTGGTCGCTGACTTGCGCCACGACCTGTAGCGGGTTGCGCTGGCAGCAGGCTGGGCCATTGAGCGCGAGGGCGGGCGCACCTGGGACCCCGGCGCCGGCACCCACGACACGTTGCGATGCACCAACCTATGGGGCTCTCGTCTGCCCAAACGCCTGGATGAGGATCTCTTCGACGATGGTCCCGGCGGCGCCGGGACGCGCAAGGGTGGGACGCCGAGTTCTTCCATGCCACGGAAGATGGCCCCACCATACGGGAGGCCGTGTTCGGTGTCATTGCCGATGTGCTCGCGGCGGGCTCGGTGGATTGCGTCATCGTCGAGAAGCGGAAGACCATGCCGCACCTTCAGGAGATGCAACGCTTCTACCCAGAGATGCTTGGACACCTTCTCCGGCACGTCGTGGGGCGACGGACGTACTCGGAGGTCATCGTCATAACGGACCGAATCCCATGGAAAAAGAAGCGCAAGGCCGTTGAGAAAGCCATCAAGCAGACGCTTGCCCGTATGATGCCGCCGGGCGTCAGGTACCGCGTGCTGCACCACGAGTCGAAGTCCAGCACCGGCCTCCAGATAGCGGACTACTGCAATTGCGCGATCTTCAGGAAATGGACCCGCGGCGACGCGAGAAGCTACGAACGCATCAGGGCAATGATCGGCAGCGAGTTGGATATCTTGGCGTCCGAGGACACGTACTACTATTAAAAATGACCACCCCGACTACCCTCCTGGAGAGCCCTCCGGGCTCTTATCATCGGGGTGGTACCTTTAGTCTATGTATGGGAAGGTTCTCTCTGCATAGCCTTCCCTTCTCTCACCATTTAACCACAGATGAGCACATTTTGCAAACAAAAAAGAGACGGATTCTGGGGAATTCCGAGGAGGGACCCTCTTGCAGAAGTCGTCTCTGAATCGGGCAACCCGCAATATATAGTGGCTGCGCGAGAAGACTATACGATATATGGGCTATTCCGGTTTCGTCCGTCCACTTCTGCAAGAAGCTCGGGTTAAACTGAATTGTCGTCTCGCGGGAAACGGGAAGGCCGACGAATCCGCATACTCGCCCCAGAACCCACAGGTCCGCCGATGGCGGGGCGGGCGCACCTGGGACCTCGGCGCCGGCGCCCACGACACGTTGCGATGCACCAACCTACGCGGCGTCCGTCTGCCCGAATGCCTGCACGAGGATCTCTTCGACTATCGCCCCGGCGGCGCCGGGCCGGGCCAGCGAGGCCGCGGCGGCCGCCATGGCCTCGAGCCGGTCCGAATCGGCCAGGAGCTCGCGGATGATGCGCACGAGGCGGTCGCCGGTGCACTCGGCGTCGGGCAGGAGGATGGCGGCCCCGGCGTCTTGGAAGGCTCGGGCGTTCTGCTCCTGGTGGTTGTCGGTGGCGTGTGGATAGGGCACGAGAATCGAGGGCTTGCCCAACACGGCGATCTCGGCGGCGCTCGATGCCCCGGCCCGGCCGATGATGAGGTCGGCCGCGGCGCAGGCGGTGGCCATGTCGTCGATGAAGGCGAACACCTCGACGTGGGCCGCGGCCCGTTGCGCGACGTCTCGGGCCTGGGTCGCGTCGGCCTGACCCGTCATCCACAAGAACTGGACCTCTTGCGCCCCGAACTGCGGTAGGGCGGCCGTCATGGCCGCGTTGAGCGAGTGCGCCCCCTGGCTCCCGCCGCTGACGAGGACCACGGGGATCTCGGGCGCCAAGCCCAACTGGTCGCGCGCGGCCTGGCGCTCGGGCGG
>Ga0114930_10005433_pt1 | contig 10493 bp, 7 predicted proteins | sample AnhtaG_FD_87300 | JGI IMG/M metagenome (GOLD analysis project Ga0114930, IMG submission 87300) | Deep subsurface microbial communities from Anholt, Denmark to uncover new lineages of life (NeLLi) - Anholt_01485 metaG | ecosystem: Environmental > Aquatic > Marine > Oceanic > Sediment | place... | reverse complement strand
TAATACAACCTTCATTGCCAAAAATTCTCTTAATTATATTACTTTAATTAATTCAATTATAATGAAAATATTTAATAAAAAACTTTTTTAATTGCATCATAAAAGTTTCGTGAAATCATCGTTATCCTATGTTAGGTGGAGTCAATATAGTTTTACTACCTTTGAGTATAATTGGATCAAGTTATGGACAAACAATAAAGAAATTTTATTGATCATCCACTTATCTGGAGCAACTAATCTTAAAAAACAGAAATTTTAAGGTTTTTTCTCTCTTAATGCTTTTACCATAGGAATTTCCTTGCCTGACAAAATTTCTAACATTGCCCCACCTCCAGTAGAAATAAACGAGACATCTTTTGCATATCCAAACATTTCTGCAGCAGAGCCCATTTCACCGCCACCAATAATAGTTAAAGCGTTATTTATCCTTGTAGCTTCAACCATATAAGCTATTAACTCTTTTGTCCCTTGCTTGAAAATTTCTTTTTCAAATATTCCTGGAGGTCCACTGGCAATGATTGTTTTACTTTTTAACATAATTTTTTTAAATACGGCAGTTGTTTCTGGTCCTATATCTCCTATGACAGCGTTATGATCTTTTAATTCGTCAATTAAAAGAACCTTTCTTTTTCCATTATCATCTATAACTAAATCCTTTGGTAAAACTATATGATCTTTAAATTTTTCGTAGGTTGCTTTAATATTACTCTTAGTTTTGTCCAATTCTTTTGCGATTGCATTTTTATTAGGTTCTCCAGTATAAACTCCAATAGCCTCCATTATTAAAATAGTGGTTAATCCAGAACAGAGAGCATAATCCAATCTATTATTTTCAAAATTATATTTCATAGCGTTGAATTTATCAATAGCTTTCGCTCCACCAATAAGCATGATCATAGGTCTTTCTGGGTCATCCAAAATTTTAGTCATATATTCAAATTCTTTTATAGTAGTAGGTCCGGCTAAAAGCGTTGGCCATCCTATTATTGATGGTTGAGCTCTATGCGCTGCTCCGAAGGCATCTGCAATAAAATAGTCAAACAATGGGGCTAAAGCTTGTATCATCTCGGTTTTTTCAGCTTCGGCAAAAATATTAAACGATTTATTTTCGGTATCCCAAGTACGGACATTATTAAGCATCAATACACCCCCAACTTTAAGATCTTTTATAGTTTGAATTGCTTTTTTACCAAACACATCGTTTACATAGTTTACTGGACGATCCATTAATTTATTTATCTCTTTTGCGTGAAGTGAAAGTGAAGTAAAATCTTTTAAACCAGGACGAGATTGATGAGCCATTATAACTACAGCACTATCTTTTAATTCTTTTAAAGTGGGTATGAGTGCGTGAATACGCGGTGATTCGCGAATTTTATTATTTTCAACATCGATGCTAGAATTGATATCAACTCTCAATAAAATCTTCTTTCCCTTTAAGTCAACATCATTATAAGCTTTATAGTCGAACATCTTAAATTCTTTGGTTTGGTTTACTTAGATAGTATTTTATGGAATAATAAAGCTCTGAAAATTTATAATAATCATACCAATTTGATTTAAGAAAAGATTTAATGGCAATGCAAAGGGTTCGAGAAGCTGCTGAAAAGGTAAAAATTGAATTATTTACTTCAATAACTACTGATATTAATTTACCATATAAAACTGCAACAAATGAAGTTCCAAAACATCTAACCATGACACTTACAAGGGCAAAATTGGAACAATTAAAGGATCCCGTGATAAAACGATTAGATGCTCCCATTTTGAAAGCATTAAAAGAAGCTAACCTTATTAAAGAAGGTTCTGATCTCCAAAATCTTAAGATCAAATCATACTCTCTATTACTCCTGAGCTTAACAAGACTTCATCAAAAGCTTGATTCAAAAAGGGATCGTTTATGTCCAAAAGTATCAAGCGTGAATTAATATAATTCATTGTATAATATAAAAATAATATCTTCTGTATATATTTTATAATCACTATAATTATAAATTTAAATCACTTAATCACTTAAGATCAATATAGAAAAAAAAATGTAGAGGATTTAAATATGGTATTTGGGGGCCATTTTGATAAGTCCGTAAGCGACAGAAATAAAACTTCAAATAATATAGAAATGTCCAAAGAAGAGTTTCAAGGTTTAAAAGAGTGTGCGGAGAAATATAAATCTGCAGTTAGTCAAGTTAAAACATTAAGACTTGAAAATAAGAAATTAAAGGAAATTTTAAAAGATTTAAAAGTAGATGCTAAACCGTACAAAGAATTGAAAGAGGAAAATGAAAAATATCTAAAATCTTTATTAAGAGTTCAGGCAGACTTCGAGAATTATAAAAAGAGAATAGATCGTGAAAATCAAAATTACCAACTCTATGCTATGAAAAAAATCTTACTGAAGTTGATTAACCACTATGACGATTTAAAGCGAGTTTTAAGAGTATTAGGAGCAAAAGGAATTGATGAGTCGATCAGAAAAGGTATTGAGATGATTGTACAGAATTACGAAAAGATACTTGAAGAGGAGGGTGTGAAACCCATGAATTCCGAGGGACAAATCTTTGATCCTTATAAACATGAAGTATTGAATTGTATTGAAAGCAATCTCCCTGAAAATACTATAATAGAAGAATTAGATAAAGGTTATTTTTTTAATGACAAAATATTACGACCTGCAAAGGTCATAATTTCCAAAAATTCAAATTTATGTAAAAAGACTCAATAAGAAATTAAAAATAAAACAAAAAAGAAGTGGAAAAAAATTGGGAAAAATAATAGGAATTGATTTAGGAACATCCAACTCAGCAGCCGCTGTATTTATAGGAGGAAAACCAACAATTATTCCAAGTGCGGAGGGGCTTACACTAGGTGGGAAAGCTTTTCCATCAGTTATAGCTTTTACGAAAGATGGTCAGAGGTTAGTAGGAGAACCTGCAAGAAGGCAAGCAATTTCTAATCCGGACAGGACAATTACTGCGATTAAAAGGAAAATGGGAACATCATTTAAGGTAGTTATTGATGGCAAGGATTATACCCCTCAAGAAATTTCTGCGATGCTTTTAAGAAAGATAAAGGAAGATGCGTCAGCTTATTTAGGTGAAGAAGTAACAGATGCTATTATTACGGTTCCTGCCTACTTTAACGATAACCAGAGACAAGCAACAAAAGATGCGGGAAGGATCGCAGGATTAAATGTAAAGCGTTTAATCAATGAACCCACTGCCGCTGCTATCGCTTATGGTTTAGATAAAGAAGGCCTTCAAATGAAAATTGCGGTATTAGATTTAGGTGGAGGTACGTTTGATGTGACCATCATGGAGATGGATAATAAGGTATTTGAAGTAATTTCTACTGCGGGTGATACTCAATTAGGAGGCACTGACATGGATAGAATATTGGTTGATTATATAATTGATGAGTTCAAAAAAGATCAAGGAATCGATTTAAGAAAGGATTCTATGGCAGTTCAGAGAGTGCGTGAAGCTGCAGAAAAAGCTAAGATTGAATTATCTACATCCGTCAGCACCGATTTGAATTTACCTTATATTACCGCTACCAATGAGGGCCCAAAACATTTGAATATGACATTGACCAGAGCTAAATTAGAACAGTTGATAGACCCCGTATTAGAGAGACTTGACGCACCTATTCAGAAAGCATTACAAGATGCGGGGTTATCTAAAGGAGTTGTAGATAAAGTCATCTTAGTTGGTGGACCTACCAGAATGCCTAGTGTTCAACAGAAGTTTGAACATTTCTTAGGGAAGACACCAGAACGCAGTATAGATCCAATGGAATGTGTTGCCTTAGGAGCTGCAATACAAGGTGGTGTTTTAACGGGAGAAGTTGAGAATTTATTATTATTAGATGTCACTCCATTGTCCCTAGGCGTTGAAACATTAGGAGGAGTCTTTAGTAAATTAATTGAGCGGAATACAACTATTCCAACAGAAAAGAAAGAGATATTTAGTACTGCTGCAGACAACCAATCTGCTGTAGAGATTCATGTCCTACAAGGAGAACGGAAAAGGGCTGAAGATGATATCACACTCGGTAGATTTCATTTGACTGGAATTCCGCCTGCTCCTAGGGGGGTTCCACAGATAGAAGTTAAATTTGACATTGACCAAAATGGCATTCTTAATGTGACCGCAAAAGATTTAGGTACAGGTAGGAGTCAATCCATTAAAATAACCGCATCCACCAAGATGTCTGAGGATGACATCAATCAGAAGATCCGTGAAGCCGAGATGCATGCTGAAGAAGACAAAAAGTTCAAGGATTTAACTGAAGCTAAGAACCATGCTGAATCTTTAATTTATCAAACCGAAAAGCTAATGAAAGAAAACGAAGGAGTAATCGGTGATTTAAAGGATAGCATATTGAGAAAAATCTCTGATTTACGGGCCGCTATGGAAAGCGAAAATGTTCCACGAATAAATAGTGCTATGGAAGCCTTACAAAAGGAATTACATGAAGTCTCCAGTCGTATGTACGGTCAAAAAGCGGAACCTGGAGCATATCAAGGAACCCCACCTGGTGGTATGGGTGACACGACCAATGGGGCAAATTACGGATCTAAAGCAAAGACGGAAGATGAGAGACAAGCAGAAAAATTTAGAAGGGCTACAGGACAAGATGATGTAATTGATACGGATTATTCTTAGGTTTTTTTTTTAATTAATATTTATTTTTTTTTTATTTTATTAAAATTCTTAAATTCATAAAATCCTTAATCAAGATTCAAAGAAAGGGATGAAAATCATGGTAAAAGATTATTATCAAGTATTGGGTATTGATAAGACGGCTACTAAGGATGAAATTAAACGGGCTTTCAGGAAGCTCGCAAGGAAGTATCATCCAGATGTAAATCCTGATGAACCCAAACCAGGTGAAAAATTCAAAGAGATTAATGAAGCCTATGGTATTTTGAGTGATGATAAAAAAAGAGAGATGTATGATAAATTTGGCGTGGTAGAAGGAGATCCATCTTCCTATCAGCAACAGGGAGGATTTCCTGGAGGAGGACAAGCATATCAATCCCCAGATGGTACAACGTATTACTATAGCACTTCTGGAGGTCCAAGAGGATTTGATTTCAGTGAGATTTTTGGTAAAGGAGGAAAATCGAGAAGTAGTCGTGGTTCTGGAGGATTTGATTACTTTAATGATTTAGGAGATATTTTTGATGTATTTTCAAAACAAGGGACAAGTTCAAGAGTGAGAGATGGAGGTTTTGGAAATCGTCCTGTAGAAGGAGAAGATTTAAGGTATGATATGGAAATTGATTTTATGAATGCATATTATGGTGGAGAAAGTAAAATTTCCTATAGGGAATCCTCTACTGGCCAACAAACTACATTAACAGTGAAAATTCCAAGAGGAATAAAAGATCAACAGAAGTTAAGATTAAAAGGAAAAGGTTTGCCTGGTATGAATGGAGGGCCTCCAGGGGATTTATATATTAATGTGAATGTGAAACCACACCCAATTTTTAAATTAGAAGAAGACGATATTTACATAGAAAAAGAAATATCTTTTACCACAGCAGTTTTAGGTGGTAAGGTAGATGTTCCTGGAATTGAAAAAACTTTAAATATGACAGTTCCTCTGGGAACACGGGACGGTGCGATTTTAAGGTTAAAAAATCAAGGATTTTTTAAGACGGGAACAGAAGAAAGAGGCAGCTTATTAGTAAAAATTTCGATTAGAATCCCTAAAAAATTAAATAAAACACAAAAAGAATTATTAGAAAAATTACAAAAAACAGGTCTGTAGGTAAAATTTTAATATGATGACATTTGATAAATTCACGATTAAAGTTCAAGAAGGTCTGAAAGCTGCTCAATCATTAGCCCAAAATAATGAAAATCAGCAAATAGAACCCCTTCATTTGCTAGTTTCGTTGATCGAGCAACAAGATGGAATAGCTACACCACTTTTTCAAAAACTCGGAGTAAATCTTTACACATTATTAAATGATTTGAAAGCGGAAATGGATAAGTTACCAAAAGTTACTGGACCTGGAGTTTCTGATGTCAGGATCTCACCAAGAACTAAAAAAATATTCGATGTTGCATGGAAGGAAGCAGGATTTTTAAGAGATCAATATCTAAGTACTGAGCATTTACTAATTGCAATAGCAGCAGACGAGTCTCTATCAATTTATCTTATATTAAGAAATTATGGAATAACTAAAGACAGGATTCTTCAAGCCTTAAGTAATATTAGAGGGAATCGAACAATAACAGACCAAGATCCTGAGGGAAAATATCAAGCAATTCTGAAATATAGTCGCAATTTTACGGATTTAGCAAGAAGAGGAAAACTAGATCCCGTGATTGGAAGAGACGAAGAGATAAGAAGGGTTATGCATATCCTTTCAAGACGCACAAAAAACAATCCCGTATTAATTGGAGAAGCTGGTGTTGGAAAAACCGCTATTGTGGAAGGTCTAGCTCAACGAATTGCTAGTAATGATGTTCCAGATTCTTTAAAAGAAAAGGATCTTATATCTTTAGATTTAGCAGCTCTCATCGCCGGAGCGAAATATCGTGGTGAATTTGAAGATCGTCTCAAGGCATTCTTAAAAGAAGTTGAAGAAGGTGCTGGAAAATATATTTTATTTATTGATGAATTACACACTTTGGTAGGAGCCGGTGCGGCTGAAGGAGCGATTGATGCTTCAAATATGTTAAAACCTGCATTAGCCAGAGGAGAATTGCGATGTATTGGCGCTACAACATTAGATGAATATCGTAAATACATTGAGAAAGATGCTGCATTAACTCGCAGATTTCAAACCATTTATATCGCTGAGCCATCTGTAGAAGATTCTATAGCAATTCTAAGAGGTTTAAAAGAAAAATATGAAATACATCATGGAGTTCGAATAACAGATTCTGCGATAATTGCAGCCGTTACTTTATCTCATAGATATATTACAGATCGCTTTTTACCTGATAAAGCTATAGATCTTATAGACGAAGCTGCTTCTAGATTAAGAATAGAAATAGATAGTATGCCAACCGAAATTGATGCAATTAAGAGGAAAATTATTCAATTAGAAATCCAAAAAGAAGCTTTGAAAAAAGAAAAGGATAAATCTGCCAAGGACAAACTTGAAAAGATCGACGAAGAGCTTCATAATCTATGTGAAGAAAGCGATAAAATGCAGATTCAATGGAGAAACGAAAAAGAAAAAATAGAAAAAATTAACGAAATTAAGAGAAAGATGGAGGAAACAAAGATAGATGCTGATAAAGCTGAAAAACGTGGAGATCTTGGGAAAGCCGCCGAATTAACTTATGGTATACTTAATCAATTGAAGAAAGATTTAGAAAAATATAACACAGAATTGAATGAAATTCAAAAAAATAATAAAATGTTAAAGCAAGAAGTTGATGAAGAAGACATAGCAAAAGTAGTTTCTCAATGGACTGGTATTCCCGTTTTAAGAATGTTGGAGGGAGAACGAGAAAAACTGTTAAAAATGGAAGATCGATTAAAGCAAAGAGTAATTGGACAAGATGAAGCATTAGTAAAAATCTCAAATGCTATTAGGAGAGCAAGGGCAGGGATTCAAGATCCGAATAGACCAATTGGCACTTTTATTTTTATGGGTCCAACTGGAGTCGGAAAAACCGAGACTGCTAAAGCTTTAGCGGAATTTCTTTTTGACGATGAAAATGCTATGGTAAGAATTGATATGTCAGAATTTATGGAGAAACACAGCATAGCGAGATTGATTGGTGCCCCTCCAGGATATGTTGGTTATGAAGAAGGTGGATACTTAACAGAAGCTATAAGGCGAAGACCTTATGCAGTGATTCTCTTTGATGAAATTGAAAAAGCACATCCAGAAGTGTTTAACATATTATTGCAGATTATGGATGATGGGCGTTTAACAGATGGTCATGGAAGGACTGTAGATTTTAAGAATACAATTATAATCATGACTAGCAATATCGGTAGTCAATATATATTAGAATCCCGCCTTAAGGGCAAAGAAGAAACTGAAGAATTAATATTGAAGACACTAAGTAGTTATTTCAGGCCCGAATTTCTAAATCGCGTTGATGACATAATAATTTTTAACTTCTTAAAAAAAGATCAGATAAAACAAATCATAGATATACAACTTAAAAAATTAAACAAAATATTATCTGGTAATAAAATTAAATTAAAGCTCACGGATAAAGCAAAAGAATTTCTTAGTGAAAAAGGGTTTGATCCAGATTACGGGGCAAGACCGCTGAAAAGAGCAATACAAACATACATTCAAAATCCGTTATCTTTGAAATTATTAGAAGGTGATTTTATTGAAGGAGACATTTTAGAAGTTGATTATAATAAAGATAACGTCTTTGACTTTAAAAAAGTAGGAGAATTCATCGTTTAGGATTATATAGAAAAATATTTTTAGGACTTCTATTATTAAGACGATTTACTCTTAAGATTTAAAGAAATGCAAAACTATAATATTTCAAAATATCAACCGCGTTTTTTAAGTAAATAAAATGAGCCACAGTTCATTAGGATTCAGACTTTAAAGTCCTTTGATACTGTTTATTTTTAATTAAATTTCTCTATTTTTCTTAACAATCATAAATAATGTTGAAATCATTCATAATCTTGCAGAAATTCCTTTAATCTCTTTCGAAACCCTTTAAAGTTTCTGTTTTTCTATGAAATTGCTACAGAATAGATTAAAAAAGATTCAATAATAATTTGAGAATGAAAATAAAAAGATTATAATTAAGGAATGTAGGATAAATATATTGACACAAGTTTAATTTACAATTTTAGTTAAAAAGAAAATTATTTAAAATTTTTATGATTAGTTAAAAATTTAATTGTAATAATACATCTAAAGATGTTTTAAAATGAGCCAACTTCAGATAACTCTTCCTAATGAACCTAAAAGCCATATTGAATCATTAATAAAAGCTTTAAATGAGAAACTTAACATTAAAAATATGATTTTATTGGAAGGTAAAAATAATTCTTTAGTCATTATACGTTGCAATAAAATTAAAGTTGCTAGAGTTTTGGAAGTTATTAATGAAATTGGAGTGGGAACCGAATTTGGTATAATAGATATATTAAATTTAGATGTTACAATTCCAGAGTTGAAAGAAGAAAAAATAGATGTTTCCGATGAAATTGCAAGCAGGGTATCTATAGAAGAAATCGAATCCACTTTAAAAGAAGGTATGGAATTAAATTCAAATTATTATATTTTTATCACTATAGCTGCTTTGATCGCAGGAGCAGGGCTTATTTTAAATTCTACGGCGATTATTATAGGGGCAATGATCATATCTCCATTAATGGGTCATATACTGGGCGTTTCATATGGAATGATAAGCAAAAATTATATCTTAGTTAAAAAAGGAATCCTTGGACAACTTCTTGGAATTCTTATTGCAATAGGGATTGGAATTGTACTAGCAAGTTTGGCTTTCCTTATTTATGGTTCACCCTCTGTAACCCATGAAATGCAGAATAGAAATTTTCCAACTGTTTTTGATTTAATCGTTTCAATCGGCGCCGGATTAGCTGTAGGATTCGCCATAACGGGTAGAATACAATCTTCTTTAGTTGGTATTGCTATTGCAGTATCTTTAATGCCTCCCGCCGTTAATATTGGAGTAACTCTAATCTATGGAAATGCTCTTTTGTCTTTTGGAAGTTTTATCCTTTTAATGTCAAATATCCTTGCAATTAATCTTACTGCTCTTTTAATATTTAAAATAAAAAAAATAAAAATATTAAAAAAGACATATCCATTCTGGAAGGGTCCCGAGGAAACGGCTGGTGAAATAAGTTTGGGTGTAAGATTAATCAGAAAAAAACCAAAGAAAGCTAACTAATATTAAAAATTAACAAAACTACCTTAAAAGAGAAAATAATAAGAAGTCCTTATTGTTTATTTTCAATATTGAAATTATGTTTTTGATAAAGGCATAGAACAATTGAAGAATATATATAAAATGATTCTTATAATATTCAAAATAAAATAAGTATAGAATTTTTAATTATTTTATAATATTTTTTTAGATTCTATAATAACCTATATTAATAATTTATATTTCATTAAACAAGTTAGCGTTTTTCTAATCTTTCAATCCTTTAACTCAATCAAAAAAGAGAAAGTTTTTTTCGAAGAATTATTAATTTTAATTACATAAATTTCACTCAATAAATGTCATATTAAGAGTAAATGATTATTCTCGATACCTACGATTTATATAGAAATTACTTTATATTGTTTAATATAAAATTTTTTGGGGATATTGGGTCATCTCTATAAAAATTTACAGTTTAACAAAAGTTCCTAATCATATATTTGATATGAAAATTTAAAGAATAATCATCGTTTCACGAAATTCAAAAATATTGTGTATTTAAACCTTTAAGATTTTCCAGTAATAAGAATGTCCTGATTGTAGGAGTAATAAATGCTTTAATTAGAGATTTAACCAATAAGTAAT
>Ga0114930_10005431_pt1 | contig 10495 bp, 10 predicted proteins | sample AnhtaG_FD_87300 | JGI IMG/M metagenome (GOLD analysis project Ga0114930, IMG submission 87300) | Deep subsurface microbial communities from Anholt, Denmark to uncover new lineages of life (NeLLi) - Anholt_01485 metaG | ecosystem: Environmental > Aquatic > Marine > Oceanic > Sediment | place... | reverse complement strand
TGGAAGAAGAAACTGAGGAATTGGAAGAAGAAACTGAGGAATTGGAAGAAGAAACTGAGGAATTGGAAGAAGAAACTGAGGAATTGGAAGAAAAAGCTGAGAAATTAGAAAAAGAAGCCGATACGCTTGAAGAAGAAATAGAAGAACTAGAAGACGATATCGATGATGTTGAAAAAGAATTAGACAAAACTACAGATAAGGAATAGATATCAAAGAATTTTAACTATATTAAAAATTAAATTAATTTTTACATTTTATTTTCCTTTTTAGAATCAAAATGCGTATAGTCAATAAACTATAGTTTTTTACATTAAGATTTAAATTATCGTTTGATCTTTAATGTAATTATAGGCTTGAGGTAAATAATACGCTGTAATTGATTATGAGTTCAAATCATAAAATTGATAGATACAAGCAAAAAAAAAGAATTAATTGAAGAATTAGAATTTTATAAATCAATTATTGTAAAAAAAATGGATAGTGATGATTTCAACTCTGCTTTAATTAAAATTGAATCTACATTAACTCTCATAGAAGAATACCAGTCAGATTTTGATTTGGAAAAAGAGACTAAGGAATTCACCCAATTACAGCAAAAACTCCGGGTTGAATTTGATGAACATCGGAAAATTTTTCTTAGAAGATACGACAATCTTACGAAAGAAAACCTCACTGAAGCTAATTTGGAAAATTTCACAAAACTTTTAGCAATGTTAAAAAATGAAGTCGATGACAATCTAAATCAATATAACCTTCATGATTTGCGTGACGATATTAATACATATTTCGCATATATCAAGAAATTGTATACTATCATTAGTTCCTATAAAGTTCTTAACTATAACGATGCTTCTGGAAAAATGTTAACCTTTATGAAAGAGTCCCGAAATGTGAATTTTCCTAATTTGAAAGAACTAGTTACTACTATTTATCAAAATTTACTTTTTATTCAATTCGAATCTATGGCTAAGAACTACGAAAAACTAAGCATAAATGAAATATCCGAGAAATTGTCAATATCCCCCGATAAAATTGAAGATATAATTAATCTCCTCTTAAACAATCCAAAAAGTCCCATAAAAAAATATACGCAATATAATCGACAAGTAATTTTTAATAAGTGAAATCAAAAGGATTATCTGAAATTTAAAATCTATAGAGCCCGATAATGCTCTGCTCTTAAACTATTTTTATTTTTTAAACCAGACTCAATAAGGCTTAATATCTTAGATTTATCTCTTTCTAATACGCCTCTGAGTGGTAAATAATTAGACGCATGATTAGACCTAAAGATGCAATTTGCGGACTTATTAGAAAAATTTATAGTCTCAACGAATAGCTTCAATTCTGATAGTATCTCGTAAGAATTCATCTCTTTAAATTCGTTACGCATTTTTTTCTCGTATATAACAGTACCTGGTGGAACCATGAGAGATAAAAACGCGATATACCATATCCTATCGTCATTAGGACAGATTTTATTTACTAAATCTGCTGATTCAAGAGCATGTGTTTTAGAAACGCTCTCGTTATTTGCCCCTCCAAGACCGTTAATAAACGTTGCAGACAATGTTATGTCAGCTTTCATTAATTTTTTTGAGGCATTAATAAAATTCATTTTTGTAGCGTTTTTGTGAACTATTTTAAGTAATTCATCAGAGCCAGTTTCAAATCCTACGTATGCAATTTTTAGTCCAGCATCTGATAAAGCTTTCAAATCATCATCAGATTTTTTCAATATATCTTTCGCGTGAGCATACACACCAACTCTTTCTAAATTAGGAAAACTCTTCATAGCATAATTAGTAAACTCTAATAGTTTTTCTACGGGGGTTACCATAGCATTACCATCTAAGAAAAATAATTTGCGCACGGATGAATTATATTTGCTTCTTGATCCAATGTCTAAATCTCTTTTAACTTCATCAACTGATCGGATTTTAAAATGTTTTCGAAGATTTGACATACAGAAATCGCAACGATATGTACAACCTTCAGTTAATTGAATCAATAGAGAATTTCCTTCCGATGGAGGGCGAAAAACAGGATTGCAATAGTAAATTCTTTCTTGACTAACCATAACTATGATTTAATTTGAATAATATGTATTTTGAGATTGAAAAGGAAAAATTATTTTATTAAGGTTTTTAAGATTTAACAGCTTTTTCTTTGGTCTCCTCATCCTTAGGTCGTTGTGGACAGGAGGTAAGATGGCGTCCTAATCTGATGAATTCCTTTTTACAATAAGGGCAAACTTGTTTTTCTTTTGTCCCCTTTCCTGAAGTCGCTGTAGGTTTTTTCTTTCTCTTTTTTTTAGGCATAATATCGTCTATACTTGCGTCTTCAGGAGCAAATTCGCATTCTGCTAAGTGGGATCTTAAATCTCCAAATACTTCTGCGCAGAAAGGACATTCTAACGAAAATTCTTCAGAATCGTCAATTTGATCTTTTCCAGCTTTTCTTTTTTCGAATTTTAGAGAAACCCCTTCATCATCTTCTTCAAATTCATCAATTGTTAAATCGAGTTCGCTCTCAACTGCTAGTTCAGCTAATTCAAATGCCTCTAATTCTATTTTTTTCTCCTTAATTTTCTTCTCTGCGCCTTTTCTACTCTCTTCATAAACATCTGAGACCCGCTGATCTGTTTGTATGTACAAAGAGCACACTTGGCAGACATAAGCTTTTTTGCCCATCACTAAATCTCGTTCAGCACAGCTGCAAAGGGGCTGTAAACTATTGGAAATATCTCCCATTGCAGTGAGATGTTTACATGCAAATTGGCGCGAAAATTTTATTTTTTGTTTTTTACGTGGAATTGTCAACCAACCAAAAGAAGTATGTAATAAAAATAATATATCCTAAAATTTAATTTTTTTGATTGTTCTAATCCAAATTAAGAAAAATATTTTTAGTTGTATGTCGAGATTAGAAGTTGTAATGAATAGTTTTCAAGTCATTAATGACTTTGGCTTTAATTTCAGTATTTTCAATATCCGGCAATAAAACATCAACTAAATCTCTTAAATCTACAATCTTTTCAATTAAAGCTTCTGGTTTGCTCCACGGAGTAATTCTTAGAGGATGGCTATATTTTAAACCGTTATTAAAATTATCCAAGGCTTCACGATAGAAAAGGCACGCTTGTCCAATATCCTTAATTTTTTTCTCATAAATATACCCAATTCTATTGAAAGCCATTCCAGCACCCGCAAAATCTTTAACTTTGATGAATTCTACAGCTGCGTCTTCAATTTTTTTTAAACCAAATTCTATGGCCTCTAATTCTTCTTCTTTTACGACAATGTAACCGATGATATAATTAGCGATACCTTTATAAAATGTCTGATTGTTATTTTCTGCTACTTTGAATAACTCTTCAGCAAATTTTCGAGCATACACTAAGTGATTATTTGAAATGCAGAATCTTGTCACCTTTCTAAGTAAGTCCATAACTCGATTCATATCGTTTATTTTTTTATATTTTTCAATACCTTGACGATAATTTTCTATACCTGTGAAAGGATCTTTATTTTTAAAAGCTTGATTTCCTTGGTATATAATCTGCTCAGCTGATTCTTTTATCATGTTATCGTTCACACTTGTCTGATAAGATAAATCATTCATGCTGAATTGCATATCCTCAGATAAAGGGATTTCCACAAGATTTTCCTCATATAAATCGGAATTTTGATTATCCAATACCTCATCTAAATCTTTATAATTCGAGTCAAGTTTGTGTTGTTCCTTAAAAGCCTCCTGGAGTGGTCTTTCTGCTGAAGTTAAAGAAGATACCTCAACGAGAAGATTTGCAAAAAAGAATTTGTTTAATCCTTCAACAATATAATCAATTTTATGATAATTATTTTCAAACTCAACAGAATTTTGATCTACGGTGACATCGGTTAATCTATATATCTCAAATCCCGTGTCATATTTGGTCAGAATGTTATTCTCAATCATTTCTTCCCTTTTCTTCCCTAAGAGAGTATGATCAAATACCAACCCTATTGCATCATTAAATTTATGCTGAAATCCAAGTTGGTTAATGAGATCGATATAAGAGAAAAACAGAGTTAATCCTGGATGTGAATGAAACCAACCTACAAAAAAGTAATTCTTACCTTCTCTATCAAGTTCTTCATTAATTTTTTCAATCTCTCCATAATCAGCTTCGCTGAATTCGACATCTATATCATGACCAAATGTCATTGGGATTGCTCTTTTCACATATACAGCGTCATCATCTCGATATCCAATTAGAAGACCGTAAATTTCTTTCCAATCTTCTGAAGGAATAAATCGATTTGCGTATCTGCTAGCGTATAATATAATTGTTTTATAAGTTTCAGCATTAATGATTACAGGTTTATTGTTTCCTGTTGTTTCTTTTTCATTATTAGAAATTTGCTTCTTGGAATTTTCATCTTCGTCTAGATTTCTTTTTTCAAATTCCTCTGTCATGGTAATAATATCTTAAGCTCTTTATCTGTATATAGTATAACCTTTAGAATAATATAATAGTGTTCTTAAATAAAATTATGGATTAATAAAAATGATAATTTAAAGATTAGGTTACAAATTAGTTTTTTTAGCTTTTTCTGCTAACTCAAGAACCTTTTTTGCAAATTTCAAATCACGAACGATTTCCAAAGCCTTCTTTAGAGATGTTATTGCTTTATCAAACTGTTTTGTATTATAATATGCAGAACCTAAATTTGTCCAGACACACTCATCTTTATCGTTGTGTTCTAAAGCTATTTTACTAATGTCTATGGCTTTTTCAAAGTTTCCTGTATCAATATAAATTGAACTTAATTCTCTCCAAGATATTGCTAATTTTGGATTTATTTTAACAGCCTTATTTAGAGCTATTATGGCTTTATCGTGTTCTTCAATCTCGTAATAAATATATCCAAGGTTGTGCCAATTTATAGCGTCCTCGGGATTCAATTTTAGTGCTTCTAAATAAGATTCAATAGCTTTAAGATAATCCATATTTTGAAAGTAGGCATATCCTAACTTGATCCAAATCGTAGCATCAGTATTGTTTTTCTTTAAGCGTTTTTTTAGGGCTTCGATTTCTTTTGTCATTGTCAAATAATGATTAATATTAAGTTTTGGTAAAAATTCACAAATATCTAAATAACTCCTCTTTTTTTAAAACCTTTAATTTCCTCGGGTGTATAATTAAGCCATTGAAGAATTTCAACGGAGTTTTGACCTATATTTGGTGCGAGATTTCTTATCGATAAAGGTGTTCTCGAATATTTAATTGGAGAATTAATATTATGAATTTTTCCAAATTTTGGATGGGGTAGTTCCACAACCATATTTCTTGCTTTAATTTGCGGGTCTTCGCATGCTTGGCTGAAATCGTTTACAGGCATAACACACGAGTCAATTTTCGAAAAAATTTCCATCCATTCTTCCTGCGTTTTCTTTAAAAATTCCTTTTGAACTTCTCGGAATACTTCTTCTTTTTCTCCTCCAACAGCATTCCCTTTCGTTATTAAATCCTCACGCTCAAGACCTATGCAAACTCCACGCCAGAATTTTACTTCAATCGCACCGACTGATAAGTATTTGTTGTCTTTAGTTTTGTAAACTGAATAGAAGGGGACATCTCCATGCAATGGATTTCTTGGCTTAGTCATACCGTCATTTAACCCTTTAGAAAACTGAAAAGCTGCTGCCATTGGCATAAAAGAAAAAACGCAATCTGTCATCGAAATATCTATGTACTGACCCTCCTTATTGGGATTTTTATCTCTTTCAATTAACGCGCCCAGAATCCCGATGATTGATACTAACCCGCCACCTACATCAGCTGCTTGTACTCCTGGGAGGATTGGCTTTCGTTCTTGGTTTTTTTCTCCAATAAGTTCCCTTTCTTTATTTAAGTCTAATATTCCACAAATACCAATATAGTTTAAATCATGTCCTGCAAGTTGTTCGTACGGGCCGTATTGACCGTATCCAGTTAATGAACAATATATTATCGACTTATTAATTTTAGAAAGAGTTTCGTAGTCCACTTTTAATTTCTCTGTTACCTTTGGCCTAAAAGTTTCTAAAATTATGTCAGCTCTTTCAACTAATTTGTAAAATATATCTTGAGCTTCTTCAGTCTTCAAATTGAGAGCAATTGATTTTTTATTTCTCATTATCACTGAATTAAATGCGCTTTCGCGATACCTACCTTTTTGAAAAAACGGAGGTGGACTCCCGTATGGATATCTAGGATCCTCAACTCTAATAACTTCAGCACCAAGGTCTGCTAATATCATTGAAGCGTATGGACCAGGTAGCATTCTTGCGAGATCAATAACAACAATTCCTTCTAAGGGTAAACTCATAATAATATAGATTAAACTTTACTATTATAAAAAAATTAAGAAAATTAAGGAATCACTACGAGATTACAATTCGATGATCTCTGCTTCCATAGTTTCAGTGTCAATAATAGCAAATGTAGGTTTATCAGTCAGATATCCGCAAAGTTCACCGGGATTAAGTATTAGAACGCCTTTATGTTTCCTATTAACCATTATATGCGTATGACCTGAAAGTATAATGTCAAACATGCCCGAATTCGCCAGAGCATCAATCGTTTCTTTTTTTGGCATATGAGACGCATAAATTCGTTTTCCACCTAACTCCATTATGTGTTCATTTCCGTTTTGAGGAAAAACACAAATTCGCCCCAGAAGTACTGTTAAATATAATCGTTCTCCGTCATTGTTCCCAAAAACTGAAAAAAATTGATTTTTTATTGAATTGTTTAGCTTATCAAACCATTTTATAACAAATGGGGAAACCAAATCCCCGCAATGTATAAGAGCTTCAACATTCTTTTCATTTATTATAGAAACTGCTTTTAAAATATTATCACGATGATCGTGAGAGTCGGAAATAACCGCAATTAGCAACTTAAAATTCACACTCTTTATATTTTTATTCAGAATTAACTAATAATGTAAAAACAATTATAAAAATCTTTTTTTCAGAAATAAATATATGTTAATTTAATTATTATTAATACGATTTAGATAAACAGAAAAGCTGATAAAAAATGATAGAAAAATTCCTTAAAGCTGAAAAAGAAGCAGTAGATAAAGAACTATTTGATTATTTCGCTTTATTAAACGAAAATGAAGAAGAAATTTTATTGAAAGATTTCTTTACTCAACTTCAAACATTTATTCTTAATAAAAAGGCAAAAAGATTACATCCTATACTTTTGATTGCTGCTTTCGTTGGAATTGTAAATCCTATAAATCTGGAAAGTCAAATGGATCAAATTCGAAAGATTTCATTAGCTTTGGAGTTGCTTCATAATGGGTATCTAATTCACGACGATCTTTTAGATGATGATGTTGAAAGAAGGAGTAAACCAACATTTCATGTCCAACTTAAAAATGAATTAAACCAAGCTTATGATAATTTGGACGTGCCCAATAAGAACGAATTAATCCAGATGTATGGTCGAGATATGAGTATTTTAGGTGGAACACAGGGTTACCTTCTAGGTTTAAATGTTATAAAAAGCTCAAAGTTTTCTGAAAATTTAAAGCTATTAGCTATTAACGAATATACTGAAGCAATGGATAATTTAATGAAAGGACAGATTATAGAAGAATACATGAATTACCATAACATAACAATGTCCTTGGAACAATATTTAATAATTGCAGAAATGCAAAGGGCAAGTCTGCTGGAAATATCCGCAAAAATCGGAGCTATTTTAGCTAAAGGAAATAACCACTATCAAATAAATCCACTAAGTAAAGCTATGAATCTGATGGGTCAGGCATTTGCGATTCGAGACGACATGATTGATATAGTCAGCGATATTAAAGCAAGAAAGAAAAAAATAATATACATATTTGCTGTTCAAAATACTGATGAGGAACAATCTAAAATTCTGAATGAAATCTATCATTTAGATGAGCTAAGCAGAAACGATGTAAAAACTGTAGAGACTATTTTTACAGAAACAAATGCAGTGATCATAGCAGAACACTTTTCTAAGAATTTGATAAACCAAGCAAAGGAATATCTTAAAAATATTTATCCTGACCTTAACAAAAATCAAAAAACGTTCTTTAACGAGTTCTCTGATTATATGTATATGAGAGATTTTTGATCATGTTATGTTACTTCCTTCACACTACAAAATAGCCAGTATTTTGATGTTTCAGCATCAAATTATTTAGTTCTTTAAATACATTCAAAACATTGTGATTCTGTAGTGCTGAGGTCCTAAAAAACCCGTTAAATTGCTTTTCTTTAACAAATCTATCTATATTAACTTCAGGAACATGGTATTTTTCTGGCACAGTTTCCAATAAATCGCTTTTACTTCCTATTAAATATTTAGGAATGTTTAAACAATCTGTGTGCTTAAGTAATTTATCATACCAAAAATCTAGTTGATCAAAAGAGCTACTATTAGTCAGATCAAAAACTAACAAAACTCCATTTGCTCCACCAAGAAATTTTGGAAGTAGTGCTTTGAAACGTTCTTGACCGCCTAAATCAAAAATGCTTAAAACATTATGTATTTCTTTAGGATTGTCCGTTTCATCTATATTTCGAATTTTTAGTTCTATTGAGTGAAAATTTACCCCAATTGTAAGAGATGTATCAAAATTAAAGGAATTAAAACAAAAACGATTAAAAAGACAAGTTTTACCAACACTCGGAGGACCAACTATAACGGTTTTGAATGTAAATAGTATGTTTTTTCCTTGAGTATGAGTTCCTATCAATATTAATACCGAATTTTATTACAAAATAACTATATTAAAACTAATGCCAATTAGAATTAATCCTATAAAAAAAATTTTATCAATTTTACTTTTAATTATTATGATTAAATCTTTATTCTTAAAATGCCTAGAATAACTCAAACCTATTTTAAATAACAATAGATGTTTCTATAACAAATAATTAAGAATTATTATGGCTATTAAACTCCCTCCAAGCCAGATAGTAATTAGACCCCCTGTAGAAGCGTACAGTGTGCTCATTGCTGTCACTGGAGGATGCAATTGGAATAAGTGTCGCTTTTGTGGGACATATAAAGGAATTTATGGAAGTACTCAAGATTATGCAATACGCCCCTTGGAAGATGTATTAAAGGATATAGATCTCTATGCTGAAAAAAATTATCACGGATATCCCGTCTTTTTAGCCGGTGGTAATCCTACTTCGGCACCTACAGATTATCTCGTAAAAATAATTGAATATGTAAGGTTACGAATGAAAAATGTCCCCAGAGTAAGTTGTTATGCAAAAGCATTAGACATCTTAAGAAAAAATGATGAAGAATTAAAACAACTAGCCGAAGCTGGATTAGACATCGTGTATATGGGATTAGAAAGTGGAAGTAGCAAAATTTTACGAATTATGAAGAAAGGAACAAACGCAGAATCGATGATTAAAGCTGGAAAGAAGTTACTTAAATCTGGTATAAAATTAAGCTTATATGTTATGTTAGGCTTAGGAGGTAAAAAATTATCCGAAGACCATGTTAAAGGAACCGCAAGAGTGCTCACAGAGATAAATCCGACGATCTTCCGTTTTCGAACTTTAAATATTATGCCTAACACTCCGCTTTGGGGGGATTGGAAAAGTGGTGATTTTGAATTGCTATCCCCTCTAGAATGCTTAATAGAGGAGAGAGATATCATCAAAGGTTTAGGAGAAAATGTATCTTCTCAAGTCTTTAACGACCATGTTAGTAACTATTGTGGTATTGAATCTTCAAACATTAAAATCGATAGAGCTGCATTTATAAATACGTTAAATTCCTACATAAACGACCCTAAAATAAAGAACTTATCGCGAAAAAATTTGACCCAAATGTAAAGAATTAAGTTTATTTTTCGCTTAATCTATTTAACAACCTTCATTTAAAGAGACGCTATATATTTCTCTCAAACTAAATACTTAAAACTTTTAAATTAAATCTAACTTAATTATTAATATTTACAATCCAAAGTAATAAAAATATTATATCTACCATACTAATAAAACACACTTAACACCCCAAGAAAATGACAGATTACTACAGAAAGAAAGTTCACTATAACGATTTAATTGCTACATTTGACGATGTCCTCATTCAACCGGGATATACTAATTTTGAACCAAGTGACGTTGACATGTCTTCACAACTAGGCTCATACAAATTCAATTTGCCGATTATTTCAGCCGCTATGGACACCGTAACTGAGGAATTAATGGCCATTAAAATGGCTCTTATGGGAGGATTGGGGGTTTTACACCGCAATTGTCCTTTTGAACGCCAATTAGAGATGGTAAGGATAGTGAAAAGAGCAAGGTCCTTCGTAATTGACGATGTTGCTACAATTTTACCAGATGAGTCTGTTGTAAAAGCAAAATACATGATGGAAAACTATAACATTAGTGGTATAGTAGTAGTTAACGAGGAAAATAAAGTTTGTGGGATTTTCACAAAAAGAGATAT
>Ga0114930_10005430_pt1 | contig 10496 bp, 8 predicted proteins | sample AnhtaG_FD_87300 | JGI IMG/M metagenome (GOLD analysis project Ga0114930, IMG submission 87300) | Deep subsurface microbial communities from Anholt, Denmark to uncover new lineages of life (NeLLi) - Anholt_01485 metaG | ecosystem: Environmental > Aquatic > Marine > Oceanic > Sediment | place... | reverse complement strand
GTGTCAGAGACCTTTCAGATTTTTCCGCTTCTACCATAGATCGCTGCATCTCTTTTTCCTGCTTTTCGAGAAAGACGATTTTATCCTCCATCCCCTCAAGGCGTGTTAGTCTCTTTTCAAGCTGGTTAAGCCTGGCCTGGATGGAGGTTAGATCCCCTGTGGAGAGGCCATTGCCACCTCCAGAAAATAGAGCGATAACGATGATCAAAAGGAGGACAATACCCACTCCCCCAAGAATCAGGGTCTTTCTTTGGGGCCTGAAAGCAGCGGATGCTCCATGGCGTCGGATAGCTTCATCCTTCCGCTTGCCCCTCAGGTCTCCAGCAATTTCTTCTCCGGACTCTTTCATTTCTTTTTCTGGGTTCTCGTTCATCCCTTTCTCCTTTCAGCGGGCCGTAACTCAGCAACAATCCTCTCATCTTCAGCGAGTAAAATTTTTACCTCTTCCACTACCTCTCCCCCATGTAATGTGAAAGACTTATTCTATTTTGGGGGCAATGATGATCTCCACCCGCCTGTTCTGGGCACGCCCTTCTGGTGTTTGATTGCCGGCAATGGGATCGTAGAAAGAGCGGCCCACCGCTTCAAGGCTTCCCGGGTCGAGGCCGATCTCGTCTTGAAAATGACGGACCACGGCAGAGGCACGTGCCGCAGAGAGCTCCCAATTTGAGGGGAACTTGTAGTGATACTCCGGGTGGATGGGCCTATCGTCGGTATGCCCGACAACTCTGATCTTCTTACCCTTCACCGCTTCTAGGGTCTCCCCTACCTTTTGCAGAATCTCCTCACCCTGCGGGCTAATGGTGGCCCTACCGAAGGCAAACAGGATACGGTCAATAAAGCTGACCAAGATCTTCTCCTCAAACCTCTTGATGGTTACCTCCTGCTTGTCGATCTGCTCCTTGAGATCGGAGACAAGGGCCTCATAGGTGGATTTCAGCTGACCTATTTTGGTCTCGGCTGTGGCCTTTTTCCCTTTGAGGGCGAGGAGCTTCCCTGCAAGCCCTTTGATCTCATTTTGATCCTTTGCAATCTCATTCTCGAGAGAGAGCACATAGGACTGAGCGCCCTGAAGTCTTTCCTGAAGCTCGGTGACCATGGTTTCCTTGGATGTGAGTTCGGTCTCTAAGGCCTCCTTGGCCTTCCTTTCTTCTTCAAGGTCTTCCTGTACTGTACGGAGCGCTTTCTCAGATTCAGAAAGCCTTTGATCCTTCATATTGATTGCATTCTCCAGTTCAGAGATGCGCCCTTTGGCGTGTTTCAGTTCCTCAAGGTGTTCGGAGATAAGGGCCTCATAGGTGGATTTCAGCTGACCTATTTTGGCCTCAAGTATAACCTTTTGACCTTCAAGATCTGAATGCGCACGGTGGAGCCCCTCGATCTCGTTTTGCTCTTTGGCAATCTGTTCTTCGAGATAGCGGATATTTGATTGAAACCCTTGAACTCTTTTCTGAAGCTCGGTGATCAAGCTATCCCTGGATGCGAGATCAGTGAAGAGGGCCTCCTTGGTCTCTTTTTCTTGCTCAAGGCTTTTTTGAAATATACGGATCATTTTCTCAAGTTCAGAGATTACTTGATCCTTCATTGTTATCGCCTTCTCTAGTTCAGAGATGAGCTCCTTGGCACTTTCAAGTTCTTTGAGAGCTTGGGCATTCTTGCGGACTTGATCCTGAAGCACAGAGGTTTCTTGATTCAATTGGGTGAGTTTTTCATTCAGGTCAGATAGGTTTTTCTCACTGATGAGAAGGGTATCTTTTGTGTCAATATAGTCCCGGTAGAGGATTGATCCGGAGATGATGGCTGCCGCCAGTATGACTGACAACACTATAATAGCAATGTTTCTCATTGTTATCCTCTTATTTGCTAATTTTTCTCTCAACTAAGGGAGAAAGGGTTGGTATTTTAATCTATGGCAAATAGTTGAGGTTTGAGCCCTTTGCCTCCATTCCATGCGATTGCGATGTCTACTTGGCCTTAAGGGACAGAATGAGGTGACCCTGTTCGGTAGCCTCCCATATGACTATAACCCGGTCACCTACCTGAAAATCTGCCAGGCCCACTGATTGGCCACCCCTTTTCAAAACGGCCTCGGAAGAAAGTGCTCCACCTACTGTGAACATCTTTCCTGCTAAAGGCACTTCAATGACCACTGTGTTGTGACTAAGGTCAATGGCCGTTATGTCGCCAGTCATCCTGTATTTTTTTTCACCAGCCCAGCATTGGGCACCAGAAAAAGAGAAGGAAAAAACCACTGCCAAAAGCAATGTAATGAAACAGCCTGATCTCTTCACTGTGATACCTCCTTTCTTTGTACTATGTTCCTAAGAGAGAACATGTGTGTTTTTAAGCCCGAAAGTGGTATTTCGCAGTCGGGTGGATGCAGAGTCTTGAAAAAAAGCAATATCCTGCCTCCTCAACAAAGTATACCCTTTAAACATACCAATTCAAGATATATTTTCAATAAGGATTATCCTACCAATCCCAATAGTTTCGGTGAAAAGCTCAGGAGGTGTCGTATGGATGCTGGTTTGCAGATAAAAGAACTTGCTATCACGATGTTATATACCTTCTTGGAAACTATAGAGAAAGGGGGTTATTGGGGAGGAGAATGAAACAATTAGCTTTCAAGAGCTGCGATGCATCTTATTGATGATAAAATCCCTGGAATGAGGTATGATCTTTGAGATGTCTACTAAGGATGATATGCTTATTGTTTGATGCCATAGGAGGCAGTGATGAGGGTTTCAGCAACCACAGTTTCCATCTCCTTGACACTTCTTCTATCATGCTTAGGGTGCTCGAAGGAGGAGCCGCCTCCTCCCCAGGTGAAAAACTACAAGGTGGTGATGCCCATCAAAAGGCCTGCTCCTGAAAAGGTTCAAACTGCATTACCCAGAAAGGAGGAGAAGGCTAAAGAGGAGGCTAAGGAAGCAGCAGAGGTAAAAACAGCGGCCGTTAAAGAAGAAACGATAAAGCCGCCAGAGACCGAGACTATGGAAAAAGAAAGAGCAGCAGAGGAAGTGACAGGATATTATATCGTCAAAAAGGGTGACAGCCTTTCCAGTATTTCAGGGAGAGATGATGTGTATGGAGACCCATTGAAATGGCCTATCCTTTACCGCCTTAACATGGATAGACTTGCTAAATTGCAGTTGGTTGAAGATTTTTTGGACAGGGAGCTTCCTGAGGGGTTGAGGCTGAAGATTATCACGCCTGATGAGGCAAGGGAAAATGTAAAAGGGAGGCTCAATAAAGTGTGGGTGGTTAATGTTCTATCCGCTACAGCCAGAGTAGATATTATTCCTTCCACAATCAGGCTTATTAGAAACGGGTACCCGGTCTACATCACTTCTGCCAAAGTAAAGGGAAAGGACTGGATGAGGCTCCGTGTCGGTTTTTTCAAAAACAGGACCGAGGCCGATACAGAGGGAAAGAAGATAATGGCCATGTTGAATATCGTTGACTCCTGGGTTACCAGAGCGGGGAAGAATGAACTTGAGAAATTTGGTGGTTATTGACGATTAGAAAAGAATCAATACGGGGATATAAAAGATAAAAAAGTCATGTCAATGTGACAGGTGGTATCGCTCCTATAGGCAGGGGGAGCTGGTTCGGATGTGCTCACACACTTAGATTGAATCTCAATTATCACACCTAAGAATATGATGATGATCTGCGTTTTTTTTGCTGTCGCCCCACTACCAGACCAATTGTTAGGCCGCAGAGTAGAACCAAGGCACCCAAAATAAACCATTTGTTCCCTTGCGAAGTCCTCAATTGCTGCCAAGAGGTGGAGGGGAATCACCAGTGTAGCCATCTGATTCTATAACGGCCAATTTCTTCTCATCTGGCTCTTTTGCCCGATGCATCCGACAATTTCCCTCAAAAATGCCCCCTTCATCTACCACAACAGTGGGCGCCTGAATATCTCCAAAAACCTTTCCCGGCGGATGGATCTCAATTCTCTGATCGGCAATGATATTGCCGTGAATCTCTCCATTAATGCGGATATAAGAGATATGCATATTGGCCTCAATCATAGCTCCTTCACCAACAATAAGGGCTCCATCTGCCGATATCTCCCCCTTAAAATGACCATCTATCCTGATAGTCCCATTAAATGTCAGCCTTCCCTGGAACTTTGTATCCTTGCCAAAAAAGGCGGCCATTGTCTCTGTTTTTTTCATGGTGTAAAACCTCTATCTTTCTGTGGGGATGACTCTGATTTCTTCTCTTTTCGATATTTAATCAACACAAGCAATGCAACCCAATCTTTAACCTCGGAGATCTCCTTTCTGCAACCATCTCCGAATGGTGATTCAAATCCAGAGCCAGAGTATCAAAAAATAGGGCTACAGACAAGGGATCTCTCCTAGGAGAGGGTAGGGTAAGGTGAGAAAATAGGTCTGGGCTCTAAATTTGATACTCACTTTGTGGCCCCTTCTGGATGTAAAACTCTAGAACAATAGAGCCTGGCCTATACACCGCTGCCATCCCTTGCAGGATTACCATGACAGACAGTCTTTTCATCACTCTACCTCCAGGTATTGCTTGACATCCACCTGATAGGTTTAGTATTAGGGCATTGAGGTGTTCTCAATTCCCTTGCCCTGGCCTTATAGGAAGGCTGGGGCTTTCTTTTTTCTGGGTAACACTCTGAAATCTCAAATGCCTTGACACGACATATAGCGGGCAACCTGCCAAATTTATTGAAGATTTTGTCTTATAAACCTCACTTTATCAGATTTTGGCGAATTAGGTCAAATCTCTATAAATCCAAGGAATCAGAGTGGTGGGTTTATGGCAAGGTTTATCTTGGTTCTATAATGTTTTTCAGGCGGAAAAAGTATAGACTTGTATCAGTATCTTTAAATGAACAGAGACTTTTTGATGTATTTTCTCAATATTGCTGAACCGAAATTATCTATTTGATCTTCGTTTTGTAAAGTTTTACCCTGATCTCACCTTTTTGTATCTCTTCCCGAAGCGCCTGTTCAAGCTGGTGGAACAGGCCCTCCGCAGTCTTTTTCTGAACCAAACTCAGCGTCTCCACACGGTGCCCGGCTTTCAATGCATCAATTTCCTCATTTTTCGCCTTCTTGCACCTTTCGTATTTTTCGCGGAGTTTCTCGATCTGCTTCAGCAAGATCTTTGTCTCCTCGGATGACTGCTCCCACAGTACCTGAAGGCTTCTTGTGAGTTCTTCCTGCTTTTCCTTGGCGACTTTCATATCGTACTCAAATTTGCTCTGCAGCTCCATGATCTCCTGCCTCAGGGTTGTGATCCGGTTCTTTTGCTCGGCTATCTTCATATCCTTTACAGTTGTGGTGTCGAACAGTTCCTTTTTCAGTCTCTGCCTTTCGATATCCAGTGCAGTTTTTTCACTGAGCAGCTTTGTATAAGCATCTTTCGTTACTGCTGCGCCAAGGCCATCTTTTATATCTTGATATAACGTAGCTCCTTCAGCAAGTGCCTCAATTGTCAGACCTGCTGGACTGTAATAAAAAGAGGATTGTGCACCAATACCAATAAGTAGCAATAGGATTAAGATCTTCTTCATTTTGTATTACCTCAATCCAAGTTAAAGGGTGTTGAAAACAATCTTGTCGATTTTCCTAGAATGCAAAAACCGTGCAAAATTAGGCAGTTAAAAGATCACTTTAGATTTCAAATAGTTAAGTTAATCTTGCCAATACTCCACACATAAAATGGCAAACAAATACCGAATTATGAGAAATTGATTTCCACCTTTTGATTATATTTCGCACAATTAAAGGAGTGCAAGTAGGCGGCACTATTAAAACAAAACAAGGTTTATGGAATGCTTTGCCTTGGCTCTGTAATGGTTTTCAGGTGGGAAAAGTACAGATTTGTTTTGGTAATGATAAGTTTTTCGGCCTTTCATTTTTGCAACATAGTAGCAGTAAACGCAACTTTAGCCTTCCCAATGGGGAATTTAGATATCACAGGTTTTGATGTCCTCAAATTCTTACTGATATGTTGGAGATATCTGGATAAAATGGGGGTCTAAAATACTGGTTTTGATAGCAATAATCACAGGTGCAACAGTGCCAATGTGTGCAACTAAGTCGTTCAATCTATGCCTATCTCAAAATTTTTCTAAATATCGATCACCGTATTATCCGTTTGCTTGCTCCAATATCTTTCTGACAGGAGCCGCATTAATAAACGTCTCACGGAACTCTTGATCTTTGAGCTTTTCAGCAGTTGACTGGACAATAGCAGCAGCAGTGTGTCATTTCCTTTGGCCAGGGTTGCACTATTAAAGCATGCCCTTGGTCCGCCATTTCTTGAATACGGCCTGAACCTTCTTGTCTGCCGCCTTGAGGGCGTCCTCGGGACTCAGCTTGCCCCTGGCAGCCCGGGCGAACATGGTCGGGATGACCCAGGCGCCGAAGACTTCGTCGATGGCCGCATTAGCGTAGCCGGGGAAACCAACGTTGGTGGCCCAGTCCAGGACATCCTCAAGGACTTTATACTTGTCCGGGGGTTGGGCCTTCTTGTCATGGGCAACCAGTTTCTTGAGGTCAGGGACTGTCTTGGCGAAGCAGGGGAAGTTATAGAACTCGCTGGCCAAAAACGCCGCCCTGAAATCGGAGACGTAATCCACTAAGAACTTCTTGGCGCCCTCGATGTTCTCGGCGAACTTCCAGATCACATAGACATTCATGACGTGCTCCAGCCCCATCCTGCGCACCGGGCCCTTGGGGGCCTTGGCCAGCCAGATCTTTTTCTCCATCTCCGGGGCCGTCTTCTCGGCGGTCCGGGTTATGGAGATGGCGTTCAACGCCAGGGATAACTTGCCCGAGATCATGAAACGGTTGTTGGAGGAGGCATCCCAGGTATAGACCTCTGGAGTCATGCACTCATTATACATGGCCTTGACGAATTTGATCGCTTCCAATGTCTCCTTGGAGTTGAGGACCACATTACCCTCCTCATCTTGGACAGAGGACCCGAAAGAGTACATGATGGCCCGCAGGGCCATGTTGGAGTCGATCTCAGAGGCTAGGCCGATACCCATTGAGACATTATGCTTCTTCTTTATCTTTGTCCCTCCTACCCGCACATCATCCCAGGTATCGGGATACATCCCGACGGAGTCCCACAGGTCCTTGCGGTAGTTGACCGGGTCGGGGACGAAGCTGTCTGAGAAGCCGCAATATTTCTTTGTCTTGGGGTTGTATGTGCTCTTGATGGCCAGGTCGATGGGTTTGCCCACCTTTTTGATGCACTCATCGTATATCTCCTTGTGGTCTATGACCTGGTGTTCCATGTCCGGCTTGGGCCACGGAAACAGGAATAGATCGTGCCCCTTCTGGGCTAAGGCCTCTGCGTCAGCCCTTGGATTGAGTTGAGCAAAGCTGACGTTATCAACGGTCACCTCGGTGTCGTTCTTGGCCCCCCATTCCTTGATGTAGGTCTCGTTAAACCACTTGTCGTATCCCGGAACAAAGTGGACCCACTGCATGATTTTGAGGGTCTTTGGTTTGGCGGCACCGTAACGGGGAAAGATTAGGCCCCCAGTTCCGGCGAGCGCGGCGCCCGCCAAGGTGGTTTTGATGAATCGTCGCCTGGTGATAACTCCACCCCTTTTTTTCTTCCTCCCTTTTGTGTTTAATGCCATGGTGTTCTCTCCTTGCTTGAACAATAAAGTGTTCTTATGGAAATCAAAAACCGCATCTTCAGAGTTGAATTTTGAGATTCCTGCGGCTAATAGGCTTCGGTAAACGAAATCCCCTCTCCACGAAACCTCTGGTTCACTGATCCCTTCTTCAGCATTGCAGGAACCGAAGATAATTTGTTGAAATGTAGAACCAAAGAGCCTAAAATGGCTTGCAAAGCAGAGAGATTATTCAAGGGGTCTCTATTTCGGTGCCTGGATCCACTTAGATTTCCAAAAGCGTTTCTAACTGTTTCGGCTTCCTTCAAGGCACACCTGACTGCTCCAAGACACTGAAATCACAGCAGTCTACTGCAGAGACCTCATTGACATTCTATCGCGCTACACGTACGTGACGGTCGACGGTTAGGTTCTACAAACCTCAAAAGAAATTCCTTTCGGATTCAAAAACTTCAAATTAGTCTCTTTTACTTATCTCACTCCAGTCCCACATTGCGCAGGCCGTCAAGCAGGCGAGCTCTATCTTTAGGATTTTTATAATAGGCACCCTCATATTTCACATAAAGGTCATAAAGCTCCCTTACTTCTTTAATTTCGAGTTTATCGAGCTCGGTCCTAGCCTTTTCTTCTTGGCCAAGGTACCCATATGAAGCAGCTAGATGTCCTCTTTGCACCAATCCCATCTCTGGGTTAAGTTTGAAGGCCCTTTCAAAGAAAGACGCAGCCTCTTGGAATTGTTCCATACCAAAATGGGCCAATCCCAGGGTGTACAAATGATTGGCTAGATTATGGGGATCGAGCCGCATCGCCTTTTTGACAAAGTCAACAGCCTCCTCAGGCTTACCGGAATATATCAACGCATCAGCCATAGCCATATAGCCATCGGCGTCATTGGGATCGAGGGCGATAGCCCGCTCTGCTTCGGCGACGGCCTCCTCGGGATAAAGCAAAATTCTAAACCATTTGGATGCAACTTGGTGGGCGAGGGGTGTCGGATCGTCCCGGGCCGTTTGCAAGTATTCTCCAGCCAGGGAGGGCATAGCCTCCGCCGATAAACCCAGAACGTGAGACCAATCCCATGCTCTGAGATAACCTTCCGTATAGACCGAGGCTACCGCGGCGTAGGCCCGTCCATAATGGGGATCCAACTCAATTGCCCTCTCGAAATAGGGAATTGCCTTTCGGAAATCTTCGGGCGTCCACCGGCGATAATGCTCCCAGCCTTTCAAGAAGGCATCGTATGCCTCGATATTATCGGTCTCCTTGCGAGTAACCTTTTCCTGCTCACCCACTGATAGTTTCACCGCAAGCGCAGCAACAATTTTCTGTGTGATCTTGTCCTGTAAACCAAAGACGTCGTCCAGATGACCATCATAGCGCTTCGCCCAAAGGTGTCCACCAGTGGTGGCGTCGATGAGCTGGGCGTTGATTCGAACCTGCTTATCGGCCTTGCGCACGCTGCCTTCAAGCACGTATCGCACACCAAGCTCTTCTGCGACTTGCCGAGTCTTTATAGCCTTTCCCTTGTATGCGAAAGTCGAGTTGCGAGCGATGACGAAGAGGCCTGAGATCTGTGAGAGATCGGTAATCAGGTCCTCGGTGATCCCGTCGCTGAAATACTCCTGCGTAGGATCACCACTCATGTTAACAAAGGGGAGCACAGCTATAGAAGGTTTATCAGGCAACTTAAACGCCATCTTCTCCATTGAAGCTGGGTCAACGGAAGGACGAAAATAAAAGCGCCAGATTGTCCCGGCCGCAGCTCCCATGACTAGAACGACCGCTATGGCTAAAGAGACTTTCCGCCATTTCCTGCCCAAAGTCTTCTTCACTTCGATCACTCTGTGGGCAGCGGCCCCCGGAACAGATAGCACTCTATAAATCCGCACTGGTTCCGGAATATTCTTAACAGTTTGCTCTCCTAAATAATCGTATTCCAACCCTAACTTATTCTTGATTTGATCATAAACGGTACCCGAAATACAAATGCCTCCTCCCTCCGCCAAACCCTCGACCCGGGCGGCTATGTTGACACCATCTCCGTATATGCGTCCCTCCTCCTCGACAACATCACCAAGGTTGATACCAATCCGAAACTCCATCTGGCGGGCTGAGGGCAATTCAGCATTCCTCTCAGAAAGCTCTCGTTGGATCTCAACGGCGCAGTTCACCGCATCGACGACGCTGCTAAAGTCAGCCAGGAGGTTGTCACCTGGAGAATCCACTACCCGGCCCTTGTATTCCTGAATAAGCTTTGTCATTGCCTCTTTATAAGTGGTCAATGTACGTATGGTGCCTCTTTCATCTTGGCTCATCAGGCGACTGTATTCTTTGACATCAGCACTGAGCATTGCGGTCAGCTTACGTTTGAGCCCTTCTTGTGCCATGGGGTTATCCCCTTCAAAGTTAAAAACGAAAAAACTCAGGAGAGAAAATTAGAATCAGGCGTACATCCTAGTTTTCTTTCAGAATTAAAAAAGAGCTTCAGGTCGATAGAGAAGGAAGTCAGAGCTATTTCATAGGGATTTATACATAATTTTAATGCTTAGGGTCAAATAAAATGAAAAACCCAATCAGGTTATGGATTATTGGAGAGCATGCGCCTCTTTGGGTATTCTTGCCAGATAACCAATTATTATTCAATTACGGATATATTGAGAATATCACAGAAATGAGAAAATCTGTGATATGCAAGGGATCAGTCTAAAATTTCACGGATTCAAAACGATCGTGCCAGGTAGACCGGAGGAATTTCACCTCCAGTCCCCCACAGAACCGTACGTGAACCTCTCGACTCATACGGCTCCTGCCAGCCATTCTCTTGAAACCTCACGGCTTCTAGCCGACGCAG
>Ga0114930_10005429_pt1 | contig 10498 bp, 3 predicted proteins | sample AnhtaG_FD_87300 | JGI IMG/M metagenome (GOLD analysis project Ga0114930, IMG submission 87300) | Deep subsurface microbial communities from Anholt, Denmark to uncover new lineages of life (NeLLi) - Anholt_01485 metaG | ecosystem: Environmental > Aquatic > Marine > Oceanic > Sediment | place... | reverse complement strand
CACCTCTCTCTTTTGAAATACTTTAACGAAATGCTCCTCAGCTTGGCTAGCTGCTTTTTGGTCATAAAGCTGGGTTACAATTTCTCTGGCTAAACGCTTTTTAAGCTCCATTGGGTTAACAGTACCACCAGCTAGCTCTTGCCTGAACTGCTCAAGTTTCTGGTCTGGGACATCGGTCACCAGTTCAAAATAGTCCATAATAAGGCTGTCGGGGATAGACATCACCTTGCCGTATATCTCCTCCGGTGGCTCAGCGACACAGATATAGTTATCTAGGCTCTTACTCATCTTCTGGCTGCCATCGGTGCCGGTGAGGATGGGGACTAGAAAGACCTGCTGGGGCCGCTGGCCGACCATGGATTGCAGTTCCCTGCCTACCAGTAGGTTAAACTTCTGGTCAGTGCCGCCAAACTCAACATCAGCCTGAATGGCTACTGAGTCGTAGGCCTGGAGCAGGGGGTAGAGGAATTCGGTCATAGTGATGGGGCGCCCGGCACTATACCTCTTGTTGAAATCATCCCGGGCGAGTAGCTGGGCTATAGTGAATTTGCTGGTAAGCTGGATTACATCGGCTAAGGTAAATTTGCCATACCATTCGCTCTGCCACCTGACCTCTGTCCTATCCTTGTCCACTATCTTAAAGAATTGCTCCATATAGGTTTTGGCATTAGCCTTTACCTCTTCTGCAGCTAGCATGGGCCGGGTAATTGAGACGCCGCTTGGGTCACCTATCCGGGCGGTCCAATCACCAACAATGAGGACAACCTGGTGGCCCAGCTCCTGAAACTGACGCAGCTTCTTGAGGGCAACCATGTGCCCCAGGTGAATATCAGGGAAGCTGGGGTCAAAGCCTTCTTTCAGCCGTAGTTTTTTGCCCGAGCGTAGTAGCTCTCTAAGCTCCTTTTCAACTATGACCTCGGCTACCCCTCGGCGCAGCAATCCTTGAATATCCTCACTGGAAATAATGTTGGTCCCCATATCTATTCTCTGTTTGAGCGGTTAAAAATAGCCCTTGCCTGTTTTATATCCTCTTCAATTTGCTTCTTAAGCTCCTCGATGGTGTCAAACCTCTGCTCACGGCGCAGTCTTTTTATTATATCAATATTTAGCTCGTGGCGATACAGGTTGCCCTGGAAATTGAGAATATAGACCTCTACAGTTTGCTCGCTTTCCCCGAAAGTGGGTCGCTTACCGATATTGGTTACTGACTGGTAGCGCTGGTTCTCAATATAAGTCCAGGTGGCGTAAATGCCATCTGCGGGCAGTGCCCGTTCCGGGTCAATGTCCAGATTGGCTGTGGGGAAGCCAAGCTCTACACCTCTACCGGTTCCGCTAATTACACGCCCCTCCAGGCTGAAGTAGCGGCCTAGCATGTCATGCACTTTTCTCATATTGCCTCTAGATAAGGTGTTTCTGATAGCTGTACTGCTTACCACTTCTCCATTTATTGTAATTTCGGGTACTACCGTTAGGCTAAAATTCATACTCTGCCCTAGGGCACGGAGGACAGCTACGTTGCCTTCCTTGTTTCGGCCCAGGGAAAAATCAGGCCCGAGTACCAGCCCGCGCATTCTGAGATACTTTTGCAGCAGGCTAACGAATTGGTGAGCACCAGTCTGGGCCAGTTCTAGGGTGAAGGACAGGGTGATGATAGCTTCCGCCCCCTCATCTTTAAGAAGCTTGATTTTCTGGGGCAGGTTGGTCAGGAAGGGCAGACTGGACTGTGGTTTAAGCAACCTCTGGGGGTGCTGTTTGAAGGTAACCACTCCACTAATCAGGTCCTTAAGCCTTGCCTGCTCAACCAGTTCAGATAGCAGGTATTTATGGCCGAGGTGAACCCCGTCAAAGACTCCGATGGTCAGTAACATTCCCTTTTGGGGTGTTAAACCGGCTAACTCTTCCTCTACTGACATAACAACTTACCCTGGGTCTGAGTAGTAACTGAATAATAGGAATATAATACTAGATAGCAAGGGATAAGTAAAAGAGACAAATTCAAATAGCCAAATGCCTGGTCTCAAATGCGGTTTTAAGTTACGTTCCAGCGCTGAAATCAATTCCTTTGTAGCTTGTGTGAAACATAGTGGAATTCGATTTTTGTTATCTTTTTAATATTTTGCTATAATACTAAAAATAGGGCTTGACAAAAAATTTAGATTGTGGTATCATTATTGTTTGCAATTATGCCTCTTAATGGTTCACCCTATTATATCCCTTAGTGTTTACGTATCTGATTTTACCTTAGCACTGTGATGATGCTTTGCTTCTGCACGCCTGTTTAAGGAGTAGAAATGGTATTTGAGTCACCAACACTTTCCCACGTGGAAAAACTTCCTATTTCCAGAAAATCCTATGCCAAGTTACCCCAGATTCTAGATATACCCAATTTGATTGAAGTTCAGCTAGACTCCTTCCGCTGGTTTCAAGAGGAAGGAATAAAGCAATTATTGGAGGAAATATCTCCCATTGAGGACTTCACCGGCAACAGGTTGGAGCTTAGTTTTATCGGCTATGAGTTCCGCGAGCCTCGTTATACTGAGCAGGAGTGTTGCCAGCGCGACCAGACCTATTCAGCGCCCCTTTATGTGAAGGCCAGGTTGCTGGTTAAAGGGACTGGGGAAATCAAGGAACCATTTGACCTATTCTTCGGTGACATTCCTATAATGACAGCTAAAGGCACCTTTATCACCAGCGGCACGGAACGGGTAATAGTCAGTCAACTACTCCGTTCCCCGGGCGTCTATTTCACCGTTGAAGAGGATGCTACCAGTGGCCGCAGGCTATGTTCGGCTAATTTGATACCCAGCCGTGGCGCATGGTTGGAGTTTGAGACCAGCAACCGGGATATAGTTTCCGTCAAGATAGATGGTAAGCGTAAGATTCCAGTTACCACGCTCTTACGGGCTATTGGTTATGGCAGTGATGAGCAGCTGCTTAGCATGTTCTCGAAAGAGGACAGCTCAAAAGAGCGCCATTTTGTGCAGTCAACGATAGAACGAGACTCTCTGGTTAGGGAGGGGTCGGCGGCTCTGATTGATATCTACAGGAAGCTGCGTCCCGGTGACCCACCCAATGTTGAAAACGCCAGGAAGCTGATAAAAAATCTACTCTTTAATCACCAGCACTATGACCTGGGGATTGTAGGCCGCTATAAGCTTAACCGGCGATTAGGGCTTGAAGGCAGAATTGAAGGGGGTCAGCGGGCTCTAACCAAGGAAGATATCATAGAGATAGTCAGACACATTATTATGATCAATAATGATGATGACACCGCCGATGATATTGACCATCTGGGAAATCGACGGGTACGCACCGTTGGTGAGCTAGTTCAAAACCAGTTCCGAATTGGTCTGATGCGCCTGGAGAGGGTGGCCAGGGAACGGATGAGCATTATAGGCACTGATATGGTTACTCCTGGCGCTCTGGTAAATATTCGCCCGGTAGTGTCCGCTATCAGGGAGTTCTTCGGTGGTTCACAGCTATCACAATTCATGGACCAAACCAATCCACTGGCTGAGCTGACCCATAAACGACGCCTATCAGCAATGGGGCCTGGGGGTTTGTCTCGGGAGCGTGCCGGCTTTGATGTTCGCGATGTCCATTTTTCCCACTACGGCCGAATCTGCCCCATTGAGACGCCAGAAGGGCCTAACATCGGTCTCATCGGCTCACTGGCAACCTATGGTCGGATTAACCACTATGGTTTTGTTGAGACGCCATACCGCAAGGTTATTAACCAGATGGAAAGCTCCCTTGAGGGGTTAGTGGGCAGGACAATTCGTGAAGCGGTGCATGATAGCAAGGGCAAGACCATAGCTAAGGCCGGTACTACCATTACTCCCCAGCTGGCCACCAGGCTGTCTCGCCTTGCCTCTGGTACCATAAAGGTAGTGCCCTTTGTTTCTGATGAGGTGGTCTACTTAACGGCAGATGAAGAGGACAAGTATATCATTGCCCAAGCCAATGCCCGCCTTGATGAAAATGGTCACTTTGCCGATGAAAAGGTTGAAGCCAGGCTGGCCGAACGCTACCTGAGCGCACCACGGGAGAAGATGGAATTTATGGACGTCTCTCCCAAGCAGATATTCAGTGTTGCCGCATCACTGATACCCTTCCTGGAGCACAATGATGCTAATCGTGCCCTGATGGGGGCTAATATGCAGCGGCAGGCGGTACCCCTGCTCTGTCCTGAGTCACCTTTGGTGGCTACGGGTATGGAAAGGGAGGCTGCCAAGTACAGCGGACAGGTGCTGTTTGCCAAAAATTCTGGAGTCGTCACCTCGGTTACCAGTTTGCAGATTGTGGTTAAGAGTGACAGTGGCCAAGAAGATGTTTACCCTCTGATGAAGTTTGTGCGCACGAATCAAGGGACTTGTATCAATCAGCGTCCGGTAGTGACTGAGGGCCAATATGTTGAACCGGGACAGGTTTTAGTTGATAGCTCGGCTACAGAACAGGGGGAACTGGCTCTGGGACAGAACGTGGTTTGTGCCTTTATGAGCTGGGGTGGCTATAATTTTGAGGATGCCATCATTATAAGTGATCGTCTGGTGGAGAGGGACAAGTTTACTTCAATTCACATCTCCAAACATGAAGTTGAAGCCCGTGATACTAAGTTGGGACCGGAAGAAATCACCAGAGATATACCTAATGTGGGTGAGGAGAGTCTGCGCGAGCTTGATGAAAACGGCATCATTCGCATTGGTGCTGAGGTGGAGCCAGGCGATATTTTGGTGGGCAAGATTACACCCAAGGGGGAGACGGAGTTATCGGCTGAAGAAAAGCTTTTGCGGGCTATTTTTGGTGAAAAAGCCCGTGAGGTGAAGGATACCTCCCTCAAGGTGCCTCATGGTGAGTGGGGCAAGGTGATAAATGTCAGGCTTTTCTCTCGTGAGGATGGTGATGAGCTGCCGGTTAGGGTTAATAGGTGGGTGCAGGTTTGGGTGGCTCAGAAGCGGAAGATCTCCGTAGGCGATAAGCTAGCCGGACGGCATGGTAATAAGGGGGTCATCTCTATTGTTGCCCCGGCTGAGGACATGCCCTTCCTTCCCGATGGTACGCCGGTAGACATTATTCTTAATCCTATAGGCGTTCCGTCACGGATGAATATTGGCCAGGTTCTGGAGACACATCTGGGCTGGGCTGCCCAGGCATTGGGCTTCAAGGTGCTTACTCCTGTCTTTGATGGCGCCAGTGATGTGGCTATTGAAGATGCCCTGGCTAGAGAGTGGCTGGCTCGAAAGGCTGGGGCAGTCAGCATTGACCCTGATAGTGGCCGCTCTTCAGTACAACTGGAACTGGCTAAGGCCTGGCTGAGTGACCAAGGCTTTGATGGTGACCGGGTATTTAGTGATGACTTTAAGGGAGAGGCCAGTGAGGTGTGCCTGCGCCTGTGGCTTGAAGACCTTGGTATAGCTAGCCGAGACCTTAGCTGGGAGGAACTGGCACAGATTGTGGACAAAGTAAGCCTTGAAAGGAATCTGCCATTGCCCATCTCGGGCAAGGTTATACTCCGTGATGGCCATACCGGTGAACCATTTGACCAGCCGGTGACAGTGGGCAATATCTATATGATGAAACTCAATCACCTGGTTGAGGACAAGGTTCACGCCCGGTCTACTGGCCCTTACTCGCTAATTTCCCAGCAGCCTCTAGGCGGTAAGGCTCAATTTGGTGGCCAGCGCTTCGGTGAAATGGAGGTATGGTCACTAGAGGCCTATGGTGCCGCTCACAATCTTCAGGAAATGCTGACCACCAAGTCAGACGACGTCACCGGACGGGCCAAGACCTATGAGGCTATTGTTAAGGGTGAAGATATTCTACCACCTGGCGTACCAGAATCCTTCAAGGTTCTGGTTAAGGAACTGCAGAGCCTATGTCTGGCCGTTGAGGTGATTAATGAGGAGGAAAAAGTAATTCAGGCTGAGAAGGTCAGGGAAGCCCCCGGGGCAGAAATAGAGCCTGAGGTCATTGAAGGTTCGTCAATTTTAGCTGCTGATTCACCTGAGAGAGAGGTAGAAGGAGACAATGCTTGAAGTCAATGATTTTGACGCCGTTCGTATTTCATTAGCCTCACCGGAGCAGATTCTGAGCTGGTCCTATGGTGAAGTAACCAAACCGGAGACTATTAACTACCGCACCCTGAAGCCGGAAAGGGACGGGCTTTTCTGTGAGCGAATCTTTGGCCCGACCAAGGACTTTGAGTGTGCCTGTGGCAAATACAAGAGGATACGTTTTAAGGGGATTATCTGTGATAAGTGCGGTGTTGAGATAGCCCGGTCAAAGGTGCGTCGGGAGCGAATGGGGCATATTGACCTGGCATGCCCGGTTTCTCATATCTGGTTTGCCAGAGGCATACCCAGTCGGATTGGGCTATTGCTTGACCTGTCAGCTCGGAGCCTGGAGCGTGTTATTTACTTCTCTCATTATATCGTTACCTCTGTGGATGAGGCGGCACGCCAGGAGGCGATTAAGCAGCTGGAAGAGGATATTTCTCAAGAAATGGCTGAGCGTAAGACTGCCCTGGAAAATAAAATAGCTGAACTAGAGCGAAAACAGGCAACAATAGAGGAAGTAAACCAGATGAGGCGTAGCTTCAAGAGCACCAAAGCCCAGCTTGAGGAAGGGCTGCCGGCTAGGATAGAACAGTTAAAGGACCTGAGGCAAGGCGCTCTGCTTACCGAAACTCAGTATCAGGAACTGAAACAAAATTATGCTCATATTTTTGAGGCTGGCATGGGGGCTGAAGCCATCCTCAAACTGCTTAAAGACCTTGACCTTGATGAGATGCGCAGCCGGCTAATCCAGGAAACCCGCTCTTCTTCGGGTCAACGCCGCCGGAAGGCGGCAAAGCAACTACAACTGGTGGAGGCCTTTCGCCGCAGCAGCAACAAGCCGGAGTGGATGATTCTGACCTCATTGCCGGTACTGCCTCCTGACCTGCGCCCTATGGTTCAGCTGGATGGAGGCCGGTTTGCCACCAGTGACCTTAATGACCTGTATCGGCGAGTTATCAACCGCAATAACCGGTTGCGCCACCTAGTTGAAATAGGGGCACCGGAAATTATTATTCGCAATGAGAAAAGGATGCTCCAGGAAGCGGTTGACTCTCTTATTGATAATGGTCGCAGGGGCAGGGCTATCTCTGTCAGTGGCAACCATAAGGCGAAGTCACTCTCGGATATGCTACGGGGGAAGCAGGGCCGATTCCGCCAGAATTTGCTGGGTAAGCGAGTTGACTACAGTGGGCGCTCGGTCATCGTGGTTGGCCCGGAACTCAAGTTTCATCAGTGTGGTTTGCCCCGGCGGATGGCTCTGGAACTGTTCAAGCCCTTTGTTATGCACCGCCTGGTGCTGGAGGGGCTGGCCTCCAATATAAAGAGTGCCCGCCGGCTGGTGGAGAGAGCTAAGCCCGAGGTCTATGATATCCTTGAGGAGGTTGTCAAGGAGCGGCCGGTTTTGCTTAACCGGGCGCCCACTCTGCACCGGCTTAGTATCCAGGCTTTTGAAGCGGTGCTGATTGATGGTAGCGCCATCCAGATACACCCTCTGGTATGTGCCGCCTTTAATGCCGATTTTGATGGCGACCAGATGGCGGTTCACATCCCCCTATCTCGGGCGTCAGTAAAAGAAGCCAGGGAGATGATGCTTAGCATCCACAATATGCTTCTGCCCAGCTGCGGTGAGCCGATAGTAACACCAACCCTGGACATGGTTTTCGGCTGTTACTACCTGACTATCATCAGGCCGGGAGCTAAGGGTGAGGGCATGGTCTTCGGTAGTTTTGAAGAGGCAAAGCTCGCCTGTGAACTTGGTGCCGTTGACTTAAGAGCTGAGGCTGAGGTCAGGCTCAAGGATGGACAAAGGGTTAAAACTAGCGTCGGGCGCATCATCTTTAACGAGGTTTTGCCTTCGGAACTGGGCTTTAACAACAAGACGATTGATAAATCAAGCTTAAAGCAAATAATAGCTGATTGTTATCAGCTGCTGGGTGATAATCAGGATATGGCGGCGGTACTGGATAGCTTAAAACAGCTGGGTTTCCACTACGCTACCAAATCGGGGATTACTATCGCTATGAGTGACATTGAGGTCCCGGCGCAAAAGCCGAAGTTGCTGGAGGAAGCGGAGGAAAGGGCAGCTATTATTGAAAGCCAGCATCTACGTGGTTTGATAACCGAGGATGAAAAATATAATAGCATTATAGAGGTGTGGATGGAAACTACCGACCGGGTTACCAGCGCTATTTCTGAGTCCCTTAATAAATACGGCAGTGTCTATATGATGGCAACCTCAGGGGCCAAGGGAAATATTTCTCAGATCAGGCAGATGGCCGGTATGCGGGGACTTATGACTAACCCGGCAGGTAAGATTATCGATTTCCCCATCAAGTCAAGCCTTCGTGAAGGACACAGTGTTCTGGAATATTTTATCTCCACTCATGGCGCGCGTAAGGGATTGGCTGATACCGCCCTTCGGACATCAGGCAGCGGCTACCTCACCAGGCGCCTTATTGATGTCACTCAGGATGTCATAGTTCTAGAGGAGGATTGTGGCACTACAGAGGGAATATGGCTATCTGAGCCCCAGGAAAAGGGACTGCTGCCATCATTTACTGAACGAATAACAGGTCGGCTGGCGGCCAGTAAGCTGACTAACCCCAGCACTGGGGGAACCATTGTTGATCGCGATGAGGAGATTGATGAGGCCAAGGTGGCTGAAATTATTGCCGCCGGAATAACCAAGGTCCATATCAGGTCTCCGCTCAGTTGTCAGTCCATGCAGGGTGTCTGCCAGCGGTGCTATGGCCGAGATCTTGCCCGCAGGCATCTGGTTGAGCTAAGCACAGCCGTAGGTATCATTGCCGCCCAGAGCATTGGTGAGCCGGGTACTCAGCTAACGCTGCGCACCTTTCATACTGGCGGTGTCGTTGGGCTTGATATCACCAGTGGTCTGCCCAGGGTAGAGGAGCTCTTTGAGGCCAGGCCACCTAAGGCTCAGGCAATAATATCAGAGACAGATGGCATTGCCCAGGTGGCGGATAGTGATGCCGGCCGGTGGATTAAGGTTACCAGTTCTGATGTCTTCCGTGATGAATACCCATTGCTGCCCGGTTGGCAGGTGATGGTGACTAATGGCCAATGGGTAGATATCGGTACCATACTGGCCAGTCCAGCATCTGAGGCTGAAGCTTCATCATCAACAGCCCTTACCGAGCCTGTTCTGGCTCGTATAGTCGGCGAGGTAGTTATTGAGGACGGTAAGCTAGCTATCAGATATGAAGAGACAGAGGAGCGGGAGTATGCTGTTCCAGCGGCTACCCATATCCGCGTTCAGGATGGAGACTTAGTCAAGGCGGGCCAGCAACTTACCGATGGTTCCATTAACCCGCAGGATATTCTGGTTGTCTTAGGCAAGGATGCCGTCCAGCGCTACCTGGTGGAAGAGGTGCAGAAGGTGTACTGCTCTCAGGGGGTGCACATAAATGATAAGCACATTGAGGTTATTGTCCGTCAAATGCTAGCCAGGGTTCGAATTGATTCCCCGGGCGATACCGACCTGGTGCCCAGAGAGCTGGTGGACAGGTTCCGTTATGAGGAAGTCAATGCCAAGGTGCTGGCTGAGGGGGGTGAGCCGGCTACAGCTCATACCGTGCTCATGGGTATCACTAGAGCATCTTTAAGCACTGATAGCTGGCTAGCAGCCGCCTCTTTCCAAGAGACTAATAGAGTGCTTACCGAGGCAGCAATTTATGGCAAGGTGGATAGACTAACTGGGCTTAAGGAAAATGTGATCATTGGCAAGCTAATCCCAGCCCGGTGTCGGGCCTGCAAAGAAGCATCCGAGGAAGCGGCACGGCAGTTAGAAAAAGAAGAAGAGGCACCACAGTTAGAGTTGGGTGGAGAATTGCCCCGGTTGCCCCATGATGTAGAAGGTCAAAATGTAGACAGCAAGGGGGAGCCAGTTATCTAGGTCCTGTTGCCAGTGAACCGGGAGCCGCTCTGTAGTTATCAGGGCGGCTCTTTATTATTTTGGCTGCAGTTCTACGCGCTGAAGCCTTGGATGGCTAGCAGGATTTATCCTTGATGAAGATATGGTATAATAACCGAGAAGTGAGAGAAGATTGAAGCTCCTCTTGTTTTACATAATACCTTGGAGGTGAAGTAGAATAGGCCGTGTTATTTCGGGCAAACCCAGTGCTGAGGATATACCGCTTGATACCAGCCTGCGGCCCCGGTGCCTTGATGATTTTATCGGGCAGACCAGGATTAAAGAAAATCTGGGCATCGCTATTGCCGCGGCTAAGGGTAGGGGTGAGGCACTGGACCATATATTGCTTTACGGCCCACCTGGCCTGGGCAAGACCACCCTGGCCTACATAATAGCTGCCGAGATGGGTGTCAGTATCAGGATTACCTCAGGACCGGCAATAGAGCGCACCGGTGACCTGGCAGCAATATTGACCAATCTCCGCAGCCAGGATACTCTCTTCATTGAT
>Ga0114930_10005426_pt1 | contig 10503 bp, 6 predicted proteins | sample AnhtaG_FD_87300 | JGI IMG/M metagenome (GOLD analysis project Ga0114930, IMG submission 87300) | Deep subsurface microbial communities from Anholt, Denmark to uncover new lineages of life (NeLLi) - Anholt_01485 metaG | ecosystem: Environmental > Aquatic > Marine > Oceanic > Sediment | place... | reverse complement strand
CTGCCATATTCGTAGCTGTAAATAGAGCCAGGGGGAAGGGAGCTGGTTTCTTTTGGGAGTCTTGGAAAGAACTTGGTGAAACCATGGACCGGAACGAACACTGGATTCGTGTCCTGCTGGTGGGTTTTACCTCAGCTAAGCAGTTAGCCTACGAGGAAAAGGTATTGGAGGACATTGCTGCTGACTTTGATACGACAGTCCGTGCGGCACGTGTCCCGCGAGATGAATCCTTCCTTATTTGTGCCGATACCATTTGTGCCAATTTTGTCACCGAACATTTCACTTCAGTCGAGCTTTGTCATGATTCTTTAGACTGCTGCTTGAAGGTCAGTCCATCCACAGTTGAGCTTGTCAAGAACTGCCCGGCGGCGTTTGATGATTACGGCTACTACGGCTGGTTATACATGCAGGAGCTAGGGCATATAGGCTACTACGAGCGCCTCACCTTTTCGAATTTAGAGGGTGAACAGGAGCTGACCGAACTGGCCCGAAAATGCACCCAGAGGGATATTGAAATGGGCTGCCCTACAAGCTGGCAGGATCCAAATGTCCTGGGACCGCACTGGCTCAATTATGATGAGATGTTGAGGGATGTGTTGAAGGTCTATGACCCTAATCGCATATCTAATCCTCCCAGGCCCTTTGACATAGGATTGACATAGAACCATGGATTAAAGTGAGACTATGACTTCGCAATAGCAGGCAATAACAATGGGTTAACAAAGATTGTCAAACGAGGATAAGATTTGCCTCGTATGTGTAAAGGTAAGCGGATTGGCGGTTTTCGTAGGTTTAACCTCCTGCTACCTGGCTAATTTTACCTGCAGCTGGGAGTGAAGGAATAAACGGGGGGGCTGAAAAGCCCTAAATTTGAAGCCAAAAATAGAGCTGTTCAAAAATTAAAATAGTCTCAATAAAGGAGGTTGGTCTGATGAGTGAGATGAAAGTGAAAGGTACAGATCTGGGTCCCATAAAAATGGCTAATCCAACGTTTATGAAGTACTTTAGTGAGCGAGTAGTGAGGGATGCTGAGGGAGAGAGTTGGTTCATAAGTTGCAATGAGGCAGTGGTGAGGGGGGGAATAGAGGCCGGGGTTAGAGTAGTGGCCAGCTTTCCAGGGTCTCCTATCATTTTCGCTATGGACGGCTTTGCTTACGCCAAGACTGTATATCCTTCTATGTATGTAGAGTGGTCAAGCAATGAACAGACTTCTTTTGAAGTTGCCCAGGGAGCAGCTATATCTGGTCTTCGAGGACTGGCGTTTATGAAACAGGTAGGTTGTAACTACATTGTAGATCCGATGGTAATGGGTGCAACTATGGGGATGAGGGCAGGGGGAGCGGTTGTGGTAGTGACTGATGATGACCCTGATAATGAAACTACCGGAGGTTATCAAGATGTGAGACGCATACCCCAAATTGGCCATTCTCCGGTATTGGAGCCGTCCACCTTGCAAGAAGTCAAAGATTATACACGATATGCCTTTGACCTGTCTTCAGAGCAACAAATCCCGGTCTTTGTCCGCGTTATGGAGCGGAATGGCTATGGTAGAGAGCTCGTAACTATGGGAAGGATCCGGCATGATTTAAGGGAAAAGAAACCAGACGTTAATCCGTATAATCCTGAAGGCAAAATAGACGAAAGCAAGTACGGAAGGGTTACGCGGGAAACCTGGAGACAGGTCTCCGGTAACTGGCAGCCGATTTATGAGAGTCCTAGATTTTGCGATGAAGATTTTTCTGAGCACGTAATAGTGACTCATGAGGACATAATGAAAACAGGGGAATTTCCTAATATTCGATACATACAGGAGGCGGTCAATAAACTTCCCTATCATAAGTTAATGCTTAAGGAAGGGGCAAGAGTGGGGGTTATTACCGCCAATACCCCGTACCTGGACTTTTTGGAGGCGCTAGATATCCTGGGAATTGAGGACGAGGTAAGTGTTCTAAAAACTGCCACGGGTTACCCCTTGCCCGTGCCAATGGTGGAAAGAATTTTGGGTGAAACAGATGTTGTGTGTATTTTTGAGGAGATGGAGCCCATTATTGAGGAGCAAGTATTAGCAATAGCAGGGGGAATGGAGAAATATACCAAAATTGTCGGTAAGCTAAGTAAGCATGTTCGTCGATGGGGTCATCTAGATCGCGACAAAGTAGCTTCAGTTTTGGCAGAAGTTATGGGCAAGGAGTTTAAGCCAAGAACATCTCGAGAGAAAATTGAGGCAAGAAAGGAAGTTTTTAAAGAACTCCCGATAGCTTACACATGCCCAGCCAATATGTGCGCAGGATGCCCAGAATACGCAGCCCTTTACGATCTAAAAGCAGCAGTTGAGGATCTAGGAATAGATGTCTATGGGTGTCGGGCCGATGGCTGCTCGTTGGCTGCATCAACCACACCGGTCAACCCTGGAATGTTGATAGAGCAGCTGGGTGGTATTCCATCATTGGCACAAACTTTGTCAAAAATAGACATAGGTAGAAAGCCGGTAATGCCTATCAGTGATGCCTCGATCTTCCATCATGGTCTACCAGCTATAAGCAATGCAGTATTTAACAAGGGTGATATGGTTCTATTTGTGCTGGATAATGGCGTTTTAGGGATGACAGGTCACAACCCGCATCCAGGTACTGGTCAGACAGTTATGGGGGAAGAGACAAAGTGGATAGACATCGCCGAGTCCTTGCGAGGTGTTGGAGTTGATTTTGTTGAAGTAATCGACCCCTTTAAAGTGGAGGAGTCCATAGCGGTAATAAAGGAAGCTCTTCAAACAAAAGGGGTCTCGGCAGTGGTAGCCAGGCGTGGATGTAGCATTGTAGCTCTAAGAGTAAAGGGGGCGGGGGCAACGGTACTTGACGTTCAATCTCAGGTTGACAGGGAAAAATGTGTGTCTTGGAATGTAGAGACGTCGCCTTGTCAGTATGCCTGCCCGGCAAGGCAGGATAGAGAGACTATTAACCGGCTCATCAAGGTGGAGGATTTCCGAGGAGCAATGAATGAGATAAGGAAAAGGGTACCACTCCCCGGCACGATTGGGCGGGTATGCTTCCACCCTTGCGAGACTGATTGTAAGAGGGCTAAGCTTGATGGGGATGAAGCCATAAGCAACAGGGCACTCACTCGCTTTGTTTGGGAGTGGGAGCAAAGAGAAGGAGTGATAAAGCGAGCCCCTGTCAAACAGACTCTGGAGGAGCGAGTAGCCATTGTCGGCTCTGGACCTGCGGGACTAACTGTAGCCCATGATCTGGTAAATAAGGGATATGGTGTTACCATTTACGAGGCGCTGCCATTTGCTGGTGGTATGGCGGTAGTCGGGATTCCCAAATATCGTCTGCCCAGGGAAGTACTCCAGGCAGATATAGATTCTATTCTCGACCTTGGGGTAGAGATTAAATATAATACCCGAGTCGGTAGGGACTTAACCTTTAACGACCTTTTCCAACAGGGTTACAAAGCAATATGTGTTGCTATTGGTGCCCACCTTAGCGCAAAGTTACAGATTCCCGGGGTGGATCTAGACGGGGTTCTTTATGCCATATCCTTTATGAACGATGTAAATCTTGGGAAAGATGTCAAACTTGGGAAGAAGGTCCTGGTAATAGGTGGCGGTAATGTAGCTATTGATGTTGCCAGGAGTGCACGTCGTTTGGCGGAAGAGGTGCATCTTGCCTGTCTCGAAACAAGGGAACAGATGCCAGCTCATGGTTGGGAGGTGGAAGAGGCTGAAAATGAAGGTATAAAGCTTCATAACGCGCTTTGCCCTACCGAGATTTTAGGTAAGGGTGGAAAGGTTAAAGGAGTTGAATTTGTCCCCGTGAAATCACTAGAGGTTGATAGTGTGGGTAGAATTAAGTCAATCGTTACTGAGATGGGTCAAGAGGTTAGCCTGGATGCAGATACAGTGATAATTGCCGTTGGTCAATCTCCTGACCTATCGCTCATTGGGGAAGGTGATGGACTGAAAATCACAGACTGGGGCACTTTTGATGTTGACTCCGTTACATTGGCTACCAATAAGCCTGGCATCTTTGCTTGTAGTGATTGTGTCAGTGTTAGAGGCTCGGTTATCGAGGCTATAGCAGCAGGGCACGAAGCAGCGGAGTCCATTGACCGTTACCTTAACAGCAAAAACCTTAAGGAAGGAAGGATTGAGGAACGAAAACCTGTTACCTGGGCAGATGTACTACCTCAGCGCCCTCGTCCTGCCAAAAGAGAACCGGAAAGGATACCTATGGAGGACCCCGCTACGAGGGTCACTGACTTCAGGGAAGTAGAGCTCGGCTTTACAGAGAAAATGGCAATCAGGGAGGCAAGCCGATGCCTTAGATGTAAAACTTGTAACTATTGCCTTGATGAATATGGCTGTTCGGGTATACGATGGGTGCCAAATGAACGACTCCGCGTAATGAGCCCTAACGTGGAATTAAGCATTTGTGGTGGATGTACGGTTTGCACACAGGTGTGCCCTTATGGCGCCATAACAGAGGTAAAGGAAGGGGTAACAGTATGAATAAAGCAACAACGAACTTAGTAATAACTGCTATAGCTGGTCAAGGAATTACACTGATGACCCGGGTGCTCTCAGAAGCACTAGCTGCTGAGGGGGTAAAGGTAGTGTCAACCGATTTCCCCCCACCCGGACAGAGGCTGACAGCGGGCTGGAGTAATATCAGATGGGGGGAGAAGGTTTATGCTGAGCAAATATGCGACGGCGATGCTGACTTTCTAGTTGGCTTAGACCGGATAGAAGCTTTTAGGGTAGCAATAAGATATGCTGCCGACGATTGCTTGGTTCTCATGAATGAGAGTATAGTTCCGAGGCCACTTGCCCCTCCAAAGTTGGAAAGCACCTTCGGATGGCACCATCCGACTCTAGATGACATTCTTAGTTGTTTCAAGAGGTGCGGAATAAACAATGTGAAGCATTTTGATGCCACAAAGTTGGCTAGGGAGGAGACCGGGACCCATCTTACTGTTAATGCGGTAATGCTTGGGGCGGGGTGCGCCTCAGGAATGTTTCCAGTCAAAGAAAAAACCATGGAAAATGCTATTGCAGGCTCCGTTCCCCCCAAAATGCTGGAGCTTAACCTAAAAGCTTTTAGGACGGGTGTTGAAAAATTTAAGGCGCTGTGACTTTCATCAGTCAAGGCGTGTTATCATTGCTACGCTGTACAAGATGTGGGAGGTGTATATTAATACTTTCAAATCTTGGGAGCGTGATTTGGATTTTTGGATGGTTTAGAGATGGGTTCAGGACTATTATCAGGTATTAGGGTTTTGGATTTAGCATACAAGACAGCTGGGTCACTAACAAGTGCTTTGTTTGGTGATTGGGGAGCCACGGTTTTTAAGGCAGAAGCTTTAGAATTAGAGTTCGATCCGTGGCAGTATGCAGTAGACGACCCAGCTGGTAGAGACCCTCTTTTTGAATTTGTCAATCGCAATAAGATGAGCATTTCTTTAGCATTTCAAACAAAAGAGGGTAAGGAGATACTACGAAAGGTAGCCGGGAAAGTTGATATCCTTGTTACAGACCTGCCAACGAAGATTTTGGAGGACTTGGGAATAGACTACGCGACTCTATGCGAGGGAAATCCAGGAGTTGTTTATGGCATATGCTCCGGTTTTGGTAGCCGTGGTCCTGATAAGGATACCCCACCCATCGACGAGCTTGCTTGCAGCAAATCTGGGTTTTTGTGGGTTGTCACAGAGCCTGGCTACCCTCCCAGTTATACAGCTAATGGGCAGATTGCAGCCGCTTTTTATTTAGCTTATGGCATCATACTTGCGCTCTATCAGAGGGAGCAGAGTGGAGAGGGACAGAAAGTAGACGCGTCTCTCTTTAATGCATATATCAACCAGATGGGGACACTTGTTCAGTCGTCTCTTGCCAGCATGGAACTTACCAGCATGCCTTCATCAGGTTGGCAGCCACTCAGTAGGAGCACGGCTACTAACCCTCTTGCTAACCTGTATAAAACGAAAGATAAATGGGTCTCCTTCGCTTTGGCTCAGACCGATCGCTATTGGCATGATTTTTGTAAGGCTGTAGAGCTTGAGGATATAGAGCATGACCCCCGTTTCAATACGCACGAAAAGCGGTGTGGTGACGAGTTTAGACAAGACCTAATTTCCATTCTTGATAAGGCGCTCCTAAAAAGAAGTGCCGCTGAGTGGCAAAGTCGATGGGAAGGAATCCCTTTGATCTATGAAATTATTGATGATTTCCAAAAAGTAGAGGATGATCCTCAGGCATATGTAAATCAATATTTAATTGAACTTGACTATGGAAGTAGAGGAAAGACTACGATGATAGGATTCCCTATCGAGTTTTCTAGAACTCCGGCGAGCATAAGCAGGTTATGTCCTTCCCGAGGCGAGCACACTACCAAAATATTGGTAGATGTCCTAGGATATTCTTCAGACCAAATTACAGAGTTAAGAGAGAAGAAGGTAGTTTATTAGAAATTTAAGGGAGGCTAAAGAGTGGCAGTAGTGCTTGATGGAATCAGGGTTGTTGATATGACAGTATTTTATCAGGGACCTGTAGCCTGTAGGTACTTGGCTGATTTTGGCGCTGAGGTGATTAAGGTTGAGCCCTTAGAAGGTGAGGTAGCGCGTGGGCTTCAGCAACACGGAATACTTCCAATGAAAGAGTGGAATTCCTACTATTACAATAATAATCGGAATAGAAAGAGTCTGGCAATAAATCTGACTAAGGAGGAAGGAAAGCAAATTGTTTACAAATTGGTAGAAAAGTCAGACGTTTTTGTTTCTAATTACAGATTTACTGGTTTGCAAAGATTGAAGATGGATTACCAAACCTTGTACCAAGTAAACCCCAGGCTTATTTATGCCGCTTCCACCGGGTTTGGATATTATGGGCCTGATAGAGATAAAGCAGCTTTCGACCCCATAGCGGAGGCAAGAGTAGGCATAATGTCTTACTTGGGAGAGGAAGGACAACCACCAGTCTATCCAGGCTGGGGTGCAGGTGATATGATGGGTGCCATATTGACTTCCTTGGGAATAGTTTTGGCATTATATCATCGGCAAAAAAGTGGTGATGGTCAAAGAGTCGCCGCCTCTCTTTTTGGTGGTTGCATATTTGCTGCAGCCCCCTTTCTACAGCCATATTTGTCAACCAGTAGACAAGATTTGCTACATCAACCTTCCAGAAAAGCAAGGCGAAACCCACTTTGTAATGTTTATCCTACGAAGGACAAATGGTGCTATTTTTATGTACCTAACTCCCAAAAATTTTGGTCGAAATTTTGCCAAGCGCTAGGCATGAAGGAATTAGAGGATGACCCGAGGTTTAATACATCTGAGAACAGAAGTGACAATTCCTCACAGCTTATTTCTATCTTAGATAGTGTTCTGACTACCAAGAGCGCGGTTGAATGGGTCAAAAGGTATCATGAGGAGGGGTTGCTTATCATGCCGGTTAATAGCTTTGAGGATTTATCTCGTGATCCTGGGGCTTGGGAGAATCAGTATCTAGTGGAGATTGACGATCCCAGATGGGAACGTCGTAAGACAACGGGGCTTGTAGCACAATTGAGTAAGACCCCTGGCGAAACAGGGATATTTGGGCCTGAGCTTGGACAGCATAACGAGGAGATTCTAATAGACTTGCTAGGCTATACTTGGGACCAAATTGTTTCATTGAAGGACGAAGGCGTGATCCTATAATAAAAGCTAAGCCGATGAAATACTGGAGGTTTGGCGGAGCAGAACTAATCCATTTTAGGTGCTGGTTAAAGTTGTTCACCGGACAAGTTCTCTTTGTTTTTAGTGTGGACACGCGTTATAGGTTAACAATCAAACTTGTTAGATATTTGCATGAATCAAAAAGGAGTCCAAGATGAACTTTAGATTTACCAAGGAACAGGAAGAGTTTCGCCAGGAGTTAAGGAAATTTCTGGTAGAAGAGACGCCGCCTGACTTTGCGAAATATATGTACGGCACAATGGATGTCGCCGCAAATGACGAAGTTAGTGAGCTCAGTTCTAAAATAGCGCCAAAACTTGCTGAGAAGGGCTGGCTAACCTCGAGCTGGCCCAAAGAATGGTTCGGTAGAGGTGCTTCCTGTACCGAGAAATTAATAATGGCGGAAGAACTGGGTTATTGCGGAGTGCCAGCTAGAGATATGTATAGCATAGGCATGGTAGGCCCTATGCTTATAGAATGGGGTACCGAAGAGCAAAAGAAACAGCACCTCCCATCGATTGCTAGAGGAGAAGTGCTTTGGTGTCAGGGCTTCAGCGAACCAGATGCCGGATCTGATATGGGCGCATGTAAAACCACTGCTGTATGGAATGGTAAGGAGTATGTCGTCAACGGACAGAAAACATGGACTAGCCAAGCGCACCGTGCTAAATGGATCTTCTTCCTAGCCAAAACTGACCCTGAAGCCCCCAAATATAGAAATCTTACCATCTTTATAGCACCTTTGGATACACCAGGTATCACCATTAAACCGATAATAAGCATGGATGGCACCCATCACTTTAGCGATGTTTTCTTCGATGATGTTAGAATACCTAAGGAAAACGTATTGGGAGAAGTAAACAAAGGGTGGGCAGTAGCCATGGCACTAATGAACTATGACAGGACCCTCATGGAGCCTCTAGGGCAAATTAAACGTTTAATTGAGGTGATGGTAGAATATGTTAACAGGACTGGTGATAGCAAGAACCAAGTGGTTCGTCAGAAACTAGCTCAGCTAGCCATAGAAACTGAGGTCTGCCACTTACTTGCGTATAAAATAGCCGCAGCGGAGGATGCGAAGCTTCCTATTGTTAATGAAGCATCGATGTCCAAGATAATGAATGCTGAGCTTATGCGGCATGCTACCGGAATAGCAACAGAAATAGTAGGACTTGGCAGCCAACTGACAGAAGATGAGACGGATGCACCTTGCCTCGGCAGGCTAGGACATCTCCATTTTGACTCTATAGCCAATGCCTTTGGTGCAGGTACTATTGAAATACAAAAGAACACTATTGCCAGATTTGGTTTAGGGTTGCCCAGAGAGCCTAGAGGCTAATTTGGATTTCGTCAAGACTACCAGGAAAATGAACCGGCTGGGGGTGTATAATGGATTTCACACTGACCGAAGAACAGAAAATGCTGAAGACGACAGCTCATGACTTCCTAGTGGATAAATACCCCAGAGAAGTGCTTAAAGAAATGGAAAGAAGTGAAATGGGGTATTCACAACAGATGTGGCAGGAAATGGCAGACTTAGGCTGGATAGGATTATTGCTCCCTGAAAAGTATGGGGGCAGTGAAATGAGCTTTATTGACCTTGGAGTATTACTGGAGGAAATGGGGTATGTTTGCCTAATGGGCCCCTTCTTCTCAACAGTGGTTCTTGGCGCTTTACCTATCTTAAATTTCGGTAGCGAGGAGCAAAAACAGGAATACCTATCCAAGATAGCTAGTGGTAAAGCAATCTTCACTTTAGCCTTAGTTGAACCCCATGGCAAATATGATGCGGCTTCTATTACAGTTGAGGCTATTCGTGATAAAGATGGCTATGTTATTGATGGTACAAAGTCCTTCGTCCCTAATGCTCACGTCGCCGACTATATATTATGTGTAGCTAGAACCAGTGGACGGTCAAAATCAGAAGACGGGATTACTATATTTTTGGTAAATGCTAAAAGCCCGGGCATAAGCTGCAAGGTTTACAAAACTCATTCCCACGAGAAGCTGTGTAAAGTGGTTTTCGACAAGGTGAAAGTACCTAAAGAGAATATTCTAGGGCAGTTAGACCACGGGTGGAGCGTAGTGCAAAAAACATTAGAGTGGGCTGCTGTAGCCAAATGCTGTGAGATGTTTGGTAGTATGCAAGAGGCATTTGATATGACTGTCGTTTATGTTAAAGAGAGGAAGCAATTTGACCGCCCGATTGGCAGCTTCCAAATTATACAACATTATATAGTCAACATGGCAATGGATGTCGAGGGCTCAAGAGTTATAACCTACCAAGCTGCCTGGATGTTAAGCGAAGGGCTTCCTTGCACTAAAGAAGTATCTGCAGCTAAGGCATGGGTAAGTAACGCCCTTAGTCGTGTTATCACGGTAGCAAACGACTGCCATGCCACTATTGGCGTTACCGAAGATCATGACCTACACTTCCATACCATTCGAGCTAAAGCTGCTGAGGTCACCTACGGCAGTGCTGATTACCACCGGGAGCTGGTAGCTCAAGAGATAGGGTTAAATTTCTGATTATGCTTGATTATTGGTGTTCGAAGATTAAGAGAAAAGGTGCCGCTGACACCTCGGTGGTTTAGTTACTTGTTTCCCATGCAGCTTTTGACCATTAACTACCGTGTTCTAAGTCGTGAGTGTCTGTATCGGAGGAAAATCAAAGAGGTAAGGAGCCTAGCTTCGTCTGCCTCGCTGTTTCCTAGTTGATAGTCTAGGTAGCAAGCTCTTTAGAATGGTTATAGAGCCAGGGTCAGGGGTTATTGGGTGGAGGCTGTGCCT
>Ga0114930_10005424_pt1 | contig 10505 bp, 6 predicted proteins | sample AnhtaG_FD_87300 | JGI IMG/M metagenome (GOLD analysis project Ga0114930, IMG submission 87300) | Deep subsurface microbial communities from Anholt, Denmark to uncover new lineages of life (NeLLi) - Anholt_01485 metaG | ecosystem: Environmental > Aquatic > Marine > Oceanic > Sediment | place... | reverse complement strand
CTGGTCACGAATGGCGTCGCCCAGACGCGAGGCAAAGCGACTCGACGACACGTATCCGACGCGCCGATCCGGGTCGTCGGAAGAGACGGCGTTGCCGATGGCGTTGATGATGTGCGTCTTGCCCAGGCCGACGTCGCCGTACACGAAGAACGGGTTGAACTCGCCGCCGGGCTGGGCGGCCACGGCCCGGCACAGCTTGTGCGTGAACTGGTTGTTCGCCCCCACGAAGAAGCCGTCAAACGTGAACCACTCGAGCAGCCGCTCCGAGGTCATCGCCTCCATCACCCGCTGGTCCGATTCCGCCTGGCTCTCCGGACGTCCGGGGGCCCGCAAGGGCTTTGGCCGGGTCGTCTTGAACGCGCTGACCGAGGCGTGCTTGCGGCGTAGGGCCCGCTCCGCGTCGCGCGCCTCGAGTTCCCCCCGGTTCGCCCGGGTCACGGCCGCGGCCTCGCTCTCCCGCAACGCGTCACGCACGGCCGTACGCAGGACGTCGCCCAACTCCTGGGCCGACGTGGCCCCGCCCAGGGCCACTTGCCGGGGCGCCTGCTCGGCCTGGGCCTTGACCGCCGCCAAGGCTTCCCGGACCGCGCCGCTTAGGCCCTCGTGGATCGCGTCCGCGAACTCCTGTGGCGACGGCGCGGTGACGGTTTGGTTCGCCTGGGCCGCCGCTTGAAACTGGGTCGCGATGGCGCCGATCGTCTCATGCAGGGCATCCGCCAGGCCCTCGCACAAGATGGCGGCGAACTCCTGTGGACTCGGGCCCGAGGAGGTCTTCTCTTCGGCGACGATGGCGCGGATCTGGGAGGTGATGGCGCCCACGGACTGATGCAGGGCCGCGGCCATGCCTTCGCGCAACACCGCCGCCAGCTCCTCCGGCGCAGGGAACGACGCCTGTTTCTCGTTGTTGGCCGCCATGGCCCGCATCCGGACCGTCATGGTCGACAGCGCCTCCCGCATCGCCGCCGTGACGCCGTCGCGTATCAGCTCGGCCAGCTCCTGCGATGAAGGCTCGACCGCCAGCTCGACACGGGCCTGGACAATGGCCGCGGCCATGGCCTCCTCCATGGCGGCCGCAAAGCTCTGTCGCATCAACGCCGGCAGGTCCTGCATGGACCCATCACCGGCGTTGCGCGCGGGCGCCGCCTCCGCGGCTTCGGCTTCCTTGATGATGTTGGAAACGGTCGCGTCCAATGCCGCCACGGGCACTTCATTGTCCCGCTGCGGCGCCGCTTTCGCCGACACCTTCTCGCCTTTGTCCCCCCATTTCTTCGGGCGGCCCTTCACACTTTTCGTCAGGCCCCTCAGCTTCGAGACGTCGTAGGCTTCTTCACTGTCGTCCTCTCCGCTCAGACCGTATACCCGGGCGGCCACCGTCGAGAAGTGGTGCCAGTCACATAGGATCGGCTTGATGCGCAGTTCCGGGCAGACCTGCCGGACCACCTCCAACGCCTCGTCGTCCAACGGATTGACCATGGCCACGGTCAGGATACGGCCCAGCTTGTCTATCGGGAGCAGGTGGTGGGCCAGGCAGATCTCCTGGGGGACGAGCTTCAGGACCTCCTTGGTGACCTCGTAGTCCAGGAGGCTGAGGTGGGGGATCTTGCACTGCTTGACCAAGGACGACACGATGGTGTCGTGTTCCACATACTCCAGCTCGACCAGGATCTGGCCGATGAACCCGCCCTTTTCGACCTGGATCTCGAGCGCCTCGTTCAATTCCTCCTCGGTTATGGCCCCCTCTTCAATCAGGATCTGGCCAATGCGCTGCGTCGAGCTCTTGCCGTGCAGCCCGTCGCCCGAGGCGCCGGAGGACCCCTTGTCCTTGCCATCGCGTCCGTTTTTCCGAGAACGTGCCATATACACCTTAACCCGCGGCTAGGCCATCAACGCGGGAGCCGGCTCGATGCGGGCGAGGTGGGCACGCCAGGGACGGACGGTACCTTTCGCCATAGGGTCGATCCGGTTGTTCATTTCTGTGCCAAATCTCTGTCACTTTCGACAAAAAGGTGACACCCGCCCGGCACACTACTCCACCTTCCGGGCGCACATGCTGCCGTCTCACCGCCAATAACACACCGCAAATACACGACTTACGCAGTCCTCGGTCTCGCCGTGCACATCACGCGGGACCCGAGGCCGTACTGAGAAGATGCAGGAATCTTGCCACTGGCGGGCCCGCGCATGAATCTCACATTTCATAGTCGGGCCTGACCTACGCGCCGAGGCGACGCAAAAAGGACGGGTCGGCCACTCCATCCCCCCGGGATGGCACCAAAGGAAACGCCGCGCACCCGGGTTCGGCCAAGTACGCGGCGGCTTGCAGGCGACAGGACCCTATGGCTTGACCGGCATGCCGGACTCCATGGACTCGTTGGCGGCGCAGGTGACGAGGCAGGACTTCAGCCCGTCGGAATAGGGCGAGCGGATACGGCCCCGCTTGCCCGACTGGACCGCGTCGATGAAGGCCTTGTTCTCTTCCTCGAACATGTTGACCTGCGGGGCGTATTCGGTCGTCCTGCCGTCCTCGCGCACCGTCAAGCGCCCGCCGTCCAAGTAGAGGGTCGCCTCGGGCGAGATGATCTCGAGTGACACCCGGCCGCCGTGGTTGCACACACACGAGGACGTGATGGCGGCCGAGGCCCCGTTCTTGAGCCGCATCGACACGGTCGAGCTGTCGTGCACGTCGTAGTCCTTCACCTTCGTCATGCACCCGGTGGAACCGGCGGCGTAGACCTCGGCCACGTCGCCGCACAGGTAGCGCATCAGGTCGAACATGTGGGTGGTCTGTTCCATGACCTGGCCGCCGCTCTTGGCCATGCGGCGCCACCACCACACCCCCGGCATGCCGCCCACCCAGTGGCCGATCACCAGCGAGATGGCCTTCCCTTTCAGCAGCCGGCGCGCCAGCTCGCTCGTATCGTAGTACCGGAAACAATAGCCGACGCTGGTGAGCACCTTGGCCTTGCGCACGGCGGCCGCGATGCGTTTGGCGGTTTTCCGGTCAATGGCGATCGGTTTCTCAATGAACAGATGAATGCCTCGTTCCGCGGCGGCTTCTTCCATGCCGCAATGCGCGTACGGCGGCACCGCAATGTAGACGGCGTCGGGCTTGACCTTGTCGTACATGGCTTCGTATTCGGTGAAGGCGGCCCCGCCGAACCGGTCCGCCCCCGACTCCGCCCGCTTCTTCTCGATGTCGCAGTGGCCGACCATCTTCACCCCGTCGATTTGGCTCAGATGCTCATAGTGCTCCTGCATGATGCCGCCGCAGCCCACAAACGCAACCTTGATCATTGAGTCATCTCCTTCCTATTCCGCTTCGCACGCGCCCTTGCCTCTTCGCGACCGAAGAGCACCCTCCCGCCGGATGGTCGAAGTCCCATTGTAGCAAACAGCGGCCCAAGATCAAGTGCGCCGTGCGGCGTCCCGACGCTTTACGCCGCCCCCGCGCTTGTGCTCTAATCGGCCCGAGGAGGACGTCTCGTGGGCATAGAGATCGAACGCAAGTTCCTCGTGGCGCACGACGGCTGGCGCGGCGCGGCCTCGAGCGGCGAGCGCTACCGCCAAGGCTACGTGGCCGTCGGCCCCCCCGCGGCCGTGCGCGTGCGCATCATGGGCGACCGCGCCGTCCTCAACCTGAAGAAGGCGACCACCGACCTCACGCGCGACGAGTTCGAGTACGCGATTTCGCTCGAGGACGCGGAGTCCATTCTCGAGCGCCTGTGTAGCGGCCGCGTGATCGAGAAGACGCGCTACAGAGTACCCCATGCCGGGCTGACGTGGGAAGTCGACGTGTTCGAGGGGCGCAACGCGGGGCTGGTCGTGGCCGAGATCGAACTCGAGTCGGAGACACAGGCTATCGAGAGACCCCCGTGGCTGGGCGAGGAAGTCTCCGGCGACGTCCGGTACTTCAACTCGAGTCTGAGCGTCACGCCCTACACCGAGTGGTAGCGGCCCACGCTCGAAAGCAAGCCGGCGCGTGGCGTATCATCTGCGGCGGCGCTTCTCCAACAGCGAAGCGATAAGACCAAAGGCAACACGGAAGGATAGGCGCATGTTTGAGAACGTAGCCATGGCCCCGCCGGACGCCATTCTGGGGTCGACGGAAGCCTTCAACAACGACCCACGGGCCGACAAGATCAACCTGGGCGTCGGCGTATACAAAGACGAAAACGGGACGACGCCGATCCTGGGTTCGGTCAAACAGGCCGAGACCCGCCTCCTCGACGCGGAGAGCACCAAGAGCTACCTGCCCATGCCCGGCGCCCCCGAGTACGCGGCCGCCGTGCAGGCGCTTCTGTTCGGCCGCGATCACGAGATCGTGGCCGCGCACCGAGCCGTCACCGCGCACACGCCCGGCGGCACCGGCGCGTTGCGGGTAGCCGGCGACTTCATCAAGCAGGTGTTCCCGTCGGCCCGCATCTGGGTGAGCGACCCAACGTGGGCCAACCATAAGGGGGTGTTCGGCGCGGCCGGCCTCGAGATCAATACGTACCCGTACTACGACCAAGACCGCAAGGCCCTGGCCTTCGACGCGATGATGCGGGCGCTCGAGGACGTGCCGGCGACGGACGTGGTGCTGCTGCACGCCTGCTGCCACAACCCCACCGGCATGGACCCCTCGAGCGAACAGTGGCAGGCCATTGCACGCGCCGCCGAGACCAAGGGCTTCGTTCCCTTCATCGACTTCGCCTACCAGGGCTTGGGCGACGGTGTCGAGGAGGACGCGTCCGGTCTGCGCACGCTCTGCGGAACCTGTCCAGAGCTGCTGGTGGCCAGCTCGTTCAGCAAGAACCTCGGCCTGTACCGGGAACGCACGGGTGCGCTGACGCTGGTGGCCGGCTCGAAAGACGCGGCCCAGCGATGCTTCAGCCAACTGAAGCTCTGCGTCCGCCGCAACTACTCGAATCCGCCCGCCCACGGCGGGGCCATCGCCACCACCGTGCTCAACGATCCCGAACTGCGGACCCTATGGGAGGGCGAGGTCAAGGACATGCGCGACCGCATCAACGGCATGCGGCGGCTCTTCGTCGAGACGCTCGCAGCTAAAGGCGTCGAGCAAGACTTCTCTTTCATCACGCGCCAGCGCGGCATGTTCTCCTTCTCGGGACTCAACAAGGAGCATGTGGACCGCCTCCGCGAGCAGCACGCCATCTACATCGTCGGGTCAGGGCGCATCAACGTGGCCGGGATGACGCCCGCCAACATGGACCGCCTCTGTGAGGCCATCGCCGAAGTGCTGGCCTGACCGGCTGTATCTCGCACCGATACGGGCGCGTTGGCCGTGCCACGCGCTGAGTGTTTCCTGGTGATACGGCACCGCCTGTGCTAAGATAGCGCCATGGTGCGTAGGCACATAGGGCTGGTCGCGCTGCTTCTGGTGGTGCTGTACGCCGCGGCGGTCGTCCACCAAGTGCTGCCGCATGACCACGCGCATGGGGACGGCAGTTCGTGCGCCCTGTGCGTGCTGCTCGCCGGCCTCGTCCTGGCCTTCGGCGTGTTCGTGCTCCTACGCGACGCGCCACGGGGCGTGCCCGGCTTCTGTTTGGCCGCGCGTTTTCCTCACCGCCCGTCTTGGCGCCTGCCCTTCGTGCGCGGCCCGCCTGTATCTCCGTTCTAGTCCAACCACCCATTGTTTGTGCGTCAGGCGAAGTGCGCCTGTCGTGTCTCTGTGATGTCCCAAGAAATGCGCAAGAACGGAGGTACTATCCGAATGAAACATCGGGGTTTCACGTTGATTGAACTGCTGGTTGTGATTGCCATCATCGGCATTCTGGCGGCCATTTTGCTGCCGGCCTTGTCCCGGGCGCGCGAATCGGCGCGGCGCGCCAGTTGCCAGAACAACCTCAAGCAAATGGGCCTGGTGCTCAAGATGTATGCCAGCGAGTCCGAAGGCGAGATGTTCCCGCAGCAGCACACGTGGACCTGCCTCGGGGAGTACAACCCGTGGCGGCTCATGGTCGAGGGCTCGCAGGTTTTCCCCGAGTACCTGACCGACCCGAACGTATTGGTGTGCCCTTCGTCAGTTGCCGGGGCCGACGCCATTGAGCGCTTTGACGAAGGCAAAGGCGACACCTGGTTCACCGAATGGTCGGGTACTGGCAACGGTATCGTGGAACCATGCGAGATCACGTCTGGCCCTTACCAGTATTCGGGGTGGGCGTTCAAGAAGGAGATGAAGCTGCGGCCCGGCGCCAACACGAATACGGACGCCATCCTGGCCTACCTCGAGGCGGACCCCGACCACAAGAACAGCGACCTGACGCTCGAGGAGCCCCCGCCGGATTACGCCGGCGGCGATACCATCTATCGCCTTCGAGAGGGCATCGAGCGGTTCCTGATCGCGGATATCAACAACCCCGCGGCCAGCGCGCATGGCCAATCCGAGATCGCCGTGATGTATGACGGCATGTGCGGCGGTTTTGCCGAGCACTTCTCGCACTGGCCCAGCGGCGGCAACGTGCTCTTCATGGATGGCCACGTCGAGTGGCAGCGCTTCAGCTTCCTGGTCCGGGACGGCGTGTTCAATGACGAGCAGTTCCCGTTTGCCGCCACGGGCTTCGCCATTCACAGCATCGAGCCGCGCGCGTGGGCTTCGATACCGGGGCATTAGTGCAAGCCCAGCCGTAGTGCCGGGGGCCTTTGCCGGGCACGGACGCCGCGACACAGCGGGACACCACGGACGCGCGGGCGACGGACTGTCGCCCGCGCGTTCTGTGCTGCCTGGCCAACCCGCGGGCCCGGGGCGTTCTGACGTCGCTAGCGCCTCGTCAGAACGCCACCTTGAAGGTGCGGATCTCGAAGGGCGTGACGTAGAAGCGCACGTGGTTGCCCTTCACCGCGACGGGCGCATCGTTCTCTTCCATGAGGTCGCACTCGGCGACTTCTTTCGGCTTGCGCCCGAAGCTTAGCGTCACGTCGCCCCGCTGGCCGTAGGCCTCGTAGAGCCGCACGATGAGGGCGTCGGAGTCTTCACAGCGCTTCACCGTGTCGACCACCACGTTCTCGGCGTCCACGGCCGCGAAGGTGTCCACCGGCGGCAAGGTCCCGCGGGCGCTGGGCACGGCCACCGCCAACAGCGGCTCATTGAGCTCGTAGCCCTGCTGCACCGTCCCGTTGCGCCAACCCCACGCGTGCGGGTACAGGGAATACGTGAAGCTGTGCTCGCCCTCGTCCGCGTGCGGGTCCGGGTCCACGGGGGACCGCAACAGCGACAGCCGCATCACGTTGCCCTTGGTGTCGTACCCGTACTTGCAGTCGTTGAGCAGGCTCACGCCGTAGTCGCCCTCGGACAGGTCGGCCCATTTGTGGGCCGGCACCTCGTAGCGCGCGCGGTCGAAGTCGGTGTTGTGATGCGTGGCGCGCTCGATGGCGGCGAACTGGATCTCGTACGCGGCGCGGCTGGCGCGCACGTCGAGCGGGAACGCGGCCTTGAGCAGTACGCGCTTCTCATGCCAGTCCACGTGCGTCACGAAATCCACGCGCGGGGCGTGGGCGTGCAGCGTCACGTCCTGGGTGATGACGCTGTGCTCGGTCTTGCGTACGATGCGCACGATGGCCCGCACCGGGCCCGTCTCGACGACCTCGATGGATTCCGCAGGGCCGACCTCCCAGGCGATGGCCTCGAAGTTCGGGTCGATGTCCCACGCGTCGTTGCCGTGGGGGCGGTCGTCGAACAACTGCAGCACGTTGCCGCGTTCGCCCTTGGGGAGGACCTCGCGTCGCTCGACCTTGTCATACACGCTCGCGAGGTTGCCCTTCTTGTCGAAGCGGATGCGCAGGTACTGGTTCTCCATTCCTCTGTCGGTGGCCTTGAGCGCGCCCGAGGGCCCGGCCTTCGGTGCGCCCTTCACCACGCGGTACACGGCGTAGCCCAGCGGCGGCACGCCGCGGGCCTCGAACACGATGGCGTTCGGTCCCACCCGCTGGTGGGGCACGTGCGCCCCGCCGGGGTCGAGGACGGCGAAGCGTCCGCGCGGCAGCGCCAGCTCGACGTAGGCGACGTCATCGCGCAGCCATGACAGCGTGTTGAACACCAAGATGGGGGCGCCGTCTCCGGTCGTGTCGATCTTTTTGGCGATGTGCCCGATGGCCTTGGCGCGCACCGCGGCCGTTCGCGACCGGGCCGCGGCGTAGTCGAGGTCGGCCTGCGCATATACCTCGTTGATGGAAGAGCCGGGCAGGACGTCATGGAACTGGTTGACGAGCACGGTTTTCCAGGCCTCGTACAGCCCCTTGTGGTTGTACCGGCCGCCGTTGAGGAGGGCCAGGCTGCTGAGGAATTCCGTCTGGCGCAGGAGAAACTCGCACTTGCGGTTGTTGCGCTTGGTCCGCGCCTGCGAGGTCTGGCACCCGCGGTGGTACTCGAGGTACAGCTCCCCGTTCCACACTGGCAAGTCCCCGAACGGGCACTGCGCCTTCATCCGGTCAATCGAGTCTTGGATGCGGCCTATCTCGCACTTCGGCATACCCACGACGTTCCGCAGCCGCTTGGCGTATTCGATCATCTCCATGGTCGGGCCGCCGCCGCCGTCGCCGTGTCCGTAGGGGAAGGGCAGCTCCTCGAACAACTCCTTCTGCTTGAACCGGTTCCATTGCTCGAGGCAGTCCTGCGGGCGCGGGTTCCCGTTGTAGTTGAGCGGCGGCAACAGGCCGAGCACGCGGGTCCCGTCCACGCCCTCCCACTGAAACGCGCTATACGGGAAATCGGTGAACCGGCTCCAGGTCAGCTTGGTCGTGATGAAGGTGTCGACCTGGGCCTTCCTGAGGATCTGCGGCAGCGACCACGTGTACCCGAAGGCGTCGGGCAGCCAGGCGGTGGGCGAGTGCATGCCGAATTCCCTGCGCCAGAACCGATTGCCGTAGAGCAACTGCCGCACCAGCGACTCGCCGGACGGCACGTTGCAGTCGCTCTCGACCCAGAGCGCGCCGAAGGGCTCCCACCGCTTCTCCTTGACGCGCCGCTTGATGCGGCGGTACTGCTCGGGGTAGTGGGTCTTCATCCACTCGTACTGCACGGGCTGGCTCGCCAGAAAGACGTATTCGGGATAGCGGTCCATGTACTCGAGCACGCTCGAGAAAATCCGGCCGCACTTGCGCCGCGTCTCGCGCAACGGCCACAGCCACGCCGTGTCAATGTGCGACTGGCCGGTCAGGACGAGCGTGCCCAGCCCATAGCTCGTCTCGAACTGTTTCAGTTCGGTGCGCAGCATCCGCCGCACCTCCGAGATCGACGCGTAGTACGCCCGCTGGCCCTTGTGCTGGAGGTCTACATGGAACAAGGTCTCTTTCAGCAACTCGAACAACTGCCGCCCCGGCGCGTAGTTGTCCTCGAGCTGCTCCCACACCGACAGGACGACCCGGCAGTCCCAATACAGGTCCCAGACGGCCGGGTGCATCACGGCGATATCGGCATACTCGAAATGGTGGTACGTGTCGAAGCGCACGCTCGGCACGGACTCGAGCGCGATCTCGAACTCCTCGCCGCCCCGGGCCTTATCGGTCAGGTATAGCTCATCCCGGTTCGCGTCAAGCCCCTGGCGCGGCTTGCCGTTGACATAGGCCAGCGATTCCCCGCCAGGGCGGATCAGCGCCACCACGCGATGGCCATTCATCATCGCCGGCACGGACGCCGTCATCCGAAACCAGGTCGTTTGATCAAACCCGCCCCAGCGTTCGTGCACGGCGAAGGGCTTCCAGCCGCGCTCAGGCATCCGTTCCGGGCCGAGCCCTGGCCCGGTCACGCAGGCCCGCATCTTGCCGATGGGCTGGCGGTGTTCGTAGATGGTCTCTTGAATCTCACGCAGCCGCGCCCGCATCTGCTCGGCCTCGAGACGGCGTTCCGCGACGAAATGTGCCATACCTGCGCCTTTCTTGAATCGGGTGTCGGGTTTAGGATCTTGGGTTTGGGGTCTCTGCGGCTGGCAGTGGAACCTGATCGTTGCGGCACCGCATCGAGCGACTCAAGCACTCGAAAAACCGCCAGCGTCCAGCCTGCAAGGCTCACCGACTCCGGCGACGCATATCCCCGCTCTCAAATCCCAGGGGCGAAACCCGATACCCGAAACCCGATACCCGATACCCGAAACCCGAAACCCGACGCACTACTGCTGGCGCACGGCCGGCTTGCCGTCGACGACCAGATTGGCGCCGTCGAAGCTGCCGCTCACAGCTTGGTCCATGACTTTGGCTTCGATGACGCCGTTGTCCAGCTTGTACGTACCCTCGATGCCGTTCGGCGCGAGCTCGGTTATCATACCGCCTTTGAGCAGGAGGTTCGTCTCGTCCTGAAAAACCACCGTGATGCCGTCGTAGAGCCAAGTTGTGCCCGCCAACGTCGGCGTTTGGGCAGCGCCGCCCTCGGCGGGCGCGGCCGCCGGCGCGGCGGCGACGGCCGGCTTCGCGGCCGATGACGGCGGTGGCGCCGGCGCCTTCGGTTCTTCCTTGCGTTTCGAACACGCCGTCAAGCCCACGGCAATCGCGAGGATCATCAGCCATGCGGTCGG
>Ga0114930_10005423_pt1 | contig 10505 bp, 8 predicted proteins | sample AnhtaG_FD_87300 | JGI IMG/M metagenome (GOLD analysis project Ga0114930, IMG submission 87300) | Deep subsurface microbial communities from Anholt, Denmark to uncover new lineages of life (NeLLi) - Anholt_01485 metaG | ecosystem: Environmental > Aquatic > Marine > Oceanic > Sediment | place... | reverse complement strand
TCCGCACACGTGTGACACCACGCGCGTTGGGATGGCGCACGCCGACATTTACGTGATGCACTTCGAGCGAGGCGGAGAGCACAACGGCCTCGAGGGGCATGCGCTCGGCAGGAATAGCCGTGCTAAGGTCCGGTTTGGAGTCGGGCGGCGCATAAGCGACCATATAGCCCGGCGCGAAAGTGCCTGCCAGCGTCGCCCGCTGATCGCGCGTCAATCTTCGGAAGGGCAACCCCCGCGGGGAGCCGAGGGCGCGGAACTGACTCGCGCTGAGGCTGTGCAGAAGTTCAGCACACCACTCGCCGGCAGGCCGCTCCGGCTGTATCGCGCCGCTGAAGAGGTCGTTGAAATCATATCTCTGCGCCGGGCCGATGACGTATATCCCGTCCTGCTTGAAAAGCTTCAGCCCGAACTTCTCAGCGACCCCCGCCAGGGACGAGGTGTCACCTTCCGCGGACTGTCCCGCCTTCTCGGATGGTGGGAGTTCAAGGGTCGCCACCACCGGCCCGGGGAAGCCTTCCTCAGCCAGCGCGTTGAGGTGCTGCTCCAGAGTCACTGGCTGTTGCTGGCCCAACGTCGCAGTTGAGCATATGAACAACAAGCATGCGATGGCCAGCCAGGTCGAGAGTCTGAGAAACGATTCTGGCATGTGTTCCCCCGGTCGATATGCATTATTCGGACGTGCCCCCGATGGCACGCCCATTATTACCTGACGACTCGTATCCCCGAATTGTTGCCTTGTGAGGACAATGACGTGGGAAGCACCGGATGCAGGGCACAGTCACGCCGCAGGACTCCCGGCGCCTTCGTTTTCAGCCCATCCTGGTTGGGTTGGGCCAATCATCCGCCTGTGGACGCGGGACAGCTACTCCTCCACAAGCACCTCGATGTCATCCTGACCTCGCACGCGAATGGCCGAGCGGAACGTGCCGTCCCCGGCCGGCCGCACCGCGCTGATCCCGGTGACAGCCACGTACTGACCCACCTTCGGCCAGGACGCGAGCGGCGACCGGAGCTGACCGCCATAGACCTCCAGGCCTGCCCCCTCGCCGATGGAGCTTCCATCGTTGATCACAAACCGCTTGTTCGCGAGGTCCACGGAGACCACCCTGCCCCAGGTCTTCACCAGCAGGCCAAGGTTGCTCAAGTCCACGGGCTTGTCACCCGCTCGGTATCCATCGCCGACGTAGAGGTTCGCCATCCCAAGCGGCTCAGGGGTCTGTTCTCCTGCGGGAAGAGGCTCAACTGATTGTGCGACCAGATGCCGTGCCGCCCGTTCCTTCAACTGCAGGACTCCAGTTATCCGGCAGCGCTCCTCTCTGAGAGCGTGGGATCCGGCTGGGAGAGTGATTCTCATGCCCCACGCCCGGTCGGCGCTCTCGATGTAGATCACATCGGTGAAGTCGTCCGTCCCGGCGACGACTATCGCCTCGACCGTCACAGTGCCGGGAGTGGGAATCGGCTCCTTCTTCGGCGGCACGTACGGTGGCGGCGGCTTGATATCTTTGGTCAGCTGCTGCCAGAACTCGCTCAAGGGGACGCGAACGATCCGGTCGTTGTGCGTATCGGCAATCCAGAGTACATTGCCGGGGCCAAGGGCCATGGCAACCGGCCGATCCAACTCGCCATTGCCACTCCCTCGTCGGCCCCATACTCCGACGGGTTCACCATCCGGCGAGAACACCTGAATGCGCGAGTTCCCGGTGTCCGCCACGATCAGGCGGCCCTCCGAGTCGACCAGAATGCCTTTTGGCCGGCGCAGTTCGCCCAAGCCGGAACCTTCCTTGCCGATTGCCGCGACGAAATTGCCGTCCTCATCGCATCGAATTACTTGGTGCCTCACCGTGTGCGACAAGTATAGGGAGCCGTCGGGACCGATCGCCATACCTTCGGGGATGCATCTGAACCCAATGTCCTCGCTCAACTCCATCCGCTTCAGAAGCTTGTCGTCAGGCCCAAACACCATGATCCGGCATCCGCATCCCAGGGCCCACAGGTCGCCGGTGCGTGGGTTCATGGCTAGTTGGAACGTCATGTCACCATCAGGGAACCTGGAATCCATGACAACAGTGTTCTGGCCCTCAGCGTCCAGTTTGTTCAAATGGTACGCATGGGCTACATAATATCCGCCACCAGGTCTGGCGACAATTGAGGTGATGTGAGGGCATGACTCGATCGAGCCGACCGGATTGTCAGCCCGGTCGAACAGCAAGGCACCCTTCGGACTACTTACGACAGCTGTCTGCGCGACAGCATAACTTCCGTCTGTCTGAACAGCAATCGGCCCGGGCAATTCAAGCGGCAGTTCGGGTCGAATGTACCTGGCGATGCACTGACCGTCCGGGGCAAAAGCCTGGAATTCGATGGGTCCGTTCAGTGTATAGACCAACCCGTATACTACCCCGTTTCTTACGGCGACATCGCGAAAATCAAGATGTTCTCTTGTAGTCTCCGGAGGTCTGTAGGGTATCCACCGTGCCAGCGGCTTCCCATCCTTGTCAAGCCGGACGATGTATCCCCAGTCGACGAAGTACATATCCCCATTGCCGTCGAGTTGCAGCCCTTGCATGTCGCAGTGCGTCCCCCTGACAGAACCTGGAAGAACTCCCACGTCGATCTCCCGCCGCAACTCCCCCCGCATGTCAAACACCATCACGCGCATCTCACCGTCCACAGCTGCGTAGATTAACCCGTCGGGGCCTATAGCCAGTGACTCCAGACGCGGAGTTTCCCATCTTGCTTGCAGTCTTCCATCGGAGCTATACGTGAGAAGTGAGAACATTTTCTTATCCCACAAGTCTTCGTGAATGCAGTAACGGCCGTCGTCTGCGGCCGCAACCAGGCGGACACGCCGAGCTCCGGGCAGAATATCGATGTTCCGGCCCGGACCGATGCGACAGATATCCTGCCTGCAAAACTGGCTTTGAGAAACCAGGTACATTCTTTCCCCGGGGATAACACTGATGTTGAGCATGTGACTCCGATGGCGTACCCAGCCGGGGCCGTTCAGCCAGATTCCCTCGACTTCTCCCGTCAACCCAAATCTAGCAACAGTCTCACGAGCCGTGTCCATCACGTAAAGCCGCCCGTATTCGTCAACGTCTATAGCTGTGGGGTGGCTGACATGCCCGCGAAGGTTGTAGATGGCAGGAACGGGGCCTGGCGTCGGGGTGCGTGGCAGACGCTCCTCAAAGGTGTCCCAACGGATCGTCCCAGCAGGCACCACTGGATCGGCTGCGCCATGTACCAACGCGGGATGGCCGAATCCCCAAAGCATAGCTAAGCAGAAACAGACGTATCGCCACATTGGAACTTTCCCCACCTTTCACATGCTTTATTCCCAATATTAGGCGCCTTACACAAATGTCCTGCGTTCTTCAAATGGAGATAGTGTCACTAAAGGAGTATTCTACTCCAACTGCAGAGGATGTTTCCGCGCGGCCACGAAAGGGTAACAACGTTGGGAGGTGATTGTAATGACCGGGCCTTTCGTATGCCCGATGGAAGGCGGCTTGGGCATGTGGGCGATGATGATCTTCGTGGCAATCTTCTTGGTGCTCTTGCTCATCGGCGTCGTGCTGCTGATCGTTTGGCTGGTGAGCCGGACGCGGCCGACCGCACAGTCTCCGCTCGACATCCTGAACAGGCGTTACGCGCAGGGCGAGATCAGCCGCGAGGACTACGAGCGGATGAAGCAGGAGATTTCCGCAGGCGGAGGGTGAGATGGCGAGACATAGATGGATGGTAGTGCTCGGTCTCGCGCTCATCGTAACCGCCATCATCGGTCTTTCGATAGTCGGCGCTTATTTCGGAGGCGGGATGCGGATGCGCGGCCCGCGCACCTTAGAGAGGCCGGCGGAGTTTCAAAGCAACGGCGAAAGGATCTACTACTCTGCCACCAGCGCCTCGGGGGATCGCATCACGTTCAGCAATGGACCGCACTGGCTCTACATGCACGGTGGGAGCTGCGTGGACTGCCATGGGCCCGGCGGCAGAGGCGGCATAAGAGTCCCTATGACCAACGAGATCGCGCCGGACATTCGATACGGCACGTTGACCGCCGCGGAACACGAAGACCACGGCGAGGAGCATCCACCGTACACCCGAAGCCTGATCGAACGCGCCATCTCCGAAGGACTCGAACCCGCCGGCAAGCGGCTCCACTGGGCAATGCCACGGTGGCGCATGTCCGATCGGGATCTGGACGATCTGATCGAGTATCTGAAGGCGCTGGACGGCGGGTAAAGCGGGCTCCAAGCTGCAGGTTTCAAGTTCCATGCTGTCTCAGTTGCCAGGGCATCTCTGATCCCGGGCGAATGTCTCTCCCTTCCGCGCCTCGGAGCCGTGGTTCCATGCTATCTCAGTTGTCGGGGGATCTCTGATCCCCCGACCCGGGCCTGGAAGCGGATCTCCGATCCGCACAGGGACTTGGCGACAGAGCTCAGAATCGAAGGCAAGGATTCCCCCTGACGACAACGGGCGGGGGTGCAACTCTCGTCCCCAGAAGGGAATAACGAATAACAGCAGATATGGGCCACACAGAACACAATGAGAAGATGGAGCATGGCGAACATGCGATGCACGCCGGGCCGGAAATGAGGGCCATGCCGGCCAGACATGCCGCCCACGACATAAACGTCCTTCGAAAGCGCTTCTGGGTGACGCTGATCCTCACAATCCCGGTGGTCGTCTACTCCGAGGGCATTCAGAGGGTGCTCGGCTTCGCTCCGCCCAGATTCCCCGGGTCGGAGTACATACCCTTCGTTTTCGGCACGGTCATCTTCTTCTACGGCGGGATGTTTTTTCTGCGGGGTGTGGGAGACGAGATTCGCACGCGCACACCCGGCATGATGATCCTCATCGCGCTGGCGATAACCGTGGCGTTCGTCTACAGCATCGCGGTGACCTTCGGCCTCCCGGGTGACGCGCTGTACTGGGAGCTCTCGACCCTGGTGACGGTGATGCTGTTCGGCCATTGGATGGAGATGCGGGCGATCAGCACAGCTCGGGGCGCGCTCCAGGAACTCGCTAAACTCATGCCGGACGAGGCCGAGCGCATCACCGACGGCCGCACGGAGATCGTGCTGGTGACCGAGCTTCGGAAAGGCGACCTGCTGCTCGTCCGCCCGGGCGCGAAGGTCCCTGCGGACGGCGAAGTATTCGAAGGCGAATCCAGCGTGGACGAGGCGATGATCACCGGGGAGTCGCGGCCCGTTCACAAAGCTTCGAAGTCCGAGGTGATCGGCGGGACTGTGAACGGAGACGGCTCGCTGAGGGTGCGCGTGACGAAAGTCGGGGAGGAGACGGCCCTGGCCGGGATCATGCGGCTGGTGGCGGAGGCCCAGGCTTCGCGCTCGATGGCGCAGAACCTCGCCGACCGCGCCGCGTACTGGCTGACCTTGATCGCCATTACGGTGGGAGCCTTAACGTTCATCTTCTGGTCATTCTCACAGCGCCCGGTGGCCTTTGGCCTTGAGCGGACGGTTACAGTGCTTGTGATCGCATGCCCGCACGCGCTGGGACTCGCCATCCCGCTGGTGATCGCGATCTCCACCGCCCTGGCGGCACGTAACGGACTCCTCGTGCGGGATCGCATGGCGCTGGAGACCGCCCGAAACCTGGATGTCGTCGTGTTCGACAAGACCGGCACACTTACGAAGGGCGAGCATGGCGTCGTCGGGGTGTACACCGTAGAGGGCGTGGAGGAAAACCAGGCGCTCGCGCTTGCGGCGGCGGTCGAGAAGGATTCCGAGCACATGCTGGCGCGCGCGATCGTCCGGTCGGCGCGGGAACGGAGCCTCGAACCGCTGGACGTCAGGGATTTCAGGGCACTCCCCGGCCGCGGCGTGCAGGGGCGAGTTGACGGGCGCACGATCCACGTGGGCGGCCCGCGTCTGCTGGAAGCCGAACAACTGAGCATCCCAGAAGCGCTGAAGGAGCCCGTAGGACGCGCGCACGAGGCCGGACAGACGGTCGTCTACCTGGTGGATAACAGCACGGTTCAGGCCGCCATCGCCCTCGCCGACGTGATCCGCCCGGAATCTCACGAGGCCGTCCGGGGTCTGAAAGAGGAAGGCATCGGCGTGGCAATGCTGACCGGCGACAGCGAGGATGTGGCCCGCTGGGTGGCCGGTGAACTAGGCATAGATGAATACTTCGCAAGCATCCTTCCCGAGGACAAAGCAAAGAAGATCCAGGAGCTTCACGGGCGGGGCCGGCGCGTGGCGATGGTCGGCGACGGGGTAAACGACGCACCCGCCCTGGTCGCGGCGGACATCGGGATCGCCATCGGGGCGGGGACCGACGTGGCAATCGAGTCGGGAGGCATCATCCTGGTGCGGAACGATCCCCGAGACATCGCGCGAATCGTCCGGCTCAGCAAGGCAAGCTACAAGAAGATGCTCCAGAACCTGGCCTGGGCGACGGGGTACAACGTGATTGCCATTCCCCTGGCGGCCGGCGTACTGGTCGGCTACGGGATCGTCCTCCCGGCCGCACTGGGCGCGCTCTTCATGTCCGCCAGCACCGTCATTGTGGCCGTCAATGCCCAGTTCCTCAGGAGGCTCCGACTTCAGGAAACCTAGAAGTGATTTCAAAAGTCAGTTTTGGCCCTTGCTACTCTGCCTCGTGCTACGCAGCGCTCCGCAGAGTAGTAGAAGTCGCTACCCGTCCTCCGTAGCAGAGCTACTGCGGAGGGTGGACGTAGCACGAGTCGATACATCCCGATTTAATCGGGACACTCAGGGCAATCGGAGCCGCGTAATCCGTCATTCCTGAGTAGTCCTGAGTAGCGAAGCGTATCGAAGGGCGCATCGAAGGACGATGCCGCACTTTTGAAACAGCTTCTAGGCTGCAGGTTCTGACGAGTCCGTTCGGTGGGACACCCGGAGTACGAGGGGGCAGTCCTCAGCTTCCGGGCGACAATCTACACGCCGACCCGGATGTCCACCAGCATCTCGTGGACGGATCGAACGGCTTCCAGGACATCCGCTTGTGTGACGCCCAGGTGGGTCACGGCCCTCACACGGCCGTCTCTATATGCGCCCATCCTCACGCCGCGCTCCTTGAGCTGAGCGACGAACTCCCCGGCGGTCATGCCGGTTCCTTCCACCCCGAAGAAGACGATGTTCGTCTCGACGTCCGCCGGCGCGATCTCAATGCCCTCCTGGTCCGCCAGGCGCTCCGCAAGGAGGCGGGCGTTCTCGTGATCCTCCGCCAGTCGGTCTACGTGATGGCGGAGGGCGTAGAGCGCTCCGGCGGCGATGATCCCCGCCTGCCGCATCGCGCCGCCGAAGACCTGCTGACACCGCCGGGCCTCCCTGACGAAGTCCTTATCCCCGGCAACGGCCGCTCCGACCGGAGCGCCGAGTCCCTTCGTGAAGCAGAGGGTCACTGAGGCGACGGGATCGCAGTACTCTCGAGCTGAAATCCCGCTCGCCACGACGGCGTTCATCAGCCGCGCGCCGTCCATGTGAACGGACAGGCCGTGCAGCCGAGCAATATCCGCCACCGCCGCCAACTTGCCGAACGGCCAGACCTTCCCGCCGCCCAGGTTGTGCGTGTTTTCCATGGAGACCAAGCGGCTTCGAGGGGCATGAGGGTCGTCCGGCCGTATCGCCGCCAGTACATCCTCCTCGGTGAAGGCTCCTCGGTCGCCATCGAGCGGATAGATCATCACACCGGACAGGAAGGCGGGCGCGCCGCCCTCGTAGTGGATCGGGTGCGAGCGCCGGTCCATCATGATCTCGTCGCCGGGGCGGGTGTGGACCTTGAAGGCTATCTGGTTCGCCATGGTAGCAGATGGGACGAAGAGTGCGGCATCCTTGCCGAGAAGATCGGCGAGTTCCTCCTGAAGACGATTGACAGTCGGGTCCTCCCCCCGCTGGGAATCGCCGACCTTCGCTTCAGCCATGGCTTTCCTCATATCGGGAGTGGGTTGGGTGACGGTATCGCTTATAAGATCAATCATTTCCACGCACCTCCGAACACATTCTAGTATACCCGATGTGGCGTGCGACCGTCTTGAGGACGCCCGGGGACAGTGTCTCGGTCACACCTACCCAAACGCAGGTAAATTTGCCGGTTTTTTTCTCCGAGTGAGCGTATTTCGCAAGAAGGTGCGCCCGTACGGCAAGCGATGTTTAATTCCCCCGATTTTGGGGTATACAACCATAACTGTTTCGACACTGGTGTAGCCCATGCCGCGTTACCTCACGTCTACTCGCAGAGAGATTCTCACTATGCTCAGGAAACGAGGCGAACTGACGGCTTCCGAGTTGGCCCAGTGTCTCGGCGTGACCCCCGTGGCTGTGCGCCACCAGATGGCACATCTGCAAGCCGCCGGCCTGGTGGAATACTATGTCCAGCGGCGCCCGATCGGCCGTCCGCCCACCGTCTACGCACTCACCAAGGAAGCCGATGAGCTCTTCCCAAAGAATTATGAGGACCTGGCAACGTCCCTGCTCAAGCAGATCGCGGAACTCGACGGCGAAGTGAAGATCCGACAGATCTTCCGGACGAGGGCCGGGCACCTTGAAGAGGCATATCGCGAGAAGATGGATGGCGCAGGTATGGAACAGAAGGTCGCCACTTTAGCATCCATGCTAACCGAGGACGGGGCGCTTGCCGAGTGGCAGACCGTCGACGGCGGCTACGAGCTCTGCGTCTACAACTGCCTCCTGTCCAAGGTTTCTTCCTCGTTTCCCCAAGCGTGCTCTGAAGAACTTGGCCTATTCAACCGAATACTCGACACCAAGGTCACTCGCGTAGAGCATATGGCTTCCGGCGGCAGGCGCTGTGCGTATTTCATCAAAAAGTACTAACGGCACGCCATGGTGATTATGACCGGCAATCGTCCTCCTCCTCCTCGATACGTTCCGATCCCCCGCGGCCAACGGGACCGCTCGGGGTAAGCCGATCCGCCTGTCCCGATATGCTCTCCATCGCGCATCATACTGCGTACCCTTCGGCAGAGCGTTCCACCCCGGGCATCAATCGGCGCGCCCCGAAACTAGCCTCCTAACCTCGCGATAATTCCTCTGTATGGCGGAGATTGTCTCCCCGATATCGGGCGCGTCAAAGCGGACCTCGTACATGAAAGGCCCGGTGTATGCGACCTCCTTCAGCGCGTCGGCGAGCACCCGCCAGTCTATCACGCCCTGCAGCGGCAGCCAGTGCTTCTCCGCAAGCCCGTCGTGGTCGGAGATGTGGAGTGTGAAGATGTGCCTACCGAGGGCGTAGATGCTCGGGATCAGGCGATCCGCCGGAAACACATGGTTTACGTCCATGCACGCGCCGCCATTCGGCCTGCCGATCAGCTCCAGGAGAGCCAGAAGCTCCGGCCCGCTGCTTCCGACGACCCGGCCTGCAAGCACTTCAACCGCCACCCGCAGGCCGAGCTCTCCGCAGAAATCGCAAAGCTCCGCGAGGCTTCGTGCGCTCTGCGCGGATCTTCTCTGCATCTCCGCCGCGTCCTCGACTTGCGACCCGGAATGCACGACCAGCGTTCCCCCGCCCAGTCGAGAGAGGAGGCCCGCCGCCGAACGACATGCCTCCAGCCCGTTCAGCCGGACCTCTTCGTCGAGAGATGAGAGGTCCATCGCCGGCCCGAACGGCGCGTGCATGGACGAAATCCGTCCGTCTGCGGAGAGTCTCCCGAGTTCAGCGAGTATCTCGTCGTCGTGGAGAGCCCTGCTGTACCAGAGTTCCACGTATCGGATGCCCGACGGCAAGATCGCGCTCACCAGTTCTGCGGCGTGGCGGCGTACTGCCGGGCCGTGCCGGGATAGATATGGCGCCCCGCCGTCCAGAACAGCCCCGAGTTCCGGTCCGAGCAAACCATTGAAAGTCCACGTGGACACCCCTGATGAGAGATTCATCAAATCAACCCCACCTCCTGTTTCCGGAAGAATGCCGATCGCTCGGCGTTGGCGATCAGTCGTCCCAGATCGTCCAGCGAAAAGCCGAACCGATCAACCAGCAGACGGTACTCGTCAGTGAGCGAAACTCGACAGACGCTCGGATCGTCGGTATTGATGGTCAGGGCAACCCCGGCCTCGTACAACTCTCGTACCGGATGGCTATCCAGAGACTCCACCGCATGGGTCAATACGTTGCTCGTCGGGCAGATTTCCAGGCACACCCCACTGTTTCTCACCAACCGGAGAACAGACGGATCCTGGACGATCCGCACTCCGTGCCCTATGCGGGTCGCCCCGAGGCATGTGACGGCGCACCTAACGCCTTCCGGGCCGGCGTCTTCCCCTGCGTGGACGGTGATCCCGAGGCCCGCACCGCGGGCGACCTCGAAGGCGTCGGCGAACATCTCCGGAGGGAACCCTTCCTCCCTGCCGGAGAGATCGAGGCCCACCACCCCCCGGTCGCCATAATCCAGGGCCAGGCGAACGATTTCGATCGGCGTGGGCCAGGGCATGCCCATCGTCTCCTCGGATAGATGCCGGCTGATGCTGACTATCAACTTCGCGGTGGTCGGAAACCTGCGCGCGGAG
>Ga0114930_10005421_pt1 | contig 10507 bp, 10 predicted proteins | sample AnhtaG_FD_87300 | JGI IMG/M metagenome (GOLD analysis project Ga0114930, IMG submission 87300) | Deep subsurface microbial communities from Anholt, Denmark to uncover new lineages of life (NeLLi) - Anholt_01485 metaG | ecosystem: Environmental > Aquatic > Marine > Oceanic > Sediment | place... | reverse complement strand
CCGCACTTTCTATTAGTATTATCTCGCCTTGTGTTTACTGCTATGTATCTGCAATTTGCCACTCTTCACAAATGTTTTGACACGATTCTCATCTCATCAGCCCGTCCTGCTTGTGGTTTTTCGTCGCTGCCCCATATTTTTCATAAATTTCTGGGATTCTTAACTATTTGTCCTCTATTTTCCCTTTATTTTTCCTGATTTACTCTCTGCCTTTACCTGTGGCAGGGTATAGCGGTTTGCCCTGATTAGGGGGCATGTGGGGCATTAGATTGGGCGCAGGGATGGCGTGGAGCATAGGGCAGAGAGCAGAAGGGATTTTGGAGTTTGGATTGGGCGCAGGAATGGAAAGGTGGGACGTTATTTTTCTTATTGGGCGCGGGTGCGGCATGGTTGTGGCATTTCTTAGTCTTACTGCCCGGGTCCCCAATAAACACTCTTTCCCTATATTTACTCTCAGGTTTTCGCATGCGAAAATTTTTTCCTGTTGATTTCACCCCTCAATCCATAAAGAACCCGCCGTTGACATCCAGTATCTCTCCAGTGATGAAATTGGCTTTATCTGAGGCCAGAAACAGGACAGCCTCTGCCACATCTTCAGGTTTTCCAAGTCGTCTCAGAGGGATGGCCTCGATGATGGATTTCCTTTTTTCCTCTGACCACTGGGCGCTCATCTCTGTTTCAATTGCATGCGGCGCGACTGCATTGACGTTGATCCCATAGCCGGCTAACTGTAGGGCCAATGTTTTGGTAAGGGCGTCGATAGCAGCCTTCGACGGTCCATAACCCGGGGCTGACGTAATGTCACCCGTCTTTCCAGCGACGGATGATACATTGATAATCTTCCCTGTCCTCCGGCGTTTCATGATGTCTACCGCAGCCTTGCAGCAATTGAAAGTGCCTTTCAGGTTGACCCGGATGACCTGATCCCAGTCCTCCTCTGTGACAGATTCTATTGTACCCCTTCGGATTATTCCGGCGTTGTTGACCAGGATGTCAAGCCTTTGAAATTCTTTTTCGACCTGGCCAATCATGTCTCTTACCTGCCCATAGTGGCCAACATCGGCCTGTATGGCCAGGCCTTGAACTCCTGAGGCAGAGACCTCACCTGCCACCCGCTCCAATTCCTCTTGTGGGCAGATATCATTGATAACCACGTGAGACCTTTCTCGAGCAAGAGCCAGTGCAATGGCCTTGCCTATCCCCCTTCCCGCGCCTGTTACCAGGGCGACACGACCTGCAAGTGTCATAAGGCTCCCCCTTTAAAGGTTATCATGCCTTAACGGCCCCTGCTGTCAGCCCTTGAACCAGGAGCCGCTGCAAAAAGATGTAGAGGATAATCGCCGGCATCCCGCCAACGAGAGAACCGGCCATCAACATGGGCCAGATAATCCTGAACTCTCCCACGGTTCGAGCAATCCCCAGGGTTACGGTAATCATGGGTTCACTGCTGGTAAGGCAGAGGGCCCAGAGAAGGTCTCCCCATGCCAGAAGAAAGGCAAAGAGGATAGTGGCAACCATCCCAGGGGCAACCACTGGTAGGATGATTTTAAAGAAAACCCCCATTCTGGTGCATCCGTCGACCATGGCAGACTGATCCAGCGCAACTGGTACCTTATCGATAAAACCCTTCATCATCCAGGTAGAAAACGGAAGGCAGATGGTCAGAAAAGCAATAATCAAGCCGGTACGGGTGTCGTAAAGTCCGACCTTGCTGAGAATCTTGAAATAAGGGCCCACCAGCAACACGCCAGGCAACATTTGGGTTGCTAAAAAGAAACCGATGAGAAAACGCCGACCTTTGAAGAGAAATCTGGAAAATCCGTAGCCAGCCAGGGCGCCAAAAAACGTAGATAGCACGGCCGTGGACAGAGAAATAACGGTGCTGTTAAAGAAATAGATGCCGAAGTTTTTTCTCACCCAGATTCCGATGTAGCTAGACGCCGTTGGTTGGAGCGGTATCCAGGTAGGGGGAATCCGGAAGGCCTCTGCCTCGGTTTTCAGCGAAGTAGAGAGCATCCAGGCGAATGGAAACAGGCAGTAAAAGACAACCATGATCAGGAAAATCCAAATGATGGTTTTGGAAAACATATCTATCAATCTCACTCTTCCTGGCTTATCATCCAGATATAGGGGAGACTAACCAACAAAAGAACGACGGTCATAACCACAGCGATCGCCGAAGCATATTCAAATCGAAAAAACTGGAAATACTGTTTGTACGTATAGGTCGAAAGGACTTCTGTTAGAACCCCAGGGCCTCCCTGGGTCATGGCCTGAATAAGACCAAAGCGCCGGACCTCCCAAACGATATCCAATGCCAGTGCCACAACAATCATCTTCCTCAGTCCGGGAATGGTAATGTGAAAAAAGGACTGGACCCTGGAAGCTCCATCAATGCCTGCGGCCTCGTAAAGATGCCGGGGAATCGCCTGAAGGCCCGCTAATAGAATCAACATCACGAAGGGAAAACCTCGCCAGAGATTAACGAGAATTACACTGAATAAGGCCAGAGCTGGATTTGACAGCCATTCCACCGGTGTATTGATCAGCCCGATCCTGAGGAGGAAATCATTGATGGCTCCATAAATGGGATTATACATCCATTTCCAGATGATTCCCGCCACCACATCGGGTACCACCCACGGGAGTAAGGCGATCAAACGGAACAGCGGCTTTGCCGGAAGCGCGGTGTTCAAAACCATGGCTACGGCCAGTCCCAAAACCATATGGCTGGCCACACTGAGAAACACGAAGATTCCTGTATTCCAGAAGGTCCTGCTAAAAAATGGATCTTTCAGCAGGTTCATGTAGTTGGAAAGGGTATAGGAGACAGGGCCGGCTTGTTCGGGTTTGATGCTGTATGACAGGCTTGTGATGGCAGGAAAACCCAGCACCAAAATCAGCAACAAAACCCCGGGGGACACAAAAAAGACCCACATGTGTCGGTCTTTTATCCGAATCGCACGCTTCAAGAGGCTACCTACTCCGGGAAAGGGGAGCAGCTGTCAGTCCCCTTTCCCGATTGTTCGATTTGCTTGTCCTTATGGCCCTTTTCATCTCGCCAGGATGGCGTTGATCCTTTTGTGAGCTTCGGCCAAGGCTTTTTGAGGTGTCTTCATCCCTACGATGGCCTCCTGGAGTGAAGTTGTAAATGTGTCTATGATTTCAGGCCATTGTTTGATTTGAGGCTCCACTTTTCCGTACGGGAGTTGGGAAGCCATGACACTGGCAAATTTGTCGTTGAGGATCTCCGGAGCGACACCGCTGACATCCTTTCGAGAAGAGGTGACGCGATTGTCCACAAACCACTTGAGCTCAATTTCTTTGCTGGTGATAAACTTCAGCAATTCCCAGGCTTCCTTGGGGTGCTTGGTGTTTGGGCTCATGACCCATGAGCTCAGCCAGATGGCGGTCGCCTGCTTTCTCTTCATAGGAGCGGGGGCAGCCTTCAATACCTCGAACGCACGGAGATCGGGATTGATTTTATTGACTATTGGAGGTGTCCAACCAGAGCCTAAGATCATGGCCACCTTTTTCTGGGCAAACTGTGTTCGAACATCTTGGGCACCCATGGCCGTCATTCCCGGTGGAACTACCTTGTGCTTTGTGTAAAGTTCGACAAAGAATGCAAAGGCCTCCTTTGCTTTGGGAGAATCCAGGGCGGAGTGTTTCATATCTGGAGTCAGATAGTCGCCGCCGAAGCTCCAGAGAAACGGGCCAAATCTCATTGAGAACCCTGGGCTCTTGGACCCGAGGGTGCCGAATCCCCATTGGTCAACCTTTCCGTCCCCGTCAGTGTCGCGGGTTAACTTTTTCGCGTACGCGAGGAACTCATCCCAGGTCTTGGGCGGTTTATTGGGGTCCAGCCCGGCTGCCTTAAACATCTCCGTGTTGTAGAACAAGACCATGGTCATGTAATCGCCAGGCATGGCATGGACTCTCCCCTTATGCTTCATCAGCTTGATCGGCAAGGGATACCATGCATCCATGAAGCCCGGCCCCTCTTTTTTAATGAATGGCGTTAAGTCTTTGGCAAAACCCTTGCTGAAAAACATCGGCAGGGAAAAGGCATGGACATGGAATACGTCTGGTGCTCGACCCGCCATGGACTCAACCGTGTATTTTGTCTCTTTCTCCCCATAGGAGACCGGCTCCAGGGTTACCTTAATATTGGGGTTGCGTTTGTGAAATATGTCCATGCCTTCATTCAGAGACTTATTCCACACGTCTTCAGTAAGATGCCAGTCGGAAAACCTCAGAGAAACCTGGGCCGCCATTGCTGAACTGAAAGAAAACGCAACCAGCAAGACAGCCGCGCAAATACCAATAGTTCTAATCTTTCTCATCTCTCTTACCCTCCTTTGTTTAAATATGTCCCATTTTGAGAAAAAATCCAACACCTCCAGTTCTTTGTCTCTCTTGATCACCCCCTTTCTCTAAAGGCCCAGTTCTGAAACCCGGCCTTGTTTCATTACAGATTACGTTTGGTAATCATAGGAATATCAAAATTTAGGGGCGGAAGTCAAATCAACTTTTGATGAAGCTCCCCTATCTAATACAAACGCACTAAAATCGTTTGGTAACGTTCAAAAGTTGAGGCATTGATGGTTAATAGGGTAATGAGTGTTTCTGAAAGGCGATATCTCAAAAGAAAAATTCCACCGTGTTGTGCAGTGGTCAAATATTTGGGGTTTGCTCCACAAAGCCCCTTGGAATCTACAAATGGTGTGTTAAAGCCCAAATATTTGACCACCTTCATCTGAGCCCTATAGATATCGCCTTGAAGAAATTGTCATTACCACAGATATTATTGAATGTTTATCATGTGGCCTAAAGAACAATTAGGCCTCAACTTTTGAACGTTACTGCCAGATTACGTTTGGTAATCATAGGAATATCAAAATTTAGGGGCGGAAGTCAAATAACCCGAATAACCAGATGATCAAGATATCCTCTCACTGCCAATTACCTGTGGCATACCCATTGCTGCTGCGTATTGGCCACACATAAGGGATGCTTGACAGGTGCAGGCTCAAACGAGGAGGTCTTCCCTGACCTCCAGGCTGTGGTCCCGCAGACTCTTGAAAAACTTAGCCAGCTCTGAGTCACGAATCGGAATCCCTGTTCTTGTCCGTTTTGCCTCCTCCATAGCCTCCAACTCTCCAGGGAAGTAAACCCGCTCAAACCCGTCCATGGGCGGACACGCGATACAATCCTCTATCAGCCCGTCTACCTTGTCCTTGAAAACATCAACTCCTGCAAAACAGCCTGGATCCAGGGCCAGCATAAAGAATGAAGCTCCGTAAGGCGTTGTCAAATCCTTCAGAGGAGGGACTTCCTTTCCACAAAAGGAGCCCGTGAGAGCCCCGGTCAAAATATCGACGATCAAGCCCAGTCCATACCCCTTGTGACCTGCCATGGGAAGGAGAAACCCTTGTAGAGCCTTCTCTGGATCGGTTGTTGGGTTTCCCTCTCGGTCCAGGGCCCACCCTTCAGGGATCCTTTCTCCTTTTTTCAGGGCGTTATTGATTTTTCCGACCGACGAGGCACTTGTGGCGATATCGACCACCAGGGGCGGGTACTTGTTTGCTGGAATAGCGAAACTCATGGGATTTGTCCCGTGAATCCCCTCACGTCCCCCGTGTGGCACGACTCTGGGTGTGGCATTGCCGAAAGTCATTCCTATCAGATCCTCCGTGACGGCCTGAAATCCATAAAATGAAGCGGCACCGAAATGGTAACAGTTGTAGGTGGACACACCTCCTATCCCGTTTTCACGACATAGTCTCATGGCCTCTTTCATGCTTTGAAGAGCAGTAACAGGGCCAGGCCCGCTGCATCCATCGATCAACAGGGTTGAGGTTTTTCCTTTGATGATCCGAACATCGGCCTTGGGATCGATCATGCCTGCCCGGATTTCTCTCACCAATCTGGGAAGGAGCGCGAAAAATCCGTGGGAATCAATCCCCCTGAGGCTCCCGAAAAGAAAAGCCTCAATGCATATCTCCCCTTTTTCCGCAGGGACATCCAATTGGCTCAATACACTCATCCCAAATTCTCTGGCCTTCCCTGGTTCAATGGCTATTTCAGCCATCCCTCTCTCCCTATCCATATTACCCTCGGCCATCCCAACCCTCCTATTCCTTACAAACCCCCTCATTCTTCCTTGATACCTGCCAGATTCTTGGCCAGCTTCTTCTTTGACTCAATATCTGCATGCCGCAGCACGGTCATCCTGTGTGTCTCTGGTGAGCCGGCGCCATGGATGTTGGAGACGATATCCCGGCTCTCAAATGCCAGCTTTTCAATCAACCTAAACAGGCGCATCCTGTCTTCTGTAGGTACGTTCTCTGCGCCCTTGAGGTATTTCTGGAGTAATGGGCCAATGTCGGGATTCTCCATGTCTTTCTCTGAAGGCATATCAGTCACCATGCCGCCTGCAATCTCAATCATCAGCCGGATCGCTTCATGCAGTTCCTTACCCTCGTAGAGCTTGGATATATTGGAAAGAACCGGCTCCACCATGTAGATGCCCGACTCTGTTGGCTCAGCCTCAACTGAGGCAGCTATGGAGCAGCCGTAGATTGCCTCAATGGTCTTTAGCATCTCCGCTAATTTGGAGTTTATATGTGACACCCGGGCCAGACCATTGTATTCAGCGGCTGCCGCTGCTGCACCCACGAGAACATCGCCAACCCCGCACTTGCAGCCACCGTGTGAATGACGGTGGTAGTTACCGAAGTTCCTCACCATGGGGCCGGCAAACTCATATTCGCCACACAGGAACACCCGCTCCCAGGGCACAAACACATCATTGAAGATGACCATGGGCGCAAACTTGCTGTATTTAACATTACCGAGGTCACAATCCTCAAGGGCCCTGGCCTCCAGGGTGCCCCTGCCGTAAACGTGAATCACGCCCTTGGCATCTACCGGCACAGCAAAACAAACGGCATAGTCTTTGTCTGGCTCGCGCATCTCCCTGGTGGGTACAATCAGCCCCCAGTGAGCGCACAGAGAGCCCGTCTGGTGTATCTTGGCACCTCTGACCACAATGCCGTCGTTGTCCTTATCCACCACGTGCAGGTACATGTCCGGATCTTTCTGCTCTGATGGGCGCAGCGACCTGTCACCCTTGACATCGGTGACACCGCTAAAGAGCACAAAGTCGTTCTTCTGAATGAGCCTAACGAAATTCAGGAGCCTCTCCCAGTAGGTGGTGCCGTGTTTCTTGTCACAATTGTATACCTCTATCCCTACGGAGCTTATGGCATCCATGCCGGTACACCGCATAACGCAGGTGCCAATCCTCTGGGTGAGGAATTTCAGCATTCTGACCTTGGCCAGGAGGTCGTCCCGGCTCTCAAAGAACTTGACGAAGCGGCTGACCTCTTCTCCGATCAGCTTGGATTCAGCTACCAGATGCTTTTTGCCCTCCGGATCATGAGACAGATCATAGGTCTTGGCTACTCCTGCCAGCATGTGTTTGATTAAAGGGTGTTCGTATGGGTTTTCTACCTTTTCTCCCAGGATGTAGGTGGTTGGATGCAGGTCTTTCAGGGAGTCGTAATACTGGTCTTGAGTCTTCACAGCCATTGTTCTCTCCTTTGCTCATGAAATATATGTATTTATTGATCAAACTCTGAGACTCTGAGGACTCTGTGAGAGACTAGAGAGCCTCAAACCCCAGATTAAATGCATTCAGGTTCAACTGCCCTTTTTGCTTGGGCACGGCCTCTACAATAGCCTTCTCCAAGGCCCCACGGCTAACAAGCCCGGTCACTCTGGACAGGGCCCCCAGCATGATGATATTTGCCGTGACAGGTGCCTTGAGTCGATTACGGGCAATTGATGTGGCCGGTATCTTGAAAACATGGCGGGTATTGTCTGGTGGTGCGGGGATCATATCGCTGTCTACGATCAGAATGCCATCTGGTTTCAGGCTATGACTGAAACGATTGATAGAGTCCTGGGCCTGAGCGATTAGAACATCCGGACGTGTGACCCGGGGAAAAACCACTGGCTCATCTGAGACGACTACCCACGTAGCAGCATACCCCCCGCGAAGCTCGGATGAATAGGCCTGCGTTTGCACAGCATACTTCCCATCATAGGTAACCGCTGCAGAGCCCAAGATTGTACCGGCCAGAATGGATCCCTGGCCGCCGACGCCCGCTATGGTCAACTCTGTCCGGGTCATGAGATATATCCCCCCACTTCTTTCTTAAGTCGAATCCATTCAGAAGCGAGCTCTGGCTTCTCTGTGTCCACAAACTCACCAACAACGATTTTGTCCTTTAAGGCCTCTTTGTCAAGGTCCCTGGCCTTATTAATCCTGATGCTGCCTTTTTTGTAATATTTTAGCATGTCTACCGCCTTACCCAGCTTCGATGCCCTTCCAAACTGCACAGGACATTGACTGATGACCTCCACGAATGCAAAGCCCTTCTTTTGGATAGCCTTCTTTATAGAACGCATCATCTGTCGGGGGTGATAGGTGGTCCACCGTGCCACATAGGGGGCGCCCGCTGCAGCAATCATGGCACAGATATCAAAGACATGCTCCAGTGATCCGTATGGGCTGGTAATGGTGCTCACACCCCTGGGCGTTGTGGGGGCGGTCTGCCCGCCAGTCATACCATAAATGCCATTGTTCACCAGGACCACTGTTAGATCGATGTTCCTTCGGGCGGCATGAATGAGGTGATTTCCTCCGATGGCTGCCAGGTCACCATCTCCGCTCGCCACCATCACGTTCTTCTCGGGAAGAGCAAGTTTTACCCCTGTGGCAAAGGCTACCGGTCTCCCGTGCGTTGTATGAAGTGTGTCTGCATCGAAGAGGGGAGTCGGAATCCAGGCCGCACAACCGATCCCGGAGACGAAGATGAAATCGTCCATTTCCAGACCTAACTCCTCAATAGCCCTCAGGATCGCCTGGGTGATAATCCCGTTTCCACAGCCCGGGCATGTGGTGGTCCGGGTCACGTGACTCCGCATGTATTTCCTGAAAGGGTGGGCTGAAACACTCATTTGATCATCTCCTTGATGCGAGCCAGGATAAATTCCGGATCATGGATCTGTCCCAAGGTCTGAGGCCCTAAGAATTCAACCCGACAGGCATGGGCGGCTTCAGCCTTAATGTATGGATAGAGCTGACCTCTGTTGTTTTCTAAAACAAGCATGTAATCCACGTGCTCTGACATCTCTCTTACTTCCTTATCCGGGAAGGGCCAGCACGTGATCAGCCGAAATATCCCCACTTTAAGGCCTTGTGCCTGTGCGAGATGTGCCGCAGCCCTGCCTGACCGGCTGACAGTTCCATAACTCACCAGCGCAACATCGGCCCCTGAATAATCAGCATCTACCTGAATGATCTCATCCCGATGGTTGAGTATTTTATCAATGGGTTTCGTGATGTATCGATGCATGACCTCGGGATCACTTAAATTGCGCATACCATGTTCATCGTGGCAAGAACTCGTGACATGTGCCCTGAAACCACGTCCAAAGACCGGCATGGGTGCAACATCGACATCCAAGAAATCCTGGCGTTCCATTGTGGTCTTTCCGGGCTCAGGGATCTTACGCCCTGTAATTTCTATCCGGTCTTCATCCGGTATGACAATCTGCTCCCGCATATGCCCGGCAAATCCGTCTGCCATGAGAAAGACAGGGACCCGATATCTTTCAGCCAGATGAAAGGCCCGAATGGTTAAATCAAACATCTCCTGAGGGCTCTCGGGACAGAGTGCGATAATCTGGTAATCGCCATGGGACCCACGGGCCACTTGAACCATATCTCCAGCCAACCCGACTGATGGAACCCCTGTTGATGGGCCGAGACGCTGCACGTCCACAATCACCAGCGGGGTCTCTGTGGCAACGGCAAAGCCTATGTTCTCCTGCATCAGGCTGATACCCGGGCCGGAGGTAGCGACGAGTGCCTTGCATCCTGCCCATGAGGCGCCTATCGCCGAGCAAATAGCGCTGATTTCGTCTTCCGTCTGGAGGAAAGTTCCGCCAACCTGGGGAAGCCTTTGTGCAAGACGGTTGATTATTTCGCTGGCAGGTGTTATGGGATAGCCGGCAACAAATTCACATCCGGCTGCAATGACCCCCTCTGCACAGGCCCAATTCCCCATCTGAAAATAGGTACCAGTCAATACCCTCTTTCCATTACTCATCCTTGCTCCCTCCTTTATCAGAGGACTTCTTGGGCTCTTTCTCCACCACAATGGCAAAGTCAGGGCAGGATATCATGCAGTTCTGGCAACCTGTACAGAGGCTCTCATCCGTTACCTTGGGGGGCAAATACCCCACCTCGTTTATCTCGTCTGATTCGATAAGCGCCTGCTTTGGGCATACAAAGATGCAAATGCCGCAGTCTTCAACGCCTTTGCAAGACTGGCGGAATATGGTTATTTTAGACGTCATCAATCCTTCGGGGCCTCCTCCTTCAGTCTACTATTTTTCGATGAGGCGAATTGGCCTCAAAGACATGCATCTT
>Ga0114930_10005419_pt1 | contig 10509 bp, 11 predicted proteins | sample AnhtaG_FD_87300 | JGI IMG/M metagenome (GOLD analysis project Ga0114930, IMG submission 87300) | Deep subsurface microbial communities from Anholt, Denmark to uncover new lineages of life (NeLLi) - Anholt_01485 metaG | ecosystem: Environmental > Aquatic > Marine > Oceanic > Sediment | place... | reverse complement strand
CATATCCATTATCCTTTTCTCCCTACTCCATATCGAGTTAGAGAGTATCATATCAGATTTGGGTTAGATTTTAAATGATTCAATCGGTCCTCCTTCGGTTAGATTTTAGATGATTCAATTCGGAGGGTTGACAAAAAAAATATTGGAGTATAATATTAAATGAAACTTAGTTTCGTTTAATGAAACAAACTGTTGAGAGAGTAAATCAATTGTGTCCCGAAGAAAACGAAGTCTACATTGTAAAATCTGTGGAAAAGGCTCTTCAGGTTTTAAAGTCTTTCTCCTTTAACTCTCCCACTCTTTCTTTAGCTCAGCTTTCCAAAATTACCGGGTTGAATAAAACCACTGTTCTTCGAATACTTCGAACCTTAAAAAAGCACAATTTTGTAGAATCATTATCTAACAACAGTACATACACTATAGGGGTGGAAATATATAAATTAGGCAATATATTCTTTTACAATCTTGATATTGAGAAAAAAGCTTGTCCACACCTCACTAGGTTAGCCAATGAGCTTAAGAAAACTATCCATCTTTGTGTTCTGGATGAAGATAAAGCATTGTATCTGGATAAGATAGAATCGGATGGGCAGGCAGTGCGAATTATGATTTCTAAAAAAGGGGGTTATGCACCTTCACACTGTACAGGGGTAGGAAAGGTTTTATTAGCTTTCCAGCCTGATGCAAAAAAAGAGACTATTCTGAATAATCTTAAATTAATAAGATTCACTAAAAATACAATAAATGATATAGATGTGCTTAAAAAAGAATTGGATAAAATTCAAAAACAAGGTTACGCCCTCGATTTAGAAGAACATGAGGAAGATGTTGTATGCATCGCTGCTCCTATAAAGAATATAATTGGAGATGTCATTGCCAGTGTGAGTATTGCCAGTTTAGCTTACCAGGTGCCAAGGGAGATGCTTGAAGGTGCATATAAAATAAAACTTCTACAGGTAACTCAGACTATCTCAAGCGATATAGGATATACCTAAACTAAACCACTCCATAAGATTGAGATAACAGAGATTAAGAATAGTGAAGTAACGAAGAGATAAAAAAGAAGAAAATAAGCTAAAATGAGGCGAGGTGATTTAAGAACCCATTTTTTTTCCGCTAAGAAACGGAAAGAGAATTGGCAAACGAAGTGAGATTCTGGCAAAGGAAGAGCTAAAAATAAGGCCAGGAGGAAATGACACCACGAGAAAGGATTCTATGTGCTTTAAATCACCAGGAGCCTGATAGAGTACCTATTGGCTTTGGAGGAGGTCCAGCGACTATTGAGGTCGATGCGTACGAAGAACTTAAGCAGTATTTGAACATATCCAGCGAGACAGCGATTTCCGTGCGGTGTCATGTAATCCCGGATGAGGTAATTGTTAACTATTTCCAATCGGATTTTAGATTTGTTCGTCTCAAAACCGAAAAACCAAAGATGGCTCTGGACAGCTCCTATGTAGACGCCTGGGGAGTAACATGGAAAAAGCCACCCTCCAGCTTATACTATGATATGGTCGATCATCCTATAAAGAATCCTGATTTGCAGGAAATAAAACATTACCAAAAACCGAATTTCAACAATCCGGATATGTATAGACTGGCTAAAAAGGAGGCTGAGAAACTTAGAAAAGAAAACTATTTTGCCATAGGTACGGATCTTGTGTGCTTCGGAATCTTTGAACAAGCATGGGCTCTAAGGGGATTTGAGAACTTTCTCCTAGATTTAGCTCTTTACCCACACTTTGCTAAAGAACTGTTAGAAAAAATTCTCAATATCCAAATAAAACTTTTCGATAGATGGCTTGAGGCAGTAGGTAAGTACATTGATGTTATCACGGTCTCTGACGATATGGGGACACAAGAGAACCTAATTGTATCAGCTAAAATGTACAGAGAACTTATAAAACCTTATCAAAAAAGGCTTTTTGACTTTATTAAGAGCAAAACAAACGCTTATCTTCTTTTGCACAGTTGCGGAAGTGTATATCTAGTGATTGAAGATTTCATCGACATTGGCGTAGATATCCTAAATCCTGTGCAACCCATGGCCAAAGGCATGGACACACGAAGAATAAAAGAAGAATTTGGGGATAAATTGGTTTTTTGGGGCGGAGTTGATACCCAGCATGTTTTATGTCACGGATCGGTAGAAGATGTTCGTCGAGAAGTTCGCAAAAGAATCAATGATTTAGGTCCGGGAGGAGGATACATTTTATCCCCTGCTCATAATATACAGTATGGGGTAAGGCCAGAAAATATTATAGCTATGGTTGATGAGGCTGTGCGTTATGGGAAATATCCACTCCCCGGTTCGAAATACGAGTTTAATCGCGACTTTCATAATGCAATCAGTGGGATGCTGATGAATGATTCAAAAATTTAAGTTTGAGGGGTGTCAAGCTAGCTCACGTCGGATAAAAGGTATAATTTGTGAAACGACATAAGAAAATATTTGGTGAGAAGGGAAAAAACACGCTCGCTGTCCCCTAGGAACATTGAGCTTACCCAGAGATATTACAGTAGAACTGGAAATGGTGGTTAAGGTGAAAGATTGAAGAGAAAAAGAAAATGTTCAAATACGAAAAAGAAAAAGTTCAAGAACTTCGAGAGCGTATAGGAAAACTCCCCCGGGTCCATTTGGCTTATTTACCCACTCCACTGGAGGAGGCGCCCCGGCTTTCAGAAGCCCTGAAAGGTCCCCTGGTTTACTTTAAGCGGGATGATTTAACCGGTCTTGCCTTAGGCGGGAATAAGACCCGTATTTTCGAGTTTTTTCTGGGTCACGTTTTAAAAATGGGGGCAGATGCAGTAGTAGCAGGAGCAGCAGCCCAATCTAATTACTGCCGGCAAATGGCTGCCGCCTGTAGTAAATTGGGTCTAAAAGCATATCTTGTTTTGCGCAAAGTCCGTGGAGATATAGACCTTCAACCCCAAGGTAATCTTTTGGTGGACCTTTTGGCAGGAGCCAATGTAGAAATCATTGAGGTAAATACCCTTGCAGAACAGATACGCATAATGAAAGAAGTGGTAGAGGACTTGCGACGTAAAGGACGCCGTCCTTATCTTGCTCGAATGGCCAACAGTGAAGATACAGGATTAGATGCTATAGCTTATGTGAACTGCATTCTGGAGATATGCGAGCAACTGGAAAATATGGATTTAGAACCTAATTATCTTTATGTGGCCTCTGCCGATACCACACAGGCAGGTTTAGTTCTTGGAGCTAAGTATCTAGGCCTGGACTTTCCCATAGTAGGAATTAACCCCTTAGATAAAATATGGGGAGAAGATGCCCCTCCTCTTATAGCTAAAATAGCCAACATGGCTGCTAAGATCCTGGGTTTGGATATACAGGTGAAGGCTTCCGAGATAATATCTTATAGTGACTATGTAGGTAGGGGATATGGCCAGATCACACAAGAGGGAATAAAGGCTATTAAAGTTGTGGCTGAAAGGGAAGGAATTCTTCTGGATCCTGTTTACACTGGAAAGTCTATGTCTGGGCTCATTGATCATATCGAACAAGGTAAGATTAAAGCAGGAGAGAAGGTTATTTTCCTGCATACAGGAGGATCTCCAGCTTTATTTGCCTACAGCGATGAATTTAACCTGAGAAATAAGATTAAGGTAAGGAAAATGAGTTGTCAAGAGAGGCGGAAAAAGTGACTGGAAAGTTTATTTATTTAGAAGGCTATTTGAAAACTCGCTTATAATAAGCAAAATTAGTTCTTAAATTGGCTAAATTAGAATGGCGGTAGATGATCTACGGAAGGACAAAGAGAAGCTAAAGAAAAAATTATTTCCTCGTTGGACAATCCCGTGCCCTGACGGTCTGGTCCGCAGGCTCTTTTGCTTACTTAAGGAAATAGATATTTATAAGAAAATTAGAAAGCTAAAATAAGGCCAGAAGGAGGTGAAAAGCAGGTAGGCCATTAGCTGAGAAAAAAGAAGGTTTTCCAAAAAGAGAAGTATTGGAAAATTAATTTCTCTTTTTGAGGGCTTTCAGGGAAAAATGAACAATGTCAACCTTTCCGTAGAGAAAGAGAGAAGCGTTGAAAAAATGGTATTAGCAAGAACCTCTGGGGGAAAACAGACTATCTTAAAGGAGGCAAATTAAAATGAGGGCCAAAAAAATTGTACTAGCGTCAATAATCATGATGGCTGTTAGTTTTTTGGTCATTTCTTCAGTTGCTGTACTGGCAGAGTCAAAGTTTGAGGAGGTCCTTGATAGAGGCCATGTGCAGATTGGAGTGTCTAGTACGTTCCCCCCTTTTGGATTTAAAGAAAAGGGAGAACTGAAGGGATTCGATATCGATATAGGTCATGCTATTGCAGAGCAACTCTTTGGAGACCGCAATGCAGTTGAATTTGTTCCAGAAGAACCTGCAGCTAGAATACCTAATCTACTGGGTGATAAGGTCGATGTGGTTATACAAGCTATGAGTGTTACTGCACCGCGTGCTAAAAAAGCTGAATTCACACTTCCTTACTATGAATCATGGATAGCAATGATGAGTTTGATTGACTCACCATATAAAACGTTGGAAGACCTTGCGGGGAAGAAAGTTTCGATGATGAGAAATGTTTACGCAGAGGATCTTATTCATCAGGCAGTTCCCACTGCTACTGTCGTAGAAACTGATACAATTACATCTTCCGTTTTTGCATGTGAAAGCGGGCGAGTAGCTGCAGTTTATCTTGACTGGCCAACTATTGAATACGTCATGAAAAAGAGACCAGGTAAGTTTCAAGTCATTCCGGGTAAATTTTCTCCACAAAATTTTGCTATGGCAGTCAAACCTGGAAATTATAGGTGGCTGCAATGGCTAAATACATTTGTTCAGGAACTTACTCATGGGACACAATTTTATGAAGTTTATGAACCCGCTTATGTGAAGTGGTTTGGTGTTGAGCCGCCAAACAAGTTTTTACTGATCACTGATGTACTCGAGGGTAAACCCAGAGGAGAGTAAGGAAATTTCTGGTAACCAATTTTCTAGGAAAATATGGTGCGCAGATACGTTTGGTGAAAAAAATCAGTGATAGGGGGAGGGAGGAAGTGGCTAGATTTTGTCAAAATCTAGCCACCGGTAGCCTCCCCCCTTTTTTTAGGAGGTGCACCAGGTGAAAAATCTAAAGAACAAAGACAATCATATACCCGTGTCTCCATTTCCAAAATAGGAGCAAGAGGTTCCTAGAATGCAAGATGACAAAATTGTCCGAATTGAACATCTATCAAAAAAATTTGGTAAACTTGAAGTGTTAACGGATGTGAGTTTCGATGTTTCTGTAGGGGAGCGGATTGTAGTTATGGGTCCGAGTGGGACAGGAAAAAGCACACTGCTAAAGTGTATAAACTTCTTGGAAGAATATCATGGAGGTCAGGTCATAATTGAAGGTGAGCTCATGGGTTATGTTATCGATGAGCAAGGAAGAAAAAAGAGAGCCCCCGAGGAGAAAATAATAGAAATGCGTAAAAAGATTGGAATGGTGTTCCAATCTTTCAACTTATTCCCTCATCTCACCGTAGTTGAGAATATTACAAAGGCACCAATTTTAACTAAAAGGCAAAAAAAGAAAGAAGCTATCGAAAGAGCCATGGAGCTACTTAAAGAAGTTGATTTATCTGATAAAATGAATGCATACCCAGTAAAACTTTCAGGTGGACAACAACAGCGAGTTGCAATCGCTAGAGCACTTGCAATGGAGCCCAAAATTATGTTGTTTGATGAAGTAACTTCAGCTCTTGACCCGGCGCTAATACGCGAAGTGCTGGAAGTTCTAACTAAACTTGCAAAAAAGGGATTGACTATGATAATAATTACTCATGAGCTTAAATTTGCTGAAAATATTGCCGACCGAATCTTATTCTTGGACCAAGGATATGTGGTGGAGGAAGGGCCTCCAAAAGAAATTCTGTACAATCCTAAGAGTTCTTCAACGAAAAAATTTCTTACCGGATTTTATTAGAAAATAATTTACCACGGCAAGTGGCATACTCAATTGATCATTGTATTTAATGTAGCAGGGGAATAGAAGCAATGACTATAGGAGCATATCGTTTTGATTGGACGGTCATCTCAAGGAACTTTCCTATAATCTTACAAGGGTTAAGTCTAACTCTTAAAATAGCTGGCAGTGTGCTAGTTTTAACGACGATTGTTGGTTTAATTGTTTGTTTTGGACGAATGTCAAAGAATAGAATTGTCTATGGTGTTGCGACGGGCTATGTGGAGGCTATAAGAAACACTCCCTTACTTGTTCAGCTGTTTTTAATCTACTATGGACTTCCGCAATGGGGGATTCGTCTATCAGGATTCACCGTGTCTATAGTTGTTTTAACTTTGCACACTGGTGCTTACACAGCTGAAATTTTTAGAGCAGGAATTGAAAGTACAAGCATGGGCCAAATACAGGCAGGGAAGAGCTTAGGCTTGAAAAATACACAAATAATGCAACATATAGTATTGCCCCAAGCATGGATCGCTATTATCCCTGCTTTGACGAACCAGTTCATCTACACACTAAAAGATACCCCTTTATTAGCTTTTATTGGCGTAAAAGAAATGATGTATATTTTCTATGATATTCAAACTAATACTTGGCAAGTGTTCGAAGTTTATTTAACAGCAGGAGGAATTTATTTGTTGTTCAGTTTGTTAATAGGATTTGGAGCACGACGACTAGAATCTCATCACTTGAAGAAATTTAAGAAAAAGACCTGATAAAACTCGAAAATAGGAGTAAAAAGAAGGTGGATAAAAAATGGAAGTAGTTATTGAGAATTTCCCGTATTTTCTTAGAGGCTTTGCAACCACAATTTATATTTCTCTACTGACTTTTGGCATTGCAACTACCATTAGTGGGCTCATAGTAATTACAGCAGAAATACTGGATAACCGAAAGATTGAAACGTTAATTACTGTTACTGTTAATCTTATTCGTGGTTTGCCACTTTTGATTATACTGTTCATGACTTATTTTTGGCTTCCACTTATGGGCCTCCATATCAATAGGTTTCTTGCTGCTATACTTGGGTTGAGTATATTTTTTACAGCTTCAATTTCTGAGGTTTTCAGGGGAGGGGTCCAGTCTATTGAGCAAGGGCAAGCAGAAGCTGCAATGGCACTTGCCATGACTAGATGGCAAATATTGACTTATATCATACTCCCACAAGCTGCAAGAAGACTTATTGCTCCTTTACTAGGTGAGTTTGTACGTATAGTGAAAGGTTCAACTCTTCTATCTTTGTTAACAATTCCTGAATTAATGTTGGCCGGAAGAGAAACAGTAGAAGCTACTTTTATGGGCACACAAATTTATCTCACAATCGGATTTATGTATTTTGGTTTTGTCTACCCGATCTCACTAATAGCAAAAAAATTGGAGGCAAAATTCTATTATCATTATTAGGAGTTAAGTTTCTATATTATCAATCCTGTTTAAACAAAGGTTACTAGACGGAGGAGCTAAGGCCGGAAAGGAGGTGACATGGAATCTTAGCTGGGGACAGGAAAGTTTTCCAATCTCCGAGCTTTAGCTATGAAGCCTAAAATACTATTACTTGATGAAATAGCTTCTGCGTTGGATCCAGAGCTGACTCAAGAGGTTTTAGAGCTTATAGAAGAGCTTGCGAAGAAAAAAATGACCATGATAGTAGTAAGTCGTGAATTAGGGTTTGTACAGAAGCTAGCAAATTCCATAGTTTTCTAAAAAACGGAAGAATAGTGGCAAAAAGGATCTAGCGAGTAAATATTTAGGTCCAACAACAAATGATTGAAGGCCTTTTTGAGGCGAATAATTCCCAAATGAAAGGCTTTGCCTATTTGCGTTCTTACCTGCATCTACTGAGAAAAAAGCATCTACTTACAACATGATACCAGGATAAAATATGTTTGCCACAAAACTTAAATGTTTAGGATGTGGACAAGAGTATCCTCTTTTCACAAGATACAACTGCTTAAAATGTAAAGGGATCTTGGATGTTGAGTATGATTACGAGGCTATGAAAAAGAAGGAGTTTGGTTCACAGTTTACAATGAAGAAAGATGAAGGAATGTGGAAATTTAAGGATTTTCTGCCTGTAAAAAAGAAAGAGAGTATTATAACTTTGAGAGAAGGTGATACCCCACTTTTTCATTGTGAGAGGTTCGGTGCATTAATGAATCTTTTTAATGTTTACCTCAAGGATGAAACCAGAAACCCTACTGGTTCTTTCAAAGATAGACCGATATCCTGTGCCATTTCTAAAGCGAGGGAAGAAGGAGCGGATACGGTCATAACTTGTTCCAGTGGTAATGCAGGAGTTGCAGTTGCCAGTTATGCTGCAAAAGCAGGAATGAAGGCAATAATCATCGTCCCTTCCGCTACACCCAGAAATAAACTTTTATCTATTGTATCTTCAGGAGCAATTCTGGTTAAGGTAAAAGGTACCACCAGTGATTGCTTTAACCTTGCCAGAGAGATTGCTCAAAAATATAGGTGGGTCAATTTAACCTCCGCTTTTCTAAATCCTTTTGCCACCGAAGGTGATAAAACAGTAGCTTATGAGCTATACCAGCAGCTCAAGTTAGTACCGGATTGGATTGTAGTCCCTGTAGGGGCAGGACCCTTGCTGGCAGGAATTTACAAAGGATACAAGGAACTTAAAAAGCTAGGATTGGTGGATAAACTTCCCGCTATGGTAGCTGTACAGGCAAAAGGATGTGCTCCTATCGTTAGAGCCTTTGAGAGGGGAGATCTGGAAGTAAAAGCGTGGGGAATTCCACACACCATTGCCTCCGGCATTGCCGATCCTCTTCAGGGTTACGCTTCTGATGGGACCTTGACTTTGCACCTTACAAAAGAAAGTGGAGGGGTAGCAGTTGCAGTTGATGATGAAAATTTAATGGAAAGTGTACAAAACCTTTCAAGGTTTGCCGGTATATTTGCCGAACCTACAGGTGCCTCTTCAGTTGCCAGCTTAAGAAAACTTAAAGAAAAAAGCATTTTAAAAGAAAATGATACGGTTATCTGTATGGTAACAGGTTCGGGATTTAAAAACTCTTATACCATCGAGAAATATGTTGGGGTCCCACCCACAGAACTTGAGCCTAATTTAAAAGAAGTGGAAAATTTCCTGGAGCAAAAACTTACATAAGGGAGGATCTTTTATGTCAGGTTATCAAGAGAAATTAAAAAAGATGGGGATCACGCTTCCCAGAACACCCAAACCTGCAGCCGCTTACATTCCGGCTAAAAAAGTGGGAAACCTGGTATTTTGCTCAGGGCAAGGACCTTCTGTAGAAGGTAAACTCATTCACACAGGTAAAATAGGTGCCGAGAAAACATTGGAGGAAGGTTATGAGGCGGCAAGAATATGTGCCCTTAACTGTCTTGCTGCGGTAAAAGATCTGGTTGGTAGTGTGGATAGGATAGAAGAGATTGTTCAGGTACGAGGTTTTGTGAACAGTGCTCCAGATTTTGGAAAGCAACCAGAAGTAATTAATGGGGCATCAGAGCTTCTGGAGAAAATATTTGGTAAGAAGGGAAAACACGCTCGCTGTGCCTTGGGAACATCGAGCTTGCCGAGAAATATTACTGTTGAGCTGGAAATGATAGTAAAGGTAAGAGAATGATAAATTGCAACAACTAAATTATTAGCGGAGTTTGTGAAAAGAAAACAAGATGAAGCAAAAATTGGAGGAAGTAAAATCTTATATGGGTCTTTTGCCAGTTCCTAAACTTCCATCAGGATTACCATGATTGTGGGGTGCACCCCATTTTCTCTATTTTAGCCCCAAATATTTTTCTATTTTAGAGGTTGTCCCAAAGTTGTATGACGGAGCTATGCCCATTGATATTTGATCTCCATCAGATGGATTTGGAGATCTGAATCTATGTGGAGATATTCAGCCCATAACTGGTTCCAATTCAAGGGGAAGAAGATTTTGTTTACAACAACCTTCAGCCAGTTCGTAAACCCAGGTTCACTCCAGCGTTTGCCCACAGCCCAAATTCGATTTTTTACCTGGCTGAAGGCACTTTCAACAGCATTAGTGTTCAAGGGAATCCAGACTTTATTAGCAAACCAGATCTCAAAGAAGGTAGTAACACTCCTAGAAAGATTCTCAATATATGTTCTGGCTGTTGGATACTTCTCTTCTGGGAGAGCATCGATAAGCTCTTTAAAGCCTTGTTTGGTCTTTTCTGCCAACTCTTTCACCTTGGGAAGATCTTCAGGAGTTAGCTCTTCTAAGCGAGAGCGTGTGAAATTCATCGCTGGGATGGATTTAAGTTTGTCCTTGAGCTCTCTTTGCTCAGGTTTCTTTAACTTATCAAGGTAGAGGATATATGAAAAGTCTCGTTTACCATGTCACAGGCATCTCTGATGACGTATTCCAGAAGCAAGGAGATTCTCTTCAGTATCATCGCCTTCATTTTGAGTCTCATCCTTGGTCTAGATTATTTTTGATTCGCTCTTTTCACCTAATATCTAGTGAACAATCACATCGTTCTCTTTATCTTGTT
>Ga0114930_10005418_pt1 | contig 10509 bp, 13 predicted proteins | sample AnhtaG_FD_87300 | JGI IMG/M metagenome (GOLD analysis project Ga0114930, IMG submission 87300) | Deep subsurface microbial communities from Anholt, Denmark to uncover new lineages of life (NeLLi) - Anholt_01485 metaG | ecosystem: Environmental > Aquatic > Marine > Oceanic > Sediment | place... | reverse complement strand
TAAGAGTCCTAGAAGCACTATCGCAATGTGTAGACCCCACCAAGCCCGCGGACATTGGCAGCATGATTGGGGAAACACCATTTAATACCGGTCATGACTTGTTCGAGTTGGAGAAGAGCGGAATGGCGGAGAAGCCCAACAAGAAGAAGTCATTATACTTGATAACCGATAGGGGACGGAAGACACTGGAGAATCCGCCTGACAAATGGGTATATAAATCTCGACGGGAAACTCCTCCTCCAGGGGCTCCTCCAGGGCTCCTCCTGGAGTTCCTCCAGGGGCTCCTCCTGAGGAAATAACCGTCCCCTCCCAAGCTGACTTGTTCTGGGCCATAGGCGAAAAGTTAGGTGTGGGCGCAAAGAAGGGGGATATCCGTCTCGATGCCATAACGTATTATGTCCAAAGGACGGCCGACCTTGACAACCTTAACTCGGATCCCCAGAAGATGCCAAATCATTTTCCATCTCACCTCCTAATAAAAATAACGGTGACCAAGCTTGAGAACGACAAACGGTAACTGGCTTATATCTGCGGAAGCGACAAAGCCGTAGCTAAATACTTTGATTGGGGAGCGACATTCTTCACTAGCCTATGCAATTAACCTCTGCCTTTTGACCGTTGAACAAAACGATGCTTTGTGCAGCGATCCCAAATTCTCATTGTGGCCTGTTCCCTTTGCGTGAGGGGAGTGGTAAGCTTCCCTCATTTTCCCCTTTCTTGCTCTTCTCACCGTATGCGCCCTACAGCGGTTTATCGCTAGCCGTCCCTAAGGCTAGGACATAATTTGTTGACCATTTGACCAACTATTTGACCGAGCACTTGACCAAGCTCATGAACACGTGACCGTCGGAATGACCGAACCGCACACCTGAACAAGCGGCTGGCTTAGCAGACACAAGGTTGTTTAGAAGCACAGCCTCATCCTGCCATCAAGCCCCTGTTTTCTGGCTAAGCAATTGACTGTGGCGATAAGTCTGTCGGAGTACTCCCTGCTCGCCCTTTCGTTAAAGAAAATCCAGCGGTACTCGTCCACGAGATCGGGGAAATGCTCTTGGAGCAGGCTCTTGAGTGACGGCCAGACACCAAAACGGCGGTTAAGCCGATCAACATAGAAATAGTCAGCACCAACATCCTTGACCGCTTTAAGGAGCGGGGTTAGGCTGTTTTCAGTGTCAGACAGATAGGGCAGCAACGGTCCGACAAAGGCATAGGTTCTTATTCCCCTCCTCTTAGCCTCTTGCAGTAAAGCCAGACGCCCGGCAGAGGGTGAGCTTCCGGGCTCGATGAGCCGACGGAGACCTTCGTCAAGAGTGGTTATGGTTACTCCCAACTCCACCCCTTCCTTTGAAGTGAGGAGGTCGAGATCACGACTGGCTAGTGTGCTCTTGGTCAGAATGGTTAGCGGATAGCGGTGAGGCACTAGTATTTCCAGACACTGTCTTGTCAGGTGGTAGCTTGCTTCCAAAGGCTGCCAGCCATCACACACTGAGCTTATGAAAACCCTTCCTACCCTTTTCCGCTTTGCCTCATCTGTCAGAACCTGAGGGGCGTTTATCTTGACATCAACGAAGCTTCCCCACGGTTCGCCGGGGTGAGAAAACCTCGTAGCAAACCGGGCATAGCAATAAACGCAGCCATGTTCACAGCCAGCATAACAGTTGACGGCATAATCGGCGAGACCTGATTTATTGAGCACTGACCGGCACTCCACTTCCCTTACCCAGCAGCCTCCATCAGCCAGTGGAACCATATCTATCACCCACCCTTTTTGAACCCGCTCCTATTTTACCACCAAACTAGCCCGGCCGTAGCAGCGGTAAGATAGTGTATGCCTAGACTTAATTGACAGAGGCCTGCCAATGCCAGTAACCTGTGGGTAACTTTTTGGCTGAATGTGACCTGTTGACTTAGAGGCTGCCTTTTCAGTCGTCAGTCAGTCCGGTTCTCGTGGTGCTTGCGGAGAAAACGGCTTATCAACTATTATTCAAGTAAATCAAAGCTGGTGTATAACGGTCTCGGCTGCGACTTTGTCTTTCAGGAGGTAGGCGTGGTCATTCGCGAGGAATTGGAGGGACTCTATAATAGCTATAAATCTCTAAATCCAAACGAGCATTTTGTCCCCTGTGGTGTCGTCAACGAAGAGGCTTACGCGGCTAGTTGCCCAAAGCTGGTTTGCGTTCTAAAGGAACCGAATGACCCCGACCAACATCCTGGGTGGCGGATTGATACGTTCCTAGAAAAGCAAGTTAAGAAGGGCTCAAGCGGGCAATCTATTTATCACATGTGGCAAGTTGTTGGGATATGGAGCTACGCAATTCACAATGGCTTTCCTGGATATGGTGACATCAATACGGTTCAAATCAGCGCACAAGGACTGAATTGCATCGGCATGACGAACCTAAAGAAGTCAGGGGGCAGAGGAACATCAAACTATCATGATATTCTTGAATATGCTAAGAAGACTGTCCCACTCTGGAAATCAGAACTGGAAATCATGGGTCCTGATATAATTCTTTGTTGTGGTACATTTCGGATAGTCACCAATTTGCTTGGACTACAAAGAAGACAGACAAAGGCTGGCCTCCTTTACTCAGTCTGGAAACGCGACGATGGGGACTCCCTACTACTTCAGATTTACCATCCGGCGTCCAGGTTTAGAAAAGACATGTTGTACGCATTCTTGAAGGAAGCCCTTATGGAGTTGCACGAGAAGGGTTTCTGGCGCAGTTGAAACCATCATCCAACAACATGACGGAAAGTTACGTCATAGAAACTAGCCTTGGGCTTTGCCAATGGACGCTAGCTAGGCTAGATATGGTATGAGCATGTTTTGGTAAAACACTAGCATTGTGGAATCTATCTCCATCGCCAATGGGTAAGCGCGTTTTACCGGTGGTCGCCCCACCTAGTAAATCTGAGGCATGGGTATTTCTACCCCAAACTTGTCGGGGAGTTGAAACCAGTCGCTCGTCTTTTCCCTACGCCCAGGTTGCCTGCCAAGCCCTCTCCTTTGGTAGAATTCTAGTGACATTCTGACCATATCTCCGGGCTTAAAAGACCTGTATGTAATCGGAGTATCATCATCATGACACATCAAGACCGTGACTTTGCGCTGACTGTGGCCGTTGACCCACATGGCTCGGTCCTCAATCGCATTGCCGGCTTCGTCGAGCAATTCACAAAGTTTACCAACAGACGTTAGAATCTCTTCCCTAGCACCATGAGACGATAGATACTTGATAAAGACGTCGATATCCTCAGCAAACACGGGAACATCCCCAGGGTTCATCAAGTATATTTCCCATTTTACCCCGTGGTATGTTGCTTGGCACTCCACGCCCTGATGGGTTGTTTGCTTCTCATAGAAAGGCCCAACCTTCGGTGCGCCTGAGGGACAGATTTCAAGAATCGGAGAATATCGCAGTTCTGTTACTTGTTGGGACATTCGGTGCGTTACGTATGCAAAGTAGGCTAGTGCGCCACCCGTTGCGACGATAGCCACCACTTGGGCAATACCTAACGATGAAATGACATCCATCATGTCCACCCGTTTGAATTAGCGCTGATGCTTAATTTTACCACGAAACTTTAGCTTTCTTAAATAATTGTAGAATCAACCAAGGATACGGCCGGAAAAGCCTCGTTGCAACGAAAGGCTGCTTTATGCGGGTAACACTGTTTTCTCAGGAAATGAGCCCCTAGCTAAACATAACTGCCATTAGTGCAATCTCATGGGGTTGCACAAAACTCGGTTTTGTTCAGTCTTCTCGAGGTAATATTAGCAGTACTGGCGCCTCAAACCGGAAAAATACTTGGTACCCACACTTTTACCGTTTTGCTTTAACCACTCGCTTAGGCGCGCATGCCCTGTAGGTGGGCCCTCGGAAATGAGGAGATTAGACATTAAGCCATCTATTTCGTCCTTGGTTATCACCACGTCTCCAACCATGCGGCCAATCAATCTGGCAAGCAAAAGCGCCAGCCATGGTCTGACATAAACCATCTTAGCTCGGCTATTTATGTTCCTGGCAATCAATGTGACGAGCTCCTCATAAATGAAAACCTCGGGGCCAACGGCATCCATAACTACGCTGTCCCCTCTGTGCCCAGCGCTTACTGCTATCTCTGCCAAGTCCTCCACAAAAACGGGCTGAAGCCGGTAATTACCTGAGCCGGGGATGGCAAACATCGGGAACCTTCTGAGGAGCCAAGCGATGTTGTTGATAAGGATACCCTCTGTACCGAAGATTACGGTCGGCCGTATCATGGCGTAAGATAACTTTGATTGAATTATAGCCTTCTCTACTAGCGCCTTCCCCCTGAAATATGGAAAAGACGAATCTTCTGAAGCGTTGGTGATGCTTATGTGCACGATTCGACGGATGCCGGCTTCCTTAGCCGCAGTGATGAGTGTTTTGCTGTTCTCCACGGCTTTGTCAAATGAGACCTTGCCATGTGGAAAGCGAACCCAGTAAGTGTTATACATGGTTGTTGCCCCTCGGAGACTATCCGCCAGTTCTCTGGGTTTGTCGAAGTTGAACGGTAAAGCCTGTACCTGATGGCCAAATACGTCTTCACGATCAACCCGATTGGTAAGTGTTATAACCTTCTTCCCAATAGAGAGAAGTCGCTGTGCTATATATTTGCCGGTGTAGCTGAAAGCTCCGGTTACTACGTTCAATTCACCATCTTGCACAACCAACTACCAACCTTCATCTATTCAGCTTGATTCCCTCTGCTCCCCATAAAAGCTTGCCATTTGAGTCTATTCTTTGAACATATGACCTTTCTGACTTAAACATGGATTTCCCGCTGCCCCAGGCAATACTAGCCCCGCCATACCCGTCGTATGCTATAACATGAGTAATATGGTCGCTCTCCGTGACCACTATACCATTGCCCCATACTGCTCTGCCGGTTGTGTCCAGTCTCTGAACAAGAAGCCCCTTTTTATTTGTCTCAGCTTCTTTGTAGCTGCAGGCAATGATAGCCCCACCTGAGCCATCGCTTACCGCCGTGCGGGGCCAGAAGCTTGAATTGGTTTTGATGTAGCAGACCTCTTCTCCACCCGGCTGCCACTTGATGTTGCCATCGGCATCAACATTCTGGGCATATATACTTGCTAACCCGTGCCGCAAGTCTTCCCAGATAACGATGGCCCCGCCGGTGCCGTCGCTTACTAAGAGAGGGGTGTTGAGGAAAGGCCCTTCCACCACTTTGTTTAGCTCCAGTGGCACACCATTTTGCTGCCACAATACATTGCCATTTGCATCCACCCTTTGAACACGGATATCCTTACATTCAACCTGCCAAGCAACTATAGCTCCACCTGAGCTATCATTGACTATCTCAACTTCTTCAGCTCCGCCCAGAGGATACAGCAGTATCCCTTTCTGCCCCCACGGGAGACTGCCATCAGAGCTTATCTTCTGGGCAAAAACTTCAAAATTAGTCTCCGTCTGAGTAAGGTTTTGCTGGACAATGATGACTCCTCCTGAGCCATCGCCTGTCATGTGGAGCGAATGGGCATACTGCCCAAAGTATACCGGCACCCCGTCTTCACCCCAGAGGTAGTTGCCTTTGGAATCTACCTTCAACATGCTTAGCTTCTGGTCCTCAGAGATAGAAGCGATAATCACTCCGCCTGAGTCATCACTTATCATATGGTAAATAGCTCCGATCTCTTTTTGCCACAGTATGCTCCCTTTAGAATCTACCCTGGCAAGGTGCGTTAAGTATGGTATCTGTCGCTGACCGGGTGCCGATCTCCAGTCTGGCTCTGAGGGGTATGCACTGCACACGGCAAAAGCCCCACCAGAACCATCATTCACAATATGAAGGTCAAAAAAGCTATCAGAGTCTTTGTAACCGCTGCCGATGAGCACCCCTGTTTCTCCCCAGAGGGTATCACCAGTGGGGCTTATTTTCTGGGCATAGAAATCATGCTGGTTGCCGCTCCTGATATCCTCATAAACAGCTATAGCTCCGCCGGTACCATCACCTATTACCCTGGGACCATACGGCACTGGGGAAAACAGCAGGCAGGTGCAACCTGCGCTGAATATAGTCGTCGAGAGCAGCACAAAGGTCAAAGCTACAGCAAACAAAACAATCAGCTTTTTCATCTATCTCTACCCTCAGGGTGTCGCTTCATTACACTCCAACTATTTAATCTTTCCTATGTCTAATTAGCTTAATAATAGGTAAGATAATCCAAAAGGTAACAACTCCTCCAATCCCGATAACTCGCCCTTTTTGCAGAAATAGCCACCATTACGCTCTTCAAATTGGTTTGGCCAGCCCTCAATGATTTCGCTGGTTATTTGCCCTAAGTGTCTAATCATCACGACCCCAGGTTCTGTTGCATTGGGGTGTATCCTTATGGTATAAGTCATATATAATGACAAACAAACCTAGTAAGCCTAAGCCTATTCCTCAATTACCTCCTGATTCCGCTCCCAAAGTTGATCTTAAAGAGCCGAGAAAGAATCAAGTAATAAGAAAAGGTTAAGCTGAAACGCTAAATACAAATATTCCTAATGCTAGAACCTCTACTACTAGGCAAATATATGCCATTCTCATCCATAAAGCCTTAGAGCGAAGTGGCTTTTCATTATTTTCTACTGCACTCATTATTTGCTTACCTGCCCATATAACTAACGCTTCATCTTCATATTCCCCAGATTCCATATGTTTATACAAGTCAGATAGTGGTGGTTGAAAATACCACTTGCGTAACCAAAGTGAAAGAATAGTGGTTGTAGCTACTCCAGTAAATCCCAGCAAGATAATAATGGCAGGAAAAACTGACCAACAAGCCCAATCAGCAGTAGAAAAGACTAGCATACCAACCAATGCGCCAGACAAGGCTAAAATACCTGGGGCCATTGTATCAAAATGTCGCCTGCGTTCATCTTGCTCCTTACTTTGTGCATTTGCAACATCATATAGCAAATCTGATCTATCCATGACTTTCCCCATCCTTCCTAATCAGTTTAGCCCAGTATAACATAAGTCATTTACACCTAGATGCATCAAAACCCGACCCCCTTACTTGGGTTTTTATTTACCTACTTTTGTACATCAAAATTAACACTTTATCAACCCCCAGTGTCAATGGCGCCAGCCGTCAGCGGGCATCCTTTCTTTTGTTCTGTGCCCTCAGGGTGTCGCTTCAAATTTAATCCTCGCTTCCCTTGCTTTTAGGAATTGTGCCACACCACACCCAAACACCAATAAGCCCAGGACGAGTACTAAAAAGACACTAAGGTGGGCTATAATCTGCACTGGCCCTGCTTTTACAAGTAATTGGACGTGGTACCCACTGCCTTCAGGTACCGGCAAAGCGAACTCAGTTGTTAGCCAACCCACTATGATAAAACAGGAAGAGAGTGCTACAAGTGCCCCCAAGACCATCTGTGCAATAGCTAACTTCATTATGCTAAGCCCTCCTCTTCCGACGGCGCCACCAGAACCAATAGAATATACCACCACCAACTATCCAGACCGGGCTGAAAATGCCCAGCCAGATGAATATGTTGGCCAGAACATGACCAAAGGTGACCAAGCCTTTCCAGGCGCCGCTGACAATACTGCCAGCACTCCAGCCGGGGAGGACGGTGATATACTCACTCCTAGTTTCGCTATCGGTGTTACCCTTGTCGTCGGTCACCTTGAGGGAGACGGTGTAGCTGCCAGCACTCTTATAGGCATGTGTTGGAAACTCAGCGGTGCTGGTCTCCCCATCCCCGAAGTCCCACTCGTAACTATAAGGGGCAAAACCGCCGGCAATCCAGGCTTCAAACCAGGTTTTCTCTCCTTCCTTTACACTTCTCTTACTGGCGTGGAACTCGACGTCAAGCTTGGCCTGCTCCAGGCGCACTTCAATGAGTGAGGTGGTGGATGTCCGCTCCAGATACTGCATGCGACCCTTCGTCCGCTCGATTTGGCCTCTTGTTTCTGAGAGCTCCCGCTGAACGTCGAGCATATCCTCTACCTTTTCCGCCTTCTCCATCAGCCGGAGATACTGCTCTTCGGTCGCCTCCAGATTTTTCAGCTTGGCACTCAGGTCAACATACTCCTCAGTTACATCCTGGCTCCATGTCTCCTCGGAGAGGACATCAACCGCCATCTCGCGTAATGCCTGGATAGCATCATGGAAATGCTCGGCGACCACGCGGATGGTGATCCTACCGATCAGCCTTTCCCCCTCCTTCCACTTTTCCGAAGAAACCACGTAGCCATCAAAGCGCGCTGCAAGCTCGGCGATACGGTCCAGGGCAATAGGAACATCATTTACTACCAGCCTCATTTCTCCAGTGCGCACAATCATGCGCTCAGCCCAGGGTTCGCCTACACTCACCGGCACCGCTCCTTCGGATGGTGGGGGTGCTGGAGCTGGCGCTGGCGCAGGGGCCGGCGCTGGGGCTGGCGCGGGTGCTGGTCGCGGTGGAGGTGGTGCTGGCGGAATTATAATCTCTGGTGATGGTGGCGCCCCGGCTGGCATTGGTGCTGGGGCTGGGGCAGGTGCTGGCATTGGCGCTGGGGGTGGTGCGGCACAGGAAACAGGCACGAGCAACATTACCAATATCAGTCCTGTTATTATCAGCGTTTTTTTCATTATACCCTCCTATATTTTATTTCTGTCCGCGGATCTTGTGCCCTCAGGGTGTCGCATCATTAAGGAACTTAGTCAAAGCGACCACAATCGCAGACTCAAGAGCATGTTGAAAGGTTTCCTTCTTGCTTCTAAAAGAACCATGCTTGTCAGTAGCCGTATGAACGAACCTATCAACGAGATCTGCTCCTACCTGCACACTCAAAGTGTTTCCTGGTGGCGACTCAATTGTGATTGTCCTTGTTTCTGCCATTCCTGTGCTCCTTTCTCTTTAAGTCTTGTCCCCTCAGGGTGTCGCTTCATATTTAGTCTCCTCCTAAGTAATGAATTGAGACTATCTTCTGCTCAACCTCAGAAACGGTAAAAGAATCTCCCTCAAGATTAATCATATTACCATCCTTGTATCCAAGCTTGCCCTGCATGGAACCAGTGACCCTGTAGTATTCAGCACGTTCAAATCCTTTTGGAGGCGTAATTTCAGATTGCAGCCAGTGTAAAAACAGGGCTACTTCTTCACCCAGATTAAATACTGGCTCATCCTCAACCCACATAACCGTTTCTCCAACCCGACCACCTCGCACCATAACCGCGATGTAAGAGGACCGGGGCTGGCCATACAGGTACCGCTTGACCTCGATAACTACGTCGGTAATCATATCCCATGGTTCAACTACGTCGGTATTTATATCCATTGGTTCCCCATCGACTTTCCGCGAAGGGAAAATGTCGACCACTTTGCCGATGGCTATCGCGTCTGACTTTTCAATGAGGTCATCCATAGTGAGCTTTATCATGAGAGCACTGGACGCGGTGATATTATCCCCCGGTTCCGGAGTAGCCCTGGTGGTGGTAATCCCGTGATTGGGATAACCCGGGGAAGAAGCAGGTGGCGTCACAAGATCATCGGCGGCCGCTCCCGGAGGTCCAGGCTGTGCACAGGAAACAGGCATCAATAGCCACATTACCAATATCAGTCCTGTTATTATCAGCGTTTTTTTCATTATACCCTCCTATACATTATAGCTTACAATCAAATCGACTTTAACCTTTTATCATCCTGTATCTACAAAGAAGTCGGGGGTTCAAATTCCCGGTCCTTTTTTGTGTCCAATGGCGAGCCTGTTTATTAGCCAAACCTGCCAGTGATTACCATGATGGCAATAAGCAGACCGATGGCTAGAATGATAATGACTACCTTTATAATTGCGGCACGCCTAACCGAGTCTTTCATTAGCTCCTCTTAAAAAGGCGGGATGCCACTACACGCCTCTTCTATCACTGCTTCGACTTTGCCGCCGATCTTAGCCATCTGGTAAATGAAGGCATAACCTGCGGCAAAACCGATGGCACAGCCAGCAATAAAAGATGGGATTAAGAACACCCAATGTATCATCTCTTACAGTCCTTCAAATTAGCTTCTAAAAAAGCGGGATGCCACTTGCCCGATTACGCCAAGGCTAACACACGGGGGGGGGTTTTACCCTGTCCAAGGTAAGCTGTTAAGCCCTTGGATTGCCTTGTTTCCCCTGGCAGAGCCCGCCAGCTTTCGGCTATAGAGTACTACTCGTAGCCGGTTTCGTACTGGGTCACCGTTCCAGACGCATCAACATAGTATTTGCCCTTGGTCATTTCCGTGGCAACATAGTTGACCGTTTCGTTATCGGTGCCGTCCTGGCCATTTATATCGTGCTGGTAGAGGATGTATCCGTCCTTGTCATTGAGAGTGTAGGCATATCCATCCGGGTCTTTTAGCTTGGCAGTCCCGCACACTGCCCAGGACGGGAATTTGCTCATATTGTCAGTAGCAGCGGTCGAATCTGCGGGGAACGTTCCAGTTGGCAGTTCACTCAACTGGTTATCGGTCATCATGGCAATCACCGCTGACTGGACGT
>Ga0114930_10005416_pt1 | contig 10512 bp, 8 predicted proteins | sample AnhtaG_FD_87300 | JGI IMG/M metagenome (GOLD analysis project Ga0114930, IMG submission 87300) | Deep subsurface microbial communities from Anholt, Denmark to uncover new lineages of life (NeLLi) - Anholt_01485 metaG | ecosystem: Environmental > Aquatic > Marine > Oceanic > Sediment | place... | reverse complement strand
GCCGGGCGTGTTCGAAGTTGCCGCGGTGGGCGTGCCTGACCAGCACTCGGGCGAAGCGGTGAAGCTTTACGTGGTCAAGAAGGATCAGGCGCTGACGGACGCGGACATCTTCGCGTTCTGCAAGGAGCAACTCACCGGTTACAAGCGGCCGAAGATCATCGAGTTCCGCACGGAGCTGCCTAAGAGCAACGTTGGCAAGATCTTGCGACGGGAATTGCGCGACGGCCGGGCGTAGCGCCGCGCGCTTTGCCTGGCGGCGCGTCGAGGCGAGCGAAATAAGCCACCCCGCTTGATCAAAAAAGCCCGACAGGCGCCATGCCTGTCGGGCTTTTTGCCGTTTGCGGTACGGGAGCGGCGGCCGCGGACCAACCAGCCGTGGACTCCACTTGATGGTTCCGGGCACCTGTCGCACCGGCCACCCACGCGGCAACCAGATTTTTGCGCCCAAGAAAAAAAGGCGCCCGAAGGCGCCTTTGAGACATACCGCTTTGTTACGACTTATTAGAACTTGTGGCGGATACCGATGCGAGCCGTGAACTGGTTCTGGTTCGACGAAGCCGACAGGCCGTTGATGTTCGCCGTTGCAGCGACCGTCTCGCCCGACGAATTCAGCGTGTCGCCCAGAGCGTGCTGATACACGCCCGTCAGGTACACGTCGGTACGCTTGGACAGGAAGTAGTCCACACCCACTGCGCCCTGGTGGTACTGGGCACGCGATTCGCCGGCGATATCGACGCCGCGGGTGTAGTCATATGCTGCGCCGATCAGCAATGCGGGGGTCAACTGATACTTGAAGTTGAGTTCCGCGTTGTTGAACGTAGCCGACTGACCAGCGTAAGGCGACGAGAACGTCTTGCCGAGGTTGCCGAAGCGGATGTTCGAGTACGTCGCGCCGATCGTTGCTGCACCGAACGTGTAGGCACCACCAGCACCGACCACCTGGTACGTGTTAGCCGATGCGAAGCCGGCGTACACCGACGACGTCACTGCGTAGCTAGCAGCTGCCGTAGCCGTCTTGGCTGTGTTCGTTGCGATTGTGCCGCCATCGTTGAAGATGCCGCCCGACGCTGCCGGGGTGCGTGCGTTCAAGTAACCGACGCCGAGAACGAGGGGACCGTTGTTGTAGCCAGCGCCCAACGACCAGATCTGGTTCGCCGAGACGTTGCCCGCGATGCCACCGAAGCTATACGTGCCGCCGAACGTCAGGCCGTTGTAGTTCTGGCTGGTGTACTTGATCGTGTTGTTGGTGCGGTACGTGTTATTGAAGTTGTCGATGTCGCCCGGGTGAGCTGCAATGTAGCCACCCCATTGGTCACCGACTTCCAGCGGACCGACGTAGTCAACAACAGAGTCGTACTGACGGCCCAACGTACCCGTGCCGTAGGGGCTCGACAGACCGACATAGGCTTGACGGCCAAACTCGAGACCGCCTTGACCCAGCTTACCGGTGTTCACGTCAAAACCGTTTTCCAGCACGAAGATTGCCTTCAGGCCGCCGCCGAGGTCTTCAGCGCCGCGCAGGCCCCAACGACTGCCTTGCAGAACGCCGCTCGACAGGTTGTACAGGTGTTGGCCACCCGAGTTGGTGTTGATGTTGAAACCTTCGTCAATTATGCCATACAGGGTCACGCTGCTCTGCGCATGAGCGACACCAGCAAACGCGCCCAATGCTGCGAGAGCGAGAAGCGACTTTTTCATCGAGTGATCTCCAAGGAAATGCAAATTTTTTCTACAAGGCGAATATTTATGGTGCGTCGAAGCCTTGCTATCTAACTTCGCGAGAAGTTGCAGGTAATGTAACAAAAGGCCTACTTTGCACAAAGAAAAAGCAGGTAGCTCGGAACGTTCCTGTTTCGTTTACGCAACATGGTCTAAAATTGAAAATTAGCCATGAAATCAGCCCTTAACCGGAGTTTCCAGCGCGCGATTTTGCTCCGCAAACGCACGCCACACGGAGCTTTGGAGCATCCGGGCTGGTGGGTCGAACCGGGAGGGCTGGATGGTGCTGGATGAATTGATTACCGAGCTGGATCGGGGTTTACGCTCAATGACGGGCGTGTCGCGGATGAGCCGTCCTGTTCCGGTTCCGCCTGAGTCTGCTGAAGCGCCGGAACTGTCGCCGGCAGAGCGCGAGCATGCCGCTGGCCTGATGCGTGTGAATCATGTCGGTGAAGTCTGCGCGCAGGCGCTCTACCAGGCGCAAAAACTCGCCACCCGTTCGCCGACCTTGAAAGAGGCATTCGAGCACGCGGCGCGCGAAGAGGAAGATCACTTGGCCTGGACGTCGCGTCGCCTTGAGGCGCTCGACTCACGGCCAAGCCTGCTGAATCCGCTTTGGTACACCGGCGCGCTTGCTCTGGGTCTCATAGCCGGACGCTTTGGCGACCGGGTGAGCCTTGGCTTCATGGCGGAGACCGAGCGCCAGGTGGAGCAGCATCTGGACAGCCATCTGGAGAAGCTGCCCGAGGCGGATCTCGAATCGCGCGCCATCGTCGAACAGATGCGTGCTGACGAAGCCGCGCATGGCAAAGCCGCGCTCGACGCCGGCGGTGTCGAGCTGCCGTTTCCCGCACGTGCGCTCATGCGCGCTGCGTCGAAAATCATGACCCGGACTGCTTACTACGTTTAATCGCTCCGAAGTGGGACGGCGCCATGCGTGCCGTCCGCCTGATCGCTTTAATCCCTCCGCTGATTCGTCTGATCCCCCGCCGCAGATCGCTTAGATTCCACGCCTTTCGCCCGGACTTTTCACGTATCACCTTCACAAGTTGCACTAGTGCATTCATTTATAACGGTTTTCCGTTTTAGGTCTGACGTGAAGGAGTCGCGCTAAGTCCTTGTTCTAACAAACAAATTTCGTTAAAAATCCGTGCTTCTCCCTTGACCCCCGTTTGGCCTTCCTCTAAAGTGGGAGACAGTGTGAGAAAGTGTATTTTTGTGTGATTCCCGAGGGGTATTCGGGTAAATTTTCGAGAACAGGCGAGCGGCGCAACGTGCCGTTTTAGGGGAGAGCGGAAGTGTTCCAAGGGGCGTCGGCGCTGACACTCGATGCGAAGGGGCGGATGTCCGTCCCGGCTCGCTATCGGGATGCGCTGCAAGGACAGGCAGAAGGCCGGGTGACGATCACCAAGCACCCGGACGGCTGCCTGTTGCTATTTCCGCGCCCGGAATGGGAAGTCTTCCGCACCAAGATCGCCGCACTGCCGATGGACGCCCACTGGTGGCGGCGGATTTTCCTTGGCAATGCTTCGGATGTCGATCTCGACGGCGCGGGTCGCGTGCTGGTCTCTCCTGAATTGCGGTTGGCGGCTTCGCTGGAAAAGGAAGTGATGTTGCTGGGTATGGGTAGTCACTTCGAGTTGTGGGATGCGCAAACCTACGCTGCCAAGGAGCAGGCGGCGATGGCGCAGGGCATGCCCGATGCGTTGAAGAATTTCACGTTCTGATCGCGGTTTACATATATGGCACCTGCGATGGGAAACGAATTGCAGCATCGCACGGTGCTGCTGGAAGAAGCGGTCGAGGCGTTGGTGAAGCGCCCGGACGGCGTCTATGTGGATGGCACGTTCGGACGCGGCGGTCATAGCCGTGCGGTATTGGGCAAGCTGGGCGAGTCGGGGCGGCTGATCGCATTCGACAAAGACCCGCTCGCCATCGCCACGGCTCAGAAGATTGCCGATCCGCGCTTCGAGATCGTGCATGAGAGTTTTGCTTCACTGCGTGACGCGATTGCGGAGCGCGGGGTAGGGCGGGTGTCGGGGGTGTTGCTGGATCTGGGCGTGTCGTCGCCGCAAGTCGACGATCCGGAGCGGGGTTTCAGTTTCCGCGCCGACGGCCCGCTCGACATGCGGATGGACCCGACGCGCGGCGAGTCTGCTGCTGACTGGCTGGCGCGGGCCACGGTGCAGGAACTGACGGAGGTTATACGAGATTATGGGGAAGAACGGTTTGCTTTTCAGATTGCAAAGGCGCTTGTTGCTCGCCGGGCAGAGTCCGACCGTCTTGGGCCTCTCGTCAGCACGGGCGAGCTTGCCCAAATCGTGGCTAACGTCGTCAAGACCCGTGAGAAGGGCAAGGATCCGGCAACCCGCACCTTTCAAGCTATACGGATTCACATCAATCAAGAGCTTGCGGAGCTGCAAGTCGTTTTAGAAGCAGCGCTAGCGCTGCTGGAGCAAGGGGGGCGGCTGGTGGTGATCAGCTTTCATTCGCTCGAGGATCGGATCGTCAAACGGTTCATGCAGGCGCACGCCAGTACGCCTGCGGTCGACCGCCGCCTGCCGATCCGTGCAGTCGACTTGCCCAGCCCGCCGCTCAAGGTCATTGGCCGCGTGTTCGCGAGCGACGCTGAAGTCGCTGCCAACCCGCGTGCCCGTTCTGCTGTGATGCGCGTGGCGGAGCGTATTGCGCCATGAGCCGCCTCAATATCTTTCTGCTGATTGTTGTAATGGGTTGTGCATTGTCTGTAGTCAACGCCACGAATCAGCAGCGCCAGATCTTTATCCAGTTGCAGCGCGCCCAGTCGCAGGAGCGCCAACTGCAGCAGGACTATTCGCAGCTTCAATATCAGCAGAGCGCGCTGTCGAAGACCTCGCGCATCGAGCAGCTTGCGACGGACTCGCTGAAAATGCAGGCCGTCATGACGGGCCGCACCCAATACCTGACGCTCGACCCGGGCGCCGCTTCGGCTGAAGACGCGCCGGTGCCCACTTCGGCGCCGGCTTCGGCATCGACCCCGCTCACCAGCCGTCACGGGGGCGCGCGATGAAAAAGACGTCGAACCGCAAGAGCGTCCCGTTCGCCTCGAACCCGATCCTGTCCGTGCGCCTGCCGATGTGGCGCTCGAAGCTCGTCGTGTTCATGCTGTTCATGGCGTTCGTCGCACTCGCCGGCCGCGCATTCTGGATTCAGGGTCCGGGCAACGCGTTTTATCAGAAGCAAGGCGAAAGCCGCTATCAGCGCACGCTCGAGTTGCCGGCGACGCGCGGCAAGATTCTCGACCGCAACGGTCTCGTGCTCGCCACGAGTCTGCCGGTGCGCGCCATCTGGGCGATTCCCGAATCTGTGCCCGACGATCTCGGTGCGGACAAGCTGGCTGCGCTCGGCAAGCTGCTCGGTATGACGAATACCGAACTGCGCGCCAAGCTTTCCGAAGACAAGAACTTTGTCTATGTGAAACGCCAGGTGCCGGTCGACGTCGCCGCGCAGGTGGCGGCGCTCGACATTCCCGGTATTTATCAGCGTGACGAATACAAGCGCTTCTATCCCGAAGGCGAAATTGCGGCTCACCTGATCGGCTTTACCAATGTCGAGGACGAGGGTCAGGAAGGTGTCGAACTCGGCGACCAGAAGCAGCTCGAGGGCATGCCGGGCATCCGTCGCGTCATCAAGGACCGGATGGGGCACGTCATTGAGGATGTCGACGAGCAGGTTGTGCCGCACAACGGCCGGGACGTGGATCTGGCGATCGACAGCAAGATCCAGTACATCGCCTATACGAACCTGAAGGCCGCAGTCGAAAAATTCAAGGCCAAGGCCGGCGCGGCCATGGTGATCGACGTGCGCACCGGCGAAGTGCTGGCGCTCGTCAATTATCCGACCTTCAACCCGAATGACCGCTCGCACCTGACCGGCGACCAGTTGCGCAACCGCGTGCTGACCGACGAGTTCGAGCCGGGCTCGATCATGAAGCCGTTCACGATCTCGCTCGCGCTCGATCTGCATCGCGTGGCGCCGACTACACTGGTAGACACGGGGCCGGGCCACTTTAATCTCGATGGCGCGACGATCACTGACGACAGCGCGTTCGGCGTGTTGACGGTTGGCGGTGTGATTCAGAAATCGAGCAACATCGGCGCGACGAAGATCGCCATGACGCTCAAGCCCGAAGAAATGTGGAATATGTATACCAGCATCGGTCTTGGCCAGGCGCCGAAAATCGGCTTCCCGGGCGCGACGGCGGGCCATTTGCGTCCGTGGAAGAGCTGGCGCCGCATCGAGCAGGCGACGATGTCGTATGGCTACGGCCTGTCCGCTTCGCTGTTCCAGCTGGCGCGTGCGTATACCGCTATTGCCCACGACGGCGAAATCCTACCGGTGACGATCTTCCGCAACCCTGGCGACCAGCCGGTCAACGGGCCGCAGATTTTCTCGCCGGTCACCGCTCGCGAAGTGCGCGCGATGCTCGAAACCGTGGTTGCGCCTGGCGGCACCTCGCCGGACGCGGCGGTGCCGGGCTACCGCGTAGGCGGCAAGAGCGGCACGGCTTACAAGCACGGCGCGCACGGTTACGACAAATCGAAGTACCGCGCGTCGTTCGTCGGCATGGCGCCGATGCCGGATCCGCGCATCGTGGTGGCCGTGTCGGTGGACGAACCGACGGCCGGCAGCCACTTCGGCGGTCAGGTGTCGGGTCCGGTGTTTTCTGCAATCGCCGGTGACACCCTGCGCTCGCTCAACATTCCGCCGGACATGCCGGTCAAGCAGATGGTGGTCTCGGATGATTCGGCGCCGGTTGCTCCGGCCGCGCCGACGCTGCCGCCGCCGGCCGCCAAGAAACTCGCTACGGGTGGCGGCGCCAAGAAAATGACCATCGCGGCCAACGCGAAAAGCCATCCGGGAGTGGTTCGATGAGTGCGCTACGTTCGAAGCATCCAGCGCACCGGCAAATCGCCGACGCACTCACCTGGCTGCGCGCTCGCGTCCAGCCAGGTGCTCACCTGCACGCCGACACGCGCTCGCTTGCGGCGGGTGATGTGTTCCTCGCCTATGCCGTCGATGGCGCCGACAACCGCCCGTTTATCGACAGCGCAATCGAACGCGGCGCGGCTGCGGTGCTGTTCCAGCCCGAGAATTTCACAGGCTCGCCGGACCCCGCACTGGCGCTGGCTGTGCCTGCGCTGAACGAACTGGCGGGTTCGATTGCAAGCAACTGGTATGGCGACCCTAGCGATTCGATGCGGGTAGTCGGCGTGACCGGCACCAACGGCAAGACTTCGTGCAGCCAGTGGATTGCTGCCGCGCTGAGCGCGCTCGGCACGCCCTGCGCCATTATCGGCACGCTGGGCAGCGGTATGCCGGGACACCTCGTGCACACGGGCTTCACGACACCCGACGCGCCGCAATTGCAGCGCAGCCTCGCGCAATTGCGCGACGCGGGAGCCAAGGGCGTGGCGATGGAAGTGTCATCGCACGCGCTGCATCAGGGACGCGTGAACGGTACGGCGTTCGATATCGCCGTATTCACCAATCTCACTCAGGATCACCTCGATTACCACGGCACCTTCGCCGCCTACGAGGCTGCCAAGGCGCGCCTGTTCGCGTGGCCGGAGCTACGTTGCGCGGTGATCAATCACGATGACGCAGCCGGTCAACGACTGCTTGCCGGCACCCGGGGTCACGTACGCACGATCGCCTATGGTCTCGGCACGCGGGCCGAGGCAGCGGATATCGCAGCACCGCAGGCCGACGCCTGGCTGCACGCGGCCGACGTGCGCGCGACCGCGACCGGCACGGCGTTTTACCTGACCACCTCCGACTGGGGTGACGCTGAGGTCGAAGTGCAGACGCTCGGCGCATTCAATGTCAGCAACCTGCTGGGCGTACTTGGCGCGCTGCTCGCGGCCGACATCCCGTTCGACGCCGCGCTGGCCGAACTGGCGAAGCTCGAGCCGGTGAACGGCCGCATGCAACGCCTCGGCGGCCGGCTGCAAAACGACGAGCCGCTCGTCGTGATCGACTACGCCCACACACCGGACGCACTGGAAAAGACCCTCGAAGCGTTGCGCCCGATGGCGGCAGCGCGCGGCGGCGAGCTGATCTGCATGTTCGGCTGCGGCGGTGATCGGGATGCGACCAAGCGCCCGCTGATGGGGGCGATTGCGGAAAAGCTGGCCGACGGCGTGATCGTGACGAGCGACAACCCGCGCAGCGAAGACCCGCAGACGATTCTCGACCAGATTGCCGCCGGCATGAAAGACGCGTCGAAGGCGCGCCGCATCGAGGATCGTGCGAGCGCCATCCTGCAGGCGATTCGCAGCGCGGCGTGTGAAGACGTGATCGTGCTGGCCGGCAAGGGACACGAAGCAACACAGGAAATCATGGGCAAGAAACGCGCTTTCTCCGATCAGGATCACGCACGCCTCGCGCTGGCTGCCCGCGCGACGCACGCTCGCGGAGGTGGCGAATGACGATGTTTTCGCTGCGCGAAGCCGCCGCGCTGATCCCGGGCGCGACCGTCATTGGAGACGATAGCGTCACGTTCGAGCATGTCTCGACGGATAGCCGCACGGCCGGTCCAGGCGATCTGTTCGTCGCGCTGAAGGGCGATCGTTTCGACGCGCACGACTTCCTGCCGGACGTGGCCGCACGCCACATCGCGGCGGCGCTGGTGACGCACACGCCTGCGAATTGGCCGATACCCGCATTGAAAGTGGCCGACACGCGCGTCGCGCTCGGCGCGCTCGCACGCGGCTGGCGTCGTCGCTTCGCGATGCCGCTCGTGGCTGTGACGGGCAGCAACGGCAAGACGACGGTCAAGGAAATGATCGCGTCGATTTTCGCAGCGGCGGTCGGCGCAGACGCTCGCCTTGCGACCGCCGGCAACTTCAACAACGACATCGGTTTGCCGCTGACGCTGTTTCGTCTCACCGCCACGCACCAGTTGGCGGTGGTCGAACTCGGCATGAATCATCCGGGCGAAACCGCCTTGCTCGGCAAGATCGCCGAGCCGACGGTGGCCGTGGTGAACAACGCGCAGCGCGAGCACCAGGAATTCATGGCGACGGTCGAAGCGGTCGCACTGGAACATGCCAGCGTGATTCATGCGCTCTCTGCCGACGGCGTCGCGGTGTTTCCGGCGGATGACGCCTACGCGAGCATCTGGCGCGTTGCCGCGACCGGCAACCGCATCGTCGATTTCGCATTGAACTCGGCGGATCGTTCGACCGAAGCCGCCGTAACGGGCACGTTCACCGGCAACCTGCTGAGCATCGACACGCCGGAAGGCCACCTCGATGTCACGCTGCAGGTGCTCGGCGACCACAACGCGCACAACGCACTGGCCGCCACGTCGGCTGCGCTCGCGGCGGGCGTCTCGCTCGACGCCATCCGGCGCGGGCTCGAATCGTTCGGCGCGGTGAAAGGGCGTCTGCAGGTCAAGCACGCAGCGCTCGGCGCGCTTGCCGGCGCCACCGTGATCGACGACACCTACAACGCCAACCCCGATTCGATGCGCGCTGCTATCGACGTGCTCGCTTCCCGGCCGTCCCCACGCGTGCTGGTGATGGGCGACATGGGCGAAGTCGGCGACAACGGTCCGGCGTTCCACCGCGAAATTGGTGCTTACGCCAAGGAACGCGGCATCGACGCGCTGTACGCGCTCGGCGATGCGTCGCGCGATGCCTGCACCGCGTATGGCGCGGGTGCGCATCACGTCGATGACGTCGCTGCGCTCGTCGCGCAACTGCTGCAGGCCGCGCAGTCAGCAGGAAACGGCGCTGCAGTAACGCTTCTCGTGAAAGGCTCGCGTTTCATGAAAATGGAACGCGTGGTGGACGCCGTAACGAGTCCACAACCCACCGCACCGGGCGCAGCGCCCGGTGCACATTGAAATAGAAGGACCGAAGCATGCTACTGGCGCTGGCGCAATGGCTGCAGAATGACGCAAGCTTCTTGCGCGTGTTCAGTTATCTGACTTTCCGGGCTGTCGCGGCCACGATCACCGCGCTGTTGATCGGGCTCGTCTGCGGCCCGGCGGTGATCCGCAAGCTGACTGCCATGAAGGTAGGCCAGGCCGTCCGTAAAGATGGCCCGCAAACCCACCTCGTCAAATCCGGCACGCCGACCATGGGCGGCGTACTGATCCTGCTCGGCATCGCGGTGTCGACGCTGCTGTGGGCCGATCTGACCAACCGCTTTATCTGGATCGTGATCCTCGTCACGTTCGGTTTCGGCGTGATCGGCTGGGTCGACGATTACCGCAAGGTGGTCTACAAGGACCCGCGCGGCATGTCGTCGCGCGAGAAGTATTTCTGGCAATCGGTGATCGGTCTGTTCGCCGCCGTGTATCTCGCCTTCAGCGTGTCCGAAGCGAGCAACGTGCGTGTCTACGATCTGTTCATGGCGTGGGTGCGCAGCGGCCTGTCGATGGGCCTGCCGCCGCACGCCGACCTGATGCTGCCGTTCTTCAAGTCGATCAGCTATCCGCTCGGCGTGTGGGGCTTCATCGTGCTGACGTATCTGGTGATCGTCGGCGCCAGCAATGCCGTGAATCTGACCGACGGCCTCGACGGCCTGGTGATCATGCCGGTCGTGCTGGTGGGCGCGTCGCTCGGCGTGTTCGCGTATGTGATGGGCAGCTCGGTGTACTCGAAATACCTGCTGTTCCCGCATATTGCCGGCGCCGGTGAACTGCTGATTTTCTGTTCCGCGATGGGTGGGGCAGGGCTCGCATTCCTCTGGTTCAACACGCACCCCGCGCAGATGTTCATGGGTGACGTCGGCGCGCTGGCG